>Ga0272441_10012664_pt1 | contig 12274 bp, 15 predicted proteins | sample SSMProp6N_FD_193582 | JGI IMG/M metagenome (GOLD analysis project Ga0272441, IMG submission 193582) | Marine sediment archaeal communities from Little Sippewissett salt marsh, Falmouth, MA, United States - SSM-Prop-6N | ecosystem: Environmental > Aquatic > Marine > Wetlands > Sediment ...
CCCGCCCCGCCGGGGAGAGCGCGGCGGGCCGGGGAGAGCGCGGCGGGCCGGCGAGCGCCGGCGGGCGGGACGCGCGCTCCGCTAGCCGCGACTGAAGGGGCCGCTTGGGCGGAGAAATCGGGGGATGTGGGGATCCGGAGTAAGAAGGGAACGGGGGTTGGCAAGGGAGGAACGGTTCTGGAGCTATTCTTCCCCGCGGATCTTCTTCAGGGCGGCGGCGGCGGCTCGTCTGGTTGGGATTGTTTCCTCGCCGTGAGCGTCGCGAGATCGATGACGTACATCCCGGCATCGGTCTTCTCGTTGTGGGACATCACGTTCACCTGCAGCTGCGTGTCCGACATCCACTTGATGTAGGGCTTCTTGTAGTGGCTGACAGCCACGTTGGAAATGCCGGGGATCCTTCGGATGATCGTCTCGGCGTCGATCAGGACCGGCGGCCGGGTCCTGACCTGCAAAATCTTGACCGGGCTTCGATAGGGCATGTGGCCGCCGGCGCTAGCCAGTTTGAAGGCGAAGCACGCGCCATCGGGGGACCACGCCCCGTCCATGATGTAGTACCCGTTGTGACCGGAGTCGCTGAAGAACGCTCTCCGGAACACCACGCGCTTGTCAACGGTGACGGTTATTGCGCTCTCGTTTCGCCACTCGATCGTCTCGACCAGAGCGTTGCCGTGCTCATAACGTCTCACTGTGAGTTCGCCGGGCGCGCCGTCCGCTGCCTCAGCAGCGGGTGCATCATCGGTTCCCGTCCGCCTTCCCGCTCCCCAACCAACTTGATAGCCATCATATGTGTGCACGCAGTACACGCCAACACCGGCACCTTCTAGCTTCCACTCGGCATTCCAGTAGTATCCTGGAGGGGAGTCTTCACCCTGACCCTGGGACTCTTTCGGCTTCCCCCACTGCCTTGCGAGGTGATCCCTGACAGCTTTGTATATTCCCATTCCTGTGTCCCGGTCTAGGCTGCGCGTCCTGAAGCCATGGTTGTTCAGCTTGCCGTCCTGGTAATTGAATTCGCCCTCCATCTGCTGGCCAAAGAGGTCTGCGGAGATCGTCTTTTCTGTACCGACGTTGCTACCGGGCTCCGGCTTCTCTCGCGAGCTTTCCGGCAGTAACCGTTCGAGGTCTTTCGGACTGGACCCAATTGGCAGTTCCCGAAGAAGGCCCAACATCCTGGTCTCATCTGCGCCAATTCGGAACCCATTCGAACAAGAGCACAAGGCCATCGGTGCGACTAGCGCAATGATGAGTCGCAGGCGGTTCATCGGCATCTTCCTAGTTCTCCTATGCGAGGGGGCTCATGGCTCACTCCTCGCCCGTATTCCTGTTTCCCTTCTCATCTTGCCTCCGCACCCGTTCACCTTTCATCCTCCCCCTCCCCGCGGATCTTCTTCAGGGCGGCGGGGGGGGCTTTCGCCTCAGGCTCATCAGTCTCGCCACGCGTCTCCTTTTCTTTCTCCTTCTCTCTCTCTCGCTTGAGATGGTCCGTGGCAGCCTTTAGCTTCTCACGTTCGACGTCAAGAACCCTAGACATCTCATTCTCGAGCATGAAGATGGCTACCTCATACCCCTCGATCTTCTGCAATACCACACAGAGGGCCACCGTGTTCTTCGGATCCGTCTCGGTCTGCAGGCGTCTTACTATTTCCCTGGAAGCAGGCTTCCCGATAAGAACCAGAGCGTGCTGGGCAGGGAAGCGCGTCGCGAAGCTCTTGTCAAGCAGAACGGCGGGGGCAACGTGCAGGTTCTCGCACAGTGGTCCAACAGCTTCGCTGGCTCGGAGTTGCCCAAGCACATAGGCGGCCTTAGCCTTGAAATGAGGTATCGTCTTTCCATCTTGGAGGCTAGCGATCATTTCCGCAATCAGCTCCCTTCTGAACCTGACAATGGCACGCAGGTGGGGGGCGGACCCACCGCTTACTACATTCTTCCTTATCGCCTTAACGTCGTAAGCTAGGCCTTCAACTTCTCCGCCGAGACCTGTTCGGGCGTTCACTAGTAGCAGGGCAATGCTTCCCAGAAGAGTTGCCATTCTCATTGTCCCGGCCTCCTTCTCAAACCGCCATCAGTCTCTTGGGCGGCGTTTCCCTCTAGGGCGTCGGTGGAGGATGACACAATCCCCACGGTCGCGATCACCACCGCGCGGCGGGACTTGTCCGGCGGCCTGGGCGCGGCGGGTTCGGATATGGAAACCGGCTCGGGCATCGGCGCTCTCCGTCCGGGACATTATACCCGACGCGCGCGCGGCCGGTAAGCTCCGGGCGGGTCCGGGGCCCGCCCCTGCAGAACCGCGCCCCCATCTCTCTCCGCCCATGTGAATGCCGCAGACGCGGCTTGCGGAACGCGTCCCATGCCAGCCGGGGCTCCCCGACCCGCGCGCAATCCGCACTGGACACGCCCGCGGGGCGGCCTATCATGGCCCCGGGGGCCGATTTTCGAGAGAGCGACCGGAAAGGCGGGAGAGAGCCGTGCCAAAGACCGTCGCGGAGATCAACAGGCGCATCGCCTCGGGCGAGGCCGTCGTCGTCACCGCCGAGGAGATGGTCGAGGTCGTCCGGAAGGACGGCCCGGACGGCGCCGCCGCCAAGATCGACGTCGTCACGACCGGCACCTTCGGCGCGATGTGCTCCTCGGGCGTGTTGCTCAACCTGGGGCACACGACGCCGCGCATGAAGATGAGGCGCGTCTGGCTCAACGAGGTCGAGGCCTACGCGGGGCTCGCGGCGGTGGACGTCTACCTCGGCGCGACGCAGGTCATCGATGGCGACCCGGGGAACGCGGTCCGCCCGGGGCTGTTCCGCTACGGCGGCGGGCACGTCATCGGCGAGCTCGTCAAGGGCAACGAGGTCCGCCTGCGCGCCGAGGGCGACGGCACCGACTGCTACCCGCTCAGGAAGTTCGAGACCTGGGTGAACCTGAAGACCCTCAACGAAGCGGTGCTCCTCAATCCGCGCAACGCCTACCAGAACTACAACGTGGCCGTGAACCGCTCGAAGCGGGCGATCTATACGTACATGGGCGTGCTGCGGCCGAACTTCGGCAACGCGAACTATTCGAGCGCGGGCGAACTCTCGCCGCTCCTCAAGGATCCGACCTGCCGCACGATCGGCGTGGGCACGCGCGTCTTCCTCGGCGGCGCGAGCGGGTACGTCGCCTGGCCCGGCACGCAGCACAACCCGAACGTAAAGCGGGATAAGAGCGGCGTGCCGCTCTCGGGCGCGGGCACGCTCGCGCTCGTGGGGGATCTCAAAGAGATGTCCTCCGAGTGGCTCGTCGGCCTCTCGCTTCTCGGGTACGGCGTCTCGCTCGCGGTCGGCGTGGGCGTGCCGATCCCCGTGCTCGACGCGGACGTCGCGGCCGCGGCCGGGCTCCCGGACGCGGAGCTCACCGCGCCGGTCGTTGATTACGGCGAGGACTACCCCGCCGGCAAGACGAAGGAGCTCGCGCGCGTGAGCTACGCCGAGCTCAAGAGCGGGTCGATCACGGTCAAGGGGAAGACCGTCCCCACCGCGAGCCTCTCGAGCGTGCCGAAGGCGCGAAAGATCGCCGAGACGCTCAAGGCGTGGATCGAGAAGGCCGAGTTCTCGCTCGCCGAGCCGGTGGCGCCGCTGCCGGGCCCGGGCGAGGTCGCGACGGGCCGGCCGCTCGTCGGCCGCGCGCGGCTGGAGGGCTGAGCCATGCCGAAGAGCACGCGCCGCGTCGTCCTCACCTTCCCGTCCGAGGAGGTCGAGAAGCCGGTCGTCTACCGGCTCGTCAAGGAGTTCGACCTCGTGCCGAACATCCTCAAGGCCGCGATCAGCCCGAACGACGTGGGCACGATGGTGATCGAGCTCTCCGGCGACCCGGCCAAGCTCGAGAGCGCGATGGAGTTCCTCGGGGGGCTCGGCGTCACGGTCGAGCCGCTGAGCCAGGACATCCTCTTCAACGAGGCGCGCTGCATCCACTGCGGCGCGTGCGTGACCTTCTGTCCCTCGGGCGCGCTGCGCATCGCGGACGCCTCGCGCCGCATCGAGTTCGTCGCCGACCGCTGCACGGCCTGCGGCTTCTGCCTGCGCGCGTGCCCCACCTGCGCGATGGAGGGGAAGTTCTAGGCGAGCTCGAGCTCGCGCCGCCGTCCCCGTATGGAGTGCGCCGATGACGCCGCGCGATCGCTACGTCGAGCGGACCTACCGCGCGCTCCAGGACACGGGCGCGCTCGCGACCTTCCAGGTCCGCGAGGCCGAGAGCGACCTCTGGATCGCCTCGAAGCGCGACGGCTCGCGCGCCGCGCGCGAGGCCCTGCTCGCCGTGCGCGGCGAGATCCAGGACTACATCAAGGCCCGCCCGCGCTTCGCCGAGTCGCTCGAGCCGGTTGAGCCGGACGGCGCCGCGCCGGAAATTATCCAATGGATGATCGCGGCGGGGCGCGCGGCGGGGGTCGGACCGATGGCCGCGGTCGCCGGCGCGGTCGCCGAGGGCGTCGGCCGCGCGCTGCTCGCGGATGGCGCGGAGGAGGTCATCGTCGAGAACGGGGGCGACCTCTTCCTCGCCTCGCGCGCGCCGCGCACGGTCGCGATCTTCGCGGGCGCCTCGCCGCTCTCGATGCGGGTGGGCCTGCGAATCGCAGCGGAGGCGACGCCGCTCGGCGTCTCGACGAGCTCGGGCACGGTGGGCCCGAGCCTGAGCCAGGGGCGCGCGGACGCGGCGGTCGCGGTCGCGGCGGACGCGTGCCTCGCCGACGCGGCCGCGACCGCGCTCGGGAACCGCGTCGAGTCAGCGGACGACCTCGACGCGGCGCTCGCGTTCGCGCGCGGGATTGACGGCCTCGCGGGCGCGCTTATCATCATGGGCGAGAAGCTCGGCGCGTGGGGCGGGCTCGAGATCGTGAGGCTGTAGGAAGGCGGGGAGGGCGCGGCCCATGACGAAGCGGACCAAGTGCTCGGTCGAGGAGGTCGAGGCGCGCGGGCTCGCGATCCTGCGGGTGGAGTCGCTGACGCTGGAGATGGCCGACCGGAAGGAGTTCCGCCGGGCGGCGCGGACGCTCCTGGGCAGCTCGATGTCGCGCCCCGTGGTGGACCTCTCCGGCGTCTCGCGGCTCACCAGCGTCTTCATCGGGGAGATCGTGTACCTGGCCGAGTGCGCCCGGACCGAGGACAAGCGGCTCTCGGTCATCGCCCCGAAGCACGTGGCCGAGCTCTTCGAGATGACGGGCACGAACGAGGTCTTCTCGCTCCACATCGTCGGGGAGAAGAAGTAGGCGGGGGGGATGTCGCCATGAGAGGCCTCGCGATTCTCGCGGCTCTCGCGCTCGCCGCGGCGGGCCTTCCCGGCTGCCGCCCGCGCGAGGAGCCCCCGACGCGCAAGCGCGTAGTCGTGGCCATGTTCAGCGGCACGATCGGGGAGGAGAGAGCGCTCGCGCGCGAGGTCGAGAGCGCGAAGCGGATGCTCGCCCGGTTCGGCGCGGGGAAGCAGTACCTCGGCAGCATGTGCTGGCAGCTCTGGGCCTACGAGAAGGACGCGGCGGCGGCGAAGCGGATGCTCGCCAAGGCGAAGGAGCGGGGCCGGTTCAGGCACCTCTGGTGCCTTCCGGGGAAGGAGGCCCCCGTCCCTCCCGACGCGTCCAAGGGGGGCCACTTGCGCGAGGAGCCTGACGAGTGACCGCCCGCGACCCCAAGCCACCCCCCGACCGCTCCCGCCGCGCGGTGATCCTCGCGACCGTGGGGATTGTGGTCATCGTCGCGCTCGCAGTCTTTATCGTTGCGGTAGTCGGACCGCTGTGGCGGGTGCACACAACGCTGGACGACTGGGAGGAGAACAGGATACACGGTGAAGAGGTGATCAAGCGGCTTGGCGGGCCGGAGCGTGCCGCTCGCCGGCTGGTGACCTACCTTCGTCTGCCGCGGTGGATGGGAGCGAACCACTTCAGGGCCGCGGTGGCGCTGGGCGAAATCGGCCCGGAGGCGAAGGCCGCGGTCCTCGATCTCGTCAAGGCCCTCGGTGACTCGGATGCCGAAGTGCGATGGGGCGCCGCGGAGGCGCTGGGCAAGATTGGCCCAGAAGCGAAGGAAGCGGTCCCCGCGCTCGTGAAAGCCCTCGGGGACACGAATAATAGCCTGCGCTGCTACGCCACGTTGGCGCTAGGCGCGATCGGCCCGGTGACCGAAGAAGTCGTGCCCGCGCTCGTCAAGGCCCTCAGCGACACGGACGCGCTCATCGGTTGCTACGCCGCGCAGGCGCTGGGCGAAATCGGCCCGGAGGCGAAGGCCGCGGTCCTCGATCTCGTCAAGGCCCTCGGTGACTCAGCTTTCTACGTGCGCCGAGACGCCGCGCAGGCGCTGGGCAGTATCGGTCCGGAAGCAAACGTCGCGATTCCTGCGCTCGTAAAGCTCCTGGAGGACGCCCATCCCAGCGTCCGCCACGCCGCCGCCGCCGCCCTGAAGAAGATCCGCGGCGCAGACGCGGACGCGAAGGAGGAAGAGCATGCCGGAGAGTAGGCCCCCCGCCGGTCCGTCCGATTCGCCGATCGAGCGCGCGTATCCGTACCGGCCGGGATGGACGGCGATCGTCCTCTGCACCCTCTTCTTCGGGGCCCTTGCGGCTTTCATGGCCCACGTGGCCCGCTCCAACGACCGCGGTCTCGTCATCAACGGGGTCGTCACGCTCTCGCCCGGGGGGGCCACGGCCTTCTACTGGACCGTCGCGGGCGTGGGCGCGTGCTTCGTCCTGCTGGCGGGCCTGCTCGCGGTCGTGCGCCTCACGAGCCGGCAGCGCGTCGCGCTCGCCCCGGCGGCGCTCCTCGTCCCGCGCGGCCGCTGGTCGAACGAGGAGACCGCCATCCGGTTCGCCGAGGTCCTGGAGCTCTCGCGCACCGAGGTGCAGGGCCAGCACTTCCTCAAGATCGTCCACCCGGGCGGCACGTTCACCCTGGTCGCGTCGATGCTGCCGAGCCGGGAGGACTTCGAGTCCGTCTGCGCCGCCGTGGAGGAGCGCACCGGCACGGCCGGGGAGCTGCGCTCGCCCCGCGGCGAGGAAGCCGAGGAATAACGCGGTGAGGGGAAAGCCCGAATGAATGCTCCTGCCTGTCTGGTCGTGAACCTCGCGCTCATGGAGCGCGTGCACGGGTTTCTGAAGAAGCATCTGGGGGAGAAGCCCGAAGAGTGAGCGCTGAAGCCGATAGGTCGCAGGAGAGACGGCGCCCCCTGTGGTTGCGTGCCTACGCCATCATCGGGGGCTTGGCGTGCCTCGGCCTTCTCCTCTTCGCCGTACTTGTCTGGCTGCTCAAGTCCCCCGCGCCCATCCCGTGGAAGCCTGTCCTGATCTGGACAGCGTCCTATGCCGTGTGTTTGCGCTTCGGGCCGCGGTGCGCGGAGCGACAGCGCATCTTCGGATTGGACCTGGGCGCCGAGATCTGGAAGCGGCAAGAGTTCAGCGTGAAGGCCATCCTGATCGTGTTCTCCTCGTGCGCTCTCGCCTACGCGTGCCTCTGTCTGGCCCTGCTCGCTCTCAATCGGCCCTTCGATTGGCTTCTGCCGTAGCGGGAACAGAATCTCCGCCTCGAAACCCGGCGGGTAAGCTCCCCCCGATTCCCTGTCCGGCCCGGGGCGCTCCCGCCCTACATGAGAGGGGAGGCGCCTGTCGGGCTCCCTTCCGGCCCGGGGCCAGCCGCGACCGGCCGCGGCCGGTCGGAGCGACCGGAGGGGCTGTCAGAATGACAGACCTCCCGGAGGGGCCGCTCGAGGGCGGGCGCGCGGAGGCGGCCGCGCAACGCAAAGCGGAGAAACCGGTTGCATGAAAAATTGCACCTGTGCAGGCGGTTTGGCACTTGCATTGCATAGAGAGCCGCATTATGCTGTCCGGCTCTAGAGAGTCGGCGCAGCCGGGGGGGACTGTCGCTTGATCAAGGTCGAGCACCTCACCAAGCTCTACGGGCCCGTGCGGGCCGTCGATGACGTCTCCTTCGAGGTCGAGCCTGGCCAGATTCTCGGGTTCCTCGGCCCGAACGGCGCGGGCAAGACCACCGCCATGCGCGTGCTCACCAGCTTCATCCCGGCCACGAGCGGCGAGGCCTGGGTGGACGGGCACGACGTCCGCACCGACTCGCTCGCCGCGCGCGCCTCGCTCGGGTACCTGCCCGAGAGCGTTCCGCTGTATCCGGACATGCGCGTGCGCGAGTACCTGAACTACCGCGCCGCGCTCCAGGGCGTGGAGTCGGCCGACCGGCGCGCGCGCATCGCGCGCATCGTCGAGCGCTGCGGCCTCGGCGGCGAGATCACGACCATGGTGCGGCACCTCTCCAAAGGCTTCCGCCAGCGGCTCGGCCTCGCCGCGAGCCTCGTCCACGACCCACCGGTGCTCATCCTCGACGAGCCGACGGTGGGCCTGGATCCGGGCCAGATCCGCGAGGTGCGCGGGCTTATCAAAGAACTCGGCGAGAAGCGGACCGTCATCCTCTCGACGCACATCCTGCCCGAGGTCGAGATGGTCTGCGACCGCGTCGCGATTATCCACGAGGGGCGGCTCGCGTTCAGCGGTTCACTCGCGGAGCTCGGCGCCGCGCACGGGGACGGGGAGCCGACCGAGGTCCGCCTGCGCGTGCGCGGGGACGGCGGGAAGGTGGCCGAGGCGCTCGAGCGCATCCCGGGCGTGCGGCGCGTCGCGCACGCCGAGACGAAGGGCATCTCGACCTACACGGTCGCCGGCGAGGTCGCTCGCCTCGCCGAGAAGGTGAGCGCGGCTGCGGTCGAGGCCGGGGGCGCGATCCGCGAGCTCGCGCCCGCGGGCCGGAGCCTCGAGGACCTCTTCATCCGCTTCACGACGCGCGAAGCGGGGGGGGACTAGGCCATGCGGACCGTCACGCGCGGATATCTCGTCGCCCTGTGGGCGGTCGTCGGCGTGCTCGCGATCGCCGCGCTGATCCTCAGCGCGCGTCTCTTCGGCGAGGCCGGTCCGCCGCGGCTCTGGATCGTCCTGTCGCGGACGCTCGTCATCCTCTGGGCCATGACCTGGGTCGCGCTGCCCTTCTGCCTGCGCGGCTTCGCCGTGCAGTACCGCCGCGAGATGGGCGCCTACTTCCTGGGGCCGATCCCGTACGTGTGCCTGACGGTGCTCCTGCTTCTCCTGGGCCTGCTCGTCTTCGTGCCGGCCTACCTCAGCACCGAGGGCGAGCAGTTCGCCTCGCTCACGCCGATCCAGGTCTGGTCGGCGCTCCTCTTCGTCTTCACGATCCCGATCCTCACCATGCGGCTCCTGGCCGCGGAGCGGAGCAGCGGCACCTTCGAGGTGCTCATGACCGACCCGATCACCGACTTCGAGGTCGTGCTCGCGAAGTTCTGCGCGGCCATGACGGTGCTGGCCGCGATCCTGCTGCCGCAGGCGGCGCACGTCGCCATCGTCGCGAGCTTCAGCCGGCTCTCGATGGCGGAGGTCCTCTGCGGCTACCTCGGCGTCGTCTGCGTCGGCGCGCTGATGACCTCGATCGGCCTCTTCCTGAGCTCGCTCGTCAAGAGCCAGGCCGTGGCCGCGGTGGTCGGCGTGATCGTGCTGTTCCTGCTCTTCTTCGGGGCCTTCCCCCTGCAGTTCATCACGAACCTCGGCGACGAGACGCGCGAGTTCTGGGAGATGTACGTCTCGATGCCCCGGCACATGGAAAGCTTCTTCGGCCAGGGGATCCTCTCGACCCGCCTCCTGTGCCTCTACGTCTCCACGACCGCGCTGTTCCTGTTCTTCAGCATCCGCGCGGTCGAATCGCGGAAGTGGAGGTAGGCCATGGCCGCCGACGAGAAGAAGACGCCCGGCGTCGCGCCCGCCCCCGGGAGCCCCGAGGAGGCGTCGTTCCTGAAGGGCGTCTCGCGCTTCGGCGCGCTCCTGGGTCTGGCGCTCGTCCTCGCCGCGCTGGTCGTGGCGCTCCTGCGCCGGGGCTTCGGCGGCGTCTGGGTCTGGGTGCCGCTGGGGCTGGGAGGGGCGCTCCTGGTCGCCTTTGCGGTTCTCAACCCCCGCGAGATCGCCGCGGCCCTCTCGGGCCGGACCGGCACGGGGGCCCTGAACACGGCGGTCACGATCCTCGCCGCGCTCGTGATCTGGTTCGGCTTCAACTACTTCGGCAACCGCTTCGACCGCACCTGGAAGACCTCGACGAGCCAACTCGAGGCGCTCTCCGGGAAGACCCGGCAGATCGTCGGCGAGTCGCTCGATACGGAGGTCCAGATCATCGCGCTGGAGCAGCACGGCGACCTGGAGATGGTCCTGGGGGCCTACGAGCGCCTCTCGAAGAGACTCGTCCTGCGCCACGTCTTCGCGGCCCAGGACCCGAAGACCTACGAGAAGCTCCTGAAGGACCTGAAGCTCGAGGAGGCCAAGCCCGACGCGAAGGACCTGATCGTCGCCTGCGGCGACCGCTCGAAGGTCATCCCCTTCCGCGATCTCTACCAGTCGCCGACCCGGTGGTACCCTTACTGGAGTCTGAACGACGATCTGGAGAACAAGATCACCTCGGCGATCCTCTCGGTCGCGGAGGCGAGGCAGACGCGCGTGCGCTTCTCGACCGGGCACGGCGAGCGCGACCCCGAGAACTACGCCGCCGACGGGCTCGCGCGCCTCAGCGGCCTCCTGGAGCGGGACAACTACGACGTCGAGAAGCTCCCCAGCCTGGGCCCGTCGATTCTGGAGGAGTGCGACGTGCTCGTCGCCGCCGGGCCCACCCGGCGCTTCGCCGACCACGAGCTCGAGATCCTCAGCGAGTACCTGCGCAAGGGCGGCAAGCTCCTCGTCCTCCTCGAGCCCCAGACCGAGACCGGGCTCGAGGACCTGCTCACCGAGGAGTGGGCGATCGAGGTCGGCCGGGACCGCGTCTTCGAGCCGAACGAGGACCTGCAGTGGGCCCGCCGGGACCCCGAGTCCTTCTACGCCTTCACCTCGCCCCAGCACCCGGTCACCGCGAGCCTCAGCCAGATGAACTACCGCATCGCCCTGCACAAGGCCCGCACGATGCGCGCGAACCCCGAGGCGGCCCGCGGGCAGTCGCCCTACGGGGCGGTGCCCATCCTCGGCGGCAGCCGCGACGCCTACGGCGAGACCGACTTCGAGATCCTCCAGCGCACCGGACGCTCGATCCGCGACGAGGCCGACAACGACGCCGTCCTGGGCGTGGCGCTCTCGCGCCGGGCGCCGCAGGGGATGCCCGGCATGCCGCCGATGCCCGAGCCCAAGGTTCCGGACACGCGCATCGTGGCCCTCGGCGACGCGGACATCGCGAGCGAGCGCCTGGTCAAGAACAACTCGGCCAACGGGGACCTCCTGCTCAACGCGGTCCGCTGGCTCGCGGCCAAGGAGCGGCAGCTCGGCATCGCCAAACGCCCGCGGCGGCGCGCGCGCATCGAGGGCATGTCGAGCCGCCAGTCGCGGGCGCTCAGTTTCCTGGTGGTAATCGGCCTGCCGGTGCTCTCGATCCTCCTCGGCGGGCTCGTCTGGTGGGTGCGCAGGAGGTAACGGAAGTGAGCTGGAAGCGTCCGATCGTCGTCCTTGCCCTCGCCCTCGCCATGGCCGGTGCGATTCTCCTGGAGCGGTTCGTGATCAACCCCGGCGAGCGGGAACGGCCGGACAAGGCCGGGCGCCTCTTCCCCGAGCTCCGGGAGAGCGGCGTCGAGGTCGCGTACCTGCGCGTCACGATCCGGGAGGGCAAGAAGCTCGAGTTCAAGCGCGACCGCGACGGCGCGCGCTGGCGCATGACGAAGCCGCTCTCGCTGCTCGCCGAGACGAGCGCCGTCGACCGCATCGCCGACGCCTTCGAGCGCATGGAGGTCGGGCCGCACGAGGAGCCCGTCCGGGCCGAGAAGGGGGCGCCGCTGAAGCTGAAGGAGTACGGGCTCCTGCCGCCGGACTTCGAGGCCGAGGCCGAGACCGGCGACGGGATCGTCTACCGCATCCAGGTCGGCGCCAAGATCCCCCTCGGCCGCGGGAAGCTCTACGTCCGCAAGCCCGGCGAGGACGTCGTCTACCTCGTCGAGGACGACCTGCGCACCGCGCTGGACAAGGAGTTCCGCGACTTCCGCGACAAGCACGTCCTCGACTTCGCGAAGGGCCGGGTCGAGCGCGTCGAGATGACGGAGCCCCTGGGCAGAGTCACCCTCGTCCGCCGGCCCGCCCCGGAGGATGAGCCGGAGGAAAAAGACCCGGAGGAGGAGGAGCCGGAGAAGAAGCGGGTCTTCCTCGAGGGCTGGGATCTCGCCGAGCCCGTCGCCGACCACGCCAAGAAGGGCGAGTCCGACCGCGTGCTCGACCGGCTCGAGTGGCTCGAGGT
>Ga0272441_10012666_pt1 | contig 12272 bp, 13 predicted proteins | sample SSMProp6N_FD_193582 | JGI IMG/M metagenome (GOLD analysis project Ga0272441, IMG submission 193582) | Marine sediment archaeal communities from Little Sippewissett salt marsh, Falmouth, MA, United States - SSM-Prop-6N | ecosystem: Environmental > Aquatic > Marine > Wetlands > Sediment ...
GCCCTGCGTAGGATCAGGACCTGTGGAAGCCTCCTCTCACATGCGCAAAGACGCCATGCGCGACGGCGCCTTCTTCCTTGTTTTGGCCTTTGCGTTGCGCGCATGTCACCTGTGGATCGTGCCGGGCGTCCTGGATAGCGCCGACGCTGTCGGCTACTTGGAAACGGCTAGACATCTCGCCGCGGGCGATCTCTGGGACATCGATCCGAGAATCCCAATCCTGTATCCCCTGCTCGGGGCCCTCGCCCACCTTTTTGTCCACGACTACGAACGGGCGAGTTCACTGGTCTCTTTGGCGGCCTCGCCGTTGCTGGTCATCCCGGTTTACGCGCTGTCGAGGGCGCTGCACGGACGGAAGGCGGCCCGCATTGCGGCCCTGACGGTGGCGCTGTGGCCGTGGCTTGTGGGCTATGGGTCGCGCATCGGCCCGGACGCCTTGGGCTGCACGCTGTGGTTCCTGGCCATCTGGCTGCTCGCGCGCAGCGTGGATAAGGGGGGCGCGTGGCTGCTCGCGGCCCCGCTGGCGTTCTTCGCGTTGCACGTGACGCGGGCGGAAGGAACGGTCTTGATGTTCAGCGCGCCGTTGGGCGCCGTGATCCTGTATGGCGGGAAAGACAACCGCAAGCTGCTTCGGCTGATCCCGTTCGCGCTCATCAGCGCTGCGCTGCTCGGCGGTTATGCCTTGTTCATGAAGGGCCTCATAGGCCAAGCGACCGTGAGCTACCGGGCTGGCCTCGTTGCCCATGAGTTCTTCTTCTCCGCGAACGTTCCTACGCTGTTTGCGAAGACCTTCATCAAGACGGTCTTCGAGGTCTATCCCCTCATGCTGGGCCCGGTCCTTCTGCTGTTCATGGGGGTGGGCTTCTTCCACAAGGCACAACCGCGAACCGGCGCCGCCAATGCAACGCGCGATGAACCGGCCGCATGCCATCATCCCCGCACGCTTCGTCTCGAATTGTATGTGCTCTATTTCGCCTTCGTTCAGTGGTTGCTGAGCCTGTTTGTGCTTTCCCCTGAACCGCGCTACCAGATGTCGGCGCTGGTTGCGCTCTCCCTGTTTTCGGCCCGGGGAATGGCGATTGTGGGCGAGCAGGCGGCCGGCTTGCCGTGGGGGCGCTGGCTGCGCACATTGCCGGTGGCGGCATTGGTGTCGTCCATGGCGCTGGGAAACGCCGTGGGGGTGGCCGCCGCCTATCTCAGCGATACGCCGCCTCAACCGCAAGAGTACAAGGCCGCGGGCGAGTGGATGCGCGAGCATCTCGAACCGGGCCTCGTCTTCACACGCAAGCCGCAGGTGGGCTACTACGCCGGCATGCCCTCGACGGGCCCCGCCCTCGACGACGCGCTCGAACAGGCCATCGCGCGAGCCAAGGAAGCCGGGGCGCGCTACCTGGTCGTGGACGAACGTTACACGGCGAAAATGGCGCCCGGCCTGGCGCCCCTGCTCGATCCGGCCAATGCGCCGCCCCGAGACCTCCGGCTGCTCAAGATCTTCTCAGAGTACGAGAAAGCCCGAATCGTCATCTACGATATCCGCCATTAGACCATCAAGGATCGGCTCACACGTCGGGACCCCAATGACGCAATTGCTCGATAAGCCTGCGCGCGCCCTGGTCGTACACCTCGGCGGGATCGGGGATTTCCTGCTCACCTGCCCAGCCATCGAGCGGCTCGCCGAGGAGGGCCCCGTGGAACTCCTCGGACAGCCCAAGCGCCTCGACCTGGCCGTGGCCGCGGGTATCGCGGTTGCCGCGCATGATATGGACCGGGTCGATTTCCAGTCGATCTTCAGCGAGCCGAACGGACGGCTTCGCGATCTCTTGCGCGGCTTCGACCGCTGCATTGTGTGGATACGCGACGATGGCGCGATCGCACGCAACGTGCGGCAGTGCGGCGTGGAGGACGTGCGCGTGTTCCCCGGACTTCCGCCAAAGGATTGGGCGACCCATGCATCGCGCTACTACCTCGATTGCCTGGGCATGAAAGACGCACCGCCGCTTAGGCTCTCGATCGAGCCGACTACGGTTAGCCACGACGCCCTCATCCATCCGGGCAGTGGCGGCGCCCACAAGAACTGGCCCCTCGAACGCTTCATCTCGCTGGCAAACGCACTCGAAGACCAGGGGCGTTGCGTGACGTGGTGTCTCGGGCCTGCGGAAGAGGGCATCCCCTTGCCCGACGGCCTCGACGTTCTTCAAACGGACTCGCTCGTGGCCCTGGCGAGGGAATTGGCCGGCACGCAATTGTATGTTGGGAACGACAGCGGGATTACGCACCTTGCCGCGGCGCTCGGTTGCCCCACCCTGGCAATCTACGGCCCTACCGACCCGCGCGTCTGGGCGCCCCGCGGCCCACAGGTCGCGGTCGTTCAAGCGGCCCCGTGGCCCGAGGTGGAAGACGTCCTCCACGCACTCGACACGCAAGACCTCCCCAATGGGCCGGCCCCGTGAGACGCGCGAACATCCCAACGCATCCGGCGAAAGCGATGCGCGCCTATGCGCGGAATGCCAATGTGTTGGATCGCGCGTTGACCCCGCGAGCACAAGCGGTTAACATGTCACTATCAGGATGCCGTCATTTCGGCGGCCCTCGCACCGGTGGAGCTATTGTGTTCGAGGCCCGAATCGCACAGAGCGCCTCGTCGGCTGTCGCTGTGCTTGTGTTCTTCGCCGCGGCCCGGTTCCTGTGTGCCATTCCCCAAAAGTGCGACGTTCCGTTCGAGCGACTTGAGGCGGACGGCGTTCCTATGAGGGCAGGAACCACGAACCGCGCTTACGCGGGCTCCCTGATGCGCGAGCTGTTCGTCCCGCTGCCTGTGACAGAAAAGGTCACCAAATCCGTCGATAGCGAGGGATACCTCACGGTGAATTTGCAGGACGATTTCCCGCCGCTGAGTGAGAAAGCCCTGGGGCTTCGCATTGAAGTGCACTACGCACCGGCGACGCTGTCGGAGATCGGCAAGAAACACAAGAGGTACCTTTTCGTGCCCCGAGGGCAAATCGCGGCCGGGGCCCGCCGCATCCGCCCCCCGGGCGAACCCTCGGACACGGCCCTCGTGCACGCCCGCGAGGTGCTTCCCGCCAACGCTTCCTACAGGACACTCCCCGTCACGATACCAAAAGATGCCCGGCTGGACTTGGCTGTCGCCCTCCGGCAGGACTGGCCTGTGGACGACGCACCGCCCGTTCGCTTCCGTGTGTCTTTGGATTGCGGGACAACGCGTGTCCCCCTGTGCGATGAACTGGTGGCTCCGGGCTCAACGAACCGGGAATGGAAAACGCTGAACGTTGACATGTCCCCTTACGCCGGGCGGCAAGGCCGCTTCGTCTTCGAGACGGACGACGCAGGCAAGGGCACCCCGGCCCGCACGCTGTCCCCCCTGTGGGGAAGGCCCGTACTTTATGTGGCGGCCCCGTATACGCACCCCTCCCCCACACCCAATATCTTGCTCATAAGCTTGGACACTCTCCGCGCCGACCACGTTGGATGCTATGGCTATCAGCGTGACACTACTCCCTATCTTGACGCGTTTGCCAAGGAAGCTACGCTCTTCGAGACCGTGGTCGCGCCCGCGCCATGGACACCACCTTCTCATGCATCCGTCTTCACGGGCCTTCATCCCGCTGTCCACGAAGCGGGCATATTCAGTAAGGGCTATCGCCTCGATGAATGCTGGACCACACTCGCGGAAATCGCCCAACGCCGCCAGTACTTGACCGCGGCCTTTACCGAGGGCGTTGCCATTCGTGGGCGCATGGGGCTCGCCCAGGGATTCGACCTTTACAGCGACGGCCCCTCCCCGAACCGACATGTCGCCGGACGGATCGAGCGTACGTTTGGCGATGCCACGGCATGGCTCGAGCGTTATGGCCATCTCCCCTTCTTCCTGTTCGTGCACACCTACAAGATACACGCGCCCTACGGCGCGCCCGAACCGTGGTTGTCGCGCTTCGTGGAGCCGGATTACACCGGTCCGAGCGGCGCACACCCGAACAAGGCTGACACGCCGGCTGCCCGGGCGGATGCCGTAAACCGCTATGACGCAGGCATCGCCTGTGCCGACCACCATGTGCACGCCTTTCTCGAACGGGTGAGGGCAATGCACTTGTTCGACAACACCGCCGTGATCGTCTTCTCCGACCATGGCGAGGAATTCTGGGAACACGGCGGCTATGGGCATCTCTTCCACATCTATGTCGAGACATTGCGCGTCCCCCTCATTATCCGCATGCCGGGACCGGATCCTCCCGCCGGGCGGGTAACGCGCCAGGTGGCCCTATCGGATGTGTTTGCCACGGTGTTGGCCCTGATGGACGAAGTGCCGCCCGATAGGGTTGATGCGCAGTCTCTCATTCCTTTGATATGCGACCCGGACAGTACGGAATACAATCGCGAGCATGTTATTAGCCAGATGGTTCACTATGACAAGAAGTGTGCCTGGGCCGGGGGACTCTGCGGCGAATGGACAAGCCGCTCCGTGCGAACAGAGACCGAGCACTACATCCGCTCCAATCGCGATAGCATCATCGAGGCCGTGCGCGCGGGTAGCGCGTCATCCGAGGCGGCCGCGAACGAATGGAAAGAGGAACTCTACGATCTGCATGCCGACCCCGGCGAGAAGTCGAACGTTCTCGTGGAACGCCCCAAGAGGACCGCACAGTACCGCCAAGTACTCCACCGCTTCTTGAATGAAGCGGAGACCATCCGGACGGCAATCCGGTCTGCCCCGTCCCCAGACTCAGCTCTCAAGAAAGGCGACATCGAAGCGCTCCGGGCCGGGGGATACTTGTGAACCCGTATCGCCCCCGTGAGACGCGCGAACATCCCAACGCATCCGGCGAAAGCGATCCGCGCCTATGCGCGGAATGCCAATGTGTTGGATCGCGCGTTGACCCCGCGAGCACACCCCGTTACAATGCCGCTGTCAAACAGTCTACGCCTCAATCGGGGCAACTCGGGAGCGTGCTATGGCGTCGGAAAAGCGGGGCGACTACTTATCGTGGGCGGATTACTTCATGGGGATTGCGTGCTTGTCGGCCCAGCGCAGCAAGGATCCGCATTCGCAGGTCGGGGCGTGCATCGTCAGTCCGGACAACAAGATCGTGGGCATCGGCTATAACGGGTTTCCCCTTGGCTGTAGCGACGATGAATTGCCGTGGGGCCGTGAGGCGGAGGACCCGCTCGATACGAAATACCCGTATGTGTGCCACGCCGAGCTCAATGCCATCCTGAATACGAACGCCGCGGACCTGAGGGGATGCACGCTGTACGTCACCTTGTTCCCCTGCAATGAGTGCACGAAGCTGATCATTCAGAGCGGGATTGCCCGGATCGTTTTTCTATCGGACAAGTACCACGACAGCGAGGCGAGCCGTGCCTCCCGCCGCATGCTGGACATGGCGGGCGTGGCGTACACCCTCTTCCGGCCGCACACCGTCCGCATTGTCATCGACTTCGCCGAAGTCGCCACTGCGGCCACGTCGCTATAGGCGGCCGCCCACCGCGCGCCTTGAAGAAGAACGCCGCTGACGCGGCTGGGGCCGTCAGCGGCAGAATCGTGCTTCACGCGTCGGCAGCTCGCCCTAATCCTCCTCGTGCTCGCCCAGGCTGACGAGCTCGATACGCGCCATGGGTGCGGCATCGCCCGGGCGGTGGCCCAAGCGCAGGATGCGCGTATAGCCCCCGGGCCGCTCCGCGTATGTCGGTGCGATTGTCGCGAACAACTCACGGACGGCGCCGTTGTCGCGCAGCGCGGCGAAAGCCTGTCGCCGATTGTGGACGCTGTCCGTTTTGGCCAGCGTGATCAAGGGCTCCGCGAAGACGCGCAGCTCCTTGGACCTGGCCACCGTAGTCTCAATGGCGTGGTGGGTGAATAGCGCCACGGCGAGATGCTTCATCGTCGCTTCGCGGTGGGCCGTGTTGCGCCCCAGGCGGCGCCCTGCTTTCCGGTGCCTCATTACTTGGTTTTCCTTGTTGCGTTATTCGTCTTTGGCTTCCGAATCGGGCTTGGCTTCACGCGCGAGGCTCGGCGGCAATCCAAGGCCAAAGAAAAGGTCCATCGATTCCAGGATCGTCTTGATTTCGTCCAACGATTTCTTGCCGAAATTGTGGAATTGCAGCATCTCGGATTCCTCACGGACCACCAGGTCCGCGATGGTGCGAATGTTCGCCGCCTTGAGGCAGTTCGCCGCGCGGACACTCAGCTCGAGCTCCTCGACGGGGCGCATCAACTTGGCCACCAACTCCGCATCTTCCGATGCGGAAAGCGCCGCGTCCTTCCGGTCCTCGCTCTCCTGTTGCACGAAGATCTTGAGGTGCTCGATAAGCAACTCCGCCGCTTCCTGCAGCGCCTTCTCGGGTGTGATCGACCCATTCGTCCACACGTCGAGCAACAAACGGTCGTAATCCGTCATCTGGCCCACCCGCGCGTCTTCCACCAGGAAATTCACTTTGGTGATGGGCGAGAAGTTCGCGTCCAGATAGACGGTGCCCAAGGGCGCCTGCGGCATCTCGAAGCTCTCGGCGGTAACGTAGCCGCGGCCTTGCGCCACCTTGATCTCCATCTCGATCGAGGTGTTTTCCGACACGGCAGTAAAGATTGTCAGGTCCGGACTGAACACGTCTACGTCGGTTTCCTTGAAAACATCGCCCGCCGTTACCACCCGTTCGCCTTCATGCTTGAACGAGAAGATCAAGGGCTCTTCCCGGTTCAGGCGCAACTGGCACTTCTTGAAGTTCAGGACCATGTCGGTGAAGTCTTCCTTGATCCCCGGTATGGCCGAAAACTCGTGTTGGATCCCCTCGATCCGCACGGCCGTCACCGCGGAACCCACCAGCGACGCCAGCAGTATGCGGCGCAAGGAGTTGCCAATCGTTGTCCCGTAGCCCCGCTCAAAGGGCTCGACGATGAAGCGTGCGTAGTTCTCGGTGGCGCCATCTTCAAGGGCTACCCACTTAGGTATTACTAAATCTTTTCCAATCATCTAAGCCCGCCTTTCGACAATGGGGTGTACACTCTGTCTTCGGCCCTACCCACAATATCGCGCATTCACTCACGGGTGCCTCGCCCACCCGACGGACGCCAATCACACGCGTCGCCGCTTGCGCGGGCGACAGCCGTTATGCGGGATCTTGGTGACGTCTTTGATCAACGTGATGTCCAGGCCGGCCGCCTGCACGGCGCGAATGGCCGATTCGCGCCCCGCGCCCGGACCATTCACGTGAACACGCACTTCCTTCATCCCTAGGTCGAGCACGCTTCGCGCGGCACGCTCCGCAGCAAGCTGGGCGGCAAACGCCGTGCTTTTCCTTGATCCCGCGAAGCCGACCTGACCTGCGCTGCACCACGCCAGGACATTGCCTTGCAGGTCCGTAATGGACACAATGGTGTTGTTGAAAGTCGCCAAAACGTGTACGACCCCTGCCGTGATGTTGATGGGCGTGCGGCGTCTCTTTGTGGATTTGCCTTTGCGTTTTTCTTTTGCCACGGAGCGTTCCTCCTAATTGCCCTTCTTCTTGACCGTTACGCCCCGGGGCCCCTTCCGGGTTCGCGCATTGGTGTGCGTCCGCTGGCCGCGTACCGGCATGCCCCGCTTATGCCGCAACCCGCGATAGCAGTTGATATCCATCAAGCGTTTAATGTTTGCGGAGACTTCCCGGCGCAGGTCGCCCTCGACCCGATAGCTGCTTTGGATCGCCGTATTGAGCTTGCTGATCTCCTCCTCCGTGAGGTCGTTCACGCGTTTGTCCGGATTGACGCCCGCCATCGCCACGACCTCTTTGGCCCGGGTCGGCCCTATGCCGTAGATGTACTGTAGACCCGCTTCGGTCCGCTTGCTGCGGGGGAGGTCCACGCCCATTACACGTGCCATGTGAGTTGTTCTCCTTTGGGCTCGGGGAGCATCATCGAATCGACTCCCGTCTGCTAGCCCTGCCGTTGCTTATGTCTCGGGTTCTCGCAAATCACCCGCACCCGGCCGTGCCGTTTGATGACCTTGCACTTCTCGCAAATCTTCTTGACCGAACTGCGAACCTTCATACTGTACTCCCTGGCCACGGGCCCCGTCCAGAACGCCACGATTGCTGCGCCACGCCCTTACGTCCGGAACCCGCTATTTGTAGCGGTAGGTGATGCGCCCGCGCGTCAAGTCATACGGCGACATTTCCAGCTTCACGCGATCGCCGGGCAGAATACGGATGAAATTCATCCGCATCTTGCCCGAGATGTGCGCCAATATGACATGCTTGTTCTTCAGTTCCACACGGAACATCGCATTCGGCAGGGCTTCAACAACCGTGCCTTCCAGTTCTATCGCCTCTTCCTTTTTCATCTCACATCACACATAATTAATCCGTACGTCGTCCCCAGGCGCGTCTGGGCGCGGCAGAGAGTATATCCGCCTCGCCGTCACGCACGACAATGCTGTGCTCAAAATGGGCACTGGGCAGGCCATCCGCGGTCACCGCGGTCCAGTTGTCGTCCAGCACCTTCACGTCATGCCCACCCAGGTTCACCATGGGCTCAATCGCCATCACCATGCCCGCCTTCAATTTGGGTCCTCGATGACCCGTTACGAAATTCGGTATCTGGGGATCCTCGTGCATCGCGGTGCCGATGCCATGGCCCACGAAGGCCCGAACCACCGAGAAGCCTTCCGCCTCGCACGTTTCCTGAATCGCCCGAGATATATCCTCGAGATAGTTGCCGGGCCGGGCCGCCGCGATCGCGCGGGCCAGCGCTCGGTCCGTCGTATCGAGCAAGTGCTGCCGCTGGCTGTCGAGCTTGCCGCAGCCCACGGACAACGCCGCGTCGCCATAGTACCCTTGATAAAGGGCACCGACGTCAATACTGACAATCTGACCCTGGCCTATGCGCCGCGATCCGGGAATCCCGTGGACAATGACCTCGTCCACCGATATGCACGTCGCGTTGGGATAGCCCCGGTATCCGAGGAATGCCGGAATCGCGCCCATATCGCGGATCAGTTGTTCGGCCAACTCGTCGAGTTCCTTCGTCGTAACGCCCGGGCCAACCCGGTCCGCCAAAACCGTCAGCACTTCAGCCACTATCTGGTTGGCCTTGCGTAGGATCCTGATTTCCTCATTCGTGCGCAGCGCAATCACAACGCCTAGGCATCTCCCGCCGCAAGAAGGATCGCCTCAATCTTGCCAAAGACCTCATCCGGCGACGATCCCGTCCCGGTGACGGTCTTGAGGATCCCTTGCTTCGCATAATACGCGACGATGGGCTCGGTCGTTTCGTGGTACACCGCGAGCCGCTTGCGTATGGTCGCTTCGCAATCGTCGTCACGCTGCATGAGCTCTCCGCCGCATCCCTCAACGTCGCATAGGCCCGCGCGCTTCGGCGGGCTGAACCGCAAGTTGTATATCGCGCCGCATTTCGCGCACGAGCGGCGGGCCGTCAACCGCGCGACGATCTCCTCGTCGCCAACATCGATATTGATGGCGACCGTAAGCCGGTCGCCGCGGTTTTCCAGCAACCGCTGAAGCTCCTCTGCCTGAGGCAGAGAGCGCGGAAACCCGTCCAGGATGTACCCGCGGGCGCAATCCTCTTGCGCAATTCTGTCCGCGACGATCTCGCAGGTCAATGCGTCGGGCACGAGTTTCCCTGCATCAAGATACTCCTTCACCTGCGTGCCCAACGGCGTGCCGCCGCGCAAATGTGCGCGGAAGATATCGCCGGTCGAAACATGGGGCAAACGGTGGGTGCCCGCCATCCGCTTGGCCTGGGTTCCCTTGCCGGCGCCCGGCCCGCCCAACATCACAATGCGCAATTCATCTGCCATAGCTTAAATTCCAAAATCCAAAACCACCTTAGGCCTTTCTACTTCTCACCCTGCGGCCCTTCACGGAGAACCCGTCGTAGTGACGCATGATGAGATGCTGTTCGATCTGCCGTACCGTGTCGAGGGCCACGCCTACAAGGATCAGCAGGCTCGTGCCCCCGAAGAAGCTCACCACACGCCAATCGGCCACCTGCACGACTTTGTAAACAACGTTGGGCAACAGCGCCACCCCGGCAAGGAACAGGGCGCCCACTAACGTAATGCGCGTCATGACCTTGTTCAGATAATCGGCCGTAGCCTTGCCGGGACGCACCCCCATGATCACGCCGCCGTACTTCTTCATGTTGTCGGCCATCTCAATTGGGTTGAAAGTGATGGCCGTGTAGAAAAACGCGAAGAAAATGATGAGGGCCGAGTACACAATGTTGTAAAGCAGGCCGTTCTGGTCAAACCATATGTCAAAGAAGTTGCTCACTGCCGGAATGGCAATGACATTCTGCACCATGCCCGGCAACGTCAGGATCGACGCCGCAAAAATGATGGGGATGACCCCGGCTTGGTTCACGCGCAACGGCAGGTAATTCCGCTGCCCGCCCATAACCCGGCGTCCTTTGACTTGGCGCGGGTATTGCACCGGGATGCGGCGCTGGCCCGTTGTCAGCAAGATCGCACCGGCCACCACCGCCACCATCAGGATCGCCAGAATCCCTGCCTGGAATATGGTCAATTGGTTGTTTCCAATCATGCGCACCAGGTTGATCAGGGCAAAGGGCATACGCGACACAATGCTGATGAAGATGATCAACGACATGCCGTTCCCGATGCCGAATTCGCTGATCTGTTCCCCGAGCCACATGATGAACGCCGTGCCCGTGGTGAAGGAAATCACGCACATCAGCAGGAAGCCTATCCCGGGATTGGCGACGATTTCGGCGCCCTGCTTTTGCAGGAACGCGCCTATCCCAAAGGACTGCACAATACACAAGGCAATGGTCCCATACCGGGTGTATTCCGTGATCTTCTTCTGCCCTTCGGCGCCCTCTTTCTGCAGTTTCTCCAGTGCCGGCACCACCGCCACCAGCAGCGACATGATAATGGATGCGGTGATGTAGGGCATGATGCCCAGCGCAAAGACCGTGGCGTTCCGAAACGCGCCGCCGCTGAACATGTCGTAGAAACTCAGCAGGCCGCCGCCTTGGCCGAGAAGCTCCGCCAACGCGCGGCCGTCCACCCCCGGCGTAGGCACGTGCGCGCCCAGCCGGTAAATCGCCAACATCACAAGCGTGAAGAGGATGCGCCGCTTGAGCTCAGGGATCCTCAGCGCGTTCCGAAAGGCTTCTATCGGTTTCCCCACCTACTTATCCTCCCCGGTTGCACCCGGGTTCGGGTTCCTCGTGCCTCCTGCGCCCGGCGTGTCGATAAGCTCCACGGTGCCGCCCGCCGCCTCGATCTTCTGGCGGGCGCTCTGCGTGATCGCGTTCACCTTGAGGTGCAGCGTCTTGGCGCACGCACCCCGGCCCAGCACCTTGACGCCGCCTTTGCAGGCATCGGCCCCGGAAGGACTCGCCGCCACACCCGCCTTGACAATCGCCTCGGAGGTCACCGCGGCACCGTCCTCAAAAACGCGGTCCAGCGTATCCACATTCACGATTGCGAAGGGAAAACGGTCCTGGTGCCGGAACCCACGCTTCGGCAACCGGCGGTGAAGGGGCATCTGGCCGCCTTCAAACCCACGCTGCCGCGTGTACCCGGAGCGACTCTTCTGCCCCTTGTGCCCGCGGCCGCAGGTCTTGCCCGTGCCCGATCCCGGGCCCCGGCCCACACGCTTGCGGTTCTTCCGCGCGCCGGACGTGTTTCTTAAAGAACTCAAATCCATCATGTTCGCGTAATTCCGTTCGCTATTGCGTTCGTACGCTGCTCTTGGTTGTGAACCCGTGCGCCGCCTACAAAACTTCGGTGACATCGAGGCCGCGCATCGCCGCGACATCTTCGGCCGTTCTCAACCGGCCCAGCCCTTCCAAAGTGGCCCATACCACATTGGTGGCGTTATTCGAGCCGAGGCACTTCGTGAGAACGTTGGCATAGCCGGCCGCCTCCATCACGGCGCGCACCGCACCGCCCGCCACAATACCCGTGCCCAGGGACGCCGGCCTGAGCAACACGGATGCCGCGTCTGCCCGGCCAATCACCTGGTGGGGAACCGTCGTGCTCACAATCGGCACCGTGACCATCTTCTTCTTCGCTCGCTCGATGCCTTTGCGAATGGCCTCCGGCACCTCGAGCGCTTTCCCTATGGCTGCGCCCACACGCCCCTTGCCGTCGCCCACAACCACCACGGCACTGAAACTGAAACGCCGGCCGCCCTTGACCACTTTGGCCACCCGGCAGATCTTGACCACATGCTCGATGAATTCCGGCTCCTGGTCGTCTCGTCGCTCGCTCCCGGGCCCGCGTCGCGCACGCTCT
>Ga0272441_10012667_pt1 | contig 12271 bp, 11 predicted proteins | sample SSMProp6N_FD_193582 | JGI IMG/M metagenome (GOLD analysis project Ga0272441, IMG submission 193582) | Marine sediment archaeal communities from Little Sippewissett salt marsh, Falmouth, MA, United States - SSM-Prop-6N | ecosystem: Environmental > Aquatic > Marine > Wetlands > Sediment ...
GCTCTGACGCAATGCCTCCAGTATCCTTGTTGTTCCCAGACCGGTAATATCTCCGGTGTACTCCGGAATGTCGAAGCTAACCCGTACATGACTCTGAGCACCGAGGTGATAAATCTCGTCCGGTTTCAGGTTATATATAAGATTGGAGAGCTGCTCGGAATCGGACAGGTCGCCATAGTGAAGGAAAAGCTGTGTCCCCGGCAGGTGAGAGTCATGGTAGATATGGTTGATGCGGTCGGTATTGAAGGTGCTTGCCCTCCGGATAAGGCCATGAACCTCATATCCTTTGCTGAGCAGAAATTCAGCAAGGTATGAACCATCCTGCCCGGTTATTCCTGTAATTAACGCCTTTTTAGACACTACCGTCTTCCTCTCTGTTGTTATTATACCACTCGATAGTCTTTCTTATTCCTTCCTCAAAGCCCATCCTCGCTGTAAAGCCAAATTCCTTCTCAGCCCTGCCGGTATCGAGACAGCGCCTCGGCTGCCCGTTGGGCATGTTTGCATCCCATAGTATCTCGCCCTTGAATCCCGTATGCCTTGCAATTAAATCTGCAAGCTTCTTTATCGATACTTCAAATCCAGCGCCAAGGTTCACCGGCTCACTTTTATTATACTTTTCTGCTGCCAGCAGTATGCCCTCGGCGGCATCTTCCACATAGAGGAACTCCCTCGTCGGGCTTCCATCCCCCCAGCAGGTTATGCTGTCTTCACCCTTCTCCCTGGCGTCGATGCACTTTTTTATCAGGGCAGGGATAACATGCGATGATGCAGGGTCGAAATTATCACCCGGGCCATACAGGTTGACCAGCAACAGGTATATGGAGTTAAAGCCATATTGCTGACGGTATGCCCGGGACTGCACGAGCAGCATCTTCTTGGCCAGCCCGTATGGAGCGTTCGTTTCCTCGGGATAGCCATCCCAGAGATTCTCTTCCTTAAAGGGAACGGTGGTGAACTTCGGGTACGCACAGATTGTCCCGATAGCGACAAACTTCTCTACAGCGGATAACCGTGCCTGCTCCATAAGTTGAGTCCCCATAATCAGGTTATTATAGAAGAACTCGCCCGGCTTCTCCCTGTTGGCTCCGATTCCTCCCACCTGAGCTGCCAGATGTATCACGATATCGGGCTTTGTCTCTTTATACAGTCTGGTAATTGCCGTTACGCTACGGAGATCGTAGTCTTTGCTTCGCGGAATAAAGACGTCCCTGCAATCTCTCCGGCGTAATTTCTCCACCACGCAGGAACCTAAGAAACCGGCACCTCCGGTGACTACTACTCTCCTGCCGGCCCAGAAAAGTGATTTACTCTCCATAATCTTTGAGTTCAACTTCGCACTTACTCCCTGTTAATCACTGCTGCTATAGTTTCTCCATATCAAAGCAATGGATACTATTTGAATACACTAGCTATATCGTATAGTATTCAATCGCTATCGTAAAGAACGGCATTACCTGTTCCCGATAGTAACCTGCTATTATTAGAATCAAAGGTATAAAGGAACTATATGAAATTGGATAGCAATCAGGCAAACAGTATCTCCAAAGTAGATAAGCCCTGGGGGCAAGAGCTGATCCTCGCTGCTAATGAGCTTTATTCAGGTAAAATACTAATGGTCAATAAGGGCTGCAGGACCAGCCTCCAGTACCACGAGGATAAGGATGAGACTTTCTACCTCTACAGCGGGAAAATACTGGTTGAAATCGATGGAAAAGAAATCAGTCCCACCCACAATGAGTCGATACGAATCAGGCCGCAGGTGGTACACCGTATTACCGCTATCGAGACTAGCATTATCCTTGAGGTATCAACCCCTCATAACAGCACGGTGAGACTGGAAGACGACTATGGCAGACAAAACAGTAGCAGTTAGCGGCGGCTTCGACCCTGTTCATATCGGCCATATCAGGATGTTCAGAGACGCAGCCAGGCTGGGTAAACTGGCCGTTATCCTCAATACGGATGATTTTCTTATCCGGAAGAAGGGATATGTATTCATGCCATTTGAGGAAAGAAAAGAAGTACTCGAGTCTATCAAGTACGTAGACAGGGTTGTCACATCGATCGACAAAGATGATTCCGTCTGCAAAACACTGGCAATGCTGAAGCCGGATGTATTTGCCAATGGCGGCGACAGGAGAGATACATCCGAGATACGCGAGAGCGAAATTTGCGAGCAACTGGGAATCGAGATGGTTTTCGGTATTGGTGGCAGCAAGGTTCAGTCCAGCTCTAAACTGACAGCTGATAAGGATAAACCCGGAGGCAGCAACCCTGAATAGGTATCGGCTTATTGGATTGAGTAGATAGTCTGCTGTAATCCATCGAGCAGTGGGTACTTCGGTTCGTAGCCAAAGGTTCCGGCACGGGATATATCTGCCAGAGTATGTTTTGCATCACCCTGCCTCGGCTCCCGGTGAACCGGCGTAACGTTTGCTCCAAACAGCTCTATAAGAAGCCCGGTCAGCCTGTTTATGGTGATTCTCTCTCCACTGCCGATGTTGTATATGCCGGTGGCAGCGCTTTCCGCTGCCAGTATATTAGCCTCCGCCACATCCTTCACGAAGGTGAAGTCCCTGCTCTGCTCTCCATCCCCGAAAATAATGGGGGACTCTCCCGCTGAGATTTTCTTTACGAAGAAGGGAATTACCGCAGCATACTGTGAATTGGGATCCTGCCGGGGTCCATAGACATTGAAATAGCGCAGAGAGACGGTGGGCAGCCCGTATACCTGCCGGAAGACCCTGCAGTAGTACTCGCCTGCAAGTTTGCTCATAGCATACGGAGAAAGCGGATTTGGTGCCATATCTTCCACCTCGGGAAGAGTCAGCGTATCGCCATATATCGCTGAAGACGAGGCAAAGACCACTTTGCTGACGTTCGTATCCCTGGCTGCCAGCAATACATTCAGCGTTCCGGTGATATTGGCCTCATGAACAGCGAGAGGCTCCTCTATGCTTCGAGGTACGCTGGCAATAGCAGCCTGATGGAAAACAAAGTCCATACCCTTGAACAGCTTTTGTAACAGTTGAAGATCGGTAATACTGCCCTGAACAAAGGTTATTTTACCTGCACTACTACTGTCCACAGCCTCTTTAACAGGCAGCTCGGCTATGTTTTCCATTTTGCCGGTAGAAAGGTTATCGAGCACAGTGACCTGATAGCCGCGCTGCACTAGTTCCTGTGTTAGATGAGAACCTATGAAACCGGCGCCGCCGGTAACCAGAGCCATTTTTCCATACGTTTGATACGTTGTCGATTTCATGTTGCCAGTTCCTGTATTTTACCCGCAGGCAGTTGTTGCATTACATGATGGCCGGATACTTTTTTATATGACCTGTAGGGTTGTCTTTCCTCTTTAGCGGGCATTATACCATATGAAGGGCGAGCTCATGACTCTACGCTGTTTCTGCATATCAGGTGCTCTAATTAACAATAATGTGCTGTAAATATACCACTGGTAGGTGTTATTATTAATACCAGGATAAGCAGATTGAGTAATCAGTTAATTGCTAGCGTGGAGGTGTAGTTCCATGGAATTCGAAATGGCTTATCACAGAGCAAACGTAATAGCAGACCGGGAAATAAGACTGTTGTTTCAAAGGTTTCACTACTTCCTCATCAGCACTGGACTCCTATTTGCTGCGTATACGATTTTTATTACAGGCAATGGGTTGTCAGATGTCATCTATTCAAAACATATTCCAATTTTACTGGCATCGGCAGGACTGGCACTCTCCATTTTCATAGCCAGTATCAATTACTTTAATTCCAGAATGATTTTCAAGATTGGCAGTTATATCATCACGCTGGAGAGTATGCCGGTCTCGTTTAACAGCGTTGATACTACAAACTCACAAATTACCAATAGCGGCTGTTTGATAGAGGATATCACTCTGTTGCCCCAGAATAACATCAGCAATATGACACAAACATTGATTAATAAGGATACGCTGCTAAGAATGATTCCTCCATTTTTCGTGGCAGAGCTATTCGGCAACATTATTTTGAAACTCAAGGACCCGGGGATACCGTTAATCACCGCAAGTCAATACACCTTCTTCTTACCTTTTCTAGTAGCCAATGTCTGGCTGGGGATATTGGGAAGCATAACATCTGTGTGGGCTGTATTTATTTGCTTTATAGCAGAAATAGTTGCTTTTATAATATTTTTCGTTATGGTAGTAGCCTTGAAAGTGTTACCGCCCGATGCCTTTTCTCATCTCCGGAGCAATATTCCATTACCATAATACAGCGATACGTTCATACGAGCGTATTTATTCAAGCCTGCGTGATGGCTATCCATACTGCCATGGTAATCGTAACGAGCTACTCATAAATGGTAGTACGTGGCGTTTCTAATGATGTAGCTGTATACATAGAATATATCATCATGACCTTCAATAAATTTTATTAACCTGTTCATAGTAGATCAGGCAGCTTTCACAGCCAATACTCCGATACCGGTGTAAAGCTATTATTACAGTTTACTATGATAACTGGCTTCTGCAGGTAATGCATCCCCGAAATAGACCTTTGTATGAGGCCATGGAATCTCTATATCTTCCTCATCGAAGCGCTCTTTAAGACGCTTTCGCAATTCACCCATCAAAGCCCATTGTTTGATTGGTTTCGTATCGCCGAGTATTTTTATTTCGATGCCATTGTCTCCCAGGTTATCAACACGCTCTACATGCGGTGTGTTTAGCATAAATTGCCCCCAGGCATAATCATCCTTAAACTTCTGACAAACTTCATTAATTACAGTGAAGACACGGCTTAGATTTTCTTTGTAGGCAACGCTTATATTCAGATTAATTCGAGCCCAGTCTCTCGTCAGATTACTGGCCTGTTCTACCCTGTTGTTAGGAAAAATATGCATTGCTCCATTAATATCTCTCAAGATAGTTCGTCTGAGAGAGATGCTTTCTACCAGACCGCCAGTTCCCTGAATGACAGCTACTTCGCCAATTCTGTACCAATCTTCCATCAATATAAAAAAACCATGCAGATAATCACGAATTATGTTTTGTGCGGCAAAACCGAGTGCCAAAGAAGCTACACCTATACCCGCCAGTAGAGGAGCAATATCAACACCTAGCTGGCTCAATACCATCACTACAGCTATAACACGAATAAACATAGATACAAGTTGAACAATTATTTTTGAGAGTGTTTTTGAACGTTTCGCAAGCTCATCAGGAGACTCTTCTCGAATCTTTGGAATTTTCAAAGCAATTAACCGTGGTATCGACCGTCTTGCTATCTTCTCCAGAATGAAGGCAATCAGGATTATTACTAACGCCTGTAATGCTCCGTTAACTAGAGATGAAAGCCCAAAATTGAAATCTAATCCAAACATGACACACCTCCTCCATATATCAATATCTTTTAAATCTTTCTACAGTTAATTCTGGAAAGATAGCGATTAAAGCCGTCACTGTATATTCCCGTAATATTTTACGAATGAATTTAAATAATAGTTATATGTGGGATATACAGGCTGAGATAAGATTCAAAGTTTAAAACCAGGTAACTTTGTTAATAAGGAATTAATATTGTGGTTTTGTTTTAATGGTCGGGGTGAGAGGACTTGAACCTCCGGCCTCTTGGTCCCAAACCAAGCGCGCTACCACTGCGCTACACCCCGGTTATACCTGATTCAAACTCTATGACTTGCACTGGTAAAATAGCATGTTCATGCTACGCAGTCAAAATACACTGGTTAGCTACTTACCACCATATATTCTAAGCCTTATGCTGATGATTTTCATGTTTCCAGTTTTCAATGACAATGAAAGGGCTGGTATATAAACCAGCCCTTTCAAAAGTAACTAAACTTATTCCATCAGGCTGCAGGGAAGCATGCTATCTTCGCCTGTAATTTAGCGTAGTCCGCATCCACCCGTGCCTGAATCTCTTCAATTTCAGCTTCAGTCAGATGACGGAAGCGGCCCTGTGGCTTCAAGTATTCAGCAACAGGCTTCATTTTTCTTGGAGTTACCGTCATTTTGTACTTACCGTTTTCCACCTCGTACAGAGGAAAGAAGCCGGTCTCCACAGCCAGCTTGCCAATCTCGATGCTTTTATTGGAGGGAGTGCGCCATCCGGTAGGACAGACCGCCAGAATATGGATATATGCCGGCCCTTTCATATCCGCAGCCTTCTTAACCTTGTCCATCAAATCAAAAGGATAGCTTGGGCAGGCAGTGGCAGCATAAGGGATGCCATGAGCAGCAGCAATCTCAACCATGTTCTTTTTCTGAGTTTTCTGGCCTATGCTTATCTTCCCGGCAGGAGCGGTTGTAGTCGATGAACCATACGGGGTACTGCTGGAACGCTGTATTCCCGTATTCATATATGCTTCGTTGTCCCAGCAAACATAGACAAAATCATGACCGCGTTCAAGCGCACCTGAGAGGGACTGGAATCCGATATCACTGGTTCCGCCGTCACCACCCATAGCAATACACTTGATATCCCTCTGAGGCATCTTTCCTTTCGCCATTAGGCTCTTTAAGCCTGCTTCCACGCCGGATATAGTAGCAGAAGCATTTTCAAACAGGGTATGCATCCAGGGCACCCGCCATGAAGTAACCGGAATAGGAGAAGTGCAGACCTCATCGCAGCCTGTAGCCATATTTATTATCATATCTCTACCAACCGCTTTGCAGACAAGTCTGATAGCCAGGGCCTCAGCGCATCCGGTACAAAAATTATGCCCTTCAGCAAGGTATTCGTTGGCATCTATCAGGTTTTTTCCAATTTTTACAGTACTTTCTACCATCTCACTCTCCCTTAAGCCTTTATCATTTCGCCACGCACTCCAACCACCTCAAACATCCTGTCAGAACCTTTTTCGATAATCTCTTTTCCACGGTCGAGAACATATCCGAAATCCTCAACCGACATATCTCGTCCTCCTAATCCTCCTATTAAACCGGCAACTTTCGGCCTGGACGGTTCAGAATATAAAGCCGATTTTGCCTCCGAAAAAACGGGGCCTCCCATACCAAAGGAAATACTACGGTCAAAGACTATCAGATTTTCTGCGCCCTTAACTGCCTTACGGAATTCATCATACGGGAACGGCCTCCACAGGCGTAACCGTATTAATCCTACAGATTCTCCTTTGGCTCGTCGCTCGTCTATTGTAATTTTCGCTGTTTCACTATAGCTTCCCAGAGTAAGCAGTAGTGTTTTTGCGCCCTCCGTCTTGTATTCCTCCACTGGAGCGTAGTAACGACCAAAAATATCGCCGAACTCCTTCCATGCCTGGAGTATTACCGACTTAGATTGCCTCAAAGCAACTTCCTGGGCTACCTTCGCCTCGGTGTAGATATCAGGCGGACCAAGTCCTCCATGAGTTATCGGTTTATCAGGATTCAAAGCATTTGGAAATACGAATTTTGGAAGGAATTTGTCAACCAATCCCTGTTCTGGCAGCATCAAGGGCTCCGTTACATGAGACAGGGTAAAGCCATCCAGGTTAACCATTACCGGAATCATCACCTTCTGGTCTTCAGCAACACGATATCCCCAAACGGTCAGGTCGAAAGCCTCCTGGCTGTTTTCACAGAAAACCTGTATCCAGCCGGTATCTCTACACGACATCACATCGGAATGGTCTCCCCAAACGCTGATAGGAGCTGAGAGAGACCGGTTACATACTACCATCACCATCGGTAGCCTCATAGAAGATGCACAGTAAACCACCTCATGCATCAGTTCCAATCCCTGGCTTGCCGTAGTCGTAAAAGACCTGGCTCCCACTCCTACAGAACCAAGACAGGCACTCAGGGCAGAATGTTCGGATTCGACCGGAATATAGCTTGCCTTAAATTCACCATTGGCAACCATCTCTGCCAATCTCTCTGGTATATGTGTTTGTGGAGTTATGGGATAAGCGGAAATAACATCGACATCACACATTTTAACTGCTTCAGCCACTGCGTGCGAAGCTTCAAGTGCTACTCTCTTACTCATTCCTCTACCTCCTCTATCATTGTTATGGCCTTCTTAGGGCACACATTGGCGCAAATACCACATCCCTTACAATAATAAAGGTCAGGTTCGTAGTACCCATCGTCCATCTGTTTTATAGCGGCATCCGGGCAATACAACCAGCAAAAGCCGCATTTAATACACTTCTCTTTGTCGACAATGGGCCGCTCACTCCGCCAATCACCTGTTTTTCTTGCATCGGCATTTCCCGGTTTAGTGATGACATTGCCAACCTCCATGTCCATCCACCTATAATCATAAGCAGTTTCTAATTTTTTCTCTGCCATCTTTACTCCTTTACCGCCGTTTCGCTATAGGCCTGTTTCATGGCTACAACATTTACATCAGCGCGTCTTCCAAACCGCTCTTTGAGCTCTTCTTCCATGGCAGCGTCACCAACAGAACCAGTCACCTTCATGAATGCACCAATCATAGAAGTATTGGTTATTGGCAATCCGATAGCTTCCCGGGCAATCTTAGTGGCATTTACTGTTGCCACTTTCCACTTAGAACCAAAATCCTTTGCAACTTGCTCTGCAGATTTAGCCGTATTGATAATAATGACTCCGTCATCCTTAAGCCCGGCTGTTACATCGGCAATTTTTACCAGGGTCGGGTCAAGAACTACGACTACATCGGGATTGTAAACATTGGTTCTGACTCTTATGGCTTCATCGCTTATGCGAAGGAACGCCATAACTGGAGCGCCTCTACGTTCAGAGCCAAAGTTTGGAAAAGATTGAGCATACTTTCCTTCCCGTATAGCAGCTTTAGCGAGCAACTCGCCCGCAGTCACTGCTCCCATACCACCTCTCCCATGCCACCTCACCTCTAGAATCTTACCCATATAAAACCTCCTTGGTACATAATAACTACCCCTGAAGGGACTCGAACCCTTGCATCTGGCTCCGGAGGCCAGCGCTCTATCCTCTGAGCTACAGGGGCTAACATGGTAATTATACTCGTTATCATATTTTTTGTGAAGGTTGAGCACCATCTAATACGAGGCAGGAATGGTGAGGGCCTAAAATATTTTTCAACAGGAAAATACCGCTATCTTTCTCTGTGTCTTAAGAACAATTTTCGCATCTCCACAACGAAGAAGATAGACAAAGCTGAGAGCAGCGTGATGCCCCAGTCTACAGCACTCAATGCATAGGTATGGAATACCTCCTGAAGGAAAGGATTATAGACCAGCATGATTGTCATTCCCAGACTTGCGGCTATGGACAGCAGCAACCATCTGTTGCTGAAAATCCCTATACTGAACAAAGAGTGTTTTTCCGAACGGCAGTTAAGGGCATTAAAGAATTGAATAAGTATCAGCGTAATAAAGCACATACATTGGGCTTCAATGAAGCTTCTCCCCGAATTCAATGCCCAGAGAAAAACCAGCAAGGATACCATGGCCGTCCAGATGCCGGCCCCGGCCAGGAAGTTTATCACCGGCCGGGTAAATATGCTGTCGCTTCGCCGCCTCGGTTTGCTGTTCATCAGGTCCGGATCAGGAGGATCTACTGATAATGCAAGCGCGGGCAGTCCATCAGTCGCTAGATTAACCCACAAAATCTGGATAGCAATAAGAGGCAGGACTCCGGAAGGAAGCCCAATCAGCGGGCCGAATAAAATAGCCGCTGCCATCAGCAATATTTCTCCGATATTGCAGGATAACAGGTACATCAGGAATTTCTTAATATTACTGAAGACTCCCCTTCCCTCTTCCACAGCCGCAACAATAGAGGCGAAATTATCATCGGTAAGCACCATATCAGCAGCTTCCTTGCTTACATCAGTACCCGTTATTCCCATGGCAATACCGATATCTGCTTTTTTAAGGGCCGGTGCATCATTCACTCCGTCACCGGTCATTGCTACTACATGTCCTTGCTGAGACAGCGCCTCGACGACTCTAAGTTTATGTGCCGGCGATACCCTGGCATAGACCCCCACAGTATCAATAATAGCGTTAAATTCTTCATCGCCAAGCTTATCCAGTTCCGCACCACTAAGGGATCTTCCATCTTTTAACAATCCCAACTCTTTTGCAATAGCAACTGCCGTCATTATATGGTCCCCTGTTATCATTACTGTTTTAATGCCGGCCCGTTCACAAAGGGCGATTGCATCCTTCACTTCGTCACGCGGCGGGTCAATCATGCCAACCAGCCCAACGAATACCATTTCTTCTTCAACCTTCTCATCTATAGTGCTTAACTGTTTATAAGCCAGGCCAAGGACGCGTAATGCATCACCTGCCATAGACTGAGCCGCATCGAAGATATCCTGTCTCTCACTAGCGGTCAGTCCACTCACCTTCTCAGTACCAAGAATAGAGGAACAGGAATTCAAAATAACCTCAGGAGCACCTTTAGAATAGGCTATCAGTCCTTCCTCCGTTTGATGAACGGTAGTCATTTTTTTTCTTTCAGAGGAAAATGGTTGCTCAGCTATGCGGGGAAAGCTGGTATTCAATTCACCCTGCCATAGCCCGGCTTTGGCTGCCAGTGAAACCAGTGCACCTTCTGTGGGGTCACCTTTTATATCCCACTCCTCTTCCTCTCGTACAAGCTGAGCGTCATTACAAAGGCTTCCTATGGTGAGCAGGGTTGTCAGCGGAATATTCTCCCTCGGGTTGCATGGTCTTTCTTTAAATAAAAATTCTCCCCTGGGATCGTAGCCTGTTCCATCAACATCGAAACGATTACCCCCGGTATAAACCCGGCGTACTGTCATCTGATCCTGAGTCAGTGTCCCCGTTTTATCTGAACAGACTACAGTGGTACAGCCTAATGTCTCCACGGCAGGCAATTTTCTCACCAGAGCATTGCGCTTTACCATCCTCTGTACTCCGATTGCCAGTGCTACGGTTACTACTGCCGGCAAAGCCTCAGGCACAGCAGCTACCGCCAGGCTCACTCCCCATATAAACATCTCCAGTATCTGATGTCCACGGGCGACGCCAATCCCCGCCAGGACAAAGCAAAGCGCTATAGCCCCAATCGCAATCCACTTGCCCATCTGGTCTAAGCTCACCTGTAGTGGAGTTCGCTGAGACTTAACCTCCTGTAACATGGTGGCAATCCTGCCAAACTCGGTACCCATACCGCTTGCGGTTATCACTGCTTTTCCTCTGCCATAGACCACAGCCGTACCCATATAAATCATGTTCTTTCTGTCAGCAACTGCTGTTTCTTCATCAAGAGCTTCAACTACTTTATCTACCGGCGCGGACTCTCCGGTCAGCGATGCCTCGTCTGTCTTCAGGTTGACTGCTTCAATGAGCCGTGCATCAGAGGGGATTCGAGCTCCCACTCCAAGCAAAATCACATCGCCTGGTACAAGTTGTGTGGCGGTGATTTCTCTCTGCTCGCCATCCCGTACTACAAATGCCGAGGGTGCTGCCATCCGTTTTAAAGCTTCCAGGGCACGCTCCGCCCGGTACTCTTGGACAAAACCTAATCCACAGGCAAAAAGAACAATAAGCCCGATCACAACAGCATCAGCCACCTCGCCTAAAATAGCTGATAGAACAACTGCTACCAGCAAAACGATAATTAGAAAGCTTTTAAACTGGCTGAGAAAAACTACCCAGGGAGATACACTCCTCTTCTCTACCAGGACATTCTGACCATAACGAATCAGCCGTTTTTGGGCCTCTTCTGAGCTAAGGCCGTCGACACCGGTACCCAGGGCACTTAAAACCTCTGCTGCTGATATACTGTGCCATGCTTTTTTTATATCTATCATTTCTATAGGTCCAAAAAGAATTAAACGTTATGCGATATCAGTTGCCTGGTAAATAACCTTACACCTGCAACACCAGTGTGAGTATACCACATGATTGACTGACAGCTGTACCTGTAAACCATAAGACGGAAGCTGTCTATGTGAAATTATCGATTGACCTAATCGAAGGGGTATACACCTTCTTGTTACATAGATAGGCTACTATATTTTATTGGGTTTTATGGCAAGCAGCAGTATGTGATCAGGATGGTTCAGGGAACTTACCTTGAAGAGCGTTTCTAGCTAATTCCTGTAGTTCGGGAGAGAAATCATCTCTTGAAAGCTGCTTTAGATAGCCTGGCGCGGTTTGAGCTATTCTTTGAAGTGACATCCCCCTATATTTACCAAAGGTGCATATGGCCTTGCCATTAGACCAGATAAACTTACCTTCAGCATCTATATAGTTAGCCCTTTCAGGTAGACAGTAGTCGGCCAGTTCCTTCACATCTCTGGGTAACTCAGGGTGCTTATTTAATTG
>Ga0272441_10012668_pt1 | contig 12269 bp, 8 predicted proteins | sample SSMProp6N_FD_193582 | JGI IMG/M metagenome (GOLD analysis project Ga0272441, IMG submission 193582) | Marine sediment archaeal communities from Little Sippewissett salt marsh, Falmouth, MA, United States - SSM-Prop-6N | ecosystem: Environmental > Aquatic > Marine > Wetlands > Sediment ...
TAGTTAAAAAATAATCTATTTGGATATAATTCCTGTGTAAGGATAAGATACTATGTGTATTGTTCAGCACGAGTGCTCTTTGCTGAACATCTGAAAAACTCGCCGGTAATCTTTAATAACACGTTTTGGCTTGAGATTTATGTTTCTTTTTCAGCCATTTTCCCACCTGACAAAACAGGTAGTAGTCCAACTTGGAGAAAAGTCGAGATACCCAACCATATCTAAAATACTCGCCCCACCCGCGTATCAAACGATTAAGATTTCGTAAGAGATCATCAAGCGTCTGATAGGTTGTAGATATTGATGTTACTTCTTTCACCTTCCGCCGAAATCGAATCTCTGCTTCTTTGGAAGGTCGAATTATTGTGGACATCTTGCGAGTGCGCAGACTGATACCCCGCCGGAAATTATAACCGAGGAAATTGAAGCCCTCCATAAGGGAGTGCATACCGGTCTTTTCCTCAGCTAATTCCATCTTTAGGGTATTACGGACAAAGTCTCGAAGGTCACTCAATGCTTGCTTCGCATCATGTTCATTGCCTTTCACCAGAATCACGAAGTCATCGGCGTAACGGATGAGTCGTAAGATCGGTTTCCTCTGCTTTGTCAATCGACGGCGCTGATTGTCTGTAAGAGCATGATACTCATTGTGATAAAACTCGTCCAATTGGTCAAGATAAATATTGGCCAGTAAGGGAGAGATGATACCACCCTGAGGGCTGCCCGAAGTTGGAAGTTGAACCTGACCCTGATCAAGAACACCAACCTTTAGGAAGGATCTCACAAGTGCCAGGATTTTCTTGTCTGAAACCAACTTCTTGATACGCTGTAACAATAGGCCATGATCAATATTTCCAAAGCAGTTTCGGATATCGGCCTCTATGACCCACTCATAACCGGTGCGTGGATTCATATATCAATGTATTGTAGCAATGGCTTGCATTGGTCCTCGGCATGGACGGAAACCCAACGAACATCCTTTGAATTGGGCTTCGAAGATAGGTTCAAGGATGAATTTTAAAGCCATTTGAACAAGCCGGTCCTCCAAGGTTGGTATCCCAAGAGGACGCCAGTCAAGTTTGGATGGCTTTGGAATCCATGCTCTTCGAATCAGGTCTGGACTAAACGTCTTTGACCGCAGTTTACACTGTATCTCCTTGAGCCAATCCTCAACCCCTATCTCCTTTTCGATGGTTGTTACCGTCACTCCGTCCGTGCCAGCCGTTCTTGAGCCCGGATTCCCTTTCAGGTGATACCAGGCCAGGCTAAGCACATATGGGTTGTATATCAGGTTATACAATTTCCTTAATTCATAAGTTTCCTCCTTACTCCAGCGATAGAGCTTCTGCTGAAGATGTAGTACCTTAACCTTTGCATCCGCTTCGGGTTTAAGATCCATGAGATTGCCTCTGGACTCCATATCTCAGCATTCGTTCTATCGAACCGGCTGGCGTCCTTCGCCATGTACACAGCTTTCCTGCGCTCAGACTACTTTGACGCCTCCGACTCCTACATTGCCCCACAGGCATCGTGTGGAGCCCAAGATGGCTGGCAATGTAAATCTCCTGGGTTCCTCGTTGTTCCCTTTTCGGACTTAGGCTGTATCTTTCTCCCGGGTGAAAACACACACCGAACACAGTATGATGATTGTCGTCGATCACTATGGATCGACACCTCCCCCGCATGAGTAACAGGTTTGGCTTCACCATCTCAAGCTCATTAACCGAGAGTGAGCTTGAATAAAGCCTTACGGGAGTTCCATAGATACTTTCTGTACGTAGCCTTATCCAAATTGGTCGACCGGCGGTTGGATGTCTCGATTCCTCCTTCCCCGGCCTTTGTCGAGGGGCTTCAGCCAAACGCCACAATTGTCCTGGCGCAGGCTGCCCTCCACCTTCTCCTCCTTTCTGTGCAAAGGAGGGGCAGAGTCTGATGTATTCTTTGTTGTACGTCCATCTCTGCGGAAACATGCGAAGCTTCTCCCAGCGCACCCTCATACGGCTTTCCGATGATCTTCAGCCTCGCGCATTCGACCGTCTTGCCCAATACACAACATTGCCAGTTAGGATCTGGATTCTACTTGTCTTGTACCTTTTTCTTCCGAAGCCAGTACTCCATCTCCTACCAGACCTGCCGTGTTTCTTGCTCCACCACAGAGACAATCTTTCTCGGATGTAACTATCAATCTGGGAAAACTTATCGGAAGAATTACCGTACTTGAAATAGTTCATCCAACCTCGAAGTATCGGGTTCAGAATATTAACAACCTCTTCAATGTCCAGTACAAGGTTCGATCTACGGCCAAGAATCTCTTTTATCTTGGACCTCAACTGATTCATCGCTTTCTGTCCTAGCCATTTCTGAAGATAGTACTTCCGATACTTCAAAGATCGAACTCTGTGGTTGTGAAAACCAAGGAATTCAAAACCTCCGTTTCCGGCTTTGGTCTCAACTATCTTGGTCTTCTCTTCATTGAGCCTCAGTCCCATCTCCCTCATCTTACACTGTACCAATTTCATGCCTCTTTCTGCTTCTCTTTCCGTCCTGAACAAAATGACAAAGTCATCAGCATACCTGACAAGGATGCCCTTGACATCATCCTGCTCAGTCCAGAATTTGTCAAATTCGTGCAGATATATATTCGCAAGAAGCGGAGATTTGACACCACCCTGAGGAGTGCCCAATTCTGTTTCATGGAAACCATCCGGCTCAATCACACCGCAACTCAACCATTGTCGGATCAATTTTGTTATCCGACGATCACTGATCCTCTTCTCCACGCATTCAATCAGACGATCATGGTTGATATTGTCGAAATACCCAGTTATGTCAGCATCCAGCACCACCGTGTAACCCGCATTGTTGGCCTTCCTTATTGATTCCAGTGCATCATGAGGACTACGACCAGGTCGAAATCCATAACTGCAATCAAGGAAATCTGCCTCGAATATCGGTTCAAGCAATGCCTTTGTTGATGCCTGAACAATTCTATCTCTAATCGTGGGTATCCCAAGCGGTCTCTTCCTACCATCTGGCTTCGGTATATAGACACGCTTCACACTCTTGGGTCGATATCTCTTCGATTCAAGTGTTTCCTGTATCTCACCAAGGACATTGTCTGGTCCTTTACTCAATATGTCCGTTATGCTCTCTTCATCTATTCCTGCACTGCCTTTGTTTCGTTTAACTTGTTCCCAGGCATCTTTGAGGAAGTCCATTCTGTAGACCTTGTCATACAGAGCATGGAACCTTCTTGTTGGGCTGGTCTTGGCTGCGAGGTATAGTTTCTCACGGAGTTGTTGTGCCTTGTCTTCGGTGTCGTTAGCTTTCGCATTCACAAACACTTACCTCCATTCCAAACTCGATCAAAGTAGGGGTCCTTTCCTACGCATGGTTGTGTTGTCCATACGATCATTGGTACTATGACCCCCTCCGACTCCTCACACCGCATAGCTTCGGATTTCCCATTGCTGGTTATACCTAAACTACTCCTATTCACCGCTATATTCCAAGACTCAAATTCGGAGACGATGTGAGGTCTCCCCAGTTCCTGCAGATACTGTGTTGACATTCCGCTACCTTTATGCCGGAGAAGGACACCACCGCATATCCAGTAACTTGGTGATGTCTGCAGCCTTCGCTCACACATGTCAAGCTCGGCCTTCTCAAATTTAAGGGTTAACGACGCAGCTAAACCCTCAAAGGAGGTGCAAGTTGACAGTCCGTAACATTGAAGTGAATACTCATACCGCTTCAACGCCAAGGTCACCCCGGACGCTGGGTATATGCTATTTGGCCTCCTGGTATTGCCAAAGCAGGACTTTCACCTGCAAGCACCTGCAAGCTTAGCTGGGCACGCCATGTGTCACCCTTTTGCGTTAGGGGTTAGCGCAAACAAAACCCAAACCAAAAAGGTGACTACACATGATAGTATCCAGAGGACAAATATATTTTGAAAAAGAACACATGGAACTGGTCAAGCAGCTGCCAAAATACGCAAGAGAAAGGTATTTCGCCATCGCAAGAACCCTTGCCAACCAACCATTCGGAATCACTAGGAAAGAAGCTGCGAACATGGCCAAGATCGGTCTACGTCAACTGTATCGGATCATTTCCAGATTCAGAGAAGAAGGTTTATCAGGTCTATTGCATAGATCCAGAAGACCAAAGAATTCTCCGAACAAAACCAGTGATGAAGATGAGAACATCATACTGCAAGTAAGGGATGCATCAGGATTCGGGCCAGATGGAATTGCTCAACTTATACAAGAGAGCAATGCACGCAATGGGATCAAAAAGAAAGTACATCCTTCCACGGTCTACAATGTCCTTGTCAGGACCCAGGAAATCGAAAAGGAAAAACGTATCCAGAACAAATGGAGATCCTTCGAATGGGAACATCCAAGGAGACTCATCCAGGCAGATCTGACCAAACTCAATGGAGTACACATCCTCAACATGGAGGATGATCATTCCAGAAAAGGTTGGGCAATAGCCCTACCGGATCAGAGGGATGTCACTGTAGTTGATGGAATGAAAAAGTTTGTCAATGAAAGATATGACAATCTGCTGACTGACAATGGTAGTCAGTTCAGTCGGAAGAATTCTGTTATGAGGAAATATTGTTATAAATATCTGAATGAGAAGCACATCTGGACCAGTGTTCATCATCCCCGAACAATGGGAAAGTTGAGTGCTTATCAAAAGGCATTGGAACGGTTCCTCCGCCATCAAATGAGAGGATCCGGAAACAGAACCAGGATCAATTACCGGATATCAGTATTCAATGGTTACTACAACAATGGGAAGCACCATTCATCGATTGGAACCGTTCCTGAAAACCGATATTCCGGCAAGATCGATGACAAATGGAATGTGAAATTGGTGAAAGCCTTAAAACTCGAAAGCGTCCTTACCATTTGAAAGGGTGACATATCTCCCTAGGCTCTACACTCCTCCGTTCTACTCTACTACTGATAACCTTTAATACTTAAGCGTATCCTTACCTATAAGAGAGGGAAATATTCTATGCGAATTGTCCTGTAAAATATTAACGGGTTTTTAAACGACATCTACACCCTTTGGAAGGTGAACCCATGGAACGAAAGGTTAGAGCTACTCCTATTATCGTGATAACATTGTTTTTGTTTTCCGGATCGTTATCAGGAATATCTTTCACCTTTGCTGAGAACCTACAACCCATAGAGTATGATTTCGGCATGAGAATAACCGACGTTGCCTATCTGGCTTTTACAGGTAAAAGCAATCAGCGGATGGGATCGATACTGTCTCCTGTCCCGGGGGACCTCAACGGGGATGGTCATAATGATCTACTGATAGGAGATACCCGGGATTCAACCTATGGAAGCAACACGGGCAAAGCTTTCATCGTATGGGGCGGTCCACATCTGAAGGAGAGAGAAACGAACTTAACCACATCAGATGTCGATTTCATCGGAGAAAGTCAAGGCACAGACACAGGAACATCTGTCAGTTTTCTTGGAGACACCAACGGTGACGGAATCGATGATATCGGGATAACCGCTCCCAAATTCAATGGAGACGATTACCGAGGCAGAGTCTATGTTTTTTTTGGCAGACCAGGAAACTGGAACGCATCCATATCGGTTTCGGATGCGGATCTTGTTATGGAAAACGATGGATACGAAAATATCGGTCCAATTTCCAAAGCAGGAGACATCAACGGTGACGGGATCCATGATTTTGTTGTTTCGATTTCCGATAAAAGCACAGACGATTTTACCAACAATGGGAAAATATACATTGTTTTCGGAAAAGCATCTGGCTGGAATAAGTGTATGAGCATAGATGAACTGAGTGATGCTTCTTTCGAAGGTGAAAATACATACCAATATCTCGGTAGTAACTGGGTGGGTGGGAATGATTTGAACGGCGATGGATTTGACGATATCGTTGTCGGGGCCAATTATCTTTCGTACAGAGGTCGGGTTTACATAATATTCGGGAAAGAGAGTGGTTGGGAAAAGAACTCTTCGATATCAACGATGGAACTCAAGATCGATGGCCATAAGTCGTATAATTTCGGACATTCCATGGATACAGGGGATGTGAACGGGGATGGGATATCGGATCTGATCGTTGGTACAAAACATTTCAGCGGTGCCACAGAAGATGATGACTTCGCCTATCTATTTCTTGGCAGCAGATCCGATTGGCATACGATCGAAACCAGTGAGAATGCAACGGTAACATTCAAGGCCAACAGCACTTTTCCTTACATGGAATCTAATGTATACATTCAATCGGACCTCAACCTGAACGGCTTTGCCGATATATTCATAGCTCATCCAAGGGAAGTCAATTCGGCGGGATCTGTTTACCTCTTCTTTGGTAAGGGCACCGGATGGAAATCCGTGATGAATTGCAGTGAAGCTGATGCCTCTTTCTTTGGAGAGGGGCAACAAAATAATCTTGGCTCTGTGATGGCCAATGCTTATGGTTTATTAAGACCGGGTTTGCAGGGCATCCTGCTTGGAGCCCCGGGAAATTCCGAGGGCGGCACATACTCCGGGAAGGTATATTATCTCAGGGGAATTCCGAATGAGGAACCGAAAACAATCGAATCCCTGACCGTCTATTCGGATGCCGATTTCTCAAGGAAAGCGCGATACCTTGATCACGGAGAAAAGGCTTATATCGAGTTGATAGGAGAGGATATCAATTCCACATCGAGAAATCTTGCGTCGGTCAATGTATCATATGGTTCCGATATTGCACCTATTAGGGTCATCTGCATTGAAACAGGTATTTCAACGGGGATCTTCCGCGGAATTCACCCTATCAAGATAACGGCATCCTATGGAGATAAATTGAATTTTTCTGCTGTCGGTGACCCCACGGTATACTATAATCTCTTGGTGGATACCGCTGTGAGGATTTCAGAAGCCCCACCCGAGGTGTTCATTGATCAAAATGAGGAATTAGAAATGAAGTTCAGCAATCTGGGTTGGGAAACGAATCCCTTATGGACTTTTCATACCGACTCCACATGGTTATCATTTAACCCGGTATCTACAACAGTGTCTGGCATACCGGATAATGGGGATGTAGGAAATCATGTTTTTTCAATATCAATCTCTGATAGGAGAGGCAATTCAAGCTGGAAAGAGATTGAAGTTGAGGTGAAGAATATACCACCTGTCATACTCAACGAAGACAAAACATCCGTACTCCAGGACTATCCATACAGGGTAAATTATACTTCAAGCGAGGACGGCCAGCCCAGAATCACCTGGAAGTTCTCGACGAATGCAACCTGGCTCTTTATGGACACGGAAACCGGGGTCATGGAAGGAACGCCGAATAACGAATATGTGGGTCAGTATTACATGAACGTTAGGGTGGAAGACGGAAACGGGGGGCAGGATTATAGATCCTTCGTCATTACCGTTGTGAATGTAAACGACAGACCCGTTATTATTACGGAAGACATCCTCTCTGTTAAACAGAATGAACTATACCGAAATCAATACGAAGTCCAGGACCCGGACCCCAACGATCACCACACATGGTCGCTGAAAACGGAGGCGAATTGGCTTCATATGAATAATGTAACGGGTTTGCTTGAAGGGAGGCCAGCCCCCTACGATGTGGGCATACACTGGGTGAATGTGACAGTAACGGATTCGGGGGAACTCTCGGAGTCGCGTAATTTTCCTCTTACGGTGGTAAATGTAAACGATCCTCCGGCATTTGTTGAATTTCCCCGGAACACATCCGTCAAACACGGAGAACTCTACAGGAGCGTCGTATCCATGTATGACCCCGACGAGGGTGATACGGCAGATTTTTCGGTTTCCACAATTCCTGAAACTGATCTTTTAATTGATAGTCTGACCGGGGAGATCCGATGGAGAGCGACGATAAACTGTTTCGAGAAGAAACCGAATATTCTATTCGTCAAGGTCATCGTGAGGGACGCGGCGGGGGAAACCGTTTCAGGAACCTTTCAATTGGAGGTGCTGCCATCTGCCAAACCCAGCGTGAAGTTGATCTCTCCAGAAACAAACCATATAGTAAGTGCAAAGAACCTGACCCTCGTCTGGTTGGGCATGGATGAAGAGGATGACGAATTGAGATACGATATATATATTTCGAGAATACAGGCACATATAATGTCACTCAAGGATGATGCATTAATTCTAACCGGAATCAACGGATCTAGCACTACTCTGAGCGGATTGCAAACGGGCATGGAATACTACTGGACCGTGATCCCTTACGACGGCTGTTCCTACGGCCACTGTGAAGATGGAGCCCGCAGATTCTATCTAAACAGTCCACCCGAGGTCATTTCTTTGGACTTTAAAGAGATACGTATCGGAGAGGAACTCTGGATCGTAATAAAGGCAACAGACAAGGATCTCCCGCAGGGTCAATATTTATCCTTCCAACTGGTTGAAGGGCCCGCGGGTATGAATGTAACCTTGAAAGGAGGCATACTTACCTGGGAGCCGGATAAGGAACAGACCATGATGCACTTGGTAACCGTATCGGTTACCGATGGGACAGATACAACCGAGATGACCTTCACTATAAATGTTCTTCCCGGATCAATAGAAAAGGGATGGAGTGGTCTCCCGCTGATTCTTGGTGTAGTCATTACGGTTCTGGTCTTGTGTTCCGGTATCGGAGCCGTGCTCTTTTTCCGGAAGAAGAAAAAAGAACATGATAAGGAAGAACCTGAGGAACAGGTAATAGGTAACTTTGAAGATGAGGAAAAGGTACCTGGAACAAAATGCGATGTATCATTATCGGTACAGGAAGCCCACGCCCAGCTTGGTCGGGGATCAAAGAAGGTTTCCTACGAGGAACTCTACGGAACTCCGGCACCGAAAAAAGATGAAGAGGAGATGGATTCAATGCAATTGAAAGAATTCATTGGTCAACAGATAAAGGAACTTGAAAAAATAAAGTGATAATATATGATCCATTGATCATGGGTTATTAAGCACGATATCGTATATGGTATCGGTCATCCTTTTCGAATACACCTGGGACATTCCGGTATTGGAGTGAACCCCTTAGAGTAGACTCTTAGTTAAGCTGGGGTATTTTAAACTAACCTCCGTTCAAATTCCGCAGAGGACTGATAGTCCAATGCGGAATACAATCGTTTTTCATTGTATACATCATCTATGAACCTCCCAATGTTTTCCAATGCGTCCTCAAACGTCTCATATTCGTTCAGATAAACCTCCTCGGTCTTCAGTGTCTTGAAAAAACTCTCAAAAAAAGCGTTGTCATACGGATTTCCCTTTCTGCTCATACTGATCTGGATACCATGTTCTTTCAACTAATCCGTGTATGCATGAGATGTATACTGGACACCTCTATCAGAATGATGTATCAATCCCTTCAGATCGGGATTCCATCTGGCATCAAGAGCCATATCAAGAGCTCCCATCGGAAGATCGGTTCTGAGATTCTTTGACATGTTCCACCCGATACATTTCCTGGTGAAGAGGTCAATGATACATCAGAAGATCACTGCATTACGGCGATGTCGCAGCATTATACAAGATCGCAGAGATGTTGGATCTACCCAACATCATTTCCAGTGAGATCCCCAAAGGAGGGGGACCAAACATAGGGAAAATAATTACGATCATGGCCATATGTCAAACACTGGCCCCAACAAGTAAAAGCGATCTGAAAAACTGGTATGAGGAAACTGCACTGGAATATCTGATCAATATTACACCTGCCAACACAGAAGAATGGAACCTATACTCAGCAATGAAATATCTTTCCAAAGAACGAATAGAAAAAATCGAGCATAACATCGTTTTGAATCTGGTCAACAAATACAACATCAAACTGGATACATGTCTCTATGATCTGACAAGTACTTTCTTCTATGGACACAAGGACCTGTTCAAACTACATGGATGCAGCAGAGATCACATGAGCCATCTGATACAGGTTGTGATCGGACTTGCAGTTACAAAAGAAGATGGGTTCCCCATCAAACACTGGGTACATCCTGGAAACACAACAGACCTTACAGCACTTCCTGGTGCAGCTGCCAGCATGAAACAGCTCTATGGTTCTGATAATAACATCACATTGGTCTTTGACAGAGGCAACATTTCAGAGAAAAATGTCAGGATACTGGATGAGATGGGCTATGAATACATATGTGGTTTGAAAAGAAATGAGACCCTTATAAAAAATATCATCAGAAAAGCTGTGAATACATCCGGTTTCGAACCCATCAAGACCATCAAAGATGATGACGGGAACGAATCAATAGTATCCGGTACATCAATGACCGTTGATCTCTGGGATAGGCAGAGAAAGATCGTAATAGTATACAGTGAGGCATTAAAAGATGCAGAAGAATGTTCAAGGACGAAAGCAGTTGACCAAGCAAAGCTCGAACTGGAAGAGATTGAAAAGAAATGCATTGACAGAAATATCTCACACGACAATCTTGTGATTATGCTCCATGAAGCTTTGAAAGGTACTGCAAAATATTACGACATAATCATCGTTGATCACACACCACAAACCACACTTAAGATAGACAGAACCGACAAAGCAAAGGAACTGAACCAACGTATCTTTCGTTGGATCGATCCAAAGCTCGATGAATTATCATCCCGGATCCACGATTTAAACCCTGAAGATGCCAGAGCAGAACTGAAGCAGATACTTGGAGACAAGAAGAAATATTATCGATACCGGATCTCTGAATCGGATGAACACAGTGAATTCCACTGTGAACTGAAATCCGATGTCGTTGATAGAAGCAGTGAATTCGATGGTTACTATGCATTGATGTCAACGGACCTGACCCTTTCCATGGTGGATATTATTGAGATCAATGACAGCCGTGATGTTGCTGAGAAGGCTTTTCAAACATTGAAGAACCCATTGAGGATCCGGCCCATACGTCATTGGGTTCCTGATATGGTCAGGGCTCACATCTACATTTGTTTGCTTGGATATCTCCTTCGACAGATGTTGAAATTCTTACTGAAAAATGGTAATTTGGACATTTCTCTGAGAGAGTCAATGATCTTGTTGCGAAGGATCAAGTTGGTTCAGATTGGGAACACTGATAATAATCCATGTTTCAGGATAACCCACATGTCTGATGAACAGAAAAAATTGTTTGATTTATTGGATCTTAACCACTCACTCAAGGATTTGAGTATTTAAACTCTCGAATTCGAGGAAGTCAGGAACTATGTATACTTCTTATATGGGATTGACTGAAAGCAAAACAAGATTGCTTCTGTCTACAGTAGAAGATTTGGCATTGAATCATCATATCGAATGAGGAACTTTGTCAAGCCAAGGACCAGTACGAAGGATCCTACAGTCAAATATTATTTTGCACCTGTATCTCTGTTGCTGAAGAACATCCGAGTGTCGCTCCGTTATCGTTCATTTCCTCAATTACGGAGAGGTCCAAGAAGGATGGATGAGGACAAGTTCAGGTTCGATCAGTTCAGATTGATGATAGGGTCAGCATTCTGTATATGGTTTGGTTTTATGCAAAAAATACCTATCCATCGGTCAAAAGGATAATAGGTGGTATTAAGGTGCTTGTATACGAAAATCACCTATCGTAGGGAGGAAATTAGTGAAGTACTGCTATTAGATTCAATCTGTGGGATGGACGGGGAGATGGAGATGGACGTTATGAGCTACGCCTTCACCGGATACCAGATGGATTCCCAGCTGATATAGAATATATATTATAAAATATTTAATATATAATTACTAGTAGATTTTTATCTCCCATGATGCACCTCACCAGCGGTTTCATATTTTGGTTAGAAGCCATATCACTGTTTCTGGTTCCACTTCCCTTGAGTCTTGATCGGAATGAATTTCTCAAGTGATTTGAGAGCCGGAGCATAGCATTGCAAAAACTTGTGTGTCACATTACATTTCCGCGTATTAACCAAAAAAATTTACGCGGGATTTATGTGTAGGTATGCCGGGATTTATATGTAGGCAAACCAAACAAGATTTATGTGTAGGTTACCCCAAAAAAATCAACGCGGGATTTATGTGTAAACATGCTAGGATTTATGTGTAGGCAAACCAAACAAGATTTATGTGTAAGTAAGTTACAGAACTCTCTTGAGCTGTTGAATGGGGCAGACTACCAATCCCGTAATGCGGGATCGGGGCGTATCTTCAAGGAGAGCATATCCTCAAGATTGGTGATCACTCGGCTGTCGGGATCTTTTCGTGGATGAAATCGATCC
>Ga0272441_10012669_pt1 | contig 12269 bp, 16 predicted proteins | sample SSMProp6N_FD_193582 | JGI IMG/M metagenome (GOLD analysis project Ga0272441, IMG submission 193582) | Marine sediment archaeal communities from Little Sippewissett salt marsh, Falmouth, MA, United States - SSM-Prop-6N | ecosystem: Environmental > Aquatic > Marine > Wetlands > Sediment ...
TTCGAATATGTGCGAGGGTATAGCGGCTGTTTTAAAGCAGGAAGGTTATATTGAAGATTTTGATCGAATTGATGACGGCAAGCAGGGAATATTAAGGATTGCTTTGAAGTATGACCAGTCCGGTCGATCTATTATCGATGAAATAGCAAGAGTAAGCAAGCCCGGCAGAAGAATTTATTCATCCGTCGAGGATTTGCCTCATGTTTTAGGTGGTATGGGTATAGCAATAGTTTCAACGAGTAATGGCGTAATGAGTGATAAAAGCTGCCGCGAGGCTAAAGTCTGCGGCGAAATACTTTGTACGGTAAGCTAATGAGTCGAATTGGAAAACAACCTGTTATTATTCCTGAAGGTGTACAAGTCGAGCAAAAGGGCCAGAGCGTTAAAGTTACAGGTTAGCTTGGCAGCCTGCAGATGGATTGTCACCCGCGGATAAAAGTTAAAGTTGATTCTTCTGCAGGACAAATTCTAATTGAAAATGAGCATCCTGAAATTCGCCTGAACAAGCAGCTTCACGGCACAATGCGTGCCTTGATTGCTAATATGGTCAGAGGTGTCAGCAAGGGTTTTGAAAAGAAGATGGAAATGTACGGTACCGGCTATAATATCAAGGAGCAGGGGGGTAAACTGGTTTTGCAGATTGGTTTCTGCCATCCGGTGAATATGGCAGTTCCGAAGGGAATAAAGATAAAGATTGATGTGGCTGCAACGAGGGGCAACGATGTTCCTGCAAAGTTTACGCTTTGGGGAATAGACAAGAGGTTGCTGGGACAGTTTGCCGCCGATATTAGAAAAATAAGGCCGCCGGAACCCTATAAAGGCAAGGGTATCCGTTATGCCGACGAGATCGTTAGGCGCAAGGTCGGTAAAGCGTTTGCCTCAGGGCCGGCATAAGAGTTGATTATTGACAATTGAAGAGTGTTTTTTAATAAGACGAAAATTGAAAACCATAGATGGGTTTATAATTAGTAGCAATTGAAAAGTAAGAAATAAAATGAGCGTTGACAGGAAAAAAAAGACGGTGTCTCGACGTAAGTATCACGTTCGAAAAAAGGTTTTTGGAACACCGGACAGGCCTCGGCTTTCGGTATTTCGTTCGAATAAACATATTTATGCTCAGATTATAGATGATGTTGCCGGAGCGACATTGGTTTCGGCAAGTACGAAAGCAAAGAATGTTCGTGACCAGTTAAAAAACAGCAGTAATAAACAAGCTGCTGAAGTGGTAGGTGAAGCGGTTGCAAAGCAGGCAACCGGTGTAGGGATTAAATGTGTTTGCTTTGACAGGAATCGCTATAAGTTTCATGGCAGGGTCAAAGCCCTTGCCGATTCGGCAAGAAAAGCCGGGTTGGCTTTTTAGTGTTTTTTATATATTTTTATTGGTTTTAATCGTTCGGTTATTGGATTTTGGAGAAATAAATTGGCAGTAGAACCGGTTAAATCATTTGGTCAGGAAGAGAGTTTGCTGGAAGACACGGCAGTTAAAATATATCGCTGTTCCAAGGTGGTCAAAGGCGGTCGGCGGTTCAGTTTTGCGGCATTAGTTGTAGTTGGCGACCGCGGAGGTACGGTTGGTATTGGTTATGGCAAGGCTAACGAGGTTCCGCTGGCGGTTGAGAAAGCTATCAAAGATGCCAAAAAGTCATTACACAAAATACCTTTGGTCGGTCGAACAATCCCTTATCAGGTTACAGGCAAATACAGGGCGACTAAAATAACACTGGTTCCGGCCAGTCCGGGTACCGGTGTTATAGCCGGTTCAAGTGCTCGGGCCGTTCTCGAATATGCCGGTGTACAGGATGTGCTAACAAAAGTTTTCCGAAGCACATCCGCTAAAAATGTTGTCAAGGCAACGATGAACGGCTTATTGAAATTACGCAGTCAGGAAACAGTAGAATCTCTTCGTGGGGTAGAGGTTGAAGTGATAAAAAGGTGGTGATAATTTCGATGTCCAATTATGAAATAACTTCTATAGCGGGTAAACATGCCCGTCGCCGTCGTGTTGGCAGGGGTAGTGGTTCCGGTCTCGGCAAAACCTGCGGCCGAGGCCATAAAGGTCAGGGCAGCAGACCTGGTGCTCGCGGGCTTTCGCTTTACGAAGGCGGGCAGATGCCTTTATTCAGAAGATTGCCCAAAAGGGGCTTCAGCAATTATAATTTCGCAACGCGTTACAAGGTGGTTAATGTGTCACAATTGGAGAGATTTGACGACGGTGCTACGGTGGGAATAGAGCAATTATTCGATGCCGGCCTGATTAATCTTGATAAATCGGGGAAAGGTAAAGTCAAGATTCTCGGCAATGGTGAATTGACAAAGAAATTGAAAGTAACGGCTCATAAATTCAGCAAAACGGCTGAGCAAAAGATTATAGGTTGTGGCGGGACCGCAGACATTATATAGAGAGATATTTTGATTATTTTGAGAATGCGAGTCCGCCGGAGAACATAAAGATGTTTGGAACAGTATTAAACATATTCAAAGTTCCTGATTTGCGCAACAAGATTCTTTTCACTGTTGCGCTTCTGGTTATATACAGAATAGGCTTTCATATTCCTGTACCCTGTTTCGACCAGTCGGCGATAGCTGCGGCGGCGGAAAGCAGGGACAGAGAAGGACCTTTGGGCAGGGCTGCTGAAATGATGCAAATGTTCAGCGGCGGAAGGCTGGACAGAAGCAGTGTGTTCGGTCTTGGAATTATGCCTTATATTACGGCGTCAATTATCCTGATGCTGCTCGGTGAGGTTGTCCCTGCTTTAAGGAAATTACGGCAGGAAGGGATGACCGGCCACAAAAAGATACAGGAGTACACGCGTTATCTGACCGTGCCGATATGTTTTGTGCAGTCATTTGGCATTATGAAATTAATGCTTGGCAGTCATATCTATCCCGGGATGGAAAGTCAGGCCTTAATGATGGGTATTATTTGTATGACGGCGGGTACTATTTTCCTGATGTGGCTTGGCGAACAGATAGATGAGTACGGCATAGGCAACGGTATCAGTCTGATAATCATGGCGGGTATTATTTCGAGGATGCCCTGGGCGATTCAAACGCTTTGGGAGAATGTCGATTTGAGAATCAGCAGGCCGCCTGGTACTATAGGGCCCGGGAAAGTATTATTTTTGATAGGGGCTTTCATATTTGTTGTTGCAGGTGCGATACTGATAACTCAGGGTCAGCGGCGTATTCCCATACAGCAGGCAAGGCAGGTGCGCGGTCGCAGGGCTTACGGCGGGCAAAGAAGTTATCTGCCACTTCGCGTTAATCATGGTGGGGTGATGCCGATAATTTTTGCCTCGGCCTTTATGATGTTCCCTCCGGTGATAATTGGTTTTATGGGAAACATTCCAGGTCTTGAAAATTCGATGATTCTCGCCGGCATATCGAACGCATTGACACCTAGGGCTTATACTTATAATGTTTTGTATATGCTTTTGATATTTGCATTCACTTATTTCTGGGTAACAGTACAGTTTCAGCCCAAAGAAATGGCTAAAAACCTGCGGGATTCAGGCAGTTTTATTCCCGGACTTCGACCCGGTCGTAGAACGGCTGAATACCTCGAAACGGTTATGACCAGGGTCACTTATTTTGGAGCCACCTTTTTGGCTATAATTGCTGTTGTGCCGTCGGTGGTTTCGATATTATTGGGAATTGACTGGTTGGTGGCCAGCTTTTTAGGTGGCACAGGTTTATTAATAGTCGTCAGTGTTTCTCTGGATCTGGTTCAGAAAATCGAGGCCAATTTATTAATGCATAGTTACGAGGGCTTTAGTGAGACTGGCCGAATAAAAGGAGCATACGGATGAGAATAGTTCTATTGGGTGCTCCTGGCGCAGGCAAAGGCACGCAGTGTAAGCGCATTTCTGTCAGGTACGGCTTGCTCCATCTGTCCAGCGGGGACATCCTGCGGCAGGAAAGAGCCGCTGGTACTGAACTTGGTAAAAAAGCCCGCGGTTATATGGATTCAGGCGGTCTCGTGCCCGACGAAGTTATAGTTGAGATGATGGCCGAGGCGATAAAAAAAGCCTCGCAGAAGACCGGTTTAGTTCTGGATGGCTTTCCCAGGACCGTTAATCAGGCTGTCAAACTGGATGAATCTTTGACCGGTAATGGGCAAAGAATAGATGTTGTGTTGAACTTAAATATAGAACAAGAGGTTGTTTCCGAGAGAATGACCGGCAGGAGAAGCTGCCCTAAATGTGGTGCGGTTTACCATATTAAAAACCTGAAACCAAAAGTAGAAGGTAAATGTGATAATGACGGCGCCGAGCTTGTTCAAAGGCCGGACGACAGTCTTGATGTGGTGAAGAATAGGTTCAGGGCCTACCACGAGCAGACAAAGCCTGTGGTGGATTATTATAAGAACAATAATACCGTTTATGATATTGATGCTAACAGGGTTGTTGATGAGGTGAGTACCTTGGTATTTGCTATTCTTGATACCCTGATTGAAGTGCGAAGTGACAGAAGACAGTAAAAACTAATATGGCTATAACGCTTAAGAGCCGAAGAGAAATTGAACTGATGCGTGAAGCAGGTGTCGTTGTAGCAAAAGTTCTTTCAAAATTAGAGAAAATGGTTGAGCCTGGATTGACTACCGCCCGGTTGGATGAAGTTGCTATGCAGATGTCCGTCGATGCGGGAGCCGAGTGCTTGTTTAAGGGAGTGAAGAATCCTTATGCTCGTGATCCGTTCCCGGGAGCGATTTGTGCCTCGCTTAATGAGCAGATAGTTCATGGAATACCTTCCGAGGTTGTGAAGCTAAAAGATGGTGATATTCTCAGCATTGATTTCGGCGTAAAACTTGACGGTTATTGTGCGGATTCGGCTCTTACGGTTGCTATTGGTGAGGTCTCCGAGGAAAAACGTAACCTTATGGACGTGACCAGACATGTTCTCGACATGGTAATCGCTAAAGTTAGGCCGGGTATCAAATGGAGTCAGATAGCTGCTGAAATGCAGGCTTATACCGAAGCGGCGGGTTTTTCGGTCGTGAAGGATTTTGTCGGACACGGAATTGGCAGGAAAATGCATGAAGAACCCAGGGTGCCGAACTTTGTCAGCAGTGAGTTGCTGGCAAATGATATTTTTTTAACAGAAGGCATGGTTTTAGCGGTGGAACCGATGATTAATGCCGGCACCAGTTCCACTCGGACCTTAAAAGATGGATGGACAGTGGTAACAAAGGACGGAAAAAGCTCGGCTCATTTTGAGCATACGATTGCTATATTGAAAAATGGTTGTGAGGTATTGACTGGAAGTAACAGTAGCGTGTAAAAAATGTTGTTATACGCTGAATATTGACTATGGCAAAAAAAGATGCAATAAGATTGCAGGCAAAAGTGATAGAAGCTCTGCCGAATGCGGTATTTAAGGTGCAGTTGGAAAACGGGCACGAGATTTTGGCTCATGTCTCGGGCAAAATGAGGATGCACTTTATTCGCATTTTGCCGGATGATATCGTTACGGTTGAAATGTCGCCCTATGATTTGAATAGAGGTCGAATTGTCCTGCGTAATTAGTTAAATCGCTGAATAAATGAACGAATCAAATTAAAAGAGTATCAGGTTATAAGAAAATGAAAGTTAGAAGTTCGGTAAAACGTATATGTGAGAATTGTAAAATTATTCGTCGAAAAGGTGTTGTGCGGGTGATTTGCACCAATCCCAGACATAAGCAGCGCCAAGGGTGATTTTCCGATATGATGATTGTTTGGGCAAAATATTATTCTAAAGTCCGGTTAAAAGAGGAGTTGATATGCCGCGTATAGTTGGTGTTGATATACCCAATAATAAGTCCATATGGATTTCATTAACATATATTCATGGTATAGGCAAACATACCTCGGAACAGATTTTAAAAGAGGTCAAGATTGAAAAGAGTGTAAAGGCCGGAAAACTTAGCGAAGATGAGCTTAGTCGGATAACCCAGATTGTTGACCGTAATTACATTATTGGAGGCCAGCTTCGTCGTCAGGTTTCCCAGAACATTGCTCGATTGCGGGATATAAACTGTTACCGGGGAATTCGGCACAGAAAAGGTCTCCCAGTTCGTGGCCAGTGTACACAGAGCAATGCGCGAACCCGCAAAGGCCCAAGAAAGACGGTTGCAGGTAAGAAGAGTGTGAAAGAAGCACGGTAAAAGCTCAATTGGACTGAGCACAAGATCGCATAATTTTGTTGTTCGAGGATTTTTTTGATAATGGCAAAAAGTACAAGACGAAAAGTTAGGAAAAATGTCGTCAGGGCTGTTGCTCACATAAAAGCGACGTTCAACAATACTTTGATTACGATTACAGATTTGGAAGGTGATACGATTTGTTCGAGTTCGGCTGGTTGTGTTGGTTTCAAGGGCTCCCGAAAAAGTACGCCTTTTGCCGCTCAGCAGGCCGCCCAGCGTTGTGCAGGTACAGCAATGCGTAATGGCGTGCGCGAAGTTGAGATTAAGGTTAAAGGTCCAGGCCCGGGCCGGGAATCGGCAATTTCCGCTCTTCAGCAGACAGGTTTACGAATCGCTTCTATAGAAGATGTTACTCCGCTTCCACATAATGGGTGTCGACCACCGAAAAGAAGAAGAGTGTAAAAGAATATACTTTATTGGAGATAAATAAAAAAGATGGGACGTTATCTTGATTCATCTTGTAAACAGTGTCGTCGGGAAGCAATGAAACTGATGCTTAAAGGCACGAGATGTGAAACAGCTAAATGCCCGATAGAAAAAAAACAGCGTAATTTAGCCCCCGGTATGCATAGTTGGCGCAGAGGCAGGGTCAGTGAATACGGGGTTAGGCTGCGTGAAAAACAAAAGGTGAAAAGATATTATGGACTTCTTGACCACCAGTTTATGAGATATTTCCACAAAGCAGAACGGATGAAAGGTAATACGGGTGAGACGCTTCTGCAGTTGCTGGAAATGCGTTTGGATAATGTGGTATATAAGTTGAATTTTGCACCTTCGCGCAAAGCCGCCAGGCAATTGATTTCTCACGGACATATTTATGTTAATGGTCGAAAAGTTAATGTCGGTGGTTACGCTATGAAGATATCTGATAAAATAACAGTCAAAGGTTCTGAAAAAAGTGTGAAAAGAATAAAGCAGCAGTTGGAAAGCAATCCCAACTTTGCCACCCAAAGCTGGCTCCAGTTGGATCGTGTCAAACCCGAGGCTACCATTGTTGCAATGCCTGCCCGAGATGATATTCAGATTCCTGTTGAGGAACAGTTGGTTGTGGAGTTTTGTTCGAGATAAAATTAATTGATGATTGTCAATAGTCAATAAGACATTCACAGGAGGCATGTATGCGAGTTACATGGCGTGGTTTGGAATTGCCGACCAGTGTTGAACAGGATACTACGGTATCGAGTGATAAATACGGCCGGTTTTTTATAGAGCCTTTCGAAAGAGGCTTCGGAACTACTATTGGTAACAGCCTCAGACGTGTATTGCTTTCTTCTCTGGAAGGAAGTGCTGTAACGTCTATAAAGATAGCCGGTGTTGACCATGAAATCACGTCCATTAGCGGTGTGATGGAAGATGTTACTGATATTGTTCTGAATGTCAAAAGTCTTGTGGTTCGCCTTGATAGCGACCAGCCGAAAACGATGAAAATCTCCGTCGAAAAGGCCGGTGTTGTAACCGCCGCCGATATAGTTGCAGACCCGGCTATAGAGCTGATAAACAAAGATGCGGTAATAGCTACTTTGACTAAGGAATTGGATTTTGAGATGGAAATGGTGGTAGAGAAAGGCCGTGGCTATTTACCCGCTTCCGAAAGGCTTGAATCTCTTGACAGGTTTGACCAGGAAACGGGAAGAATTCTCCTTGATGCTGTGTATTCGCCGGTTACAAGGGTTCGCTATACAACAGAAGATACGCGAGTCGGCCAGAGAACAAATTACGACAAGCTGATTCTCGAGATTTGGACCGATGGAACCGTTACTCCTGAAATGGCATTAATAGAAGCGGCCAAGATATTACGCAAGCATATCAATCCCTTCATACAGTATTTTAAGCTTGGTGAGGAAACCATTGTTGACGAGGTTGCAGAGGAAAAAGATATTCTGGAAGAGGAAACAGTTGATGAGGAACTGGTCGAAAAACTGAAGATTCCGATTGCTGAACTGGAACTGTCGGTAAGAGCAAATAACTGCCTTGAATCGGCCAAGATAGAAACGGTTGGACAGTTGGTGAATATGAATGAGCCCGATTTGCTTAAGATTCGAAGCTTTGGTAAAACTTCTCTGCGGGAAATAAAAAGGAAGCTTGCCGATATCGGTTTATCTTTGGGAATGACTGTTGCAGATAATAATGTTCAATAATAAAAGAGGACTTTTAGAAATATGCGTCATAGAGTAGCAGGTCGTCGATTAGGTCGAACAGGTGAGCATCGCCTGGCGGTTCGTCGTAATATGGTCGCTTCGCTTTTTGAGCATGAGACCATTTCCACAACAATGGAAAAGGCAAAAGAGGTAAGGGCCTTTGCGGAAAAATTGATTACGTTGGCCAAAAAGGGAACGTTGTCGGCCAGACGCCGGGCCATTGCCCTCCTTGGCAATCGTGATATTGTAAGCGAGGAAGACGGTGGCATAATTAAGAAAGACACCGTAATCAGAAAATTGTTTAGTGAGATTGGTCCTCGTTATCTTGACAGACCCGGCGGATATACAAGAATTATCCGCCTGTCTATGAGGAGACTGGGAGATAACGGCCGATTGGTATTGCTACAGCTCGTCGGAAAGGATGAGGGCTCGAAAAAACAAACCGGCACCGCCGCTAAGAAAAGACGTCAAAAAAAGACCGAAGATATTGAACAGGTAGCAGAAGAAGGCCCCGAAAGCGACGATGAAGCAGTTGAAGTCAAGCCCCAGCAGTAACCTGTTATTCGAAAGATAAATGTATAATGACTGTCGATGATTGCATTTTTTGTAAAATGGCGGCGGGCGAAGTTCCTGTTGCCAAAATTTATGAAGACGATGTCGTTCTTGCTTTTTTGGATATTGGCCCGGTCAGTGACGGCCATACTTTGGTAATTCCCAGGCAGCATTATGAAAATCTGCATAGCTGCCCCGCTGAACTTTTAGCAAGCGTATGTTCACGGCTTGGAAAAATTGCAAAAGCCGTCACCGCGGCAATGAATTCAGACGGATATAATCTCTTGTGCAATAATGGCAGGGCCGCCGGACAGCTTGTGGCTCATTTGCATTTTCATATAGTACCTCGAAATTCCGGTGATGCTGTTTTCAATCAGTGGCCTGCTTACAAATACCAAAACGGCAGAATTGAGGTGATTGCGGCTGATATTCGTAAAAATTTGTAGTTTTTGATTGTACCTCTTGATAATAAGTCTTTTTTATGGTATTTTAATAACTTGACCGCGGGGTAGAGCAGTCTGGTAGCTCGTCGGGCCCATAACCCGGAGGTCGCAGGTTCGAATCCTGCCCCCGCTATTGACGTAAGTAAGGCAGTCGCAACGACTTAGTTGTGACTGCCTTTTGCGATTTATGGGGCATATGTCATTAAATTGTAATAGTTATTTGCATCCAACTAAATATCATTGATAAATAATTCACTTGAAATCACGCCAAAGGCAATCTGTGCTAAACTCTAAATTAGGTATTTGGCTATCCACCTTGGGCGATGATCGTTTTATCAATTTATAATTATTGATTTTGCTCTCTGGAACTATTTGCTGGAACTCTGTTTATAATTGTCGTATTGTCTATAGGATTTCCCTCGTCCAGTATTTATACTTGCCGACACCATAACCTGTATATGTTTTGTACCCATTGTGCTTGATTTTTTCGCCATCTGTTATCCAGTGAAGGCAGGAATCCAGTTTTTTTTTATCTTGGGTTGAAGACATGCCATAAATTATCACTAAGCCAAGTGCAAATATTAAATCAAATTAGCATAAAAAGCGTTTTAATTTACGATTTCAGTGGCAAAAAGGCGTGGTTTTAGGTTATAATTTTACAAAAATACGATTGAAGGAGCTGATATATGAGTTTAAGCGATGCGGCTTATCAGAAGTGCATAAATCCGGAGTGCTCGGCGGAGTTCGACTGCGGGGAGGCGATGTTCAAGTGCCCGAAGTGCGGGGAACTGCTGGATGCAAGGTATAACTGGGACAAAATGGAAGTTCCGGAGAAATTGAGCGATTTCGGGAGGCGGTGGGGGAGCAGAGATAACCGGCTGGACTTTTCAGGGGTGTGGCGGTTCAGGGAGCTTCTGAATTTCTGCAGGGACGAGCACAAGGTAAGTATCGGTGAGGGGCAGACCATCCTTCAGCAAAACGACAACGTGGCCAGATATGTGGATATGGACGACGGCTGTTTGTACCTGCAGTACGAAGGATTGAATCCTTCGGGGTCGTTCAAGGACAACGGCATGACGGCGGCGTTTAGCCATGCGATGATGGTTGGGGCGGAATCTTGCGCATGCGCATCGACGGGCAATACATCGGCATCGGTGGCTTTATATGCACACCACTGCGGGCTGAAATGCACGGTATTTATCGGATCGGGGAGAATCGCCTTCGGGAAACTTAGCCAGGCGATGGACTACGGGGCGCAGACTATTCAAATACGCGGGGACTTCGACGACTGCATGCGGCAGGTGCAGGATGTTTGCACGAGGCTGGGGCTTTACCTGCTTAATTCACTGAACCCGTTTCGGCTTGAAGGGCAGAAGACGATAATGTACCGGATTCTCGAACAGATGGGGTGGGAGGTTCCGGAATGGATTATCGTGCCGGGGGGGAACCTCGGCAATTCGAGCGCTTTCGGGAAGGCATTTGGAGAATTGAAGGAGCTTGGGCTGATTGAGCGGATACCGCGATTGGCGATTATCAACGCCACCGGCGCCGATACGCTGACTGATTTGGTTAATAATAAAAAGCTGGTGTGGAACGGCGGGGAGGTGAACCAAGGGGTCATCGACGAATATTATGCGGATTTGACGGCGCGGAATTTTTCGCCGCATACCTGTGCATCAGCGATAGAGATATCCCGGCCGGTGAACCTGAAAAAATGCCTGCGAGCGATTGATATCTGTAACGGGATTGTGCTTGCGGTCAGCGACGATGAGATACGCGATGCAAAGGCGGTTATCGGCAAGTACGGATTAGGGTGCGAGCCGGCGTCGGCTGCGACTATAGCGGGATTAAAACATCTGCGGGCGGACGGCGTTATCGGGGCCGACGAGCGCATCGCCTGCGTGCTTACGGGACATCTTTTGAAGGACCCTGACCTTACGGTCAACTACCATAAGGACAGTGAGGGGCAGTTCAGCAATCCACCAATAGAGGCACCGAACGAACTCGAAGAAATAATCAAGCTGATAGAAGCATAGCGGGCGGTTACAAGCGGCCGTAATGGACAAGCTCTATTGCGGCATCTTTCAAGTACTCTTTTGTCTTTTCGCTGCAAAGAGCGTCAAGCTCAATTCTGCGGTAGTGGAGCGTTCGGACGTGGTTTTTTTCCGGGGTGTCGTCAACGGCCGGGTGGGTCATCACTTCGGCGGTTTTTGCCGTGTTGTACAAAGAAACGGACTTAAAGAAATTAACATCTATTTTGCCCCTGTGGGCAATGCCGAGAAGGGCATCGGTTTTGAGGAGGACGGAGTTTTGCAGGCGGTTTATGCTGGCCATAGCGCGAATCAGTTTTGCTCTTTTTCTTCCTCCTTCGCTGGGCAGCGGCCAGGGCAATTGAGTAAGATATGCCGGCTCGAAACAGCATCGGAGGGCTTTTATTTCAAAACGTCTCGCCAGTTCGCAGACTATGGAGAAGATTGCGGGGAAGATGTGAATATGTTTGTGCGAATCGAGGTGGGTTGGTTTTATGCCGTTATCGATGAGCCATTGAATCTGGGCGGCAAGCTCGGTTCTTATTACATTTCTGTTTTTGGAGCCTGCGATTGATAGAAATGAGAGCTTAGCGGGTGAACAGGCGAAAGAGCCATCAGGATTGAGAAGGCATTTAATGTTTTGGTCTTTTGAGAGGGGCTTACCCTCGGTGAGGTTTAGATGGACGCCTACGCCGAGGGTGGGTTTTTTTTTTTGCTATGTTGACAGCTTTGGCGGCGGCGGGCATATTTGCCATAATAGTTGTGCTGGTCAGGACACCGTGATTATGTGCCTGAGCCACGGCTTTATTGACCTGTTCAGAGAGACCGAAATCGTCGGCATTTATTATCAGTCGCTTACTCATTCTGGGTAATGTTAAACTTCGGAGGTGAACAGGTCAATTAGAAATTAAGGCCGAGAGGAA
>Ga0272441_10012670_pt1 | contig 12268 bp, 7 predicted proteins | sample SSMProp6N_FD_193582 | JGI IMG/M metagenome (GOLD analysis project Ga0272441, IMG submission 193582) | Marine sediment archaeal communities from Little Sippewissett salt marsh, Falmouth, MA, United States - SSM-Prop-6N | ecosystem: Environmental > Aquatic > Marine > Wetlands > Sediment ...
GCATGAAGGACCGCATCGAATCCTGAGCCGCCCCATGCCCCCGTCCCGCCGCCAGCGATCCCCGTCCCGCCCGCGCCGCATTTTCAAACGGACCGATTCACCCCATTTTCGCGCCGGCGCTGACAACTGCACGGTCCTCTTCAGACACCCTTCGTGAAGTCCCATTCCTCGCGCATAAACGGGACGAGGTGCTTGTTGGCCTCGGGGTCGTCGGTCTTCTCGCCGTCCCAACGGATCGGCCGGCGCATGCGGACGGCCAAGGCGCCGAGGACAACGAGTTCCGTCAGTCGGCTGCCGTAGTCGAAGTTGCTCGTCGGCTGCCGGCCGGCCTTGACGGACTCCGTCCAGTTGGTGAAGTGGCTCTTGACGCGCGGCAGCGTCTTGGGCGGCAGGGATTTCACCGCGGCCTTCATGCGGGCCTCTGGGATGATCCGCACACTCTCCGGCCGCATGCCCTGGGCGTAGACGACCTCCTTGCTGCCGTGGAACAGCGCCCCCTCCTCGATCATCTCCCGCCCGGCCTCGAGCTGCTTGGGCCGCTCGGGCCTGCGCTTGCCGTCGCGCCACGTGAGTGTCACAGGCCCGCGTTTGCCCTTGGCGGGGAACTTGTAGGTGATCGTCGAGGCCTTGGGATAGTTGACCTCGTTGGTCTCCGTGGAGTCGGCCGAGATGCTCTCCGGCGCGCCGAGGTCCATCGCCCAGAACGGGGCGTCCATGGTGTGGCAGCCGATGTCGCCCAACTGCCCGTTGCCGAGATCCCACCACATTCTCGCCGTGCCGGCCTTGAGCAGCCTGCGGCTGTACGGACGCGGCTTCGCGGGGCCAAGCCAGAGGTCCCAGTCCAGCGTCGGCGGAACGGGCTCGGGCTGGATGGGTCGCTGCGGCCCGGATCCGCTGCGCGCGGTCCAACACTCGACCAACGAGACCTCACCCATAACGCCCCCCTCGTACCACTCCTTGCACAGGCGGATGCCCTCGGTGGAGTGGCCCTGATTGCCCAAGGCGCAGATGAGCTTCTTCCTGGCGGCCAGCTCCCGCATGTGCCTGCCCTCGAAGACCGTGTTCGCCAGGGGCTTCTCGACGTACACGTGCTTGCCGTGGTGCATCGCGTACATCCCGGCCGGGTAGTGCTGGTGATCCGGCGTGGCGACGACGACGACGTCGATCTGCGAGCCCATCGTGTCGAACATGCGGCGGTAGTCCTTGAAGAAGCGGAAGCGTTTGCCCAGCGCCTTGGCCCTCTCCAGCGCAGCGGCGGCGTGGGCCTCGTTCGGGTCGCACATGGCGACGAAGTCCTCAGCGCTGAACGCCGGGACCAGGGCCGATCTGCTCCGGCTGCCGCAGCCGATGAACGCCAACCTCAGCCGCTCGTTCGCGCCGAAGGCACGTCGCGACAGGACCGTTGCAGCCGCACACGTAACCGCTGACTTCAGTAGCTTCCGACGGGAAATGTCTTGACGGGTCATGCTGCCTCCCTGGAGGTCTTACTCCGGTCCTTGCGGAGTTTACTGGGTTGACAGTAGAACGTCCTGTCCGCTATAAGTCAAGTGCTGTATATTCTCGGTTTTGTTTTGGTCTATTCTAGGAGTAGCTGATGGGCAAGTGCGCAAAGAGCTCAGATGCGGCGCTCTTGAGTGAGTCTCCAAGGGCACGGGCGACCAGGGCTCTACGTAAATCCATGGAAGCTGGTCGGTTGCAGCCAGGAGACGAATTGGCGTCGGAGCTTTCGCTTGCCGAGAACCTGAACGTATCGAGGGGGACCATCCGGGCGGCGCTGGCGGACTTGGAGTCCGAGGGGCTGGTCCGGCTCGACGGGCGACGCCGAGTGATCACGGAACCAGGGCCCGTCCGTACCCTTCCGCCCAAGGCAGTGCTGATCGTGTCCTGCCGGACCGATGCAGAAGCCTCCGCCCCGGCCCAGCCGCGATGGGGGGCGTACCTGCATTACGGACTCATCAGCCGGTTCCACCTGGAGGGGTACAGCCCATTGGTGGTCTCTCCGGACCGGTTCGCCTCCGGCCAGGAGCAGGTCGATGCGGCGTCGCTGCACGGGCTGGTGGCGTTCCCCGATTCGCTCCGAAACGAGGCGGCCTTGAGTAGACTCCAGGACCTTCGCAGCGCCGGGCTGGCTGTTGTCGTGGGCGACCCGGCGGAGACGAAGGAGTTCGACGTCGTCTGCTCGGACCATGAGTCGGGGAGCTTCCAGGCGACGCAGTGGCTGATCGAACATGGATGCCGTAGGATCCTGCGCTGGTGGGCTCTCGGACAGCATACTCGCAGCCGCCCGGGCTGGTTGGCGGCCCGCGATACCGGGTACCAGCGCGCCGTCCGAGACGCCGGGCTCGATGCCCTGGATCCGGTGGAATACCACACCCTCGGCGCCCGAGCCGGGCAGTCACCCGAGCAGACGCTGCGGGACAACGTCCGGCTGACGGCCGGGTACCTCGCGGAGCGCCTTCGCGATGACCCCGACATCGACGCCCTGCTGCTCTCAACGGACCTCGAGGTGCGCAGCGTCGCGGCGGCCCTCGAGTTGTGCGGGCGGCGGGGCGGCCAGGACCCGCTCATCGCCGGGTATGACAACTGCTGGGCGGATCTACCCGACAGGGCGACCCATCCTGTCGCGCCCTCGATCACTGTCGACAAACGGAGCCAGGCCATCGGAGAGGAACTGGCAATGCTCTTGCTGCAAAGGGCGGCAGGCGAACTCCCGGACAAACCACAAGTCCGGATTATTGAGCCTGAGCTGATCGTCCTCGACGATGCGCCTCTGGCCGTTCGGGAAACCAACCTGTGCGCGCCCGGGGAGGCGGCCCAATGACGGAAGGCCGCCGAACATCCCCGGGCGCATCGGACCTGTTCGAGCATCTGCAGACTACCGGCGCCGACGTCGTGTCCGAGGCCAGATCCCGAGTTGAGCGCATCCGGAAGGGGGACTTCTCCGTCGAGCTGGTCGGCGCCGACGGCCGCCCCTTCACCGGCAATGTCCGCCTGCGCCTGCAGCGCCACGAGTTTCGATTCGGAGCGAACATCCACTGCCAGTGGCGTGACCATCTGTCCGACCGGCCGGATCTCGTGGCTAAGGGCCTAGAGGTCGTCGCGGAGTTGTTCAGCACGGGCGTCCTGCTCCAGCACTGGAAGTTCTCCCAGCAATCGCCTGACGCGGCGTTCGACTTCGGCCGGGCGGAGGAGGACTACGCCTGGATGGGCCGCCACGGGATCGAGCCGCGTTGGCACAGCCTGGTCTACAACGACCCCAACGGCATGGTTCCCTGGTGCTCCCGGGTCACCTCCACCGGCGAGTGGTGGCGGCGGATCGAGGCGTTCCTGGCCGCCGTCGGTGAGCACTGGTCCGGCCGGTGCGCCGAATACGACCTGATGAACGAAATGAACTTCCGCCGCGACTGGGTGGCGACTAACAACCCGGCTTTCCCCGCCGTATGGGACCCGGACGTCGGCGAACGAATCTCCCGCACGGCCCGGAAGCACCTGCCCGAGGCCCGCCTGGCTCTGCTGAACTACTGGGCGCTTGGCGATCCGGAGTCGGAGAACTACCGCTTCAATATGGAGTACTACCGGCAGATGAAACGCCGCGGCGCGCCGGTGGACCTCTTCGCCACCCAAGGCCACCACGACTACGGGATGAGCCCGGAGTCGCTGCGCCTCGACCGCATCAGCGACGGCTTCGACGAACTCGGCGAGATCGGCCCGGTTGCGGTCACCGAGTTCAACGGCCTGTGCAGGAACAAGGGCAGGGACGATCCGAAGCTCATGACTGACGAGCAGGCGGCCCAGTGGACCGTCGAATTCTACACGCTGGTCTTCTCCAAACCGTATGTCACCGGACTGACGCACTGGTTCGTGTTTGACGAACTCAGCGGTGACAAGCTCGACGCGGGCCTGCTTACGCTGGACGGCAAGGAGAAGGCCGAGTGCCGAGCCCTGCGAGAGCTCCTGACAAGGCAATGGCGCACGGACTGGCGCGGCCCAGCGGGCCATGACGGCATCGTACGGTTCCGAGGCTTCTTCGGGACATACGACGTGATCATCGGGGGTCGCCGATGCGGCGGCATCGGCCTTCTGGCCGAGGGCCCCCGGAGCGTCCGCGTGCAGGTGGAACCATGAGGCGCCATAGCAGGCCGGGCCCGTCCCAGCGGAGGAGAACGCCCGTGATCTCAAGCCGACGAGGTGCTCCGTTCACTGCATGCTGCCTTGCCGGGCTGCTCGCCGCCACGGCCGCCTCGGCCGTGAATCCCGCCGCCTCATTGACGGAGCTCTGGCTGCGAGAGTGGGATGGCGTCGAAGCAGCGATGGCACACGTTCGCGACGGCCTGGGGCTCTCCGTGCGAAGCGTCGCGATGATTAAGCCGACCGACCGCGATCCGCTCGACGTTGCGATCAGACGCGTCGACGCCCTGTTCGCACATCTGTCCCTGTTGTCGGACGGCCCGGACCTGAAAGAGGTCGCCGAGCCATTGCAGAACATCCGCACGGCCGTACGGAAGACGCCGGCCCAAGACGCCGAGGGGCGCCGAACCGTTTTCCTCCGGCTCTGCCGGCTCCGCCGCAAGCTGGCGCTGAGAAATCCGCTGCTGGACTTCGACAGCCTCCTCGTGACGACCGGTGACCCGCCATGCGGGTCCGTTCAATTGCATCACCTCGGGGTCTGGCGCGGGCAGATGCTCGTTGTTCGGGACATCAAGTCCGACAAGCCGCGGGTCCACGACCGCCTGGCGAACGCCACGATCCAGCAGGGCCGTTACAAGGGCCGGAAGCTACGCAGCGGCTCGTGCAATACGGTGGACCTTTCCTACGACGGCAGGCAGATCGTCTTCGATTGGGCCTCGCGCACTGCGCCGCCCTTTGGCGAGCGAAGCTCCTACAACGAAAGCCGCTTCCACCCGGACCATTCCTACCATCTGTTCCGGGCAAACCTCGACGGCTCGGACATGGTTCAGTTGACCGACGGGCGTCACAACGACTCGCACCCTTGCTGGCTGCCGAACGGGCGGATCGCCTTCACGTCCGATCGCCGCAAGAGCACGGTCCGCTGCAACCCCTCGGCCAAGCCGTGGCTCCAGGTATGCAGCGTGCTGTACTCGTGCAAGGCCGACGGTACAGACCTGATCCCACTGAGCTACCACGAGACCAACGAGGTCTTCCCGCGGGTCGGCAACGACGGCATGCTCGTCTACACACGGTGGGACTACATCGACCGCGAGTTCCATTCCGGGCACACGCTCTGGACATGCACCCCCGACGGCCGGGACCCGCGGAGCCCGCACGGCAACTACCCGCTGCCGCACTGCACACAAGACGCCGACTCGCCGCTGCGGGACCCGAAGACAGGCAAGTTCCCCGACGGTCGGCCCGACGCGCCGTGGGCGGAGTTCGGCATCCGCCCGATACCCGACAGCCACAAGTTTGTCGCTTTGGCGAGCATTCACCACGCCGGTCCGATCGGCCAGGTGATCGTGATCGACCCGCGCGTCCGCGACGACCACAGGCGGTCCCAAGTCACGCCGATCACGTGCACGCGGTTCCCGAACGAGGCCAACGGCGTCCGGGGGATGGGCAGTTGGGACGTCATGCCGTACCTCTGGCCCTGGCCGCTGAGCGGGGACTTCTACCTCGTCGTCAACCGCATGACCCGCGCCCTGGTCTTGCTGGACCGCTGGGGCAACGAGGTCTCGCTATTCCTGGGCGAGCAAGGCAGGCCGCCGCACTTCGCCGTGCCCATCAAGCCGCGTCCACGCCCGGCCGTGATCCCCACGCAGACCTTTCAGGGCGAACGGGCCGGTGCGCCGCAGCACAAGCGTGCCGTCATCAGCGTCGCGAACGTCTACAACTCCGACTTCGACTGGCCGACCGGGACGGTCATCAAATCGTTGCGTGTCGTGCAGATCTTCCCGATGCCGTGGACCTCGCCGGAGTCGGGCAACCCTCCGGTCGGCTACGGCGGCGGCTCGATCGCCCGGATGTCTCTGGGCACTGTTCCGGTAGAGTCCGACGGCAGCGCGTACTTTGAGGCGCCGATCGAGTGCGAGATCTACTTCCAGGCCCTCGATGCCGCCGGTCTGGCCGTGCAATCGATGCGGTCCGGCACGTACGTGCATGCCGGTGAGCACCTTTCCTGCGGCGGGTGCCACGAAAGCAAGTGGCGAAGCAACGTTCTCGCCAACCGGGCCCCGCTGGCCATGCGGCGGGCACCGTCGTCCATGCAGCCGGAAACCGGCGCCCTGGAGCCCGTAAACTACTACCGCCTCGTCAAGCCCGTCCTGGACGCCAAGTGCATCCCGTGCCACAAGAAGACCGACTCGCGACTGAAGCGGTCCGACTACCGGGCGATGGGCGGGTACGCCTTCCACCTCAATGCCTCGGGCACCGATCCGACAATCCCGTTCCGCGGCGGGACACGATCCACGGCCGGGAAGTTCGGGGCGAGGCAGTCAAGGCTGGGCAAGGCTCTGCTCGGCCCCGCCCACCAGAAGCGGCTGGCCGAGGGCAGGTTCAGCGCCGATGACGTCAAGCGGATCCTGCTCTGGCTGGACCTCAACTCGCTCCAGTACGGAAGCTACAGCCCGCGCGAGGAGGACGTCGAGAAGCAGAAGGCCGGCCAGATCTTCTGGCCGGCTTTGGACTTCGACCCGAGCAACCCCCAGCGCATCGAGCGGGACCGTCCAACGCGAGGGCCTGCCGGCGCCCATTCGAGGAACGGGAGCTGACCATGCCGGCAGCACAACCCATCACCCGCCGCGAGTTCCTTCGCAGGTCATCTGTCGCCACGGTGTCAACAGCCCTGACCGCAGGCCGATTGTGCGCCGCCAAGCCCCAGCGCAAGCCCAATGTCGTGCTGATCATGATTGATGACCTTGGCGCCCAGGCATTGTCCTGCTACGGCGGCACGTCGTACAGGACGCCGAGCATCGACAAGCTCGCCGCGAGCGGCATGTTGTTCGAGCACTGTCATTCGATGCCGATGTGCGGGCCGTCGCGAGCCGTGCTGATGACCGGAAAGCACAGATTCCGCTTCCCCCACGCCGTGCCGAAGGACGTGCGGTTCATGGGGAACGTCTTCCGCGACATTGGCTACAGGACGGGCGTCGCGGGCAAGTGGATGGTCGGACCTCTCGACCCTCCAGGGCGAGGGTTCGACGAGGCGCTGGTTCAAGTCAACGGCTACCGCTACTGGGACGGCGCCTTCGTGGCCTTCAGCAGTACGGGCGTGCTGCGGGAGATCAACCAGCCGGCGGATGCGACCATCCGCAACGAGTGGGCCGTGCCCCTCGGCGGAGGGAGGGAGAAGGCCACGCTGCTGGAGGGCCAGTACGCGCCCGAGAAGCTCTGCGACTTCGCCTGCGACTTTATCCGCCGACACGCTGCCGAACCCTTCCTTCTGTACTATCCGCTCAAGCTCGTCCACGCGCCGTTCGTCCCCACGCCCCGCAGCAGGCGCTTTACCGCCAAAGACAAGCTCATCGAGCATGATCCCCGCCTGATGGGCAAGATCACGGACCTCGGCGATGCGCGGTTCTTCGGCGACATGCTCGCCTATGCCGACGCGATCGTCAGCCGCGTGGTCGACACGCTCAGGCAAGCGGGAATCCTGGACCACACGATCGTGATCCTCACGGCCGACAACGGCCTGCGCCCGATGAAGGTCGCCGACGGCGTGACGCAGATTCCGGGCAGCAAGGGCACGACGTTGGACGGCGCGACGCGGGTCCCGCTGATCGTCACGTGGCCCGCGGTAGTCCGGCCGGGGTCGCGCTGCCGAGACATGGTGCAGTTCGTGGACTTCCTCCCGACACTCGTGGACGCCGCCGGCGCGAAGCTGCCCCCCGACGACGTCTTCGACGGCGTCAGCTTCCTGCCGCAACTCCGCGGCCAGAAAGGCAGGCCGCGCGAATGGGTGTACTTCCACGGGGGCAACCATGCGAATCCGACATCCAGAGCGTTGGCCGGCGTGGTCAGCTACGAGTACGGCCGCAACAGCTCGGCGCTGCTGCGATGGGTGCGCGACCGGCGGTACAAACTCTACAACGACGGCCGATTCCACGACCTTCACACCGACTACGCCGAGAGGCGCCCCATCCCCGCCGGCACGGCTTCGCCGGCCGTTGAGACCGAGCGCGGCAAGCTCCAGGCCGTGCTGGACCGTTACGGCGACCGCTCCCGATGGGCTTCGCAGTGGCGGTCCTGGGTCGAGCCCAGACACGTCTACCGAGAGCCGGACGCGGCTCGAAGCGCAGGAGTGACGGAATGATAGTGACACGAAGACAGTTCCTCAGGGCTTCGGGCCTAGCCGCAGCGGGCGGCGCCTTGCTCGGACGAGCGGGGGCACCCGCGCGGGCGGCCGCCACGGACGCGAGGAAGCCCAACGTCATCCTCATCATGGCCGACGACTGCGGGTACGAGCTGTTCAAGGCCTACGGCGGCGAGAGCCATCGGACGTCCGTCCTGGACGCGCTGGCCGCCGAGGGCGTCGTCTTCGAGAATTGCTACGCGACGCCGTTATGCACGCCGACACGCGTATCGATCATGACGGGGAAGTACAATCACCGGAACTACAAGGAATTCGGCTCGTTCCCCAAAGCCGACGAGCGGCGCACGTTCGGCAACATGATGAAGCAGGCCGGCTACGCCACGTGCATGGCCGGCAAGTGGCAGCTCAAGGGCGTCAAGGCGTCCCGGATGGGCTTCGACGCGCACATGCAGTGCGACTGCTGGGGCGGCTACTGGGCGACGGCCAACGTCCACGCCAACGACAAGCCGTTCAAAGTCGCCAAGCCGACCTACCGACCGGATATCGTCAATCGATTCGTGCTGGACTTTATCCAGGCCAACCGCGATCGGCCGTTCTTCGTCTATTACCCGATGTTCCTGATCCACCATCCCGAGCAGCCGAGCCCGGACCACCCGGACAAGGCCCTCATCGAGAAGTGCAAGCGTGTCGGCCGCGAGGAAATACATGAGAAGAGCGTCTTCCCGGACATGGTGACGTACATGGACAAGCTCGTCGGCAAGGTGGTCCGCAAGCTCGACGAGCTGGGCATCCGCGAGAAGACCGTCCTGATGTTCACGGGCGACAACGGCACGTGCGTGCACCGGGCGGTCGTCAACGGCAGGAGCGTCGGCGGGGGCAAGGGCAGCATGCGGGACTCCGGCACGCGCGTGCCGCTGATCGTCAACTGGCCCGGCACGTCCAGGCCCGCGGTGCTGGATGACCTGGTCGACATCACGGACTTCTACGCGACGTTCGCCGACCTCGCCGGCGTCCGCCTGCCCCCCCCGCTCTGGGCCAGTGGCGCCGGGGCGGACACGTCCGCCAACGCGCTCGACGCGATCGACGGCGTCAGCTTCCTGCCACAGTTGCAGGGAAAGCCCGGCACGCCGAGGAAGTGGGCCTTCGTCCTGTTCGACCGCAACGGATGCGTCAAGTGGCGACAGTGCCTCCGGAAGGGAGAATCGCCCCCCACCGACCGCCGCCAGGGAGCCTTCTGGGCACGCACCGAGCGATGGAAGCTCTACGGCGACGGCCGTCTCTTCGACGTCCGGAGCAACCTGGGTGAGCGAAAGCCGATCCTACCAGCCGCCGACACCCCGGAGACCGCCGCCGTCCGCAAGGAACTGGCGGTCGTGTTCGGCAAGCTCGCGATCTCGCAGGACGACCTGATCACCTTCGACGAGTACAAGCGGAAGATGCAGGGCAAGCTGGACGGAGGCAAGGGAACATGAGAACCACGCGGCGAGAGTTCCTGCGGATGACGGCCGGGACGGCAATCGGTTCCTTGGCGGCCACCCACGTCGTTGGGGCCGCCAAGGGGGGCAAGCGGCCCAACGTATTGTTGATCCTTGTCGACGACCTCGGCAACCGAAGCCTCAGTTGCTTCGGCGCGACCGTGCCGACGCCGAACATCGACAAGCTGGCCGCCGGTGGGATGGTCTTCCGCAACGCCCACGCCGCGCCGATGTGCGCCCCCACGCGGGACGAAATGTTCACCGGCCTGTCGCGTGCGCGGTTCGCCGGCCGGCCGGGCGCGGAGACCCCCTTTTTCACCAACCGGCTGGCGAAGCTCGGCTACGCGACCGGCATGGCCGGCAAGTGGTTCGTCGGTAGCACGTTCGACCCGCCTGCCCGCGGATTCGGCGAGTCGCTGGTTCTTGTCAACGGCTATCGCTACTGGGCCCCAGACGTGATGGTCTTCGGCAGCGGCGGGATGATGAAGGAGCTCAACCAGCCGAAGGTCACCGGGCGGCTGAACGAGTGGCAGATCCCGCTGGACGGCGGCACGCCCCACCGCGCAACGCGCCCGGCCGACCGCTACGGCGAGGACGTCTCGACGGACTTCCTGTGCGGCTTTCTCGACCGCCACGCCGCGGCCGCGAAGGCCGGTCGGCCGTTCTTCGCGTACTACTCCAGCAAGCTCACGCACGTGCCCCACTCGCCGACGCCCGATGGCGACCCCAAGGCGATCGCGATCTACAAGTCGGCCTTCGCGGCCAACCACGACCGCAACCTCAAGGGCCTCCGCGAGGCCGTTCAGGCCGAGTCGCATAAGCAGGGCGTCAGGATCACCAACAGGACCTACCGCAACGCCGGCCTGCGGTACCTCGACAAGATGGTCGGCCGACTGCTGGCCAAGCTGCGCGAACTCGGCCTCGAGCGGGACACACTGGTGATCTTCACGTCGGACAACGGCAACTCCGCCGTCGACCCGTTGCCGGAAGGCGCCACACGGTTGCCCGGCCGGAAAGGCGACTGTCGCGAGGGCGGCACACGGATCCCGCTGATCCTCTCCTGGCCGGGCACGATCAAGCCGGACTCGACGTGCGACGACATGGTGCACGTACAGGACTTCGGCCCGACGCTCCTGGAACTCACCGGCGCCGACGCCCCCGCGAAGGCCCTGTGCGACGGTGTCAGCTTCGCGCCGCAACTGCTGGGCAAGCCTGGCACGCCGCGGGAGTACTTCGTCGGCTACGGCGCGCACGAGAGTATCTGGCTGGAACGCATCCAGGCCGAACTGGGCAAGCCGGGGCTGAAGCCGTACCGCCTGGTCTGGGTCCATGGCCGGCGGTTCAAGCTTTACAACGACGGCCGATTCTACGACCTCAAGACGGACCTCGCCGAGGCCCACCGCATCCTGCCCGGCAAAGGCACGCCCGAGGCCGAGGCGGCCCGGCGGAAATACCAGGCCATCCTCAACGGCCTGAAGCGTTCCGAGGCGTAAGGAGCATTGCAGTGCAAGTTCCCCACGCGATGGTACTGCTCGGGCTGCTTGCGGCCGCGGCACCGGCCGCGCCGCCGGCCTTCGTGACGAAGGCCTGGCAGGCGGACTACAGGTCGACCGAACAGGCGATCCGCGCCCGGGCCGCTGACCCGGCCAAGGCCACCGAGGACAACGCCGACCTGCTCGACGCTCAGGCAGCGATCCTGCCGACTGACCGCGACCCGCTGGACGTGGCCCTGCGACGCACCGCGGCCTTGCTGGCGAGCATCGCCAAGCTGGACGGTGCTCCGGACCTCGCCGACGCATCGCGCGAGCTGGGCACGCTGAAGTCCCGAGCGGGCAAGCTCGATCCCGCCACCGATCCCGGCCGCCAGACGCGGAGGGAACTCTACACGTCTGTCCGGGCCCTCGGCCGGCGGATCGCGCTGGCCAACCCCCTGCTGGACTTCGACGAGATACTCATCACCACGGGCCAGCCGGCGGGGTGGCACATCCAGAGCCACTTCTACGGCAAGTCGGCCCAGCAGAATGCGCTGCTGGCCGTGACCGGCTGGAAGGAAGACAAGCCCGAGGCCCGCGAACTCCATCGCGGCGTAAAGGTCTCCGAGGGCCGCTACACCGGCCAGACGCTTATCGGCGGGCGGGTCGGCACGATGGACCTCTCCTTCGACGGGCGATACCTGCTGTTCGACAACTCCGCCTGCCGCAAGCCGAACGACTTCGGCGCCGACTCGATCTTCAACCCGTCCCACATGAACCCGGACATGAGCTACAACGTCTGGAAGCTGGACCTGAAGACAAAGCGGCTCGTGCCCCTGACCGACACGATGTACAACGATTCCTGCCCGGCGTGGCTGCCGAACGGGCGGATCGTCTTCGCCTCCGACCGGCGCGGGGCGTACGTCCGCTGTCACCCCTGGGGCACGCCGAACAGACGCTACAACAAGCGCGGTATGCACCAGCCGTGCGCGACGCTTCACACAATGAAGGCCGACGGCTCGGACGTGATCCCGATCAGTTGGCACAAGACGTCC
>Ga0272441_10012671_pt1 | contig 12268 bp, 5 predicted proteins | sample SSMProp6N_FD_193582 | JGI IMG/M metagenome (GOLD analysis project Ga0272441, IMG submission 193582) | Marine sediment archaeal communities from Little Sippewissett salt marsh, Falmouth, MA, United States - SSM-Prop-6N | ecosystem: Environmental > Aquatic > Marine > Wetlands > Sediment ...
ATGCCCACGAGAAGGGTGTGGTGCACCGGGACATCAAGCCCGCGAACGTGATGGTGGCGCATCACGACGGCAAGCCCGTCCCCAAGGTCATCGACTTTGGCATCGCCAAAGCCACGAATCAGCGGCTCACCGAGAAGACGCTCTTTACCCGCTACGCCCATATCATCGGTACGCCTGCCTACATGAGCCCGGAGCAGGCTGAGCTGAGCGATCTCGGCATCGACGCACGCTCGGACATCTACTCGCTGGGCGTACTGCTTTATGAACTGCTCACCGGCACAACGCCGTTCAGCGAAGAGGAACTCCGCCAGGCCGGCTACTTGGAGATGCAGCGGATCATCCGCCAAGAGGAGCCCGCCAAGCCCTCCACGAAACTCAGCACTCTTGGCGAAACCCTGACGGACATCGCCAAACGTCGCGGCTGCACGCCCGACCTGCTCCGAAGAGCTATCCGAGGTGACTTGGATTGGATCGTCATGAAGTCCCTGGAGAAGGACCGCGTCCGCCGTTACGAAGGCGCCTCCGGCCTCGCGATCGATATCGAGAGACACCTGGAACATCGGCCGGTCACGGCCCACGCGCCGAGCGCGACGTATCGCCTCCAAAAGTTTCTGCGCCGGAACCGATTCCAGATCGCTGGCGCTCTGGCCATATTGTTCGTGGTTGGCACAATCGTCATCTCCGCCGTCTGGAACCGGTATCAGCTCCGGCGTGCCGAGGCCGAGGGGGCCAGGCAGGTGAACGACTTGGCCGAGGCCCGCAAGCTCGTCAAGGCCGGTGACCTCAGCGCGGGCCGTCAGCTCCTGGTGCCGATCCTGGAAAGCAAGCACGTAGGACTGGAGGCGAGAATTTTGTTTCGCCGCATCAGGGGCAATGACGCCGATGAGACTCCCAGGATTACTGCCATCATGGACAAGCACCACCGTGAGCGGGTGCAGTACTATACCCGACAGATCGAAGCCGACCCTGCCGACCCCAATCACTATCTGCGACGCGCGCAGCAGTTCAAGTACCTTCGTGATGAGGACAATGTCCATGCCGATATGAGCCGGTACGCCGCCGTCCTTGGCCAGGGATGGTTCTCCCGGCTCCGCTTCGGCACACCGACGGTCCTGAAACCGGTCAGGACCGCAACAGTTCCCCATCAACTCGTTTTCTCTACTGAAAGACGAGACAATGGCATCATCACAACATCCATCGCCTTCGGGCAGAAGGGGAGGTCCACCATGAAGCCGTTCGAAATACCCATGTTTGTGACGTCTTTTCTTGCACTCTGTCTATCTCCCGGGCTTGACATACAACCGGTGAGCGCAGACTTCAATTTCGGGGCACTGACGAACCTCCGTGAGGTGATCCCAGTCATCAACGCAACGGACGACGTGATTGGCTCCTTTTCCTCCGACGGACTAGAGATGTACATTTCCTCTCTTCGCTCGGGAGGATTTGGGAGCTGGGATCTTTATGTCCTAAGACGCGCCTCCACAACCCAGGATTGGGGAGCCCCTGAGAATCTTGGTGCAGTCGTGAACAGCTCAGGTGAAGATGGGACTCCGTCTATATCCACCGACGGCTTGACGCTCTACTTCCATTCGTGGCGCTCTGGAGGGCATGGCCTCTTTGACCTCTATATGACCACGCGCGCGAGCAGAGACGCGCCATGGGGTGAGCCGACGAATCTGGGGCCAGACATGAACAGTCCCCAAACCGACGCTTTTCCGTGCGTTTCGACCAATGGGTTGGAACTCTATTTCTCATCTTATCGGCCCAGCGGCCATGGCAACGCTGACATCTACGTGGCCAGACGCGTCAGCGAGAATGCTCCCTGGGGGACGCCGGTTAATCTGGGCTCTGTGGTGAACAGCGCGTATGGCGAACACTTTCCATCCCTCTCGCCAGATGGCTTGCTGCTTGTCTTCTCCGATCACAGGAAGGAGCCACCCCCACGACCGGGCGGTTACGGGGAGACTGATATCTGGATGACAAGGCGAACAGGCCTTTCCGACGCATGGGAAACACCTATGAACATGGGCCCGGCGGTCAACGGGCCAATGGTTGACATCGTACCGCGGATTTCCTTGGATGGTTCTCTGCTCTACTTCTGCACGATGAATCCAAGTGGTAGATGGGAGTATTGGCAGACACCGATACTGGCGGTTGTTGACTTCAACGGTGACAGCGAGGTCGACAGAAGCGACTTGGCCATCTTGGCCGACTTCTGGGGCAGGAACGAACCCCAGTGCGATATCGGCCCATACGCATGGGGCGACGGTGTCGTGGATGCTCACGACCTTGCGGTCTTGGGCGAGTACATGGATGTGACGGGGCCTGTTGTGGCGCATGCGCCTGTGTCAAGCGCGTCGGGAGTTCCGCGCAACCTGATTCTGAACTGGACGGCGGGAGACTATGGCCAGACCCATGACGTCTACTTCGGGACATCGTTGGAGGATGTCAGTCAGGCTGACAGGGCCTTTCCATGCGGCGTGCTGAGGAGCCCAGGTCAGGACGCCAACACGTACGATCCGCCCGAGCCTCTGGAGTTTGGCCAGACCTACTACTGGCGAATCGATGCCGTCAGCGCCGGCGACGCGGAGATCTACAAAGGCTTCGTATGGAGCTTTACGACGGAATCTGTGGCCGTTCCTATCGAGAACGTGTCTGCCACGGCCTCCAGCTTCCTGCCCGACGCCGGGCCGGAGAACACAGTTAATGGTTCGGGCCTGGATACCGATGACCTGCACTCAATAGAAGATCACGACATGTGGCTGACGGCTGACGACGGGCCGCAGCCGGCCTGGATCGAATACGAATTTGACGCTGTCTACAAGCTGCATCAGATGCTGGTCTGGAACTACAACGTGATGTTCGAGGACGTCGTGGGTTATGGTCTCAAGGACGTCACGATTGAGTATTCCGACGATGGAGCAACGTGGACCGTCCTGGACGATTTTGAGTTTGCCAGGTCGAGCGGCCAGCCCACCTCCGCGAACACGATCATCGACTTCGAGGGCGTGGCCGCCAAACACGTCAGGTTCACGATCCAGAGCAACTGGGGCGGATTCAAACCTCAATATGGCCTCAGCGAAGTTCGATTCCTGTGCATCCCGGCCCAGGCGACGGATCCTCAGCCGGCAGACGGCCAGACGGACGTGAGTCCTGACACGGAGCTTACCTGGTCTGCGGGACGCGAGGCGGTTGTGCACGAGGTCTATCTGGACACGGACGAAGCGGCGGTAACAGACGGAGTCGCTCTGGCTGAGGTGATTACAGAGAGCAGCTATTACCCTGGACCTCTCGATCTGGGCCGGACGTACTACTGGAAGATCAACGAAGTCAACGAGGCCGAGGCCGTCAGCGTCTGGGAAAGCGATCTCTGGAGCTTCTCCACGCAGGCGTACCTCGTGGTCGACGACTTCGAGAGCTACACCAACGATTCGCCCCACCGGGTCTTCCAGACGTGGACGGACGGCATCGGGTTCTCGCCGGACGACTTGTTTCCGCAGGGCCATTCGGGCAACGGCACGGGCTCGGTGGCAGGCTATGATCCCGCCCTCGGCAACATCATGGAACACACCATTGTCAACAGTGGCGGCCAGTCTATGCCGGTGGCGTATGATAACACTGCTTCGCCATTCTATTCCGAGATCGAGCGAACGTTTGATGAGCCGCAGAACTGGGCCGTCAACGGGGCCGACACCCTGAGGGTGTGCTTCCACGGCGGGGCACCGGCGTTCCTCGAACGACCCGACGGGAGCATTGTCATGAGCGGGGGCGGCACGGACATCTACGAGGCGGCGGACGAATTTCGTTTCGCCTGCAAGGAGCTGACCGGCGACGGCACGGTCGTGGCCCGAGTCGACAGTATTGTGAACACGCACGAATGGGCCAAGTGCGGCGTGATGATTCGCGAGAGCCAGGATCCGGGTTCGCGCTTCGCGGCCGTGTACGCCACCCCGGAGAGGGGCGTGCGCTTTCAAGCGAGACGGCTCAACGCGGGACTGGCGACGAGTGACAGCTCCGTCGCGTCGGCCGAGCAGATGGCAATGACGACTCCTGTTTGGGTCAAGCTGGAGCGCTCGGGCAATAGCTTCCGTGGCTATTACTCCAGCGATGGCGTGCAGTGGACGGCAATGAGTTGGAATCCCCAGACGATCAACATGGTGGACGCTGTCTATGTCGGCCTGGCGGTAACCAGCCACAATGCAACCGCGATGACCACCGCTGAGTTCTCCGGCGTGGCGACGACGGGAGGTGTGACTGGCAACTGGCAGGTGGAGGCCGTTGGCATTGATCAGCCGGGTAACAGCCCTGCGTCGTTGTATGTAGCGCTGGAGGACAACGCGGGCAATGTCAAACTGATACGCCACGGTGATCCCGAGGCTACCCTGCTCGATCGCTGGCAAGAGTGGCTCATCGGCCTCGACGAGTTCGCCTCTGCCGGCGTCGACGTGGGAATGGTCAAGAAGATGTACCTGGGCGTCGGGGTCCCCGACAATTCGGTCCCTACTGGCACCGGCACGATCTTCATCGACGACATCGCCTTCGGCCATCCCCTCGGCTCCCCATAGACCGGCGGTTCAGCCGTTGCAGAACCACAAGCCATCTAACCCATTTGGCACCACACCGAAGGGCCGGCGGGAAACGGAGCCGCCGGCCCTTTCTCAGCGCGAGGGAATGTACTGCGTCGGACAGGCGGCGATACACGGCCAAGGCCGGGGCCTTTGGGAGCGTGGCCGGTGTAATTCCAGGCGATCGCCTGCTGTCAGAAGGCGAAGATCAGGCCAGCCTGGAGTTCGGCCTGGGCGAAACCGTCGCTGTGAAAGCGGATCGTCGTCGCTCCATTCTCGATGCGAATGACCGTGTCGCTGTCGACGAAAGTGAACAGGCCGCGGCCCGCCAGATAGAGGCCGAAATGCTCGCTGGGAACGAAACGGATACCGCCGCCGATGCCGAGGGAGAGGCGCGTCAGCGAGTCGGCGCCGGAGGCGTCGGGGCTCAGATGCGTCGCGCCGACCGTGCCGACGACGAACGGCTGCCAGGTGCCGGTACTCACGATGTAGGTGCCGCCGACGTGGTAGTAATCGACGTCGAGATCGAAGAGGCGTTCGGCGGCGAAGAGCCCGTCGCCGGGCTTTAGCTCCGTCTCCTGATGGCTGTAGTAAAACTCGAATTGCGTCATCTCGCTGAGCTTGACATTGAAGATGCCGCCCCAGGCGGGCGCCTCGTCGATATCGAAGCTCTCGCCGGTATCGGCGTCCTCCAGGTCGCCGCCGAAACGGTACCCGTAAAAGGGCGTCACCTCGATATTCGCCGCGTAGCCCACCTGCGCCAAGCCGACCGCTATGAACGCAACCAACATCGTCCGCCATATACTCATGCGCTGCCCCCTGTATCCAGAAAACCTCTCGGACCAACAGCCCTGTCATTGGACCACCGTGCCACGCTCGCGACAAGAACAAAGTCCGGACCTCCTGGCGATAGGTATACACTGGCAGGCAGCAGGGGAAATGCGTATAATGGCGAGACGTGACGCAACCGACTTTGTGACTTTTCAGCAAACAGGGACCTTGTCATGATGAACCGGCGGAAATTTCTTGTCTCGATGGCGGCGGCAGGCGTCGCTTTGACGCGCAAACCGACGTTTGGCGGCGAGGTCGTCGATACGGCCCCCGAGATCGTGGTGACGTTGCGAGACGCCCATAAGGGCACGCCCACCATCGACATGAATCTCCTCAACAGTTACGGCCGGCAGCCCGAGTCGATCCGGGCGTTTTTCGCCGAGGCGCGGGCTCTGTTCGAGGCGGATCGGCAGGCTCGTTTCGCCGGCAACCGCGCGCTGCAGGCCGCGGCGGATCGGCATGGTGTGACACATCTGGGAGGTCCCATGCTGGGCAACGTCGGCCACGATCGGGCTGCGGTCTGGCTGCGCACCGTGAGACCGTCGCGGATTCGGGTCGAAGTGAGGGGGCCGGAGGGCGGCAAACGGTTTGGCCCGGTGTCCAGCTCTGCCGATACGGACCTGACGGCCGTGGTGCCCCTGACGCCCTTGCAGCCGGCGACGCGATACGACTATCGGATCTTCATCGATGACAAGCGCCTTGCACTGAAACAGAGAACCACGTTTACGACGTTCCCCCGCCCCGAGAGACAAGGCACCTTCCAACTGGCTTTCGGCGGTGACTTTCACAAATCGGGCGTCCATAACATCCACCTGATGCGACAGATCGTACAGCGCGGAAATCAGGCCATGATCCTGACCGGCGATCTCGCGGTGGACGATCGCAACAATCTAACCGGTCTGCATCGCAGTGACTACCTGCTGCGCGACCTGTCGCCCGCCTGGCAGTCGCTGGCGGCCGCCCTGCCGATATACGCCACGTGGGACGACCACGATTATTTCGACAACGACCGGTCGGGCATTCCCCCCAGGTTCACCGCCGACGACGTGCGGGCGGTGCGCGAGATATGGACGCAGAACTGGAACAACCCGGCCTCCGGCGAGGGCGGCCAGGGCATCTATTTCCGCACGCGCCTCGGTCCGGCCGATCTGATTATGCTCGACACCCGTTCGCTCAGAAAGAAGGAGCGAAAGACTGCGAACGCCTACCTCGGCGACCGGCAGATGCAATGGCTCAAACGCGAGTTGCTCAAGTGCAAGGGGCCGTTCGTCATCATCAGTAGCGGCACCATGTGGAGCGATTACATTTCCAACGGCAAGGATTCCTGGGGAGTCTTCGATACCGCCGGCCGTGAGGAGCTGTTCTCGTTTATCGAGGACAACAAAATCCCCGGCGTGCTCCTGATCTCCTGCGACCGGCACGGCGCCCGGGGCTTTCGCATCCCCCGCCCTTCCGGCTACAGCTTCCATGAGTTCGAGATCGGCGCGATGGGCGGAATGACCGGCCCGGCCGCAATGGCGAAAGACGCATCCACACAGCTCTTCGGACGAACCGCCATCAAAGCCTTCGGCGAACTCGAATTCAACACCAACCTCCCCGACCCGCAAGTAACCTTCCGCCTGATCAACGAAAAAGGCCAAACCCTCGAACAAATCCCCCTCTCACAAAGCCAGTTGACACCAAAATAGTACCCGGTCCCTGTCAATGCATGAGGCCGCGTCCTCCAGGGATAAAACTCTGGTCCTCCCTGCGGGTCCACTGGGCAAACACGTACAGAGCATGGCCGCCCTCCCCACGGCCCACTCGCCCACCGAAATTTCCCCCGCCAATCCAAGAAACGAAAAACCGCACGCAAAGCCACAGAGCACACAGAGCTCACCGAGAAGGAAATGAGAAGGAATCACACAGGCAAGAACTGCCCAGTCGCGCACCCCCGCTCTGAGACATTGCGCCGAGGCCTGTCCATTATCCCTTGAACAGGAGATCCCGGTGGGTTATAATTACGTACGTTGCGTTGCCCCCCAAGAAATACGAGGAGTGCATGCGCGGCACTGTCGCGCAGAAAGGAGAGGCAGAAAACACAAAACACGCACAACGCAGGGTGACGGTTTGGCCCATTGGGCTCTTTTTCTGATAGAGATGTCGCAGAAAGCTGCCCGGCGGGCCAAATCGTAGAAATTCAGAAGCAAAGCTACGAGGTGGCTTATGCGAATCTACCAAATCGAGATACGACACTTTCGAGGAATTGAACAGTGTCGCGCCACATTTACAGATCATGTGGTCTGCTTGATCGGACCTGGGGACTCAACCAAGAGCACGGTCCTCGATGCCATCGAGTATGCTTTGTGCCCTAACTGGTTCATTCCTTTGGACGACAGTGACTTTACGAACACCGATATATCCAAGGATGTCGTCATCGACGTGACTATAGGACCCGTGCCTAACGACCTTCTCTCTGAGGCAAAATTTGGCCTCCATCAACGAGGATGGGACTCCAAGAATGCCCTTATTCACGACGAACCCGAAGAACGGGACATTCAAGTACTCACTGTAAGAGTGAAGATCGACCGCGATCTCACGCCCGAATGGTTCGTGGTGACAAATCGCGATCCAGACGGCATTCGGATTTCGAATCGAGACAGACAGCGGTTCCGAGCAGTCCGGATCGGAGCAAATATCGACAATGAGCTTTCTTGGGCGAGGGGATCTGCCCTCTTGAGCCTAACCGAAAACACGCGAAACGTGCAACAGCTTCTCCTGAGCGCCACCAGGGAGTGGCGAAACATCCCTCGGCTAAACGCGATCAGGGATTTTGACACGAGCATGCAGGCCACAAGGAACGGAGCCAAAAATCTGGGGCTTGCCCTCGAATCGCTTCGCGTGGACATCGATCCCAAGTCCCTAAGAACAAACGCGGGTACACTCTCTCTCCATAATGATAAGGTCCCGGCTCGGCGACTGGGATTAGGTACGCGGAGGCTTCTTGCCATCGGCGCCCAACTGGAAGCCATTCAGGAGGGAACCATCGTTCTCATTGACGAGATCGAACATGCGCTTGAACCACACCGAATCAAACACCTCATCCGAACGTTAATGACGCTGACCGATAATGGAACCGGCCAGATGATAATGACCTCGCACTCGCCCGCCGCGCTTGAGGAACTCGGCGCACCACCGCTCCATGTTGTCCGAAGCAGTGATTCCGAAACCACCATCATCACCATGGATGGTTCCGCCCAGGGAACCGTCAGGGCAATTCCAGAAGCATTTCTTTCCCCGCGCGTGATTGTATGCGAGGGGGCGACAGAGATCGGTCTATTGCGATCCTATGAGAACAAGATCCTTTCAACGACGCGGGAGTCACTCGCTTTGCACGGCACATTGACTGTAGACGGCGGCGGTTCAAACGCACCTAAGCGTGCATCTGATCTCCGAAAGTACGGCTACGATGTGTGTCTTTTTGCAGACTCAGACAAATGCACGGAATGGAATAACCCATCCAAAGACGAACTGACTGCCGCCGAGATTGAGGTCATAATCTGGGCGGATGAGTGCTGCACGGAAAAGCGAGTGATTGACGATCTTCCTGACATAGCGACCCTATTGGATCTTTTGGAAAAGGTCATAGAGGCTGGCGAAAAGAGACAAGCGATCCTTGATTCGATAAACGCCAGACTGGGAGATGACAAGTTGGCATCTCTTGAGGACATAACAACGTACAACGACGCAGCGACATTGAGAAAGGCGATGCACGAAAGCGCTAAGGAGAAAGCGTGGTTCAAGACAGTTGGCCGCGGTGAACTCCTCGGGAATTTCATCTTCACGAAGCCCTTTGCACAAATGAAAGAGACGGATTTCGCCGAGAAGATAACAGCATTGAAGGATTGGGTCCTTGATGGATGACGATCCATACCGGAAGTTCGCGCAGGAACGCCGGGCCGTCGTCGTTGCACCGGCCGGTTGTGGCAAGACCGAGTTGATTGCGCGTGCAGTTGCTTCTTGTCCGTCCAGGCAACTTATTCTCACTCACACACACGCTGGCGTTGACGCCCTTAGACGCAGATTGCGGAGAATGAACGTGTCTCCATCACAGTACCGTGTCGAGACAATCCACTCGTTTGCGCTCCGGTATGCAGGCGCTTATCCAAAGTCTAGCCACGTCAGAAATACCAACCCGCGAACCAAGGAAGACTACACAAATATCATCGAATCTGCACACAGGCTGATCAAGATCGGTTTCATTCGAGATGTACTGAGTCGCTCGTATGGAGGCGTATTCGTTGATGAATACCAAGACTGTACACTTGACCAGCATGACCTCATACTTGGACTTGCAAGGGTTTTGCCATGTCGTATCGTAGGTGATCCCCGTCGTATCGTAGGTGATCCCCTGCAGGGGATATTCGACTTCGGTAACAACACAATCGTAAACTGGGACCAGCACGTTTACCCACACTTCGCGAGACTCCCTGATTCTATCAAGCCGTGTCGGTGGAGAGAAACCAATCCTCAATTAGGCGAATGGCTCACACAGATCGTCAGGCCAACGCTCGAACGCAGAGAACCACTCCCGCTCTATCAAGCCATCGAGGCCGGAATTTGCGAGTGGAGCCAGGAGGTGGGCGGGCAGTACGGGCCGGCAAGTCGAATCAAAGTGCTTTTGGAGGCTCTGAATCATGATGACACTACTTTCGTAATCTGCCGCCCAGAACAAGAGCATCTCCCGCATGAACTCGCTAGTAAGCTCAAGAACCGTTACCGAACGATCGAGCCGGTCAGCGGGCACGAATTTCATCAACTCGCAGAGAACATTGAAAGCCAGAAAGGCATCGACCGCCTAAGAGCTGTGCATGACTTCGCCTGCAAATGCCTTACTGGTCAACAAGACTTCAACGCTGTCTTCAAAGCTCTTCTCACAGGCAGAAAAGTGACAAAACCCAGTCGGCGTAGACTGCACGTGCTGGCCACCCAGGTACTCGACGACGCTTCTCTCTTTCCTGTTGGGGGATTGCTTGACTCCCTTGTGAGTAACGGTGCTCCAATTATGAGGCGTCATCAACTATGGCATGAGATGCTGAAGGCTTTCTCCGAACTCAAGGCCGGGGGTGCCCCGACTCTCTTGGAGGCCACTTACATTGTACGGAAGCGAGGAGCGGTGATGGGAAGAAGAATCCCGAAACGATGCATCTCGCGAACCGTGCTTCTCAAGGGGTTAGAGTGTAAACGTACGATTGTTGTGGATGCCGACTCATTGGATACCAAGAATCTCTACGTCGCGCTCACGCGGGCATCGAGAAATCTGCACATCCTGTCAAGAGAGAAGGTGCTTTGGGCCACTGACGCCCGTCGGCCATGCCCCAAGTGTCATTCAGCATTAATCCCACGAACCGGAAGAAACGGCTACTTCCTCGGTTGCTCTACCTATCCACGTTGCGACTACACGCAGTCGCTTCAGGGAAACTCGTAATCTACGAAAGCAGGCAGCGCCATATCATTTTCCGCGCAGACCAATCTCTGAAGGTCAACTCACCCGCGTGGGTCAAGGCCCCACCGTACGGGGCCTGTCATCCTTCATAGCGCCTGCGCCTCGCCGAGGATTCGATCCCTGATGTACCAGTGCAGCCCGCCTTCCGTTACGACATCGACCTTGCGGCCCAGAAGCTCCTGCAGGTCCATCAACAAGCCGCCGAGATCGAAGAGGCTGCGGCCTTCCTCCAACTCCACGAGAAAGTCGATATCGCTTTCCGCATCCGCCTCACCCCGTGCGACCGATCCAAATACCCGCACGCTCGTCGCACCGTGCCCGGCGGCGATCCGCAAGATATCCTCTCTTTTGTCACCCAGGATTTCTTTGATGCCCATCGTCAAACTCCTTGCCCACAGACTCATTCTCCATTTTTCCCGCCCGTGGGTCAAGGGCCCACCCTGCGACTATAATCTCCGCGCGCCCGTGTTGGCAAGATCGGGCAGATGGGTTTGGCCGGGCGACCCGTTTTCCAGGCCCTCGGATTGGGCAAGCACAAAGGCTTGGCCCTACCGCCAAACCCCGGCCCCCGTTCTTCTTATAATGCCCCACGCCCATGCGTACAACACCGCACCAACGGATAGAACGCGTGGGTCAAGGACCCACCCTACGCGGTCTCACGTCTCGGGAAAGAGCGATAGGGTGGTCTCGGCGCATGGAAAAGGCCGTGTCCTTTAGGGACACGGCCTCTATAATTCCTGGCGATCACCTACTCTCACGCTTACGCACTACCATCGGCCGGGACGGGCTTAGCTTCTGAGTTCGGAATGGGATCAGGCGTTTCCCCGCCCGTAAGGTCACCAGGAAACTCGTTATATCAGGCTGGGAGCCTGATAAGATCAAATATCAAAGTGCAACAATCAAGATTTCGGAATCCGCCACGCATGGTGGACGAATTCCTCCATCTTGCTTATTTTCCTGATCTTTGCGTTGATCAAGTTCATGCGGATACGCATGAGTGCGTCATAGACGACCAATCCCGTGCAATCAAGGATTGATATGGTCAAGTAATCGAGCGTTAGTACCGGTTAGCTAAACGCATTTCTGCGCTTACACACCCGGCCTATCAACCTGGTGGTCTTCCAGGGCTCTCCTCCAGCCGAAGCTGGAATGGAATCCTCATCTTGGGGTGGGCTTCCCGCTTAGATGCTTTCAGCGGTTATCCTTTCCCGACGTAGCTACCCGGCGGTGCCCCTAGCGGGACAACCGGTACACCAGCGGTCAGTGCTTCCCAATCCTCTCGTACTAGGGAAACATCCCCTCAAGATTCCTACGCCCACGGCAGATAGGGACCGACCTGGCTCACGCCGGTCTGAACCCAGCTCGCGTACCACTTTAATGGGCGAAC
>Ga0272441_10012673_pt1 | contig 12268 bp, 11 predicted proteins | sample SSMProp6N_FD_193582 | JGI IMG/M metagenome (GOLD analysis project Ga0272441, IMG submission 193582) | Marine sediment archaeal communities from Little Sippewissett salt marsh, Falmouth, MA, United States - SSM-Prop-6N | ecosystem: Environmental > Aquatic > Marine > Wetlands > Sediment ...
AAAAGCTGCAGGAGCTTCCAGCCCTCGAACAGGGCCAGCCCCTGGACCTGATCGAGCTGACCCCCTCGCAGCATTTCACCAAGCCGCCCGCACGATACTCAGAGGCGTCACTGGTCCGCACCCTGGAACGCGAGGGCATCGGCCGGCCCAGTACCTACGCCGCCATCATCTCGACCATCCAGGACCGCGGCTATGTCAAGCAGGTCAAGCGGGCCTTCCACGCCACTGACCTCGGCATCGTGGTCACCGACCTGCTGATGGGCGGCTTCCCACGTATTATGGACGTGCAGTTCACCTCAGAGATGGAGGAGAAGCTCGATAAGATCGCGGACGAGGACCGCGATTGGGTCGCCGTGCTCGACGAGTTCTACAAGCTCTTCAAGGCCAATCTGGAAAAGGCCGAAAAAGAGATGAAAACCGTCAAGGGGAAGGAGGTCGAGGGCGAGACCTGCCCGGAATGTGGCAAGCCCCTGGTCGAGCGATGGAGCAAGTACGGCCGCTTCCTCGGCTGCAAAGGCTATCCCTCCTGCAAGTACATCAAGCGCGAAGAGGAAGACGGCGAACCGCCCGCCGAGAGTGACGTGACCTGCGAGAAATGCGGGAAGCCGATGGTCGTTAAAGTCGGCCGGCGCGGCAAATTCTTCGCCTGTTCCGGCTATCCCGCCTGCCGAAACACCCTCAAAATCGGGCCCGACGGAAAGCCGCTCCCGCCGCCAGAGCCGACCGACCAGGTCTGCGAAAAGTGCGGCGCCCCGATGCTCATCCGCACCGGGCAGCGCGGCCGGTTCCTCGCCTGTTCCGCCTTCCCAAAATGCCGCTTCACACAGGCGCTGCCCAGCGGCGTACCCTGTCCGCTCGATGGATGTGACGGCGAACTCATCTACAAGCGCGGGAAGGGACGCGGCCGCAAAGGCTTCTTCGGCTGTACACGCTATCCCGACTGTGAATACACCACGTCCGAATTACCCAAGCCCGACGCCGAAGCGGGGGACGGGGAGGGCGAGGCCGAGTAGCCCCGCCCGATGCTCTCATATCTCGAAGACTGTGGCGTTGCCCGGCGCGGGAAGACCCGCACAGATGTGGAGTGTGCGCCGGCCCGGGCACTGCACGATCGCACCCAGCGTCGCCGCACCCCGTACCGTCGCGTTCCCGTCGCCCACCTTGTCCTGCGTCACTGCCGAAAGCTGCTCCCAGCAGTCCGGCATCGTGACGGGCTCCCCAAGGCGCCCGACTCCGTCGCTGAGCGTCTCGTAGCGCCAGCACGTGTTTGTCCGGTCATAGCTCTCGATCTCGAACGGACGCAGTTCGTCATCCAGGTAGTGGTTGGTGTGCACAAAGGCGCTCTCGCCCGGCACGGTCCGTTTCGATCGCCGGGCCGTGGTCTCCATGTTGATCACGATGGATGAATCGGCCGCGTAGTAGTTGTGCCCCGACAGTCGCGGCGTGGCCTCGATGGCATCCGCCGCCGCCTCCGCCGAACCGCTCTTCAGCGCGTGCGTGATGGTGAACAGGTAATTGACGCCCACCCGCGCGTCGGTCGGAATCAGGTTGGTGTTGCCCACCGAGACCCCTTCGCTGTTCATCCCGATCAGGCACAGGCAGCCGGTGGTCGTCAGCCCCAGCGTCTCCGGCGCGTCCGAAGGCTTGCGATGGACCACGACCAGAAACGGCCCCGCGTCGGCGTTCATGTCCCAGGTCTGCCCCACGATGGGCTGACCGTCGGCCAGCCCGCCCGGAACCAGCAGCGCGGAACACTCGCCCAGGTGATCACCACCGCCCTCTCCCGTACCGCGGCCTTCGAGCAACACAAAGTCGCGGAAGTCCGTGTAACCGTTCCCCACCAACAGCTCCTCGATGCGGAGGTCCGCTCCGCGGGCGATCCCCTCGAACTCCGCCCAGACGTCTGCGTCGAACTGCTGATGGGCGGGGACGGTCAGCGCCACCAGGTCAAGGATGCTCCGGCGCGAGACACCCCGACCCGGGCTGTGCCGCTCGACGAACCCCGCCAAGTGGTCCATCCGCGACTCGGTCAGGTCCCTCGCCCCCTCCCGGCACTGCTCCCCAAACGCTTCGCCCATCGCCTTGGGCGGACCGGCAACTTCAACCACGGGTAGCTCTGGCATGGCACGACTCCTTTGTGTTGGATCCGGGCGGCCGAGTCTACCACAGGGCAACAGGGCCTGACAAGCCCGGCCGCAAGGGACTTGGCCCGGGCCGCAAGGTGCTGTATGCTATGCGTTATTGACGCTGGACGGCCTGCCTGGGCCAACGGAAGGGGGCACATGAAGCAAGCCCATCTCTGGATGCCTGTCGCGCGGCGCACCGCGACGGCCGCCGCCGTCTTGCTGTCTCTCGCGGTGACCGGCTCTCTGGCGGCGACCGCGGCGGACGACCCCTACCATGGCCTCAAGACGGTCACGCTCGAGAACCAGCACCTTCGCCTGGTGGTCTTGCCGAAGGTCGGCGGCCGGCTGCTCGGGCTGTTCAACAGCACCGCCGACGCGCTCGGTCTGGTGGGAAAACCGGCGCTCCCCGCCGGCCGAACGCTCGACGCCAAGGTTACGTTCCAGGCCGGCAGCGAAAACCGCCTGTTCGTCAAGGGCATCCGGCAGTGCCGCGAATGGGGCGTGTATGACCCCAAGACTCATCTGGGCGGCCTCTATCCCGGGGCCGGGCACTGCGGGATGAACCGCGACATGTGGCAGTTCGTCTTCGAGTTCTTCGCCCGACACTCGAAGTGACCGCGCCCCGGCGCAGATCCTTGGCACGCCGGGCTGCATGGTGTATGCTACATCAGGCGAACGGGAGTGAAACCATGGCCGATGGCGACAGTGTGAAGGTTGTCGGCATCTACGGCAGCCCCCGGCAGAGCGGCAACAGCGCCACATTGCTCGATGCCGCGTTGGAAGGCGCGGAGTCCGCCGGCGCCCACGTGACCCGAATCTGGCTTGCACGCCAGGATGTCGCCCCCTGCCAGAACTGCCAGTATTGCTCCTCGCATGGCGAGTGCCACATCAAGGACGACATGCAGGTTGTTTACGACGCGCTCGACAACTCAGACGTGGTCCTGCTCGGCGCACCGATCTACTTCTGCTCGCTCTGCGCCCAGGCCAAAACGATGATCGACCGCTGCCAGCCGTACTGGGCCCGCAAGTACGTGCTCAAGCAGGACCCGCCGCGCCGCGGGCGGATCGGTGGGTTCGTCTGCTGCTGCGGCTTCAAGGACGACCGATTCCTGAAGTGCACCGAGCAGATTGTGAAGACCTGGTATTTCATCATGGGCATCGCCTACCAAGGCTGCTGCTTCGTCCCGGGCCTGGATGCGTTGGGGGATGCGGCGAAGAACAAGACGGCCATTGATGACGCCGCTCAGTACGGCCGGAGCCTGGCCGAACGGGCAGAAGAACTCAGGTAAATCGGGGCGGGAGGCCTGCCTCGTCGATGGAGTCTCTCTGTTGTTCGACCGGTGACGAGGCAGGCACCCGTGTCTGCCTTCCGGAACAGGGTCGGGCCGGGCTCTGATGTGGCAGGCGCGGAGCACCCTTCGGTGGGCGCAGCGGCGCGGCTCAGTTCAACTGCCGTGGAAGGTTCCTGAGCAGCCGTTGTGCAGCGGGATCGTCCAGTTGCAGCGTGCCGGACCACGATCGCCCAAGCGAGTACCTGGCACGTGCGGCTCGGACGGACTGCCTGAATCTGCGCTGAGACCTGTTGTGCATTGAGTCGCCCTCTGAAAGTCAGCCTTCATTATGCTTATCGACCGGTCCGTGATTCGTTTAACCGGATTTTCTGGTCTGTTCGGCGCTTTTTTCGAGCCCGGGAGGGGCTCCGCACCCAACCTGTGCTTTCTTCTTGGCCCGGCATCTTGTATGCTCCAATGAGGACCAAAACCCGAGGCGGCCGTTAAGATCTGATCATTTGTGAGGGATCACATGGAACGCTCGATTGCTGTGCATGAGTCGGATATTGCACGACAGGACTATGCCGATCGCTGGAGCAAGGACCTGATCGGTGGGCCGCAGATCCCGACAACGTCCGGCTTCTCGCTTGGCATCGCCGAGTACCACCAGCCAGAGTTCGGCGAGGTCCAGGTCCACGACGACCTCGAGGAACTGTACGTGGTGTCCGGCGCTGGGCAGATACGCGTGGGCGACGAGTTCTTCGATGCGAAGCCCGGCGTGACGCTGCGCGTCGGGCCCGGCACGAAACACTGCACCCGTCGCACTGCTGAGGCCCCCGTGTGCCTCGTCTATTCGCACGGACAACCCGGCGATCAAGACCTGCCCGTCACCGAAACGTCGATGGGCGTCTCGACCGCCGAGTCGGAGGAGTTCGGAACCGCGCAGGCCCACGACGACCACGAGGCGCTGTTCGTCATCAGTGGCGAAGGGCAGATACAGGTCGGCGATGGGGTCATCGACGTGCGGCCCGGCACCGCCGTCTATGTCCCGCCCGGTATGCCACACGCCCGGCGATGCACCGGTCCCCAGCCGCTCCGCACCCTCTTCGCTCACGCGGCGGTCTGACAAGGGGGCCGCCTGTGCCTGAGCAGAGCGATGTCGCCGCAATACTCGAAAAAACCGAAACGTATCTCACCGGCACGCTGCTGCCGTTCTGGATCGGAAAATCGCCCGACCCGGAGTTCGGCGGCTTCCTCACCCATTTCGACCGGCACGGCACGCCGACCGGCGAGACCGTCAAGACGTTCCTGATGCAGATCCGCATGCTCTACACCATGGCCGGCGCACACCGCGCCCGCTACGGCGACGGCCGCTGCGGCGAGTTGGCGCGGATGGGCGCCGATTTCATCCTCGACCATTACTGGGATGACGAGCACGACGGCTGGGTCTGGATCGCCGACCGCGCCGGTAACGTCACTTGCACCGACAAGATCGGCTACGGCCAGTGCTTCGGCGTCTATGCCTTCAGCGAGTACTTCCTCGCCACCGGCGACGAGCGCGGCCGGGATGCTGCCTTGCGTACCTATCACGCCATCCGCCGCCACATGGCCGATCCGAAACGCGGCGGCGTGATCGAACTGTTCCGCCGTGACTGGACCCCGCTGCCCGGCGGCACGGCGGGCGGCGACCGGAAGTCGCTCGACGTCCACATGCACCTGATGGAGGCGCTCACGACGCTGTTCGAGATGACCGGCTCCATTGACCACCGCCGCCACCTGACCGAGACCATCGACCTCATCCTCGGCCGGATGCTGCACCCTGAAACAGGGCTTGGCATCGCACAGTTCGCCCGTGACTTCACGCCGCTGCCCGCCATCCTCTTCGATACCACCTGGGGCCGTGACGCCGACGCGCCCGAGGGGCGGGCCGCCAAGCCGCTCGATCAGACTTCGCCCGGTCACAACGTCGAGCTCGCCTGGCTCCTGCTCCACGCCGCCGACGTGCTCGGCATCCCTCGCGACCGATATGCGGGCGTGCTCCGCACGATGTGCGACCACTGCATCGCGTTCGGCATCGACCACCAGTACGGCGGTGTCTACGCCGATGTCCCGATGGACCGTCCCACCGACCGGACAGAGAAGCAGTTCTGGCAGCAGGCCGAGACGCTCGTCGCAATGCTCGACGCCTGCCTGCTGCTGGGCGACGACAAGTACTGGTACGCGTTCGTCAACGTCTACCACGTCGTCTTCGACAAGTTCGTGGCAGTGGACGCCGGCGGCGAGTGGGTCGAGCGGCTCGACCGCCAGGGGAACGTCATCGACGGCGCCCTCGGGCATTCCTGGAAGATCAGCTACCACACCGTCCGCTCCATGATCCAGGTCATCCGCCGCCTGCGGGTCCTGCTCGAGCGGGAAGGCGGGATCCGCAGGAAGGACTGAGATCCAACAGCACGAAGGAGATCTGATGAGCAAACCGGACCGACCGAACATCCTGCTGATACTCACCGACCAGCACCGGCTGTCTGCGGTGGGGGCCTGCGGCCAGACCCCGTGCCGCACGCCCAACATCGACCGCCTGGCCCAAGAGGGCTGCCGTTTCGAAACCGCCTACACCGTGTGCCCGGTGTGCAGCCCGGCGCGGGCCACCATCATGACCGGGCTCTATCCACACCAGCACGGCATCTGCTCGAACGTCCACAACCTGGGCTCGTCCGTCCACGAACTGCCGGACTCGCCGGATCTGCTGTCCCGCCGGCTCCGGGACGCCGGTTACCGCTCCGGCTACTCGGGCAAATGGCACCTGGGGACGGACAAACGCCGGGCCTTCGCCGGGCCGAACCGGCCCTCGCTGCCCAAAGACGTCGGCTTCGAGGGACAGAACTTCCCAGGACACGGCGGCGGCGGGTTCAACTACCCCGAATATCAGCAGCATCTCGCGGCAGGCGGATTCACCCACGAGGTGGTCCGCGATTCCGGCCGGTCCTACGCCGCCTGCTGCAACGGCATCACCTTCGGCACGCTCTCCGGTCCCGTCGAATCCGCCGTCCCGTACTTCCTTGCCGACCATACCATCGGCCTGATCAACACCTTCCGGAAGAGCGACAGCCCCTTCTTCATCTGGCACAACTTCTGGGGGCCGCACGGCCCGTTCTACGCGCCGCGGGAGTTCTACGAGCTCTACCGCGACGTGCACATCCCGGAATGGCCGAACTATCGCTGGGAAGCCGCCGAGTCCAACGGCCCCCATCAAGTCAAACTCCACCCACAGCGCCACGAATTGTCGTGGGACGACTGGGCCGAGGCCGTCAGGTACTACTACGCGTTCACCTCCCTCATCGACGCCCAGGTCGGCCGCATCGTCGACCACCTGAAGGCCACCGGGTTGATCGAGAACACCGTCATCATTTTCGCCGCGGACCACGGCGAGACCATCGGCAGCCACGGCGGCCTGACCGATAAGGGCTGGCATCACTTTGAGGAGATTCAGCGGATCCCATTCATCGTGCGGCCGCAGGGGAGCAGCGGCCGGAGGGGAACCGTGCGGCAGGAATGGGCCTCCGTCCTTGACCTGTACCCGACCGTGCTGGACCTGGCCTGCCCCGGGGTCGGTCTCGCCGACTCCCCGGGCCGATCCGTCATGCCGCTCGTACGAGGCGAGAACGTCCCGTGGCGCGACTCTGTCTTCATCGAGTTCAACGGCGTGAACAGCTTGGCGACGTCCGCCGTGACCGCTCGCAAGGGCGGCATCAAGTACGGCTGGAACTGCTCGTCGTGGGACGAACTCTATGACCTAGACCGCGACCCCTGGGAGATGACCAACGTCGCCCGCGATCCCGCCTACGCGGACCGGCTTCGCGAGATGCAGTCGCTCGTCGCCGACTGGATGCAAGAGACGGGATACCCCGGGCGCGGGATGTACGTGCAAAGCAGAATGGACGGATGCCACAAATGAACGAGATACACGAATCGAACCGCGCCTGCTGGAATGAATGGGCGGACTGGTGGCGGCGCCGAATCGACGAGCGGGGCGTGTGGCAAAAGTGCCACCTTGATCCGACGCTCGTCTTCTCGCCGGGCGAGATGCACTGTCTCGGCGATCTCAAAAACAAGGATGTGTGCGTCCTGGGCAGCGGCGACAACGAGGCGGTGTTCGCACTCGCCGGGATGGGAGCACACGTGACATCGGTCGACATCTCCGAAAAGCAGTTGGATGTCGCCCGCGAGCGGGCCGGCATCCTCGGGCTCGACGTCTCGTTCCTCCGGGCCGACGTGACCGACCTGTCTGCCATCCCGGACGCCACCTATGACTTGGTCTACACCGGCGGGCACGTGTCCGTCTGGATCTCCGACATCCGCAAGTACTACGGCGAGGCGGTGCGCGTGCTCAAGGAAAGCGCCCCCTTCGTCGTCAACGAATACCACCCCGTCCGCCGCATGTGGCACGAGAGCGACGGGCCGGAGCCGCGGTACCGTTATTTCAGCCGCGGGCCGTATGAGTACCGCACGAAGGAAGGACTCCGGCAGGTCGAGTTTCACTGGACGGTCGCCGATCACATCCAGGCCGTGCTGGACGCCGGCTGTGCTTTGGTCAAAGTGGACGAGTGCGGCGAATGCAAAGAGCAGGAGGACTATGCCGTGTCCGTGCCGCCCGCCCTGCCGATGTATTTGCTCATCGTCGGGCGGAAGAGCTCGGTGCCGTGAGAGTCCGGTTCTTCTTCGCTCCCTTCGTGGTGAGGTCCGCCCTCAGGTCGTCTCCGGCAGCGACTCGAACTCCGGCACGTCCGCCAGGAACACGTTGCCGTAGCCGTTGGCGTCGTCCGTATAGAGCACCTGCGAGCCATCGGGCGAGAAGCGCGGGTGCGGATGCACCCACTGGATGTGGAAGCTGCTGCGCGTTCCGGTCAGCAGGCGCGGGCCGTCGTAGCTCCCGCCGTTCCACTTCCATAGCTTGATGCCCGGGCTGCCCGCGCCGCCGTCCCCGACGATCAGCGTGTGGTCGTTCGAGTGGATGTGCCCGGTCTCGCCGGCCGACACCCCCTCCACGTTCTCCGTGTCATCCCATCGGATGCGCCCGAAGTACGGCTGCTTGTCGGCCGTGGCTCCGTGATAGCCGATCCGCTCCCCGTCGGCGTACCAGTATTCGTGCCCGACGATCTCGTTCGGGTCCTTCCGCTCGCGGATCGTCCAGACCTTGCCGGTGTTGAGGTCGAGGCCCCAGATGCGGTTGTCCACAATGGCCCACGGGCCTTCGTGGCAGAAGGTGAGCAGATGTGCCTGGGTCGGCGACGTGTTGCAGTGCCCGATCCAGTACTGCTCCTCCCACACCGTCTCGCAGTCGCCGCCGTTGGTTGGCACGCGAAACACGCGGCTCAGCGGCTTGGCCTCCGACGTCTCGCGGAACCCGACGTAGCCGTGCCCGTAGTCGATGTGCATCCGCTTCGACAGGTCCTCGAAGATGCTGCCGCAGACGTGTTGGCCGTCGGCCGTGCAGTTGATCATCGACTGCCGGAAGTCCTCCGGCCGTTCCCACAGCGTCCGCAGTTCCAGCGTGTGCAGGTCAATGGCGGTCAATTTGCGGCCGTACCAGAAGGTCGCCTCGGCCCGTGTCGGATTGAGCGTGATGCTCTGGAAGTTCGCGTTTCGTTCCAGGTCGGTGAGCTGCGTGATCTCGCCCGAATCGAGGTCGATGCAGAACAGGTGCGTGTGATTCTCGCGGTCACCGCCGAACAGTAGCTTGCGATTGTCGTCGTACCAGCCCGGGTTTGTGAAGTACAGATGGTGGCTGTGCGCGCGGTAGTTCGTCAACTGCCGCACGTGCGCCCCGGTCTTCCGGTCATCGAACTCGCGCCATTCCGCCGGCCACACACGCCCCGTTCCCATACCAGCACTCCTAAACGCGAATCTCCCTGCCAACCTTCGCCGACTTGTAGATGCCGTCCAAAATCTTCATCACGTTGACGCCGTTCTCCGCGGTGGTGACCGGCTCGACCCCGTCCACGATCACGTCGATGAAGTGGTTCATCGAGTTCTCGCCTTGGGCCGGGCTGTCGATCTTTGACGAAACGTACGTCCCGTTCCACTCGCCAAACAGGCAGGCTTCGAAGTCGTACCCCTGGCCGAAATTCCGGTGGCAGATGCCCGCCTTGGTGCCGTACAGGTAAGTGAACATCTCCTCGCGGCGTTCGCAGTTCAGAGCCCAACTCACCTCGACCAGCAGCGAGGCCCCGCTGTCAAACCGGATCATGGCCACCGCCAGGTCCTCGACGTCGAACGGCTTGCGCGCCTTCCTGGCAATGGCGGTGCCCAGCTTGTTGTAGGTCATGCCCGAGACGGCGACCGGCGTGGGGTCGCCCATCAGCATCATCGCCAAGTCGATGCGATGCACGCCGAGGTCGATCAGCGGGCCCCCGCCCGAGAGCTTCTTCTGCGCGAACCAGCCGCCCAGCTTGGGGATGCCGCGCGTCCGGTGCCAGCCGGTCCGGCCGTAGTAAATCTCGCCGACCGTGCCCGCGTCCACCACCTTCTTCAGCGCCTTTGCCGCGCCGGTGAATCGATACGACAGGTTGATCATCAGCTTCTTTCGCGCGGCCTTGGCCGCGGCGAGCATCTGCTCGGCCTGGCGCGTGTTCATCGCCATCGGCTTCTCGCAGATGACGTGGGCGCCGGCCTTCAGCGCCGCCACGGTCACCGGCTTGTGCAGCACGTTCGGCAGCGAGACCGAGACGATGTCCGGCTTCGCCTCGCGCAGCATCTTCTTGTAGTCGGTGTAGGCTCCGGAGACGTCGAGTTCCTTGCAGAACTGCTCCAGCTTCGCCGTGTCGATATCGCACAGCGCCGCCAGGTCCGCCTTGGGGTTCTCCGCAGCGGCCTTCGCGTGGCCCCGGCCCATACCCAGTCCGATCACTGCCACCTTCGGACGCGATTTCATCAGTGCCTCCTCCGGAACTGCCGTTTACCACGACATAGACGAAGCGCGCGAAAGCTCCTTCAGAAAGGTTAACGGCTCGCTTCGTGGTCTTCGTGGTGTCAATAGAACAAGTGGTCCGGATGCTACACGACGCCTCCCGCCAAGTCAAAAGCTAATTGACGGCGCGGCGCGCTTCTGTTATACATCGGACTGGAAGTCGTCTTGAACCCGTCTTGGAATGGGGAGAAGAGGAGTAGCCTATGGCGGCCGAAGACCTGAAGGCCCAGGTGACCGCGATACTTGACGAGATCCGCCCCCAATTGCAGAGCCATAACGGGGATGTCGAGCTGATCGACGTGTCCGAGGACGGCGTGGTCAAGGTCAAGCTGGTCGGGGCCTGTGGCGGCTGCCCTATGGCGGAGATGACATTGAAGCGGGGTATCGAGGCCCGTCTCAAGGAAAAGGTCCCCGGCGTCACCGCCGTCGAAGCGGCGTAGCTCGCCCCCCGCTTCAGAGCAGCGGCCTCGGCCACGGCGCCGATTCAATCTCATATCGGACGGGCTGGGCCGAGCGCCCGGCCGACTGGGGTGGTGTGGTCATCCGGCGCGTCACCGTGACCACGAAGACTTTCCCCGCACCCGCCCGCTTCAGCACCCCCGCACATTCGCTCGTCGTCGCTCCCGTGGTCAGTACATCGTCAACCAGCAGGACCGATTTCCGCTCCACGGCCGCCCGCTTGCGGACCGAGAAAGCCCCCTTAACGTTCGCACGCCGGCTCGCCGGGCTGCTCACCTGTGTCTGTGGCGGGGTGTCGACCACCCGGCGAAGGCCCTTTTTCAATACCGGCAGGCCCAGCCGGCGTCCCAACTCCTCCGCCAGCAGCTCCGACTGATTGAATCCGCGCGCCCGACGCCGCCGCCGGTGCAGCGGAACCGGCACGATGGTCTGAACGGTCTGCGGGATCTCCGTATCCATCACCCGCGCCACAAGGAATTTCCCGAGCGGGAGCGCGTTCTGGCGCTGGCCTGCAAACTTCAAGGCAAGCACCAGGTCGCGGATGGGGCCCAGGTGATGGGCCGCAGCCACCGCGCGGTCAAACCGCATCGGCATGTTGCGGCAGACGACGCAGCGGCCTGTCTGGTCCGTGTGGGGACCCAGCTCGTGCCCGCAGCGCGGGCAGGTGGGCTCCGCCACGCACTGCACTTGGGCGATGCAGTCGCGGCAGATGTAGCGGTCTTCGCTCTCCTCCGCCGCGCGACCACACACCAGGCAGTGCGGCGGATAGACCAGGCGCCCTGCCGCCTCAAGCACCCTCCGCGCCTGCGGCCCGAACGATTCGATCAGATGGTCGAGCGCTCCCACGCTTAGCCCCATCGCGCGTCCCCCCGTCGCCGCACAGACGTTACTCGACGTACTCGATGGTGTAGTCTGCCTTGCCCAGCCCGAACGTCTCAGCGGCGCGGATCTGGTGATACGGATCGGTGCCCCACACCCGTTTGAACAGATGGCCGGACGTGCCCGCCAGTTTGCGCCCGGCCGGCAGACTGCCCTTGATGAAGTTCTTCATCTTCACCTCGTCCAGGCAGGCCTTGTCCACCGCCGGCATGGACAGCGAACCGAAAATCCCGATGTCCGGGACCAGTGACGCGGTGGTCATACCCCAGCAGTCGCAAAGCGGAGTGATGTCCAACGCCAGGTTCAGGTAGACGATACTGCCCCGGTCGAAGGTCTTGGCAACTTCACGCGCCGAGATGGCCAGCCCGTCCTGCAGCCGCTTGTAGCTGCTGGTGTCCACCTCGATCGCACCGACCGGACAGCTCTTGGCACAGTGCCGGCAGTAGACGCAGTTGTGGACGTCGATCTCGATCTCGCCGCTCTCCGTCTCCGCGCACGCACCGGTCGGGCAGTTCTCGATGCAGCGGCCGCAGTGGATGCACTTGGTCCTATCCCAGGTGAACGAACCG
>Ga0272441_10012674_pt1 | contig 12267 bp, 12 predicted proteins | sample SSMProp6N_FD_193582 | JGI IMG/M metagenome (GOLD analysis project Ga0272441, IMG submission 193582) | Marine sediment archaeal communities from Little Sippewissett salt marsh, Falmouth, MA, United States - SSM-Prop-6N | ecosystem: Environmental > Aquatic > Marine > Wetlands > Sediment ...
CCTCAGTTTTTCACTCCTTTTTCAGGGGAATCGAGGGACAAAATGGACATATTTTTCGTTCCCTTCTCTTTGTTCTGAAAGGTGGTCAAAATGCCTGTTATTTGCGAAACAAGCGATGTATTGTAGACTATATTGGTGTCTCTATTGACGGATATTTTCAGAGGATGTATTAGTCCTCTCGCCTGAGATCGTCTCTCTCCGGGCGTCAGTGTGGATGTTTTGTTTCCGGGGTTTTGGGCTGCCTGATATCCAATGAAAGCAATATCTGGCCGAGTATTGTCACGGATCATCACAAAACGAGGTGAAATTACTGACACCCGAATGCAGGTGCAGGAGGTAGAAATACACGTCCGGTATCCGCCCGCCGAATGGATACTATCGCCATCCGTCAGAGATAGCCATGTCAGTGGGCACAGGGGTATATGCCCGGCAGCATATCGACCACACATCGATCAGGAACAGTAATCCCGGCGTGTATTCACATTCTGCTTTAGGCGTTCTCTCAAAAAGAATTCATACTGGGGGATAACCCCTCAGTTATGTTTTCCTCACACTATTACAATACGTCCGTCCGTCTCAGGTGCAATCGGTGACATCCTCTCAATCTCCTCCGTCATCAGATTAATCAAGTTCACCTCGGTGTTGCATTTCCGCTCATCCGGAATCGCTGCAAGATTTGTATACCCGTCACCGCCGCCGGAGATGTAGTCGTTCACGGCGACCGTGTATGTCGTATCCATCCCTATCGGGACAGTGCCCGCATCCGTCACAATCGACAGGTCGCAAATCCGCTCTCCTGCTGAGATGACCGTGTCTGTCTCATCGTCGATGCAGAACGGAACTGCCGCTGTGTCGATGGTAAACCTGATGCCCGCGACCTGTAAAAATCCGCCGGTGGGTGCCCTGTCCACCCCGGCGCATCCGTCTCCCGTGAGGATGAGTGCGGAGGCGGACCGCTCCAGTGTCTCTTTTATCTCACTGCCGGTCATCTGAATTGTTACGATCATATTTTCATAAGGGAACATCGTATTCAGGGTCAGATATGAGATCTCACCCGCAGGAATGATACAGTCACCCCGTATTGAACCCGCATTGAGGAGTGCAATATCCACACCGGGGACATTCCTGCGGATGGTATCCGTGGTGAAATCACCGGCATTTGTCTCCTCTGTCCGCAGCGTCTGTTTTTGGACATCCAGAGGCACGGTGGTGGACCCGATCGCGTCTGAGAGGCTTTTGGTATACTTCTCATAATACGGCGTGACAAAGGCGGTTACCTCTGCGTCATCCGGCATGTCTCCGGTGATCTCATAGCGCTGAAGGGTGGTCTTTGTAACAACGCCGTCTTCTATTGTCATATCGACACTATCCATCTCCTCGCCGTATTTACCGGAATGAACGATGAGTGTCTCCCTGCCGTCACTACCGGTGACGGTCTCATTCCAGACGAGATGGTCGTGACCGCCGATGATCAGATCGATGCCCGCGACAGTTTGTGCAAGGTGCCGGTCCTCCTCCCTTTCCTCGTGGGTGAGTGCGATGATGATCTCTGCTCCCTCGTCCTTCAGGGACTGCACCGCTGCGTTCGCCTGGTGTGTTGTATTGGTATACAGGATCACGTCGTCACCGATGGGCACAATCTTTTCCAGTTGCGGGGTGATAATCCCGAATATGCCCACCTGTGCCCCTCCGGCGTCGAGGATGACATAGTCCTTCACCGTTTCGTTCAGGGTCTGGTCCGTGAAATCGAGGTTTGCGCAGATGATCGGATATGACGCGTCCGGTGCCCACTCCCGGAAGGGTTCCATCGAAAAATCAAAGGCATGGTTTCCGGGGACCGCGACATCGACGCCTGCCATTGCACAGGAGGTCACCTCCGGGATGCCGTTATACATGTGATAAAAACTCCCTTCGCCGAAGTCGCCTGCGAAGAGGTAGAGGGTGGAATCCTCTTCCTCACCCAGACGGTCCGCGAGTGCACCGATTCTGCCGATCCGTGTGCCGGTGTCATTATCAGTCATGGCAGACAGGTGGCTGTGAATGTCGGGCGTTGTGAGGATGCGTATGGTCCCGGTAAAGGGTTTCTGCGTCCCTGTTCCTGTGTCTCCCTCCTCCGAGGCGGGTATATCTGTCTGCTGTGCAGGCCCTCCGTAATTAAAGATGCCCGTTGACATGACCCCGAAGATGATGATGGCGCAGACGACCGCTGCAAGGATGATCGCCTGAATATATCGTAGTGTTGATGGTTGCTGCATTTTTTTACCACACGCATTTACTGTTTGTTCTCACGTTGGATGTCTGTTCCTCTTATATTTCATGGTATGGTTCTCTGAGAATGAGCTCCATAAATATAAGAAAATATATGGGATTGAATCGGCAATGGGTGTCGTAAATCGGTGTTTCGGGGTATTTCCCTTCAGGCGGGTATTAAATACCAGAGTGTGATCTTAGACCATGAAACCACTCATCACCACCCCACCCCCCGGGCCGAAGGCACAGGCGGTTCTCCGCCGGGATGCAGGCGTCATCTCCCAGTCGATGGTGCGGGAATATCCACTCGTCATTGACCGGGCGGAGGGCATGAACCTTTGGGATGTGGACGGAAACCGGTATCTGGACTTCTCTGCAGGCATTGCTGTCATGAACCTCGGGTGGAACCACCCGGAGGTCGTGCAGGCGGCAACCGAACAGATGCAGAAACTCTCGCACGGTGCCTTTCTGGACTACTGCTCAGAGATGCCCGTCCGGTTTGCAGAAAAACTGGTCTCCATGCTCCCGGGAGACCTTTCCCGTGTGTATTTCTCCAATTCCGGGGCGGAGACCATTGAAGCTGCCCTGAAACTCGCCCGTCATCATACCCGGCGGAAGTATTTCATCTCATTCTATGGCGGATTTCACGGACGGACCTATGGGGCCGTGAGTCTGACCGCTGCAAAAGTCATTCAGCGCCAGTATTTCGGGCCGTTTCTCCCGGTTATCCATGCGCCGTATGCGAATCCCTACCGGCCGCTTGGGTTTCAGGCACCGACCTGCGACATGGACGTTGTCCGCTATATCGAAGAAGAGATCTTCCCGATGGAGGTCTCGCCGGAAGAGGTGGCAGCGATCGTCGTTGAACCCATTCAGGGGGAAGGAGGCTATATCGTCCCGCCGATCACCTTCCTGAAACGGCTGCGCGAGATCTGTGATGCACACGGCATCCTCCTCATCGTCGATGAGGTGCAGTCCGGATGCTACCGCACCGGGACGTTTCTTGCGTCCGAGCAGTTCGGCATCGTTCCGGACATCGTCTGCCTCTCAAAGGCGGTCGGCGGAGGGTTCCCGCTGGGTGTGACCGTCGCATCCGAGGACGTGATGTCCTGGCCGCCCGGCTCACATGCAAGCACCTTTGGCGGGAATAATGTCGCTTGTGCAGCAGGTCTTGCCGCCCTGAACGTGATGGACCGGCCCGGGTTTGGGCAGCATGTCACTGATATGGGAGAATACCTGAAGGACAAGCTCAGAGAACTGCAGAACGAGCATGCGGTGATCGGCGATGTGCGGGGCATGGGTCTGATGACCGGAATGGAACTCGTCCGTGACCGCACTACAAAGGAGCCTGCGACAACAGAGCGGAGCCGGGTCCTGAATGAGGCGTTTGCCCAGGGCCTTGCGATGCTGCCGGCGGGGGAATCCGTGATCCGGTTCTGCCCGCCGCTCATCATTGAAAAAGAGCATATTGATACCGGCATGGAGATCCTGGACCAGTCCCTTGCGACGCTGCAGCCGGTCGCTGCACCGCAGCAGATGTGAACCGCCGGCAGACGGGTTGAGGCCTGTCCGTTGTCCGGCGGTGCTGCTGCTGCTCTGGTCTCCGGTCTATGATCGTTCAGATGGATGCCTTCCGGAAGAGGAGGGCACCCACGACGATCATCACCACGGTTGTCGCCCCGATGCCTGCAAGGCAGACCAGGGGGTGGATGGCAGACGTGCCCAGCAGGCCATAGCGGATGCCCTCCACGCCATAGGTGAGCGGGTCGATGAGGGTCAGGGGCACCAGCCATTCCGGCAGGCTCTCGATGGGGAAGAGTGCGCCGGAGAGCCCGAATATCGGGAAGACCACAAAGTTCATGATCAACTGGAAGCCGTGCATATCCTCCATCTTCGAGGCGATCGCGATGCCGAACGCGGCGAAACAGATGCCGATGAGCGTCATGAAGAGGAACGCGATGACAAACCCGGCGAGACTGGTGAACCGGACCCCGATCAGGAGTGATATGACGAGGATAATCGCCCCCTGAATGACCGCGGTCGTCGCCCCGCCGAGTGTCTGCCCGAGCATGATCTCAAGCCGGGATACCGGTGCGACGAGTGTCTCCTTGAGAAACCCGAACTGCTTGTCCCAGATGATCTGGATGCCGGAGAAGACCGAGGTGAAGAGCACGCTCATCGCAACGATGCCGGGCACGATAAACTGGAGATAGTTCTCTCCTGTTCCGCCCGGTATCCGGACAACCGCGTTGAGCCCGAACCCGAGTGCGAGGAGGAAGAAGACCGGCATCCCGAGACTTCCCACGATCCGGCTTTTGGAACGGAGATAGCGCTTGATACTGCGGAGCCAGAGGGTATAGACGATGTCCATTAGTGCCGCCTCCCCATCATCTTCATACGCAGACGGTTCGGGCCCGTTGCCTCTTCCTCACGGATGGTCTTGCCGGTGAAGTGGAGGAAGACATCCTCAAGGGTGGGTTTCCGGATAGAGACCGAGGTGACTTCATACTCCCGTTCGCCAAACGTCCGGATAAGTTCGGTGATGTGCTTCTCTGCGGACTGCAACCGGATGGTCACCTCGCCGTCGTGGTGGTCGGTCCCGGCGATCCACGGAGCGGTGACCTCTGTTGCGATGCGGGCCGCGTCAGGCGTTGTGACGGTGACGACGTCGTCCCCCACCCGGCCCTTGAGGGCGTCCGGGGTGTCCAGTGCGATGATTTTTCCGTGGTCGATGATCGCGACGCGGTCGCAGAGGCGGTCCGCCTCGTCCATGTAGTGGGTGGTGAGGATGATCGTGATCCCCTTTGTGCGGTTGAGATTGCGGATGTAGTCCCAGAGGTGGTTGCGGGTCTGTGGGTCGAGTCCGAGGGTGGGTTCATCGAGGAAGAGCACCTCCGGTTCATGCAGGAGTCCGCGGGCAATCTCGAGGCGCCGCCGCATCCCGCCGGAGAAGGTCTTGACGAGACTGTCTGTGCGGTCATCGAGTTCGACCAGTCGGAGGAGTTCTCCGATTCGTTCGTCCCGGACATTTTTTGGGATGCGGTAGAGTCGTGCGTGGAAGTCCATGTTCTCCCATGCGGTCAGTTCCTCATCGAGGCTCTGGTCCTGGAAGACCACCCCGATGGACCGGCGTACCCCGTCCTGATCGGCCCTGATATCGATGCCGCTGACAAGCGCCCTGCCTGATGTGGGTTCAAGGAGGGTGGAGAGCATCGAGATGGTCGTCGTCTTACCGGCACCGTTCGGGCCCAGGAGACCGAATATCTCCCCTTTCCGGATATCAAAGGAGATCGCATCAACCGCGGTGAAGTCCCCGAACCGTCTGGTGAGGCCTTCCACGTGGATGGCGGTCATCGGTGCGCCCCCTGCTCTTTATCGATTCCTCTTTCCTCTCCGAGTTCCCGGAGGGCAACGATGCAGGTGTCCAGAATCTCTGCCGCTGCCTCCATTTTTTCTTCCGGAAGGTCACGCACACATTCCCGGATTTCCCACATGCTCTCGGCAAGAGATGCGATCTCATCCCCGAATATCTCTGAGTGGATGCTTCTCAGGAGCTGGAAGTGTTCCCGTGACTGATGTCTGTGTGCCTTTATCTCTGCAAGGGTTTTTTCCCCGTCTTCTGTCAGGGCATAGATGGTCTTGGAGCGTGCCCCTGTCTCCTGCGGAGCGATCAGTCCTTCATCTGCGAGATGACGGAGCATCGGGTAGAGTGTCCCTTTGCTGGGCACCCATTCCCCTTTGGTTACATAGTCAATCTCTCTGAGGAGGTCATACCCGGTTTTTGGTTCAACGTGCAGGGAATGCAGGACATACAGGGTGATCAGAGACCGTGCATGCCCGTTATGGGTGGTAAATTTCAGAATCCCTTTCATAGTGCAGTCACTTCTGTACCGAAATAGTTCATTACAAAACTGTAGTGTAATGAACGGTTCGATATCGTACTATGTGTTGATACAGGCTTAATGGTAGTGGTGATGACAGAACGGTGATGTGCAGAATGGTGCAGGGATTCAGGTGTTGATGAAGAGGTTCAGTGGGGGTGAGGACTGTTGGGACGGGGAATCGTGGTTTCTGGAAAAAAGTCTGAATGGTGTTTTTTTGGATGTGCCGGACGGTCCGGGTTACCCGTTTTGTTTGTCCTTAGTCGAACCGCGGGCCGTTCAGAATTAATTCACACCACGCCGCACTGATCTTCTTCCGTGCCTCTTTCAGGTCACGGGTCCCGGTGAACCGCTGGAGCGTAATTGTACGCGGTTGCGGATAGTGCAGGAGATGCTCCTCACTTTTGGTGATATGGTAGTGATAAAACCCGGTGAGATAGATCCCGGTATAGGGGATGATCCCCTTCAGACGGCGTGCAGAGGTGGAGACCGAGATACACGGGTCATAGGTGCACCGGGCGCCTGCCTCCGCAAGGCGCAGCGAGAGGTCGTAGTCCTCGAGTATCGAAATGTCGCGGTGGCCCCCTGCCCGGTGGTACATCTCCCGTGTCACTGCGAAATTTGAGCCGATGAGCCAGTAAAACCCAAACGGGTGGAGGAGGAGGTAGCACTGTCTCCATCCACGGATGATGGCGGATCGGGTGGTCTGGTTATAGAAGTGGACGGGTCCGGTGCAGACATCATACCCGCCGGTGGTGAGCGCGTCCCGGATGGCAGCGAGCCAGTCGGATGGATGGCAGGTATCTGCATCCGTGAAGACGAGGATCTCCCCGCGTGCCGCGTTTGCTCCGTCTCCGCGTGCACCGCCGATACCGTCACGTTCCTGCAGGACCACACGGTCGGCACATTCTGCCGCAATTGAGCAGGTCTGGTCAGTTGAGCCCCCGTCGACGACGATGATCTCGTATGTCTCCCGCGGGATGCTCTGGGCTGCGAGTGATGCGAGGCAGGCGCCAATTGTCTCTTCTTCGTTGAGGGTTGGGATGATGACAGAGATCATGCGGGTCACCGGATACGGGAGATGCGGTTGTTCATAAGCATATCATATTCCCTTCCCATCGCGGGAACCAGGAACTCACGGCAGCTGTAAAGCGGATAGGCGATGAGGAAGAGCACGATTGCCACATTCAGGCTCATCGGGGTGGCAAAGTACCAGGCCATCACTCCGAAGACGGCAACCGAAAGAACGGTTGTCACACCGAGGAGTGCCACACCGTTTCTGAGACCGATACCGACGACTGTCGTGTAGGTGGTGCCGACATCCTCTTCATAGTCCGTGATCTCGTGGGCGATAAGTGCCTCGCAGCAGATGAAGGTGCAGACGAGTGCTGCTGCTGCGGGGAGTGAGACGAGAGCGGGCATCCCCCCGTTTGCAAGGGCGAATCCCGCGAGGAATGGGAGGCCCCCAAACATCAGACCGTGGCAGATGATGTCTGCCGCGAATCGGTCCTTGAGCCGGGCGGGTGTCGCTGAATAGAGCGTGAGCGTGATAATGCACAATAGTGTCATCACAAATCCGGCTGTGGAGAGGGCGAGCGCCACTGCGAGTGGCACCCCTGCAAGCACGGCGCACATCGCCTGTGTCTCTTTTTTCGAGACGACGCAGTCGGCATAGGGATTTTTCCCGGTCTCTGCCTTCCCGGTGTGGTGTTTGTCAATCTCTGCGTCATAGAGGTTGTTGATCACGAAGCCATAGGCGGTGACGCAGCAGAAGAGGGCGACGGCCACAATGAGGTCCACGGCGGCTCCCGCTGCGAGGAGTGCACCTGCGAGCGGGAAGAGTGGATAAAATTTGATCCAGTCGCCGGTACGGAGCATTTTTCGGTATCCCTGTAGTTTTTCCATGTTTTATCTTCCGTGTTGTATGGTGTGGACGGGTGTATATCGGGGGTGAGGGAGTGCTGTGACGTCTGAGAGAATATCCGGCAGTCCGATTCAGGGAGAATCGGTGTGGTGCCGGTCCCGTTTGGACTCTCCCATACCGCACCACATGGATGCGACTGCCTGTTCGATGGTCTCTTCAATACTGCTGTGAAGCCTGCCGATGCTGTGCAGGTGGATGAGCATGTAGTTCGGGTACCAGAAGGTGGCAAGAAAGACCTCCCGGTCAATCCCCTTCAGGATGCCGCGGGAGACCGCCTTCTGATAGAGCTCATCGATGGCGGAGAACCGGATGAATGCCTCATTGCCGGCCTTCTCTGTGATATTGGGTGATGTGGTAAACTGCTCGAGGAAGAGCGCCTTCTTCGGATTGGCAAACATCCAGCGCAGTACCTGTCGTTTGACGGTGAGTATCTGTTCTTCGACCGGCTGGTCCGGACGGATGGCCTCATCCACTGTGTCCCCCAGTGTCAGGTGGATGGAGGCATAGAGAGAATCGATCAGCTCTTCCTTGGTTTTGAAGTAGCGGAAGAGTGTACCCGCAGAGACACCGGCCCGTTCTGAGATCTGCTGGGTGGGTGTGGCATGGAACCCCTGTGTACTGAAGAGGTCCACCGCCGCCTCCATAAGGGCCCTGCGTTTTTCTTCTGAAAGTCGTCTGCTCATTGCCAAATTCCTCCGTATTCTCCGTTCCCCGGTGCAGATACGTATCATTATGTTTCTGCCCGTGGTTTAAATGAGTAACTACTCACTCATCAGAATCCGGTCCGAAACAAGGATCGTCTAGGAAATTTCAGGAAGAATACGCAGGAACACGCATGGGGCCAGGGGGTGTGAGAAGAACGGGATACTATCTGCACAAATCCGAACGTCGTTCGGATGGGGACGGGATGTGTGCATGAGTGTCCCGAGCAGGTGACCCGGGCGGAGGGACACCAGCGCGTATCGTATATGGTGGCCTTCGGCAGGGAGTCCGTCAGGGTACCCCGATCCCCCAAATGGACCCGACAGCGGTCCGGCAGATTCCTATCGAAACCGCCTGATGCTTGGTCGCTTCCCCAGACATTCAAAGTCAACATACCCTTTTTCCGGGTCGGTGTGAATGAGGCGCACCATGACTTTGTGGCCCACTTTCAGGCATTGTTCTCCCCGCATCACCCTGCCTTCCACGGGCGGCTGGATAAGCCTGACATATGTCCCCCGATCTGACGCACCGGTCACAAACGCCTCAAATGTCTCGCCGATTCTGTCTTCGAGGAGCATTGCTGCTGCCGCTTTGCGCATGAACCGTTCAACTTTCTTGGACCCTTTCTCCCGGTCCGAGAGCCAGGCGGACTCGTCCTCAAGTTCTTCGAACGTATACGGGCAGTCGTCCCCGTCAATGGCCGATTTCACCAGACGCTGGATGATGAGGTCCGTATAGCGCCTGTTTGGCGCGGTGGAATGGGTGTAGTCGGTGATCGCAAGCGCAAAATGGCCGACCGGTTCACGGTGCGGGTCGCGGGCGATATACTCTCCGGGCCCCATCAGTTTGACGATGGTCAGTGAGAGGTCCGGGAATGTGTCGGGGTCCTTTTCGCGTTCTGCATCCAGGAACCGGGACAATGCCTTCGCATCAGGTCGGGCGGGGAGTTTCCAGCCATAATCCGCGGCGGTGTCAACGATTTCACTCCAGTATTTTGGGGTGACGACCACCCGCTCGATCATGGGCAGTCCGGCCTCTTCCAGATACGCCACGGTTGTCTGGTTGGCAGCGACCATGAACTCCTCGATGACCTGCCGTGCCAGGTCCTGGCGCTGGACGACAAGATCTCTCACCCGTCCGTCCTCTATCACCGGTTCTGCCTCGATGGTCCGGAGGTCAAGAGCCCCGTGTTTCATCCGGTAGCGTCTCAGCCGCTGTGCGGCCTCATGCTGCAGGCGGATCTGTTCCTCGAGTCCCGGCACATCACGGACAGATGCCGGGATGTCGCGTGTCTCCTCCAGCCACTCCCCGACCTCTTCATAGATGAGTTTGGCTTTGTTTGCGACGATGGCCCGGTAGAGTTCTCCGTGACGGGTGCTCCCGTCCGGGAGAACGGTGTACTCGATGACCACCGCGAGGCAGTCCTGTCCGGGGAGGAGGGAGGTAATCCCTTTGGAGAGGTGGTCGGGAAGCATGGGGTATGTGACGACGCCGGTATAGACCGAGGTGCCGTTATGGGCGGCATATCGGTCTGCCTGTGAGTCTGTCGGGACGTATGAATCGACGTCAGCGATGGCAACTTTTATGTGTATCTCGCCGTTTTTGCCTTCGTTGCAGTATTCGATCTGGTCCAGGTCCATGGAGTCCCAGTTGTCGATCGATGACCAGAGAAGGGCGGTGAGGTCACGGAAATCTTCAACATCTTCTCCTACCTGTGATATGATGCCCTCGACTTCGCGGAGGACAGACTGGGGAAATTCAGGATAAAATCCGAATCTCTCCATGGTGTCCCATGCGATGGCGATGAGTTCTGTTTCCTGTCGTCTGTTCATGCTACTGAGAAAGCATCTGTTTCATTGCATAAATACCTCTGGGCAGGGACAGGTGAGTCTTTCATGTTGGGGGTCTGATGCCGTTTCATGTCTGCTTTCTCCCTGTGCACCCGATTGGGGTGTCATCTGAAACGGATGAATGACATTATGTAGCTTGAAACCCGAGTCTTTCCGGGGAGAGTATGGCTGAAAAAGAGGGTATGGACCCGGGAATAGGGAATGAGGGTGGTTCAGACCGTATTCTGCGCTTGTTTGGACGCCCGTTTTTTCTCTCCCTCACCATTGGGGTGCCATTCTGTATCTTCAAACTTCTTTTCGGATTAACTGCAGTCCGGATTGGGATGGGTGAGGCATACACACCCCTTGTGATCTTTGGCTGGGCGGTGATTCTCTGGGCGTGTCTTGATCTGGTGATGAACAGTGTGAGAAGTGGGGTTGATCTCATGGGTTGGCTGTCCCCGTTTGAATACTGCACGATTGCTCAGGCAGGACGGATTGCCGGGATGCCGATGGTTTTTCTCGGTATTGACACCCTACTCTCGTTTTCCATTATCTGTTTTATGCTCTGGTCAGGATGGATTGTGACACTGACACAGGGTGAGGCATATCTCTGGTATGCAGCAACGACACTGAACCTCATCAGTCTCTCTGTTGTTACTATATATACCGAATATCACCGTCTGAAGAGTTGACATCTGCCCGTATGACGGGATTGCAGGTTAAAATAATGGAGAGATATACAGGAATCTGCAGGGGTATGTGTGGATGTCCCGATACATTTCGGCAGATGCATCTCCACAGACTGCTCCCCTGCATGACAGATTACTCTGTGTGCCACCCGGATTCTGGCCTTCCTTCTGACGGTTATGCAGGACGGGCATCTTCTATATGGAGCGTCTTTCCTTCAAATTCCCTTCCGGATAAGGTTCTTTTTGCCAGTTCTGCCTGTTCTGGTGTCGCAAAGGTGACAAACCCCGCTCCCCTGCCATGGATGATCTGCACCCCTTTTATTTCACCGAATCCGGTAAAGAGATCTCTGAGATCCTGTGCCTTCATTGAATGTTTTATGTTTGTAACGTAGAGTTTGTGGCTTGCCATCTGTTTTTCTCCCTGAATCGCAGGTGAAATCTGCATATCCGCCAAAGAATGTTTTGGTATGGTGGTGTGTTCATTCCGGAGACAGGCCCGTCCCCCCTGTATCCATAAACACTGTCTCCATAAGCAGGGATATCCCCTGCAACCGGATTTCGCTTTGGCAGACTGCATACCTGACAGTCAGCCAGGATACTATGCCTCTCTTCTCTCCCCCCGTGACCGGTCCTATGCCATCCGCATATATTGGAATGGTTATCGTGTGTTCTGATAGATGGGACGGGCATCTTCCACGCGGAGGGTTCGCCCTTCAAATTCCTTTCCGGCCATTGTTTTCCGTGCTTCTTCGGCCTCTTCGAGTGTTGCATACGCGACAAATCCAAATCCTTTGTCACGGATTATTTTCACATCGGTGAGGGTTCCGAATCTGGAAAATACCTCTCTGAGATCTTCTTCGGTCGTTGAATGATCTATGTTTCCAACATATAGTCTGTGACTTTCCATATGTGTCTCCTCCGGACAGCAGGTGTAATCAGTCCTCATCCGTAAGAATGTTTTGATGGTCTGGGTATGTTTTCTGTGTTAT
>Ga0272441_10012675_pt1 | contig 12267 bp, 13 predicted proteins | sample SSMProp6N_FD_193582 | JGI IMG/M metagenome (GOLD analysis project Ga0272441, IMG submission 193582) | Marine sediment archaeal communities from Little Sippewissett salt marsh, Falmouth, MA, United States - SSM-Prop-6N | ecosystem: Environmental > Aquatic > Marine > Wetlands > Sediment ...
GCCTCCGCGAAGGACATGCGACCGAGCGAAACGAGGGACCCGCGCACGTCGCGACCTCCGTCAATGCTTCGCGACCGGTCAGATGTGGATCGCCTGCCCGAGCGCGACGCCCGCCGCCTCCATCATCCCCTCGGCGAAGGTCGGGTGGGCGTGGACCATCTCCTCGAGATCCTCGAGCGTCGCCTCGAGCTTCACCGCGAGCGCCGCCTCGTGGATGAGGTCGGTGGCGTGGGGGCCGACGATCTCGGCGCCGAGCACCCGCTTCGTCGCGGCGTCGGCGACCACCTTGAAGTAGCCGGCGGACTCGCCAGCCGCGCGCGCGCGCCCCAGGGCCATCACGGGGAACTTGCCCGTGACGGTTTGCTTGCCCGCCTCGGCCGCATCATTCTCGAGCATCCCGACGAGCGCGACCTCGGGATGCGTGTACGCGCACCACGGGACCGAGCACTCGGGCGCGACGGGGCGCCCCAGGCAATCGGCGACAGCGGCGAGCCCCTGGTGGCTCGCGGCGTGGGCGAGCATGACCTTGCCCGTCACGTCGCCCACGGCGCGCAGACCGGGCGCTGAGGTGCGGCCCGTGGCATCCGCCTCGACGATCCCCTTGTCGTTCAGGACTCCGAGCGCATCCAGGCCGACGTCCTCGATATTGGGCCTGCGGCCGACAGCGACGAGAACGGTCTCGGCCTCGAGCGTCTCGCCGCCGAGGTCGAGCTTGACGGTGTCTCCCACGTCGGCGCCCTCGATCCTGGTGCCCGTGCGGATCGTGACACCGAGCTTCTTCATGGCCTTGGTGATCTCGCGCGCGGCCTCGGTCGAGAAGACCGGGACGATGGAGTCGAGCATCTCGACGACCGTGACCTCGTACCCGAGCGCGCCGAATATCCACGCGAATTCGCAGCCGAGGATCCCGCCGCCCACCACCACGATGCGCGGGCCGACGTCGGTCGCGTCGAGGATGGTGTCCGAGTTGAAGACGCGCGTTCCGTCGGGCTCGAGGCCGGGGATGGAACTCGGGCGCGAGCCCGTGGCGAGGATCACGTTCGCGGCGGAGAGCTTCCGCGCGGTGCCATCGGGGCCCGCGACCTCCACGGTGCGAGCGTCGATGAGCCTCCCCCGCCCCTCGACGACCTCCACCTTGCGCTTCTTGAGGAGCATCGAGACGCCCTTGCGGAGTCCCGTCACCACCTCGTCCTTGCGGGCGATCATCGCGGCGAGGTCGCGCTCGGCGGCGTCGGAGATACCCTTGGCTGTGCGGAAGGCGGCGGCCGATTCGATCAGCGTCTTCGTCGGGATGCAGCCCCTATTGAGGCACGTGCCGCCGATGTCGGCCTCCTCGACGAGCGCGACGCGCGCGCCCCACGTGCCCGCCCGTATCGCCGAGACATACCCGCCCACGCCGGAGCCGACGATGACGATGTCGTAGCTGGATGTTCCCGCCTCGCCCATGGATCGTTGCCTTTCGGAGTAGCGTTCGGGAAAGGTCATACATCTGCCGTATGCGCCCGAACCGTGCCAGTGAGAATGTGGATTCTAGATTCAGCCCCCCGAGCGTCAAGGCCAAAAGCCCACGCTCGCCGGCGCGGCGTCGAAGCTCAGTCCTGAGGGACGAGGCGCGCGAAGAGTTCCGCCAGAAGCCCCTTCACGCCCTCGCCCGTGGCGGCGGAGATCGTGAAGACATCATTGTAAGCCTCGCGCAGGCGCGCGACCCCCTCTGCTGCCTCGGGGAGGTCGGCCTTGTTCGCGACCAGGACCTCCGGGCGCGCCCCCAGCTCGGCGCTGTGGCGGGTGAGTTCGGCCCGGATGATCTTCACGTTCTCGACCGGGTCGGAGCCGTCGATGGGGCACGAGTCCACCATGTGGACGATAAGGCGCGTGCGCTCGACGTGGCGCAGGAACTCGTGGCCGAGGCCGGCTCCCGCGCTCGCCCCCTCGATGAGGCCGGGGAGGTCGGCGATCACGATCTCCGTGAAGTCGCCGCTCGAGACGATCCCGAGCATCGGCTCGCGTGTGGTGAACGGGTAGTCCGCGACCTTCGGCCGCGCCGCGGAGACGCGCGAGAGGAGCGTGGACTTGCCGGCGTTCGGGAGGCCGACGAGGCCGGCGTCGGCGATGAGCCTGAGTTCGACCGCGAGATCGCGCGACTCGCCCCGGCGACCGTCCTCGGCGATCCGGGGGGCCTGGTTGGTCGGCGTCGCGAAGTGCTGGTTGCCCTTGCCGCCCCGCCCCCCCCGCGCGACGACGGCGCGCTCGCCATCCTTGACGAGGTCCCAGAGCACTTCTTCAGTATCGGCGTCCTTGACGACCGTCCCCGGCGGGACGCGGACCACGCGGTCCTCCGCCCCCTTGCCGGCGCGGTTCCTCCCGCTCCCGGGACGCCCGTTCCTGGCCTCGATCTTCCTGAGGCGCGAGAGCTCGACGAGCGTCCGCGTGGCGTTGGAGGCCTCGAAGACGACGTTGCCCCCCTTGCCGCCGTCGCCCCCCGAGGGGCCGCCCTTGGGACGGAACTTCTCGCGGAGGAAGGCGATTGCGCCGTCGCCGCCCCTTCCGCCCCTGACATGCACGCGCGCTTCGTCGACGAACACGTTGTCACCCTTTCGCGCGCTCGACCGCCTCGCGGACCGCCGGCAGAAGGTACACGCCTTCAGTATCGACCTCGGCGAGGGCCCGCGCGAGGACCGCGATACTCCCGGACGCGAGCGTCCCCCGAGGTATGAAGACCACGCGTCTGCCCTTGAGGACGACCGCCCCGCCCTCCGACTCGGCGGGGCACTCGCGGACCTCCATGCCGAGCCGCTCGGCCGAGTCCTTCATGCGCTCCGCGAGGATTCCGGGATCCACGTCAGGCCTCCCACGAAGGATGCATTATCGGCGCCGGGAGGGAGTTACGCAATAGCGAACGTGAAACGGCATTATTCACCACGGAGGCTCGGAGGACGCGGAGAGCGGCGAATCATCTTGGCGACGGCGGTTCCATGCCCGAGGTCGCAGAGAGGTGTTCACGATGCAGCAACGTCCTCCGTGCTCTCCGTGTCTCCGTGGTAAGAAAGACCGTTGAAGGCTCCCCGGCCGTCGAGCTCGATCTGGAAGGGCGGCAGACCGATGTAGGTCTTGAAGGTCTTCGGCGCCCAGATCTCGGCGCGGTCGTGGAGCTTGAGAATGATGACGGACGTCCCCTTGATGTGGCTCGCGAGGAGGTCCTCTGGAATCTCAATCTGTCCATCCCTGATCGTTATCGTGCGCTTGGAATCCGCAATCGCCTCGAAACGCACCCGCTCAGGGCCTTCGGTTTCGTGGCTGCGCTTGAAGCTCGCCCAGTCCGCGACGCGGAACGCCATCAGGCATGACTCATGCTGGTCAATATCCTGGACGCTCGCGATGATAATCTCCTCGTCGCCCAGAATCTCGCCGAATACTCCGCCGTCGCCGAGGGTGTTCGCGAGGTCGAGCTGGCCATCGATAATCTCAGTCTCGATCCTGCGCGTGCATTCCCTGCGCTCGGCGTGGCGAGCGAAAACGGCGCGACCGCGCAGGGAGTCCGAGTTCGCAACGACAGGCCCCGTGGGACGCGGCCCCTTGTCGAAGACCCACAGCCTCGAGAGCATGACGGCGCTCAGCATCGCCGCGGCCGCGGTCGCCAGGACGAGGAGCCGCCACTTCGGGCGGACCCAGGAGAGGGCGCTCCTCTCGTGCTCGACGATCCTCGCGTAGCGGCGCGAGGCCGGGCCGGGGGCGTGGGCGTGGCTTGTGGGGGTAGCGTGAAGCCGGGCCATCAGGCCCTCGCGGAAGCCGGCCGATGGCGCGACGTCGGCGACGGAGTCCACGGACTCGCGCGCCTCCTTCAGGGCCTCGAGCTCGGCGGTGCACTCGGCGCATCCCGACGCGTGGGCGCGGACCTCCTCGGCCCTCTCGGGCGGGAGCTTGCCCCACGCGAGGTCGATCAGGTCGCCCTCGGGCATGCCGCAGATCGACTTCCTGTCCTCACTCACCTGTACCCCGACCTCTCCAGGCCCCGCCAGGTCCGCTCACTCACGTCCCGGCCTGCTCGATACGTCTTCGCTACTTCAACTCTCCCTCGTGCCCCTGGGGGCGATGTCCGCGAGGCGCGTCCTCAGGCGCCTCACGGCCCCGTGCATCCTGCTCTTCACCGTGCCCTCGGGAATCCCGAGCACCTCGGCGATATCGGCGTATCGCATCTCCCGCACCTCGGCCAGGACGAAGACCGCCTTCTGCTCATCGGGCAGCGTGTCGACGGCGCCGATGACGGCGTCGAGGACCTCTTCCTTACGGGCCCTGTCGCGCGGGTCGTCGGCTCCGGAGACGACGAGTTCCCGGAGGCTGGTGCCTTCCTCGTCATGCGCGTCGAGCGAGACCTGCCCGCGCTCCTTCTTGGCGCGCCGGATATCGTCGACCCAGTAGTTGTGCGCGATCCGGTACATGTAGGTCGTGAACCGCGCGGTCGGCGCGTAGTCCCGGGCGTGCGTGAACAGCCGAATGAAGACCTCCTGCGCCTGGTCCTCCGCCCGGTGTCGGTCCCAGTGGAGCCGGTGAAAATAACCCACCAGTCCTCTCTCGTGCCGCGCCACGAGCGCCTCGAAGGCGTCCGTGTCGCCCCTGCCGGAGCGGAGCATCAGCTCCTCGTCCGGCACGGAGTCGTAGCCCGCACCGTCGCGGGGTCCGTCTCCCATGGGGGCCTCTCCAATCATGACTAACGCAGTCCGTGCGCCCGGGGTTCGAATATTCTCGCGATTTCCGCACCCCGGGGCAAGCGCGCCGGCGGTCAGCCGAAGTGGAATGGCGGCTTTACCGCGCGCGGGATGGAGAACGCCCCCCGCCGGTTGATGCGGCTGGCGAGAAGCAGATTCTCGTCCGCATTCTTCGAGTCATGGATTCCGACGCGGGGGAACATCATTCGGTACTTCCTCTCAAGAGGCGGCCAGGGATTTGCGCTTCCAAAGGCCGCGCCAACTGCGTCTAATAAGTGCTGGCCTGCAAAGGGGGACAGGAATGCGTGCGCATCTGATAGGTTCCTGCGTTCTGTTGCTTGTCCTTGTTGGATTGCAGTCAAGCTGCAGCAAGCGAACGACCAGTACTGACACGAGCCAGGGAATGGCCAAGGCCGAACCGGCGAGCAGAGGCAAAGTTGCCGATGCCGCGCGTCTGCCCAGACAGCCGACTACGCTGCCTCATGCGAATCACAAAGAGACTGGGGCCGACAAAGTGGTCAAGGGTGAAGCTGCCGATTCCGCACCTTGGTCCGAGCCGACGAACGGCCTTCGGGCGCGACTGGCTCTCAGAAGATCGGCGGTCGTGAACGGGACGCCCATCCTCACGACGTATCTTGAGCTGCAGAACGTGTCAGACGTCAGTAACCCCATGAAGATAGCGTGGCGCAGGAACGGAATGGTCTTCCGAGTGGTGGACGCGGACGGCAGTGAGTTGTCCAAGGCGATGGGCCCTTACAGTGGACACGTCTTCCCCGGACAGGATCTCGTTCTCCCCTATGACAGCACGATGTCCTTCAGCATTTCGTGCAGCGGGCTCGGCATTCCGGCCGACAAAGCGGCTCTCATCGACTTGGGCGGCTCCATCAACTGGATCATCGAAGATGACGAGAAGGACTATTACATGGAGGCTTCGTTTCAAATCCCGCAGTCCAAGCGCAAACTTGATGATCCGACACGGCCTTGGCACGGCCGCATCGAACTCCCGCGTATCCAGATTCCTCTGAAGGCTCCGCGACTGAATCACGCGAGCATAGGTGAACTGATTGAGGAGTTGGGCATCCAGATGCTTGGAAAGGACGCGGCTGCCTCCGTGAGAGCGGCCCGCTCTCTGTCAATGGTCGAGGACGAGCGGGTCATCCCCTGGTATCTCAAGGCAATGGACACCAACAGCTACAGTCTCAAGTTCAGGGCCTTGGACAGGCTGGCGATGTTCAAGAGCGACGAGGCGTTTCGCGGTCTGAAGAAGGCAATGGCCACGCAAGGGCCCGACATCGGAAACTGCACCACCGAAGCTCTCGCGGCCGGGTCGGCGAGCAACATCCGGCATGCAGCGGCCGGCGCGCTGTCGCGAAGCCAGCATCCGGATGCGAAGCGACTTCTCCTGTCGATGTGGAATGATCCATATGACGGTGTCCGCATAACGGTCTTGCACGCTCTGGGCAAGATGGACTCCGAGGAATCGCTGGAACTGCTGAGGCGGATGGCCAAAGACGCTGACGAGACAGTGCGTAATGAAGCGAAACGGTATCTCAAGCTCCGTTACGAGCCGCGCAGTTCCTTGCCTTTGTCTCCGTCACCTTCAGCAGAGCCAATATGTACCGCCACGGCACGCAGCGGCCCTCGCGCTACCGGACGGCTTCCTCCCGGGACTCCTCATCATCGAGCCTGTCCATGATCTCGTTCGGAAGCCCGGCGCCGCACTTCCCGCAGCAGTAGCGCCTGCAATAATGCGCGCCGCCATCCGGCTCGGGCATCTCTTCGCAGTCGAGGCGCAGGCATGTCCCCCATCCGTACCGTCGGCCCGGCAACTCGGGCGCGCGAACAAGATGTGCCCGGGTCGGCGCGACTTGCGCCGGGTGGCTGTGATACATATAAAGCCTTCTCGCGCCAACACCGTCGCCAGGGAGAACAGGATGAGCGAACTTGCGAATCGTATCGCCGCGGCCGCCGAGGTCGTGAAGGCCAGGATCAAGGTCGCGCCCGAGGTCGCGATCATCCTCGGGACCGGCCTGGGCGAGATCGCCGGCGAGATCAAGGACGCCGTGGCGGTCCCCTACGAGCACATCCCCGGCTTCCCGAAGTCGGACCTCGCCGCGCACGCGGGGCGCTTCGTCGCGGGGACGTACGCGGGCAAGCCCACTATCGTGATGGACGGGCGCTACCACCTCTACGAGGGCTTCACGCTCGACGAGGTAACGCTGCCGGTCCGGGTGATGCGCGCGCTCGGGAGCCGGACGCTCGTCGTATCGAACGCGGCGGGCGGGATGAACCCGCTCCACGAGGTCGGGGACATCGTGATTATAGAAGACCACATCGGCCTGTTCGGCCCGAACGTCCTCGTCGGCGAGAATGACGACGAACTGGGCCCGCGCTTCCCCGACATGTGCGCGCCGTACGACCCCGAACTCCTCGCGAAGGCCGAGGCCGTCGCCCTCGAAGAGGGCGTGCGCGCGCACCGGGGCGTCTACGTCTGGGTGACGGGACCCACTCTGGAGACGCGCGCGGAATACCGCGTGCTCCGGGGCCTGGGCGCGGACATCGTCGGGATGAGCACCGTGCCCGAGGTGATCGTCGCGGTGCACGGGGGGATGCGCGTCCTGGGCTTCAGCGTCATCACCGACCGGTGTTTGCCCGACGCCCTGAAGCCAGGGAATATCGAGGAGATCATCGCGGTCGCGAACGCATCCGGCGCCAAGCTCGCGCGCGTCATCAGGCGCGTCGTCGCCGAGATGTAGCGGGACGTTCGAGGCAGGCGACGGCGCGTCCGCTATGGAAAAGACCGGGCCCCGCTCCGTGAAGCACGGGGCCCGGCTTGTCATGCACGGTCAACCGACAGGTCGATGAACTTAACCGACCTTCGCCAGCAGTTTCTCCGCGGCCTTGCCGGAGAGCTTGCTGATGGCCTTCGCCAGGTCATGGTGCGCGCCGGACTTCTTGCGGATCGTCTCGAGCGCGTTCGAGACGGCCGGTTCGATATCCTCCGGCTCGAAGAAATACGTCACCGGGACCTTGTAGTACTTGGCAAGCTTCTCGAGGTCCGAGAGCAGGATCGCCGTCTCGCCCCGCAGCTTCTTCGAGACCGTCTGCTGACTGATCTTCAAGGCCTTGGCAATCAGGTGCTGCCGCTTGCCCACGGATGCAATTCTCTTTCCCACCGCAGTGTACGCACGAATCTTCCTCGCCATCATGAAACCTTTCTCTGGATGTCCCAACCAAGGGAGCAATACCCAACGAGCCGACCGCGACTCGACGCAGGAAAGCTAACGTGCGAGAAGCTTTACGTCAATCAGATTTATTCACAACAAACGAATTCCTGCGCCACGTGAAATGAAGCGTGTTTTGGGAAGGGCATCTGAGCATCGCGCGCGTCCGGGCAGTTATGGGTCCGCTAGTCGTCCTGCTTGGGCGCGTCTTCCCCGCACAGCCCCTCGAGTGCGCGCTCGGCCGCCCCCTGTTCGGCGTCCTTCTTCGTCCGGCCCCGCGCGGCGGGAAAGGCGCGGCCCGCGACGACGGCCTCGACCTCGAAGACCTTCGCGTGGTCGGGTCCGACCTCAGAGACCACGCGGTAGCGCGGCAGCTCGCCGAAGCGGTTCATCGCCAGTTGCTGGAGCGCCGCCTTGAAGTTCCCGCCCGGGCCCTGGTCCACGGCCGAATCGATCTCGCCGAGGAGTTGGTCCAGCACGAACTCGCGCGCCCGTTCGAAACCCTCGTCGATGTACAGGGCGCCGACAACGGCCTCGAAAAGGTTGGCGAGAACGCTGTCCGACAGGGCCTCGACGCGGGGCATGCCCTTGCCGAGGTGGGCATGCGCGGCAAGCCCGAGGGCCCTCGCGCGGCGAGCGAGCGCCTGTGTGCTCACGACGGTCGACTTGATCTGCGTGAGGCGCCCCTCGGCGCAGCGGGTATAGGTGCGGTAGAGGTGATCGTTGACCGCGAGTCCGACGACCGCGTCGCCGAGGAACTCGAGCCGCTCGTTGTCGGGGACGTCCCCGTCGGTGGCGGATGCGTGGGTCAGCGCCTGCCCGAGGAGAGAGAGGTTGCCGAACGAGTGGCCGATCCGTTGCTCGAGTTCGCCAAGGTCGCCTTCGGCCATTCGCTCATCCACCTCCGGGCGCAAATCCCCGCGGACGGCGCCCGTCACGCGTCCCAGATCGGCGGACGCGCGCCAGGCCCGCCCGAGGCCAGTTCATACGCCCGCGCCGCCGCGAAAAGGCGCTCCTCCTCGAACGCGGGCGCGATGAGCTGCAGGCCGACCGGCAACCCGTCCTTCCCCGCGCCGCAGGGGACGCTCACGGCCGGGATGCCCGCGAGGTTCGCCGAGATCGTGAAGATGTCGGACAGATACATCGAGATGGGGTCGGCCGTCTTCTCGCCCAGACCGAAGGCGACCGTAGGCGTCGTCGGCCCGAGCACGAGGTCCACCTTCTCGAAGGCGCGGTCGAAGTCGGCGCTGATACGAGCGCGGACCTTGAGCGCCCTGAGATAGTACGCGTCGTAGTAGCCCGACGATAGCGCGAACGTGCCCAGCATGACGCGGCGTTTCACCTCGGGGCCGAAGCCCTCGGCCCTGCTGCGCGAGGAGAGGTCTATTATGTTCCGCGGGTTCTCGGTTCGGTGACCGTAGTGGACGCCGTCGTACCGCGCGAGGTTCGAGCTGGCCTCCGCCGTGGCGATGACATAGTACGTCGCGACCGCATACTCGGTGTTCGGGAGCGATATCTCCTCCACGTGCGCGCCCGCGCCCTCGAGGGCCGAGGCGGCCACGCGGACGGCGCTCTCCACTTCCGGGGCCATGCCCAGCGCGAAGTACTCCTGTGGCATCCCGATGCGGAGGCCCTTTACGTCCGCGCGCTCGACAGCGGGGGACACTGGGGCACAGGCCTTCGTGGACGACGTCGAGTCGCGCGGGTCGTGGCCAGAGATCGCGTCGAGGAGCATCCCGGCATCCGTGATGTCCCGCGCGAACGGGCCTATCTGATCGAGCGAACTCGCGAAGGCCACGAGGCCGTAGCGGCTCACGCGGCCGTAGGTGGGCTTCATCCCGATGACTCCGCAGAAGGCGGCGGGCTGCCGGATGGACCCGCCGGTGTCGGAGCCAACAGCAATGGGCGCGGCCCCGCCCGCGACCGCGGCGGCCGATCCGCCCGAGGACCCGCCCGGAGCGCGCGAGGTGTCCCAGGGGTTCCTTGTCGGGCCGAAGTGCGAGTTCTCCGTGGAGGAGCCCATCGCGAACTCGTCGAGGTTCGTCTTGCCGATAGGCGCCGCGCCGGATGCGAGAAGGCGGTCGACCGCCGTCGCGTTGTAGGGGGGGCGCCAGTCTTCAAGGATCCTCGAGGCGCAGGTGCACTTCGCTCCGACGAGGCACATGTTGTCCTTTATGGCGACGGGCACGCCCTCGAGCGCGCGCGGCTCGTCCCCCGCGGCGATGCGCCGGTCGGACTCGTCGGCCGCCTCCAGTGCGAGCGATTCGGTAAGCTCAAGAAATGCGTGGACATCGGGTTGGGTGGCGCGGGCGCGGGCGAGGCAGCTCTCCGCCGCCTCCCGCGCGGAGAAGCGCTTCGCGACCACGCCTTCGCGGATATCACGCGCGCCGAGTTGCCAGAGTTCCAAGTAATGTCCCCAGTCCCAAGGCGTCGGATTTCATAGCAGAGGTTTCAAGGAGCGCGGAGAAAGGCCCGGTCCCCCGGACCCCGCTTCGCGACGCGCCCCTGCCGGCCAGCCGGCCTTCGATTTCCCATCATGCTCCGCGTTCTCCGCAACCCCCGCCGCGAGAGAACTCGTTTCGGCCCTACCCGCTTTCGGTATCGTCGATGACGGGCGGCACGCGGAAGAAACCCCCGCCCGCCGACGGCGCCCCTTCCAGAGCGTCCTTTCGGGGGAGCGATTCCCCGAGGGCGTCCTCGCGAAGCAGCGCCCCGTGCGCGGCGTGCGCCATTGGCTCGTCGGACGAGACGTCGAGTTCCTTCAACTTGTCGACGTAGTCGACGATGCGCGCGAACTGCTGGGCGAACTCGTCGAGTTCATCGGCGCCGAACTCGATGCGCGCGAGGTGCGCCACGTGCTTTATCGTCGCCTGGTCGATTGACATGCCTTGCCCTTCGCCGTGTTCAGGTCCCGGTCTCGAGGCGCCGCGCGAACTTCTCCGGCAGGCCCGCCTCCCGTATCGCCTCGCATGTCCCCGCGACATCGTAGGGCTCGCGGAAGAACGTCATGGTCCAGTTGTACGAGTCGAAGACGCCGAATGCCGAGAGCGGGCAGCCGTCTCTCGGCTGTCCGACCGAGCCCGGGTTAACGAGATAGACATCGTTCGGGTCGAGCTGAAACGCCTTGGTCTCCTTGAGGTCCGTGACCGCGTCCTTCGTTCCGGCCAGGAGCGGGACGTGAGTGTGGCCGAAGAAGCAGATCCGGGACCCCGGAAAATCCTCCACCATGGACTTCCTGTTGACCTCGACGTCTTTCATGCTCCGGATATACGCGTCGCGCGAGACGAGCGATCCGTGGACCACGATGAAGGTGTCCTCGACGGTCCTCCCCTGCGGAAAGGACTGGAGCGTCCGCAACTGCTTCGGCGAGAGCTGCCCGCGCGTCCACTCCAGCGCGCGCGCCGCGGTCCGGCGCATGTTCGGGTCCTTCTCGCCGACGACCTGGCGGTCGTGGTTTCCCGAAATGGGCAGGACGTCCGGCAGTTTTGTGAAGAAGTCGACGCAGCCCGCCGGATCCGGGCCGTAACCCACAAGATCGCCAAGGAAGATGATCTGATCGACGCCCGCGGCCTTCAGCTTCTCGTAGGCGACCAGAAAGCCGCGGATGTTCGCATGGATGTCGGCCATCAGTCCGTAACGCACTTCAACCCCTCCGCCGCCGGCTTCCAACAGCCGAGGCCGTCCGCCTGAGGCCGCCGAGCAGGAGCCGGAGGCCCACCTGCGTCGCCCGCCGCCGGATCACGTCCCGCGAGCCCGTGAAGCAACGCTCAAGGGCCTCCGTGCCCGAAGGCGACGCGATGGCGAATTGCACTAGCCCCACCGGCTTCTCCGGCGTTCCGCCCCCCGGCCCGGCGATCCCGGTGATAGCGAGCGCCACGTCGGCGCCGGACTCGCGCCTGGCGCCCTCGGCCATCGCGATCGCCACCTCGGGCGAGACCGCGCCCACCCTTTCGATCAGCTCCGCCGGCACGCCAAGCCTGAGGGTCTTCGACTCGTTCGAGTACGTCACCCAGCCCTCGAGGAACGAACGCGAGACGCCCGGCACCGCGACGAGCGCCGCCGCCACAAGGCCTCCCGTGCACGACTCGGCCACGGCGAACCTAAGGCCTTCCGCGTCGGCGGCCCCGGCCACGAGTTCGGCGAGGGTCTTGTCTCCCTCGCCCGCGACCGCCCCGCCCAGGCGTTGGCGCGCCTCGGCGGCCGCGTCGTCCGCGATCCGGCGCGCGTCCTCCGCCGTTCCGGCCCGCGCGCGCAGCCGCACCGTGATGACGCCCGCGCGCGTGCGGGTGCCTACCCTTAGCCCCTCGCCCGCGAGCCCCGCCAGACGCTCGGCGACCTCC
>Ga0272441_10012677_pt1 | contig 12266 bp, 5 predicted proteins | sample SSMProp6N_FD_193582 | JGI IMG/M metagenome (GOLD analysis project Ga0272441, IMG submission 193582) | Marine sediment archaeal communities from Little Sippewissett salt marsh, Falmouth, MA, United States - SSM-Prop-6N | ecosystem: Environmental > Aquatic > Marine > Wetlands > Sediment ...
AGGCCCGGGTTGATCAGCCCGCCGATGTTGTCGCGGTTGTACACGCGGAGCAGCAGCGTATTGGGCCGGCCGAATCGAACCCGCTTCGCGGGGAGGGTGAAGGTGCCCGTGTTGCAGCCGCGTCGGTCCGTTGCGGGCGGGTTGATCCACGTGCCGTTGACGGCCAGCCAGTCATTGTTCCCCCAGCGGTCGCCCAGGCGGAGGACCAGGTCCCGGCCCTTCCACGAGGCCGGGACGGTCAGCTCCCTGCCGTACCACGCGGGCCCGTTGTACGGCTTGTTGACGCCCGCGCCGGGAGTACCCTGCGTGTGGCCCCGTCGTTCCCAGCCCCACTTGGTGGGGGCGTAGATCGGCTGGAACCCGGCGGCGGGGAAGTCGACGGGCTCGGCCCCAAGCAGCCCCCCCTTGCCCTGCGGATCGGTGCGGAACCACCACAGGCCGGCCAGTCCGAGGGTCTTCGCGCCCGGCGGGGCGAGGTCCGGCTCCCAGTAGGCCGGGTCGTTGTCCAGCGGCTCGGGGCTGCACACCCAGCCGAGGCGGTTGACCTGCGACCCGTTGAAGGCCCGGTGGGCGCGGGGGGCGACGGGTTCGGATCGGATGGTCTCCTGCCGCCTGGCGGCGGCACTCGCCAGCGAGTTTATCAGCTTGCCGTACAGCTTCCACGCCCGTTCGCCGGCGGCCTCCGCCGGGGGCAGGGCCTTCAGCGCCTGGTCGATCCGCCCGGCGAGGATGTGCCCCTCCGCCTCGCGGATGATGGGTTCGGCCTCGGCGAGCAGCGCCCGGACGGCCGACCACTGCTCCCGCGCGGCCGTCGGCCCGTCCAGCGTCAGCACCTCGGCCGGGTCGCGAAGGCGCCAGAAACCGAAGCGGAAGTCTTCGCCCATCCGCCGGCGCAGCAGGTTGAGGGCGTTGACGCGGAACTTGGCCCGCTGCGCCTTCGTCACCGCCAGCGCCCGCCCGACGTGATAGTCGCCCATGTACCCGCGCGGCCCGCCGCGGCGGACGTCCGACGCCTCCACCCGGCCGGCGTCCGCCCACGACGCGTCCGTGGCGAAGAGCACCTCCCGGCCGTCGTGGAGCACCACCCCGCCCTCCGCGACCGCCTCGCGCGCCCCGCGCAGCTCGATCGTGTTCCGGCCGCGCACGATGTACGCCGTGAGATCGTGGTCCTCGATCGGCCCGCGGTTGGGGTCGGGCGGGACGGCCTTGCCGTTGACGATCAGCCGGCCGCCGCCGTCGGTCCAGAACTGGATCACCGCCGCCTCGACCTCGCCGGGCACGTCGATCTGCTTGCGAAGCACCCGCGCGCCCCGCAGGAACTTCCCCCGCCAGTCGTCCTTGTACACCCACCCGCTCTGCCCCTTCTGCCACCACTTGCGTGCCAGGGGGCCCCGGCCGGCCTCGCCCGCCAGGGCGCACGTCACGCACGTCACCAGAACGCAGGCACTTGCGAATGATCGCAACGGACCGAACATGGCAGGCTCCTTGTTGAGCGCATCGGCGGGCATTCATCATGCCCGGCGGTCCCCCCGACGCAAGCCCCCACGTTCCCCGGCGCTACGTCCCGCATCCGGGCAGCGGGATTCGGTTGTTGCCCTCGTACACCTCGTCGACCCGCCCGTCGGGGTCGAGGACGAGGGACCAGCCCTCGGCGGGAGACCGGGGCAGTTCCAACGTGAACGGGAGGCGTTGGGGCACGAGGTCCGTCGGGGCCCGCAGCGGGCCGAGGGCCTTGCGAACGCGGACCGTGCCCGCGGCGTCGACCAAGGCGGCGTCGAAGCGCTCGACGTCCCGCGAGCCGATGTTGTGGGCGACGGCGTGGACCCGCCCGGCCTCGATGCGGACCTCGATCCGCGAGAGGGCCAGGTCCGCGCGGAGGCGAATGTCGTCCAGGCGCTTCTCCTGCGTCAGCTCGACGACGGTGACCTGTTTCGCCGGCAGCACCAGCGCGACCGGCGAGGCGCGAAGCAACTCGACGGTCCCCTCGCGGGCGGGACGGTCCAGCCGATCGTCCCCGTCGGCGTCGGGGCCGACGCGCAGCCGATACCGGCCGTGGTCCAGCGTCCAGACGCGCATCGTGCCCCGCAGCGGGCGGTCGGCGAAGTTGTAGACCAGCACCTTCAGCGCGTCCGGCCGGGCCTTCCGCACCAGGGCGGCGTAGTCCGTGCCGAGGCCCTCCCAGCTCACGGCGTGCGTGTGGTGCAGCTTGTTGCGGGAGGCGTACCCCCCCGTATACGCGACGGCCGCGTTGCGAATGGCGTAAAGGAAGACGCGGTCGGTGAACGGCTCGGCGGCGGTGTACATCGCGCCGTAGCGCTGGAGCTCGGCGATGTCGGCCTTGAGCGCCTCGATCAGCGGGCGCTTCTCGCCCGTGACGAGCGTCGCCGCAACCCCGCCGTCCCGCACGAGGTGCCGCAGCTTCTCCTCGCCCAGGAAGCCCAGCCCGTGGCGGTGGTACAGCTCGGGAACCAGCGCGGCGGGCGAGGTATTGCGGCTGCCCTGGGCGAAGGCCTCGAAGAACGGCCCGAGGTACTTGTCGTCCCCGGTGATCCAGTAGAGGAAGCAGAACGCCGAGCCCAGCCCGCCATAGCCGCCGTACAGCGGGCGGCGGGTCGTCTCGACGACGCGCTCGGTGGCGACGTCGACGCTCGTGGCGTACGTGCCCGGGGCCATGTGCGCCAGCCAGCCGTCCGCCCACTGCCGCAGGTGCTTCAGCGCCCGCGGGTTGGCGTTGTACCAGGCGACCTCCAGCGTGGGGTGCCACATCAGCGGATGCGCGTGGCCGTCGACGCCGAGCTTGCGGTCCATCTTGAGGTCCGCGGCCCCGCAGTCCTGGTTCTTGAAGTGACGGTGCCCGCGGGGCGTGACGACGGTCAGCGCCTCGGTGGACCGCGCGGCGATAATGCACCGCTCGACGTAGACCGGGTCCCCGTAGAGCCACCACGCCAGCAGGGCCTCGTGATTGACGCCCTCCTCGTAGGCGTGCAGCGGGTCCATCGTGCGGCGGTTCAGGCCCGCGGTGAGGGTGTCCTTCTCGGCCAGCTCGGCGAGGCGCCGGGCGGCGTCGATAATCTTCGCGGCCACGCCGTCGCGCTCGAACATGGGGAAATCGGCGTAGTTCTGGTACATGTCCGTGTCGTCGCCGATCCGCCCGCCGAGCTCGCCGGTGGGCACGCAGCGGTTCTCGATCCACCAGCGGGGCACGTCGCGCGCGGTCCGCCAGGCCTGTCGGGCGACGACGGCCCACTCGGGCGCTCCGGGGACGCGGTCGATCCGAGGCGTGAAGGCCGGCATGGCCGCGCGGCGCGGGCGGTAGCGGCGCCAGATCCACTCGTCGTACTGGCGGACGAGGTCGTCGGCGGGGCCGAGCCGCTTGCACTGGTCGAGCGTCGCGATCAGCTCCTTGAGCTGCGGGCCCCAGCGCGGGTCGGCGAGGCTGCGGTCCCTTCGTTTCTCGTCGTACCAGCCGTTCCACGGGCGGGCCTCGCTGAGGCTGACGAAGTAGGTTCTCAGCAGCCGCTTGCGGTAGGCCAGGGCCTCCGGCAGGGCGCGGGCGCGCGGGACGGGGTACCGCTCCATGGCGTTGACGCGAACGTCGGCGTCGTGGCCGAGAGTGAAGCCCAACCTCATCGGTATGCCCGCCGGGATGATCTGGTCGGGGAAGTCCATGACCACGCGGCAGCGACCGGGCTTGGACAGGACGACGTCCGCGCTGAAGAGCAGGCTGCCCGCGTTGAGCGGATCGCGCAGCTCGAATGTGATCGGCAGGGGCATGGCCGCCTTGGCGACGACCAGATCGATGCCGACGGCGGCCAAGGCTTGCTCGACGTCCATCGCGCCGATGACCGTGGCGAATTCCCTGCGCCCGGACTTCTCACTGGCGGAGAAGCCAGCGCGGTCGACGCGGTCCGGCTGGGGCAGCCCGCCCGTGCCGCGCTGGACGCGGAAGAAGGACACGTCGGAGAGGTGTCCTTCCGCCAGGCCGAAGAAGCTCACCCGCTTCGTGCGGACGGGGGCGTCGAACCACGCCCGGGAGCGCGTCGTCCGGCCGGGCAGCTCGGCCAGGAGCGTCCCGCCGGCGGGGTTGTCGTACCGGGGGCAGTCGCGGTACATCCCCACGCGCGCCCCGCCGCGGATCAGGACGGCGTGGAAGCCGTCGGCGTCGGCGAGGGTCACGTGCAGGCCGTCGTTGTCGCGATACGTGTAGCCGACGCCCGCGCCCGCCCCGCGGTCGCCGTACTCCCACACCCCGCCGGACCAGTCGCCGCTCTGCGTCGTCCCGTCCACCGGCGTGCCGAGAAAGCCCTTCAGCGCGCGGCAGTCGGCGACGGGCAGCTTGCGGATCACCGTGGGCTTCTCGGCGTCCGCGGCAACGGGGATGGCCGGGCCGAAGGCGTCGTACCACTGCTCCTGGACCACGCGGAGGTCGGCCACGAAGACCTCGCCCGCCCCGCCCGACTCGGTGTTGCCGATCAGGATCAGCGCCTTGCCCGTCGGTCCCGTCGGGAACGGCACCCGCACGGCCTGCCACGCCTTCGACGCCGGGAGATTTGCGGTGTAGGCGTTCGTCTTGGCCCCGGGCTTGGGCGCGGTGCGGGCCCGGAGGTAGAGGCCCGCCTCCCCCCGGACTTTCGCCTCGATGCGATAGCGTGCGTTGGGTTTGAGGCGAAGCGATTGGCTCGCCGTCGTGTACCGCCCGGGCGCGCGGAAGCGGACCACCCGCCGGCCGTGCTGCTCGACCGACGAAAACAACTCCGCGTCGTTCTCGTGGAACGACCACGCCGCGACGCGCCCCGCCTTCCGCTGGGACATGTCCGGATTGGCCAGCAGGTTCTCCTCGCGCGGGGTGGCGGGTTCCCCGGCGGCCGGCGAGCTCAGAGCGAGGAGCGCAGCAAGAAGCACGAGCCGTTTCATCGCAAACTCCCTTCGCAGCGACGAGCGGAGCGAAACCTCCGGGACCGCCGCGTTCGTCAGTTCTCGCATTCCTCGGCCGTCAGGGGGGTGAACGTGGTGGTCAGGTCCTGGGCCCGGCCGGTCTGGGCGGCGCGGTAGGCCGAGTCGATGATGTCGATCACGTGGCGGGCGTGCTCGGCCGTGGCGATCGAGGGCGTGCCGTCGAGGACCCAATCGACGAGTTGCATGGTGTCCTCGAAGACGTGGCTCTCGGGCTTGCCCTGGTGTTCGCCGAGGACGTGGGGCTGGTGGTCGCCGTCGCGGCGCATCTCCACGCCCTTGACCTCCGTGGCGATCACCGACCCCTCCGTGCCGTAGACGTTCGGGTGGAAGCCCTTCGTGACGGCCCCGGCGTACGTCCCGAAGGCGACGGCGTAGCAGGCCTCGCCGAAGTCGATCAGGAGGAACGTGTTGTCGTCGATGTCGGCCTCGATGGTCTTCTCGCGCCACTGCCGCCGCGGCATGGCGATGCCGCTCATCGCCGTCACGCGCCGCGCGGGCCCCAGGATGCCCGTGAGGTTGTGCAGGCAGTAGACGGTCACGTCGTACATCGGCCCGCCGCCGGGCTTGCGGAAGTACCACGTGGGGTCCACGTTGCTCAGCACGTCCTCGCCGGTGCGGTACTCCTCGTTGATGTGGTACTTCGCCGGCGCGCAGCCGGTGATCGCCCAGACGACCTTGCCGATCTCCCCGGCCAGGATGCGCCGGCGGATTCGCCGGTTGAACGGGTTCAGCATCATGCCCGGGCAGGCGACGAGGCGCACGTCGCGTTCGGCCGCCCGGGCGATCAGCTCGTCGCACTCGGCGACGGTGGTGGCCATCGTCTTGTTGAAGTGCACGTGCTTGCCCGCCTCGATGGCGGCCAGGCCCTGGGCGTGGTGGACGCCGATCGGCGAGCAGAGCGTCACGGCGTCGACGTTCGGGTCGGCCAGCAGCGCCTCGTACGTCTCGTAGGCCGCGGCGACGCCCCACTTGGCGGCGGCGGCTTCCGCCCGGCCGGGCACGGGGTCGCAGATGGCCGCGAGGCGCACGCGGTCCTTGACGTCGTCCATGGACAGGTGGGTCAGCGCGCCGCGCATGGCGATCGCGCCGGCGCCGACGATTCCGATACCGAGGGGAGTGGGCATTCGCTGTGTCCTTTCCCTGCCCGCCAAGGTGGGCAGCCCTTGAATGCGCGATGGCGCAGGGGTTACGTGTCCAGGTGCTCGCGCCAACTCGTCTGCGGCGCCCAGTCCACGGTCTGCCGCAGCTTGCGGTTGGACAGCAGGCTCGCGTGGCCCTCCAGCTCGCGGATCAGCGGGACGAGGTCCGGCCGAAAACGCTCGACGAGCTCGCGCGTGGGCTCCAGGGCGGTCGTGTCGTCGCCGTTGCAGAAGTACGCGCCGTGCGGCTCGATGTCCCCGGCCCGCTCCATCAGCAGGCGATGGGCGCGGGCGAGGTCCTCGCTGCCGATCCACGCCCACAGCCACTCGTTCCAGCCCTGGGCGGGGCCGGCGTTGGCGGCCGTGTCCTGCCGGCGCTGCGGGTCGCAGATCCCCGCGGACCGCAGGGCGTACGTCCGCATGCCGTAGGCCCGGGTGTAGCTGGCCAGCAGCTCCTCGCCGGCGAGCTTGCTGTAGGAGTAGGAGTCTTCCACGTCGGAGGGGTGCTCCTCGTCGATCGGCAGGTAGCGGATGGGAAACGGCGTCTTGCTGATCCGCCCGCCGTGCCCGAGCGCGCAGTTGCTGCCGGTCATCACGAACACGCCGACCTCCGCGGCCAGGCAGGCCTGGAGCAGGTAGTACGTGCCCAGGATGTTCGAGCGGACGGTCTGGTCGAACGGGATCCCGCGCTGCTCGTACCGCGCTCGCGAGGCGGGATGGTCCGACGCCCACGGCTCGGCGGCGAGGTGCTGGACGGCCTCGACCCCGCCGGCGAGGGCCTTGCGGCAGGCGTCGAAGTCGGCGACGTCGCCCTGCACCCACGGCCAGCGTTCGGCGCCCTCGGGGCGCGTGCGGCACATCAGCACCAGGTCGTACCCGGCGTCTTCCAGCTCCCTGACGACGTACGGCCCGAGGCGCCCGCTGGCGCCGGTGACGAGGACCTTCATGATGTGTCTCCCAATCGCGCGAAGGGACGGTGGCGGCTCGCCCCGCCGGAGAGGATTCTACCGCCGGGCGACGGAACGCAATACCATCGTCTCGCAAAGATCGTTCAAGAACCGTGCACCCATCCGGGGAGACGAGCATGAGGCGACGTGCGGTATTCCTGGCGCTGGCCGTGGGCCTGGCGGGCGCCGAGGCGATCGGCGGGGACTGGCCCCAGCTCCAATGCGACGCGGCCCACACGGGCTACACCGCGGACCGGCCGTCCGCGCCGTACCGGCTGCTGTGGACGCGGGACCTCGGCGAGCCGATGGCCACGGCCAGCCAGCCCGTCGTGGCCGACGGGCGCCTGTACGTGGGTACGAGCCACGGCCACGTGTACGCCCTGGACCGCGGCAGCGGGAAGACCGTCTGGGTCTACGAGACCGGCGGGCCCGTGCTGGGCTCGTGCGCGTACGCCGGCGGGGTGGTCTACGCCGGCTCGATGGACCACTGCTGCCACGCGATCGACGCGAGGACCGGCCGGCGCGTCTGGGCGCAGGAGACGGGCGAGGGCCTCTGGGCCGCGCCCGTCGTCGCGGGCGGGCGCGTGTTCGTCGCGGGGCGAGACGGCTTCGTCCGCGCGTTCGGCGCCGCCGACGGCACGCCGGCCTGGCAGGCGCCGATCGGCGGGCTGGTGATGAACACGCCCGCCTACGCCGACGGCGTGCTCTACGTCGCCGGCGGGGACATGCACGTCTACGCCTACGACGGGCGGACGGGCAGGCGGCGGTGGAAGTCGGCGAAGGTCCCCGGGGCGGCCATGCGGGAGTACTGGCTGGTGGCCGCCCACGGGACGGTCGTGCTGACCAGCCAGCTCGCCTTCGCCTGCCACCCCACGCAGGAGATCATCCAGCGGGCGGTGATGAACCCCTTCAACGAGCGGACGAAGAACGACCCGGTCCTGCGCGACGAGGGCGTGTTCCCCGCCCTGCGCGAATGGCTCGAGAAGCACCCGCACCACAAGACGCTCCTCGTGCTGGACGCGGCGACGGGCAAGGAGAAGTTCGTCGCGCCGATCATCACGGTCAACGGCGGGTCGTGCCTCGGCCCGCCCCCGGCCGTGACGCCCGACGGCTGGGCGTACACCGTGTACGCCAACATCTGGCTGCGGGCGAGCGGGTGGGCGTTCTTCGGGCGGCTGAGCCTCAAGACCGGCAAGATGGAGCCGCTGATCACCGGCCGCTACGCCCCGAAGCTCCGCCACGCGGACAGTTGGCACTGGCAGCCGAAGGCCGGCCACCGCTTCGGGCGGACGAGCACGTGGGACGGCGGGTTCTCGGTGATCGACCAGTCGTGGTCCGTGAGCGTCGGGGGGGACGTGGCGTTTCCCGTGCGTGATCCGGGCTGGCCGGGCAACCCGCCGTTCTACAACACGTACGTGATCTCGCAGCGCCGGGACCGCTATCTCCTGGCGGACGGCGCGGCGCGGCGGGAGCTGGGCGAGCGGAACCTCGGCACGCTCGGGGGCGGGCAGATGCACAACACCGCCTCGCCGGTGGCGATCTCCGGCAGGCAGCTCTTTCACAAGTCGTCGCGGTCGGTGATCTTCGCCTTCGAGGGCAAGTGATCCGCACGCCGGAGAACGCAACCATGTCCGTGTGCGCAATGAACTCGTCGATTCCCGCCCGGGCCCTGCTCCTGGTGGCCGCGCTGGTCGCGGGCCCCGCGCCGGCCCCCGGGGCCGGGGCCGGCAATGTGCTGCCGGAGGAGATGGCCCCCGGGGACCTCGGCAACGGCGCGGGCTTCTCGTGGCGCGTCGACTTCGCCAAGGGCTGGCCGGTGCTGCGACACAACTTTCCGGGCCTGCCGCTGGAAACCTACCGCGGGGCCTGCCAGCCCGTGCTGACCGTCGCGCTGGCCGACGGGCCGGCGCCCCGGCCGCGACTGGGCGGCGGGTGGGCCCACCAGCGCGCGGACTACGCCGGCCCGGGCCCGCTCAAGGCCTCCCTGACCGTGACGCGGCTGTCCCCGGCCGTGCTGATCGAGACGAGCGGCACGAAGGTCATCCTGCGTCCGGCCGCCCCGTGGCGGCATGCGGCGTTCGCCCGGGGGCCCGACAGCCGGTGCGTTGTCGTCCCGGCGGCCAAGCTGGCGGGCGAGCGGTTCGCGGACCTGTCCGAGCCGTGGCTGCTGCTGTGGTTCGGGCGCGGCTCGCCGCTGCGGGGCTGGCCCGAGCCGTTCGACGTCGAGGACGAGCGCGGCGTCTCGAAGCCCCGCCTGACGGCCGACCCGCCCGCGGTGGACCTGCCGGTGCTGGTGCGGCTGGAGCATCGGCCGGCGACGATCGCGGCCGGGGCCGGCGGCGAGCTGACGCTGACGTTCGCCGGCCCGGCGGGCAAGGTGGCGATCCTGCCGGTCTTCGGCGGGCGGGTCGTGCTCCCGGACGAGTCGGCCGGGTGGTCCGCCGGCCTGCCGCTGGAGGTCGGCGGCGTGCGCGAGGCGTGCTGGCTGTGGGGCGAGATGCTCCGCGACGTGCCCGTTGCCGTGCGCGAGACGTTCGCCGTCGACGCGAACGAGGGCTGCGTGACGCTCCGCGAGGCGTTCACGTGGGCGTCGTTCGCCGATGACTGGAAGCGCCCGCCCGTCAGAATCGCCCCCGTCCCGCCGATGCTCGCCGTGGCCCGGTACGGGTCCGGCGGGGGCATGTCGTTCCGGCGGGGTGAGAAGTCCGTTCGTCCCACCCCGTACCTGATGGACACGCCGGGGCTGGCGACGGGGATCGAGGGGGGCGACTACGAGATCCGATTCGCCGGCCTGCGGGCGCTGATCGATCCGCCCCGGCCCGCGCCCGGCGAGCCGCCTCCCGCGGCCAAGCCGTACCGCGACAAGCTCGCGCGCCACGTCCGGCAGATGATCGACGCCGGGCCGCTCCGCCCGCTGCTCTACATCTACGGCGGCATCGGCGGGACGTGGTTCAGCCACTACTACTGGTCGCGCACGTCGGAGCTGGCCGTCGCGCTGGCCGAGGCGAGCGGGCACCTCCCGCCGGCGCTTCGGGCCGAGGCCGTCGCATACCTCAAGGCCGAGTGGGCGCGGCAGCCGGCCCTGACGTTCGACCCGCGGCGGTACCGCCAGGGCGCGTCCCGTGCGCCGTACGAGATGCCCTGGCAGGAGATGCGCCAAGCCGCCTACGCCCTGAAACGCGAGCAGGCGGCTCGGACGGCCGACTACTTCCACGAGCTGTACGGCGTGGAGGCGTACCTGCGGCTGACGGGCGAGAAGCCCCCCGCGGACCTGAAAGACCGCGCCGCCGAGCTGGCGGCCGAACTGCTGCGCCGGCAGGATTGGGCGATTCTCGGCCCCGGGCGCCTCCGCGACGTGCGGGACCGCCACGGGCTGCTCTACTACAACCTCCAGGGCGCGGCCACGTACAACCGCTGGCTGGCGGGGGCGATCGGCCTGACGCGGCTGGCCCGCCGCTTCGGCTGGAAGGACCTCGAACCGATCGGCTGGTACCTGACGGCCAAGCTCGCCGCGGCGCGGGTGGCCCACGCGCGGTACGTCTCGGCGATGCACGGCTGGGGGCTCGTCCGCGGGCCGTGGGAGGACGACAACCGCACGCTGCTGCACGTCGACGCCACGTGCGCCGTCGTCGGCCGGGGGCCCGTCGAGACGGGTGTCCACCAGAACCAGGAGACGCCGCCCTTCTACGACCTCGTGCCGGAAGTCGGCCGGCTGCTCGGGCGGACGGCGCGGCTGGAGAGCATGATCTACCTGTCTCACCTCGACCGGTCGCTGCCGCTGTGGTGGATCGCCGAGGCCCCCAAGCAGCAGGCGACCGAGCACCGCACGAGCCCGCTCCAGCAGTACGGCGGCAACGTGCTCGCACAATACTGGGTGCTGGGCAAGACGGGGCGGGCCTTCACGCGCTACGTCGACACGACGCGTTTCGTGGGCGATCTCTACTACCTCCGCAACCTCGCCGCCGCGATCGAGAGCTTCCGCCCGCAGCGCTCCAAGCCCGGGGGTGGCGCCCCCCGGGCACCGAACGCCCCCAACCCAGCGCCCCTCCGCGGCATCGGCGTGAACTACTTCGACGCCTTCTACAGAACGCTCAAGGACCCCAACGACACGTCCTACGACGAGGGCTTCCGCACGCTGGGCCGGATGGGCATCCCGTTCGCGCGGCTCCTGTGCGGCGGGTTCTGGCCGGCGGAGAACCGCCTGTACTCCGCCGACCGCGAGCGCTACTTCCGCCTGCTCGACGGCGTGGTCCGCTCGGCCGAGACGCACGGCGTGGGGCTGGTCCCCAGCCTGTTCTGGCACCGAAGCACCGTGCCCGACCTCGTCGGCGAGCCGTGCGACCAATGGGGCGACCCCAACAGCAAGACCCACGCGTTCCTGCGAACGTACGTCCGCGAGGTCGTCACGCGGTACCGCGACTCCCCGGCCGTGTGGGCGTGGGAGTTCGGCAACGAGTACAATCTTTCGGCCGACCTGCCCAACGCGGCGAAGCACCGCCCGCAGGTCGTCGTGAAGCTGGGCACGCCGGCGACGCGCTCTGCCCGCGACGAATTGACGCGGGACATGATCCGCACGGCGTTCCTTGCGTTCGCACGCGAGGTCCGCCGCCACGACCCCCGCCGGGCGATCACGACGGGCAACTCCCTCCCGAGACCGTCGGCGTGGCACCAGCGGGCCGAGGGGAGCTGGAAGCCCGACACGCGCGAGCAGTTCGCCGAGATCCTGCTCGGCGACCACCCCGACCCGCTCAGCGCGATCAGCGTCCACGTCTACCGCACGCCCGAGCGCCTCGACTGGGCCGCGGGGGCGGCGAGACAGGCCGGCAAGATCCTCTTCGTCGGCGAGTTCGGCGTGCCGGGCAAGCCCACGGCCGAGACGAGAAAGCGGTTCGCGGAGCTGCTTGGCGCGGTCGAGCGCAGCGGCGCGCCGCTGGCGGCGCTGTGGGTGTACGACTTCGCCCGGCAGACGGAGTGGAACGTCACGGCCGACAACGAGCGCGCCTGGCAGTTGGAGGCGATCGCCCAGGCCAATCGACGCCTGCGGCGGGCCCGGGCGGCTAGCCCGGATAATGCAGAGCAACCGCAGAGGTCGCAGAGGTAAGACGAGTATACATAAAGCTTAGATAGCACTCTCTGTCTTGGATCGCTCCCACGCAGGAACACACTGTTCGCGATGAGAAGGGGCAGTTCCAGAGGTAAGTCCTGTTTCTATAATCATCTCTGC
>Ga0272441_10012678_pt1 | contig 12266 bp, 8 predicted proteins | sample SSMProp6N_FD_193582 | JGI IMG/M metagenome (GOLD analysis project Ga0272441, IMG submission 193582) | Marine sediment archaeal communities from Little Sippewissett salt marsh, Falmouth, MA, United States - SSM-Prop-6N | ecosystem: Environmental > Aquatic > Marine > Wetlands > Sediment ...
AAAATCAAGTTTTCTTCCAGTTTTTCTGGCAATATCAATAAATACTAAACCAGCTCCGCCTTTATCTGAAAGTCTTCCTTCTTTCATCTGATTTTTATATAATTCTTTTAATCCATCGCGGTCGAGGTTATTGATATTATTAAGCATTTCGGTAAGTTCTTCAATTTTGCTATTGTCAACTACATTTCCTGTTGTAACATTATATTCATCCAGTCCTTTGCTAACCATAAAAATTCCTCTACCAGCAAATAGATATTCATCAGGGCCAAAATTTTCTGCATGTTTACTAATATTTTGCAGGCATTCGACCATAACATGAAATACCTTTTTCTGTACTGAATTCGATTCTGACTCTTTAGCCATATTCGATTCAGTAAGAGAAGTAAAGGCCTTGGTAATTTGATGGGTTATTTCACCTTCGTAAACCAAGGTTATTTCATGGGCTTTCATTGATTTGTAGAAGTCGTAAACAAACTCGAGAAACCCTTTTACATTTTTTTTACCTCTTTTGTCTTCCATAAGGCTAGTAATATTAATTAAAAAGTTTTAAATATTAAAATTCAATTCCAATTAAAAGAACATCATCAATTTGTTTATAATCTTTTTTCCACTCTGTAAAGTCCTTTGCAAAGTGGTTTGCATATTTTGGCATACTATATTCAGAATGCTCAAGAATGATATCTTTTATTCTTCCCGGAGAATATTTTTTCATTTTCGGCCCTCCAACCTGATCTGTTATTCCATCTGAAAAAAAGAAAATTTTATCTCCTTTTGCTATATTTATTTTATAGTTTGTAAAATCCTGTTCAATTTTTTTCCTGTGAGGGATACCACCAATAGCTTTTCTATCTCCTTTATATTCCATTATTTCGTTACCTCTTAATTGAAATAATGGTCTGTGTGCACCTGCATATTGCAATTCTTTCTTTTTCAGGTTTATTTTACAAAAAGCTATATCCATACCATCTCTTGCATCTGCATCAACACGATCTTGTCTTAAAGTGGTGCGTACTCCGTGATGAAGCCTGTCACAAATTGTACCAGCTGTTAAATCTTCATCATGATCAACAACATTGTTAAGTAGAAAATATCCAATGAACGATAGTAATGCTCCTGGAACGCCATGACCGGTGCAATCAACTGCGGCAACATAAATTACATCATCTTTTTTAAATAGCCAAGGAAAATCTCCACTAACAACATCTCTTGCTTTATAATATATAAATGATTGGGGCAGGTACTCCTGAAGTAATTTTGTTGTTGGAATTATTGATGATTGTATTCTTTGTGCATAGTTAATACTTTCAGTTATTTTGCGATTTTTATCCTGGATTTCCATTTCAATTCTTTTTGCTTCGGTAATATCATGATTTACAAAAAGAATAGTTTCCAGTTCATTTTCATTAAATTCAGGAATGGCATCAACACTAATAATTCTTTCGCCAAGTGATTTAGTTTCGAATTTGATTTCTTTTGTTGATTTATTTAGCGAATATTTTATTTCATTTATAGTTTCTGTAAAGTAATTGTTTAATGTTTCATTTAACTCAATTTGGTTAATGGTTTTATTCATTAATTCTTTTGGAGCATAACCAAGATAATGTTCAACTACAGGATTTGCATAAAAGAACTGTCCTGCCGGATTTAACCTTAAAATCATATCAGTACTGTTTTCTGATAATGATTGCATTTTACTCCTCATCCGTTCTTCTTTCTCAGCTTTTTTACGGGCAGTTATATCCTGTGAATTTAAAATAATTCCATGAATAGCAGGATCGGCCAAAAGGTTTCTTCCGATTGTTTCGATAAAGATTTTTTTGCCATCCTTTTTCATATATGTATATTGCAGATTTTGGGATTGTTTTGGATTTTCAAGTAGCATTTTAAACATTTCCCTAAGTTCTGCTTCACCTTTTCGCGTGAGCCTGTCCATATCTTTGCCCTTTATCATTTCATCGGGTGTATATCCATATATTTTTGTTACAGATGGACTAATGTAAGTTAAATTTACTTCTTTATCGTAAATGGATATTACTTCGGATGCGTTTTCTAATAGTGAATATTGCCTTTTTTGTGCTTTTTCGACTTCAAGTACTTGTGCAGCAAGTTTTTCATTTGACTTTTCAAGTTCTTCGTGGGTTGATCTCATTTCTTCAGCATTCTGTCGTAATTCTTCTTCATTTTCACGAAGTTCTTCAGTCATTTCCTGCGATTCTTTTAAAAGTTTCTCGGTTCGCTGTGAAACTTTTAAATTATAAACAGTACGGGCAATAATTTCACCTAATTCTTTTAAAAATTCAATTGTTGTATTTAATATTTCGTCTCTTATTGAAGCAAACTCCATTACCCCCTGAAGTTTTTCATCGGTAATTAACGGAACTAATACAAGGCTTTTGGGCTTTTTATCTCCGAGTATCCCACTTGTAATTGTTGTATAATCATCGGGGATTTCTGTTCTATAGATAACATCCATTTCATAAGCACACTGGCCAACTAAACCGTATCCAACTTTAAATTCCTGATTAATAAATTTTTTGCGATTATAAGCGTAAGTGGCTTTGTTAATAAGTAGTTTAGATTCGTCATCAAAAAGATAAATAGCCCCCTGGGCAACATTAATATATTTAATAAGTGCAACAATAACCTCATAAACCAGAGTGTTGATATTATTTTGAATACGTAAAATATTTTGAATAACGTCTTTTCCTTCAGCTATCCAGTTTTGTTCTTGTTCTCGATTTTTATTTTTTTTAAGATTATCTCTCATTAAGTGTAACGAAGCAGAAAGCAAATCATCTGTATTATTTGAGTTAATAGAAACATCATAATCTCCTTCACCTATTTTTTTCGCAAATGATGCTATTTTATCGATATTCTCATCTCGTTTTTTAATTTCATTTTTATATTCAATAACTTTTATTCTGAATTTATATACTATAAATAATGCGATTGATCCTAGTAATAATGGTATAAAATCAATTACCCAAAATATTTTATTTGTTTTATGAATAGATGCAATTGAATTAAAAGAAATTGGGAGGTCCTGAATAAAAAATTCAATAAGCCAGGCTAAGAGTGGAATTAGGATTAAGATAGAAATTCCTATTACTATCTGAATATTATTATTATTTTTCCTATTCTCCATTTATCTTACTCTACTTAATAAATTTATTGAAAATATCACTTATTTTATTACATAAAGTTATAAATACTTCTTTAGTATTAGTATCAAAAGACTTAAATGATGCTACTTCAATAATACCGATGGTATTATTTTTATAAACAACAGGTGCAATTAAAAGATAACTTGGATTACTTTTTCCTAAGCCAGAAATTGCTGTTAAATAATTATCTGGAATATCAGACAGAATTAATACTTTTTGATCTTTTGCTGCCTGTCCGTTTAGTGATATGCCTAACTCTATATCTTTTGGCGGTTCATCTGAATAATAAGCGTAAGTGCTTACTGATGAGTATGTATTATCTTTTTTGTTTTTTAAATAAATTATTCCAATTACAATATTAAAGACTTTCGAAATATTTAAAAGTAGTTCTTCGGTAAATTTTTCAATTGATTCTGTTTTATTTACATCTGGCATTAATGAATTAATTATTTCATTAACACCGGCAGATTTTTCTTTTATTTCTTCTTTTATATCATCTTTTTTATCTTTTATATTATTTAACTCTTTCACATATTTTTCTTTTTCATTAAATAATACTAAATAATTTTTTGATATATAGGTATTAATAATATAATATACAATACCTGCTATTAATAATAAAAATAGATAAATATATTGAGGAAGAACATTTATATCAGGTTTAGCAAGTAGTAATGAAATATTTCGTATACGGGCAAATATTAGAAAAACCAATAGTATAATAACTAATAGTAAAATTGGAGATGCTATTTTCTGAATTTTAAAATATTTCATTTTGATTATAAAAATAATCAATTAAGATATTAAAGTTTATTTAAAAATCGTATAATTTGGTTTGTTGAATATATATGGTCAATTTTAGTCATTTTTATTGATGCTTCAGTCATGGTTTTAACCTGGCATTCAATTGGATCCTGAACAATTGTTAATCCACCATAGTCTTTTACTTTTTTAATACCGTATGCGCCATCCTTATTTGCACCAGAAAGAATTATGGCAATTAGTTTTTCACGATATGCTTCTGCTGCTGTAATAAAAGATAAATCAATTGATGGCCTGGAATGGTTTACAGCTTCTTCGGTAGATAATGATATTCTATTTCCTAATTCTATATACATATGATAATTTGCTGGCGCTAAATAGGCTTTGCCTGATTTTATTGGGTCTTTATCATTTGGTTCAATTATTTGAATTGCTGACTTTATCGATAATGCTTCAACAAAACCTGAACGAACGTGCTTTAGCCTGTGCAAACTCAATAAAACTGGTAATCGGAAATTTGCAGGTAGTGAATTTAATATTTTTGTTACTACCTGGAAACTTCCTGCTGAACCACCTATGATAACCGCTTTATACATATATTACAGTTTCTTATATATTTTTTCTGTCTCGTTAATTAATCTAAATCGTTTACTATATGTTGAATGCTCGGTAGTTTCTTTATCACCAATTACTAAATGGCCACCTGGTTTTAAGCTATCATACAGTATTTCAAGCACTTTATCTTGCAAAACCTGGTTATAATATATCATTTGGTTTCTAAACCATACTAAATTAAAATTTTTTGGTGAATTATCAAATGTTACGTTTTGCTTTAAAAAATTAATATTTGTAATTAAAGATGAATCCCAATATCCTGTTTTATTTTTGATGGTATAATATTTATCTAAATCGCTAAAGCAGTTGAATCTTTTATAATTAGCATCGTTTAATTCTATTTTTTTTACATTAAATATGCCTTTTTTTATTAATTCAAAGTTTTTGTCGCTATCATAAGTTGCAATAACTTCAACTTTATCCCAAAGTTTTGATTCTTCAAGTAAAATAGCCATTGAGTATAATTCTTCACCTGATTGAATGCCTGCCATCCAGATTTTATACTTATCGGTTTTTATATAATCTGGTAAAAATTCATCTCTTATAAGTCTCCACAAAGAAGGGTCTCTCAACAGTTCGGTTGTTTCAACTGATATTCCATGTATAAAATAATCGAAGAAACTTACATCGTTTGTAAGTTTATCAATTAAATGATCAGCATCCCTTAAATTATTTTCGTTGATAATTTTTTCAAGTCGATGCTTAAAAAATGTAAGTGCATAATTTTTATAATCGTAATTATACACTTCCTGAATGGTTGTTATAACCTTTCTGGTATCAACTATTCCAACTTCAATACCATTATTCATTAGGGCTTCTTATATTTTTTTATAATACAATCCTTTTTTTTCAAATTTTGAAGCATAGGGTCCAAGTATGGTTTCATGCATACCCAGAATTAATATGCCGTCCTGAAACAAACTTTCGTGATAAAGATTAAAAACTTTATTCTGTAAATCGTAATTAAAATATATAATTACATTTCTGCATAATATTATATCGAATTTGGCAAACATCAAATTACCATCCATTACCAGGTCATGTCTTCTGAAAAATGGTTTATCAATTAAAAACTGATTCATTTGAATGGCATCTTTGGTTTTATTTATATCAAAATATTTTTCATAAGGCACATCGTAGTATTCATCAAAATTATATGGATTTTCCCTGATAACTTTATCGAAATTATCAAGATATCCTATATTAAACCGGTATTTATAATTGCCTTTAGCAGCTTGGTTAAGTACGTCAGGATTAATGTCTGTAGCCAGAATTTTTGCGTTATCAAATAGTCCAAGTTCATTAAGTAAAATTAACATGGAATAAACTTCTTGTCCGCTTGAACATCCTGCATGCCAAATATTTATATTTTTTCTGTTTTTAAACTGTGGGAGAATTCTATACCTTAATATATGCCAAATTTGTGGATCACGAAATAATTCGGTTGTATTTACAGTAATGTCATTAATTACTCTGTTTAAAAAAGCACGGTCTTTTTTAACTTTTGTAATTAATCCAAGTAAATCCATCCTATGGTCAACCAATACCTTCTGCAATCTCCTTTTAAGAGATTTTTCCGAGTAATCAGTCAGATCATATTCTGAATGATTCTTAAGTGCAGTTACAAAATATAATAACTCCTGATCAGAAACTGTAATCATGCGTAATCTCTGAGATAATTATTTGTATCCTAAACAATACTTCTATTACGGCATTTTAACAAAATGGTTGTTAAAAGTATATTTAGTTTTTATAAATTTTTTTTCTTTAATATATAAATTTATAGCGACAAAATAATCATTTTTTTATAATAATGAATACCAAAAACCACACAATAGCTATATATGGCATTCAGGATATTGATGGAAAAATATATCCAAATATTGTTCATGATCATTCCATCGCTATTTTCAGGAAGGGCAAAATTAAAAAATTTATTCAAATAGAGAGGCTTACACGAAAAAAGTATGATAATTCTATGCCCAATAATATATATCGGATTTTGAAAGAAGAGGGAATTTATAAAAAAAATAATTATGATTTAATATTTGTTGACAATGTACTTGGAAGTGCTTTTATTTCGGAAGAAGGTAAAATAAGGTTTGAACGAAATTGTTTTCAGGATTTAGATAAATTGCATTATACAGGCAACGCTTATTGGCTTGATAAAGAAATTAAAGCATACGGAATAAGTCATGAAATAGCACATTTATATTCATGTATTCCATTTTTTGGAAAGTTTAAAAATAATAGTTTGTTAATTCATTTTGATGGAGGCGCCAGTAAAAGTAATTTTTCGGCATGGAAATATAATAACGGAAAACTAAAGTTGATAGAATATCATTGGGATTTAAAGTATTTATCATCATTTTTTAATTCTAATGCACTTATTTTTTCGATATTAAATGGAAATATTAAAAATCAACATAGCATACCCGGAAAATTTATGGGATATGCTGCTTATGGTAAATATTCAGCCGAAATAGAGAAATGGCTTAAATTAAATAATTATTTTGCTGAATGGGGTAATAACAAAAGTTTTTTTAATAAGGTAAAAGCAGATTGGGATATAGAATTAAATTCGTTTGATTTAAATAATAATTTTATTAAAAATATAGCGGCAACTTTTCATAATATTTTTATAAGAGAGACAATAAATAAAATTATGCAATTAAATAAGAAAGTAAAAGCCGAAAATTTTTATTTTACAGGCGGATCGGCTTTAAACATAGCTTTAAATACAGCGATTTTGAAAAGCAATTTATTTAAAGATATTTTTATTCCTCCTTGTACAAACGATAGCGGATTAGCAATAGGTGCAGGTGCTTACCTCGAATTATTAAAAGGACATGACATTGAACATCATAATGTTTTTTTAAATAATTTTAAATTAAATAGTAAAATTGAGTATAATTTAGATGAGATTAAAGAAATTGCTAAATTACTTGTTAACAATAAAATAATTGGTATTTGTAATGGCTATGGCGAAGCAGGGCCTCGTGCGCTTGGCAACAGGAGTATATTAGCATTGGCCAATTCAAAAAAAATAGCTGTGAAAGTTAGCCAGCAAATAAAACATAGAGAATGGTACAGGCCACTCGCCCCTGTAATGCTTGAGCTAAATGCAAAAAAATTTACCGGATTATCAAATATTCATCATTTAAGTAAATACATGCTTCTTGAATTTGATATATTACCTGAATACAGAGCTGAAATTGAAGGGGCAGTTCATAAAGATAATAGTGCCCGTATTCAAACAATATTTAAAAAAGAAGATAATCCGTTTTTATATGATTTATTGAGTTATCTTGACTATAAATATAAAATTAAGGCACTTATTAATACTTCTTTTAATGGTAATAACGAACCTATGGTACATACACCAAATGATGCAATTAATTCTTTAAAAAAAATGAAACTGGATGGATTGGTAGTAAATGGAAAAATAATGAGTAAATAGTATAAGGTACTAAATATTTATTGGACTACGTAAAAAGAAATTGTTTATAGTTTTTAATATTAAATCTTCATTATATGGTTTTGTTAAATATTTATCAAATCCCTGTTTTAAGCATTCTTGTTCTGTTTCTTCATTAAAATAAGCAGTTAATGCAATAATGGGTAAAGTTGATTTAATTTTTTTAATTTTTTTTGTTGCTTCATAACCATTTAACTCAGGTAAATTTAAATCCATCAACACCAAATCAATATCTTGATTTTCCTCGAATGTTTTTATAGCCTTTTTTCCATCCTGAGCATATATAATTGTAATATTTGTTTTTTGAAAAAGATGTTTTAAAAAGATATAGCTGCTTTCATCATCTTCAACAATTAATATTTTTTTATTATGCCAATTGTAATTATTTGAAAGTTCAATTTCTGAAGTAGTAATTTTATTTAGAATATTATTAACAGAAATATACGGAATGGTAAAATAAAATTTTGATCCAGTTTTTGTATTTGATTCCACCCATATTTTACCTCCCAGCAATGTAACCAGTCCTTGAGAAATTGCTAATCCTAAACCAGTTCCCCCATATTTTCGAGACGAAGAATCATCTGCCTGCCTGAACCTGGCAAATATTATTTCTTTTTTTTCTTCAGAAATACCAATTCCTGTATCCTTAACAAAGAATTTAATAAATTTTTCATCAGGCCTTATAATATATCCGCACTCAATTGATCCGCTTTCAGTAAATTTTATAGCATTTCCAATTAGGTTGGTAAGTATTTGCCGTATCCTGAATTCATCTGAGAAAATCATACTTTCTTCATCTGGCAATCCATAATGGATATTAAAAACAATGTCTTTTTTATTTTTGAGTTTATTATTATTCGAGAAGAATGTATATAACTCAAACAGCAGGTTGTTTAAATAAAATTCTTTTTTGTTAATTTTAACCTGGTTTGATTCGATTTTTGCAATATCAATAATATCATTTATTAATCCTAAAAGATGAAGGCCGTTTTTTTTAATTATACTTAGGTATCTTTCAGCTTCTTCTTTTGAAATGGATTCGCTTTGTAAAACATCAGCAAAACCGATTATTCCATTCATTGGTGTACGAATTTCGTGCGACATATTAGCAAGAAATGATGTTTTAAGCCTGTCGGCATTTTCAGCCAGGTTTTTTGCATTTTCAAGTTCTTGTTGGGTTTTAAGCATTTCAGTTATATCATGTCCTATACCTATTATGCCCACTACTTTACCTTCATCATCTTTAATAGGAACTTTTGTAGTTGAATACCACTTTTCGTTTATATTTTCAGGATTTATTTTTTCCTGAATATTAAAAAGAGGCTTTCCTGTATTAATTATGTATTGCTCATCATCATAAAATTTTTGTGCTGTTTTTTTTGGGTAGAAGTCAAAGTCGGTTTTTTGATATAATTCTTCAGGAGTTGCCTGCATTAATTTTGCTACTGCATTATTACTTATTAAAAATCGGCTTTGAATATCTTTAACATATATTGAATCAGGAACATTATTAATTATTGTAAGTAATAAATTCCGTTCTTGCTCAATTGTTGCATCAGCCTTCTTTTTTTCAGTTATATCGAGTAAACTAAATGATGCGGCAAATATTTCTTTTTCTGAATTATATGCTGGTAATATGTGTATCGAAAACCATTTATAATCACCATTAAGTTCATATTTTTTTTCATAACAAAGGTTTTCTCCATTAAAACATTTTTCAAGATAATGCGAAAGAAATTCATTATCATCTTTGCTAAAATAATTAAATATATAATTGTTTTGGGTTATTTCTTTTTTATAAATTGTTTTTATAAATGAGTGTGCTTTCCTGTTATAAGTTAATATTTTATAATTTTTATCAATTAAAAAATAAATTTGTGGCGAAGTATCAAAAAGTGATTTTAAATTAGCTTTACTTTTTTCTAATTTTTTTTCCGCTTCCTTTTTATTTTTTATTTCTCTTCCTAATTCTATATTTTTATTACCAAGTAATGTAATTTCGAGGGTAATAAATTTTAAAAGGTTTGTTATTTCATCAAACTTATCAGCATTAATTGCTTTTAAATAATCATAGTCAACCATTTCTTTTGCTTCGGTATTGTCAATATGCGTATTTTTTATGATTGATTTAACAGAATTATTTTTTAAAAGGTTATTTTGTGCTTGACAAATTATCCAATTTGCAATATGTTTTTTGTTTATATTTAAAGGGTAAACGGCGTGTAAATATCCACTAACAGGACATATTTTTTTTGTAATTTTTGTTTTGTATGATGCCTTCCCTAATTTTGAAATAATATTTTTACAATGACCATGATGATTTTTTGAATATAATAATTTTGAACAAACTGAGGGAAAATTAACGGGGTTTGTAATTATTTCGCCTTCGCAATTAGTTATTACTGAACCAACATTATTAGCAATAGCAAAAGCATTTTGAAGGTTTTGAAGATTTTCAAAACTTATTATTTTATTTAATTCGTATGTGTCTGAAAGCAGATAATTAGAACGCATTGAAATGAAATTTTCCTAGCCCGCTGATAATAACGATTTTAAAAATATAAAAAATAACGGATTAAAAAAATCGCATGGAATAATAGTTGAAATTATTTTGAATTTTTTTTATTAACATCATAATTTATATGATGAATAAATAGAAAGTATTTATGAAAAATAATTTATACTTCAATTAGTAATTGTCTTGCATAAGGAATAAATCCAGCTCCCTCAAGTGTTTTTTTTGAATTTTTATTGTCAATTTCGCATCCGCAATTAACAATCATATCTTTCTTTTTTTCATTCTCCTTTAATTTGCTAATAATGTATTTCCCAATTCCTTTTTGCCGGTATTTTTCGTTAGTAAAAATTCCAATACTAGCAACATTATTATCATAATAACTCCATACACAAATACCAATACCTAAAATTTCATTATTATTTTCAAGTAAAAAGAGTTCATTTCTTTCAATCCGGTGCTCAAGTTCATCAAAAAAATTGTTACTTATTTTAACAATACGATCCATATCTGTAATTTCTGCTGCTCTAAAAGTGGCTTTTGGAAAGTTATCCAGATGAGGAATAACTTTTTTATGATCTTTAAAATAAATTCCAAGAACCGATACCCTCTTTTGTCTTTCAATGGCCAAATTTAGTAATATACTGTCAAATGTGGCTACTTCAATTTTTTTTATGCCATGTTTTTTAATAATTAAATCAATAATTTCACTTTCTTGTGTTCTATAATCATCAATTACATAAAACTTAAACAATGTATTTTCTTTATTTGAGTAAACATAAAATCCGACATATGTTTTATTTTGATTAATTTCAAATACATCCGAATTATAAATTTGTTCCTCGTTAAACTCGGTTGTTTCAAATGATAAAGTTTTTAAATAATCGATATATTTCGATTTAAAATCCTCTAAATCAATAATTTGATTGAATGTAAACATATTTTAAAAATTATAATAAAAGTTCCTGTTAAACCTTGTTAAAAATATACAATATTTATTTTTTTCCAAATCCAACTACCCCAAATGCTAATTTTGCTAATAATGGAATGGGTAAAAACCGTGTCATTAATGCACCAAACTTATTAAATAATCCTGGAATAATTACTTTTTTCTTTTTAAACATTTTGTTTATCGCAATTTGTGCAACTTTTTGACTACTCATCATTGTTGCTTTTGAAATTGAGCTTAATTTTTTATGATCTGAGGCTTCCTGGAAACCAGTTTTAGTAAATCCCGGGCATAAAACACATACGTGTATATTATGTTTTTTTAACTCATATCCCAGAGCGCCGCTAAAACTTAAAGTAAATGCTTTGGAAGCCGCATATGATGAATAAGTTGGTGTAGGTTGAAAAGCAGCTGTTGAACTAACATTTAATATGTACCCGGATTTTTTTTCTATCATACCTGGTAAAAATAGTTTTGTAAGATGTATTTGGTTATTTATTAATAATTGCAGCATGGCATTTTCTTTCTCAAAAGGAATGTCTTTAAAATAGTTATTTATTCCATAACCAGCATTATTTATTAATATATCAATTGTAATGTTGTAATCTTTTATAACCTTTAATATTATTTCCGGCGATTCTGAAAGTGAAAGATCAATAATGATATTTATAACTTTTATTTGGTATTTTTCTTCAAGTTCGTGTTTTATTTTATTTAATTTATTTCCACTTCTGGCAACCAAAACCAGATCGTACTTTAAATTTGCTAAAATATAGGCAATGT
>Ga0272441_10012679_pt1 | contig 12265 bp, 6 predicted proteins | sample SSMProp6N_FD_193582 | JGI IMG/M metagenome (GOLD analysis project Ga0272441, IMG submission 193582) | Marine sediment archaeal communities from Little Sippewissett salt marsh, Falmouth, MA, United States - SSM-Prop-6N | ecosystem: Environmental > Aquatic > Marine > Wetlands > Sediment ...
GACGATCGCCACCACCAGCGCGACGAGTTGAATAAGTCTGCCGTTCATGCGTACCTCCTCACGCGACTGCCTGCGCGGCGCGCCCCGCTCAACCGTGCCCGCTGTAGATGGCCAGTTGGCGCTTGCGGATCACGACGTAGCCGGTGACCAGGGCCAGGCCCGACCACACGACGCCCACCTTGAGCAGTCCATTGGCCACGGCGCTCCACTCGATGAGCCGGCCTTCAATCAGCGACTGCGTCGGCCGGTACTCGCCGAACGATTCCAGCAGGTACACGATCACCCGGGCGATAAAGCGGATGGCGGACTGGAAAGCCCACTGGATCACCAGCCCGATGTTGCCCCAGTCGATGGTCTGAATCGCCGGGGGGTAATACTCCTGCAGGGACTCGGCGAGGAACGGTCCGATCGTCCCGGCGATGAAGATGGTGAAGGAGGTCAGGCAGGCCACGGGGAAGCTCAGAAACGTCGCGCAGCAGATGCCCAGCATGGCCAGAAACGAGAGCTTGACCCAGTCGATGAAGACGGCGCGGAAGAAGTTGGCCTCGAAGCTGCCGACCCGGTAGAGCAGCTCCAGGTCATCCTCCTCGAAGTTCAGGGCGCCGGCGGCGCGCGAGTCCGGCGGGGGCTCGAAGAAATTCACCACCGTCACCACCAGCGTGCCGTCCTCCTGGATGAGCTCGCTGGGAATCGACAGCACGTGCGACATCGTCGGCACGTAGGTGCGTGAAATGCCCACATTCGGATCACGGTTGAAGATGAACACCGCGGGGAACGTCTTGTGCTCATCGTCGCGCATGATATGGAAGCGGTAGCGCAACGTGAGGGTGGACTGCATCTGGCGGGCGGCGGAAAGGCCCTCGAAAACGTACTCCCGCGCGCCGCCCCGCGGCGGAACCGTGCGCTGGCTGGCCGCATAGGCCAGCTCGATCTCGTGGCGGATCTCGCGCCGCTGCGAGAGGGGAACCTCCTCCAGCAGCGCCAGCTCCGGCGTGCGCGCGATCACCTCGTCCACCCTCGCCCGCAACTGCTCTCCATCCAGCACGTCGTAGGTCGGCTTGCGACCGATGCGGGCCGTGAGCACGGCGTCGCGCACCTGCTGGGCGTCCTCCTGCCCGGCCATCGTCGCCGCCACCGGCTCCTGGCGCAGATACTGGATGAAGGTGAAGCTCGACACCGCCGCGATCGCCATGATGATCAGGTTCACGGTGATCACGCCCAGCCACTTGCCCAGCAGGTAATTCAGGTGGTTCAGCGGCTTGGTCACGAGCTGCCAGATCTGCCGGTCGCGAATCTCGAACGCCACCGTCGCGCAGGACAGGAACAGCGTCATGAACGCGGCGATGTAGAACGTGAACCCCAGGCTCCGGCTGATGAACGTCTGAATCCGGAACCGCAGGGGCGTGTCCGGATCCAGCCCGATCGGCAGCAGGGGCAGAAGAATGAGAATCAGGATGATAAACACCAGCGGGATCTTGGTGCGCGAGGCCTCCCGGAGCACCGTGTGCGCCACCGCCAGAAGCTGATTCGGCCTCCGGTAGAGGATCAACATCACCCGCGTCAGGAGCACGAAGGTGAAAGTGAGCAGTCCGATGCCGGCAAACGCCCACATCGCCTGCTCGCTCCGGGCCAGCCAGGCCAGGGCGACGGCGGCGCCGGTGCCGATGACCGTCAGCAGGAACGCGACCGTGATCTCCATCCAGATGATCAGTTGCAGCCAGAGCGTGATCACCAGCGCGAGCATCCACAGCGTGCCCGGCTGCTCCAGCAGCCAGCGCGGCGCCCAGGGGGGATACTCGCCGCGGAGCAGCGTCTCGGCGATCCGGCCGGGCAGAGCGACGATGCCCGCCTCGTCAAAGACCAGATCCGGGCGCTCGGCCAGGCGCGGCTCGCTGTAGCTGCGCCCGTTGACGGTGACCGAGCCGCTTTCGGCCAGCGAGACGGCGTGATCATCGCGCTCGTTGAGGTTCTGGCCCGTCAGCGCCCCCACCAAGGCGCGGCGCTGCACGTCCAGGCTACTGCTGGTAGTGATGAGCGAGCCGAAGACGAGCCCGCACAGCGCCAGCGCGAGCACCGCGGCCGCGGCGCGGAACCACAGCGTCCGCTGAAGCAGGTCAAGCCGTCGGTAGAGATCGCGCAGCGTGCTCATGGCCGCTCACCATCGGACTGCCGGCCCTCCTCCTCGCTCTCGTCCTCATCGGAAAGCAGTGAATCGATGACCGACCGGTCCACATCCTGCGGGGTCTGGGGCGGCGCGGCCGGCTGATGGGGAACCGCCTCGGCCTTCGGCTCTTCACTGTCCTCGTGCAGGAGCTCGGCGAGGACTTCGTCGGTAAGGGGCTGGGCTCTTTCGGCCGCGCCCGCCGTCGGCTGCATGGGGACCGCCCGGGCCCGCACCTCCGGCTCCCGCTCCTCCAGGAGCGATTCGATGAGGGCCTCGCCCTCCGACGGCTCGGCGCGAAGGAAGGCGGCGGTCTCGCCCCCGTGCACGGCCCCGGACGTGGCGACCTGTTCCTGGCGGGCTTCTTCCACGATGTCCAGGAACAGTTGCTCCAGCCGCTGGCGCGGGGCCTGCACCCGCTCGATCGCCTTGCCCTCCTCCGATTCGATGAGCTGCTCGATGAGCGAGATCGTCTCGGCGCGGAGGCGAGGCGTGTGAATGACGGTGTGATCGGTGTCGGCCAGCAACTCCTCGGCCGTGCCCTGCGCGCGGATCTTCCCGCCGTAGAGCATCACCATCCGGTCACAGACGTCCTCGACATCGGCCAACAGATGGCTGCTGAGGAGAATGGTCTTGCCCCGGCGGCGCAGCGCCAGGAGAACGTCCTTGACCTGCCGGGTGCCGATGGGGTCCAGGCCCGCGGTCGGCTCGTCGAGGATGAGAAAATCCGGATCGTTGATGAGGGCCTGGGCCAGGCCGATGCGCCTTGTCATGCCCTTGGAGAACTCACCGATCGGCCGGTGGGCGACCTGGGTGAGACCCACCATCTCCAGCAACTCCTCGGTGCGTCGCCGGCGCGTGCGCCCGTCCAACCCGAAGAGCTTGCCGTAGTAGTCCAACGTCTCGCGGGCGGTGAGGAAACGGTACAGGTAGGACTCCTCGGGGAGGAAGCCGATGTATTTCTTGACGCTGACATCGCTCGGCTGCCGGCCGAAGACGGTGAGCCGTCCGCGGGTCTTGTGCAGCAGGCCGAGGATCATCTTGATGATCGTGCTCTTGCCCGAGCCGTTGGGGCCGAGCAGGCCGAAGATCTCGTTGGCGTAGATCTGGAAGTCGACGCTGTCGACGGCGCGGGCCTTCGTCCGCATCCAGAAGTCCTTGAAGATCTTCGTCAGACCGACGGCTTCGACAATGACGCGGGACGGCTGAGGGCTCACCATGGATCTATCCGAATCGAAAACCGGGCGATACTCGGGACGTCCGACAGAGTTGACATCACGGCGATGAACCCGTACCCAGGCCCCGACCCGCCGGCGTCAACTGCCGGCCGGGCAGGCCCCGATACGATCGGTCCATGTCGCTGGCCCGCTGGATGAACGGTGTCTGGCGGCCCCAGCCTCCGGCCCGGGTTTCCCGTTCGGCCCGGTCCAGCATGTTCCTGCGGCGGATATCACGGATGTGATCGTAGCCCCTCAACTGGAGGTTCAGGGTCGCCACCGAATCGGGAAGGTAGATGATCTCGATGTCATTGCGACCGAGCACACGGTTGTAGGTTGAAGACCAGAGTTGCCAGACGACGAGTTGCGGGTTTTCGCGGAATGCCGGCAGGAGGCCGGCGAAGCGCCTCGCCTCGTTGCCGAGCGTGGATTCGACGGTGGAACGATACGCCCGGGCGAAATCGATGATCTCGGCCACATCACCGGATTTCTCGTTCTCCAGTTGATCGTTGATCTGCCCGAGCAGCGTCTCGGCGAGCCGGTCATCATCGAGGGCCAGGGCATTCTCGTATTGCTCGATCAGTCCCAGGATGTCCCGGTATTTCTCGCCGGCCGCGGCGATGAGTGTCTTGCCCGCTTCCTGGCGGGCGTTCTCGGTCCGCTGCTCGGCCTGGGTCCTGGTCTCCTGAAGATCGGTGAAGGTCTTGCGGATCGCCAGGGCGGGCGTGGGATCGACCGGCGTCTCCACCTGCACGATGCGGATGCCCGCTCCGACCTCATCCAGCAGCCGCTGCGCTTCATTCCTGAGCAGCTCCTTGTCCTCCTCGGAGAAGTCCACAAGCTGATTGAGCGTCAGTTTCGCCGCCGTGTGCACCGCCGCACGCTGCAGGGCCAGCTCCACGAGCCGATCGGCGTCCAGCCGGGCCGGATCGGCCAGCTCGTTCTCCACGCGATGCACAAAGGCCACCGTGCTCTCGATTTCATACTGCGCGCGGAGTTTCATGTGGGCGATGTCGCCGTCGCGGGTGAGCAGCGCCCCATCGCGTCCGGGGCGCAGGAAGCTGTGGACGCTCGCCGCCTGAACCGCCTCGTCAAACGTCGCCCCGGGGGGTAACCTCGGCCAGAAGGTGTCGCCCAGATCCACCCACCGGTTGCGGTCCGGGAAGAGGACGAACTCGCCGGCGGGATAGGGCAGCTTGCTGAACTTGGGCCCCGGCTGCAGCGCCTCGGTTCCCCCGACGGTCAGGATCTTGCCCCAACGGAGCATGACCCCGCTCTCACCTTCCTTGACCGTCTGGAAGCCGGAGAAGATGAACAGCACGATGAGGACGAGAATCACGACCTGGAGAACGCGGAAGCTGAGGCGCAGGGCCTCGCGCAGCGACTGGTTGGCCGGGTCCATGGCCTCCCGAAGCAGGGCCTGGGAACCCACATCGGAGCGGACGATGAACTCCGCGGAGGCGGCGCGGCGCGGGACCTGGCTCTCGGCCGCGTCCTCCGTCTCGACGGGGACATCGCCGGCCTCCAGATCGGGCCTCACCTCGGCCGAGGATTCCGGGTTGTCGGGACGCTGGTCCATGTTCACTGCCCTCCTGCGGCCGGCTCTGCGGCGCCTCCGGCGGCGCGGGGCGCCCCGGTGCCGCGGGGTTGGGGAATCGCGCCGCGGGTGGTGGAGTCGTTGGGATTGAGAAGATGGAACGGTTCCAGGTAGGTGGGGAGGATGACGGTGGTGTTGTCGCCCAGGGCCCGCTCCAGGGCGTTCAGCCAGACGAGGAAGACGGCCAGATCCTCGCTTTCCTGATCCTGGCTCATCTGCTCGAGGTACTTGGCGGCCTGGACCTCGCCCAGGGCTCGAATCTCCTCGGCCCGCTGGGTGGCGAAGGCGCGGATCTTGTCGGCCATCGTCTTGGCCTCGCTCTGGATGCGCTCGGCCTCGGCGTTGCCCTTGTACCGCTCGGCCTCGGCCCGCACGTTCCGCGTGGCCTGCATGCGCTGGAGCACCGCCCGGCTGGTCTTGGCCGGAAGCATGACCTGGCTGATGCCCACGGCCACCGGCTCGATGCCCAGATCGACGAGGGTCTCGGTCAGGGCCCTCTTGATGGCATCCTCGGCAGCGCGGAGCCGGCTCGCCGGGCCCACCAGGTCATCGAAGCTGTATTGGCTCAGCGTGCCCGTGAAGGCGGTGCGGAACTGGCCCGGCAGGTTCTGCGTGGCCCCCTCGATGGACGAGTTCTCCTTGACGAACTGCTGCTCGCCGCCCTCCCTGATCTTCCACAGAAGATAGCCGCGCACCACGATCTGCAGCCCGTCGCTGGTGCTGATCTCCTCGTGGGGCGACTCGACAAGCTGGAGGCGCGTGTCGAGCTTCGTGACCTTGTCGATGAAGACCGGCCACTGGAAATGCAGCCCGGGTTCCCGGATCACACTCTGCTCGCCGGTGCGCCCGAAGGTAGCCTTGATCGCCACTTCGTTGAACTTGACGGTATAGGTCGTGCTGAACAGGAGAAGCAGCACGACGAGAAGCAACCCAACACCGAGGGCAATCGCCTTGTTCATTGGCCGGACTCTCCTTCTGTGCTTGTCACCCCGGGGCTGAGGTCGAGCACGGGGTTGATCTCCGTCAGCTCGAAATCAAAGCTCACCCGTGAGGGGTCGATCCCCAGGACGTACTTGCGCAGGCCGTACAGGGCCTCGCCGTACACGAGCATGGTCTGCCGCTGGCGGTAGAGCCGCGGGGCGGCCCGGTAGGAAATGAGCTGGGCCTGCAGCCGTGAGGCCTCGGCCCGCGCCTCCATGAGCCGCACCCACTGGTCGCGCTCGGCCTCGGCGATGAACTGGGCGACCTGCCCGCCGCTGGCCACGAGCATCTGCTCCACCTTCACCCGCTGGGCGACGGTGTCGGAGTGCTCGAGCCCGAGGGCGGCCTTCAGGCGCTCCCACTCGTCGATCTCCGCGAGGATCGGCTCCTTCATCTCCGGATCGCCCACGAGGACCGCGAAGGTGGTGGCCACCTGCTGGCGGGCCTTGGCGATCAGTTCCTGCCGCGCCTGATCGCTGATCGACAGCTCCACGAACGTCAAGGCCGCCTCGCCGGCCGGCCGGACCAGGGGGATGTTCACCGCCACCACTTCGATGCCCGTGCGGTTCTCGTCGAACACGCCCTGGATCCTTTGCCGCAGGGCCGAAGAAAGCGCCGAACGATGCGCCGAGAGCACCTCGTCCAACGCGTGCCGGGCGAAGTACTGGCTGATCTCCCTCAGGGCCAGGGCCCGCAGGGCCTTCTCTCGCATGGTGATCTCCTCCCGGCGCGAGAGCGCATCGGAGGAGAAGTGAAGGTAATCCATCAGCCCCCCGTCCGACCTGATCCTGTACTGCAGGATGATCTCTGCGTCGACGAGCGAGATCTGGCCGGCGATGCGCTGCCCGCGCTCGTCGAGGCGGTCTTCTTCTTCGCCTCCCTCGTCGGCGGGCGGCGCCGCCAGATCCGGCTCCGCCGTCCCCACCGCAAAACTGCTGACGATGAACGGATCGAGCTCCTTGTCGAACTTCGCGCTCAGGTCGTCATCCCAGAGGCGAGGCTGATCCAGGTCGCGGATCTGGTGTGCGGTCAGGGGCAGCTCGCGGATCGTGGTGACGTCGTAGCGTTCGGCGGTCTGGAAGGGCCAGGGCAGCTTCCACATGATGCCCGAGCCGTGGGCGATTTCGCCGACCATCTCCCCCCGCGCCAGCTTCACCGCCTGCTGGTTCGGCTCGACGATGACCATCATGTTCAGCACGATGAGCACGAACACGCCGAGGGCGATGAGCCAGGCGAAGCTGCGAAGCAGGAGCTGATAGCCCCAGGAGCTGGTCACGTCGAAGCCGAACTGGTAGTTGACCGCCTCGTTGATCGACTTCACGAGGTTGTCCGGCGCGGCGAACATGCTCAGGGCCTTGGAGTCATAGGCCGGGCGGGGCGTCTCCCCCACCACGCGAGGCCGGTAGAGATTCAGGATGAAGTTGAGGACGATCTCCACGGCGAGGACGATCATGAAGGCGGGGATCGCCCAGACGATGGCCTCGATGACGCCTTCCTTGTTGAAGAAACGGAAGCCGATGCCGACGGCGATGGCCAGCGTGACCAGGGAGTTGCCGACCATGTAGGCCGCCCCGCCGCGCAGATTCTGCCAGGCGACCTGCTTGGCCATGCCCGCCACGAAGCGCGAGACGATGAAGGAGGCGGCGGAGAAGGCCAGGCAGATGGCCACCGCCCAGCCGAGGTGCTCGGTGAGGTGGAAGACCGCCTCGCCGGCGTTGACCTGGCTCATGTAGCGAAGCATCATCCAGGCCAGCAGGCCCAGGGCGGCGGCGATGAGCAGGCTCAGACCCGGCATGAGCCATTTGTGCATCAGCCGCAGACGGCGGGCGGCGACGCGCAGCTCCTCGTCGGCGTGCTCGAAAACCGAACCCGCCTCGCTGCGCGTGGCGGCAAGTTCATCCTCCTCAAGCGCTTCCAGCCGCTCGAGCTTGTGCTGGTTGAAGATGACGATCAGCCCCAGCCAGGCCAGCAGGCCCAAGAGGATGTAGAGGGAGCCGAAGAGGAACGGCGTGTCCTTGGCGACGAGGCTGAAGATGAGCAGCGTCAGGCCGATGCCGAGCTGGACCAGAAATCCGACCCCGGCGACCCGCGTGGCTCGCTGATAGGCGTGATGGTCGATTCTCATAGGCGTCTCAACTCTTCCGGCGAGGGTCAGAGCCCGCAATCGACGAGATATGACGGCTCGGGCCGTGCCGATGCGCCAATGCCGGACCCCGCCGCCACGCCCGCTGGGGCGACCGGGGTTCCGTGCAAACACCGCGCGCGGGCAGGTCGCGGTGAACCCTTTCGCGTTGAACTACGTACCATGGCCCGGCCCGAGTTCGCCGAATCGGGCTAAATTGTTCATTTCCCCCCGCCGCCGCCGCTCGTCCAGCCCCGGCGACCCCTCCGCTCCCGACCATGCTCGAGCAGACCCTCGCGATCGTCCGCAACACGTTCTTCGAGAGCATTCGCCAGCCGATCGTGCTGGTCGTGCTGGTCGTCGCCACCATCTTCCTCGTCCTCAGCAACCCGCTGGCGGCGTTCACGATGGAGGATGATCAGCGGATGATGATCGACATCGGGATGGCCACCGTCTTCCTCTGCGGGGCCCTCCTGGCCGCCTTCGTCGCCACGGGCGTGCTCACCCGCGAGATCGAGAACAAGACGGCCCTGACGGTCATCTCCAAGCCGGTCGGCCGGCCCGTGTTCGTGATCGGCAAGTTCCTGGGCGTGGCCGGGGCCCTGATCCTGTCCACCCTCTACATGAGCTTCGTCTTCCTCCTGGTGGAATTGCACACCGTCCTGGAGACGGTCCGGGATCCGATCCATGTGCCCGTCATCGCCTTCGGCGTGGGCGCCGCAATCATCGGCCTGGCCGCCAGCGTGTGGTGCAACTACTTCTACGGCAAGGTGTTCGCGAGCACGGCGATCTGCATCATGACCCCCCTGGTCGCCCTGGCCTACTTCTTCAGCCTCCTCTTCAACTACAAATTCGAGCCGCAGCCGATCGGCACGGACTTCAAGCCCGACCTCTGGTTGGGGCTGTTCTCGCTGATGATCGCGATTCTTGTGCTGACGGCGATCGCTATCGCCGCATCGGCCCGGCTGGGGCAGGTGATGACCCTCTGCGCCACGCTCGGCGTCTTCCTGCTGGGCCTGCTCTCGGACTGGATCATCGGCCGGCCCATCAAGAACCTGGAGGGCCTCTGGCTGGAGCGGGCCAGCGCCGCCGGTCTGACCGAAGAGATCGAGGTGATCAAGTCCTTCACCCTGGCCACCGGCGAGGTGCAGACGGCCCCCACCCCCGAGATCCAGGAGGTCGCCACGGTCGCCCTGACCACGATGGCCCAGGGCTGGGAACGCTTGGAATACGGCATCTTCTGGGTCTTTTACTCGGTCCTGCCCAACTTTCAGGTGCTCTGGCTGAGCGATGCCCTGACCCAGGGGCACAAGATCCCCCTGGCCCACGTCGCCCTGACGGCCCTCTACGGCCTGCTCTACATCGGCGTCGCCCTCTCCCTGGCCATCATTCTCTTCCAGCGGCGCGAGGTGGGGTGAGGAAGGCCTGGATGCCTGGAGGCTTGAAGACCTGAAGGCGCGAAGGCGCGCCGGTGAGAGCCGGGCTCTGCGAGCCCGTCGGCCGACCCAGCGGGCAGTCAATCCCGCCTCGTCTCCCAGCCCTCTCCATCCCCGCCATGCCCCGCGCCGCAGCGCCTCTACAATTGCCGGTGAAGATGAGCGCAGTCGAGCTGAAGTCGATCAAGGTTCGCGGGGCACGCGAGCACAACCTCCGCGCGATGGATGTGGACATCCCCCGCGATCGGCTGGTGGTCATCACCGGCGTCTCCGGCTCGGGCAAGAGCTCCCTGGCCTTCGACACCATCTTCGCCGAGGGCCAGCGCAAGTACATGGAGTCGCTCAGCGCCTACGCCAGGCAGTTCCTCGAGCAGCTCCAGAAGCCGGATGTGGAGTCGATCGAGGGTCTGCCCCCCACCATCGCCATCCAGCAGCGATCCGGCGGGCACAACCCCCGCTCCACCGTCGCCACCACCACCGAGATCTACGACTACCTGCGCCTGCTCTTCGCCCGCTGCGGCCAGCCCATCTGCTGGCACGAGACCGGGCGGGAGCAGATCTGCGGCCAGCCCATCACCGCCTCCAGCGCCACCCAGATCGTCGACACCCTGATGAGCCTCGGCGACGGGACCCGGATGATGGTCTGCTCGCCGGTCATCCGCGGCAAGAAGGGCTATCACCGCGAAGTCATCGAAGGCCTCCAGAAGCACGGCTTCGTCCGCGCCCGGGTGAATGGCGACGTGATCGACATCCGCGAGGCGCTGAAGGAGGGCGGCGACAACCCGCTCGATCTCGGCCGCTACGAGCAGCACACGATCGAAGCGGTGGTTGATCGCCTCGTCATCGGGCCCGATGTCCGCCAGCGCCTGGCCGATTCCATCGAGGTCGCCCTGAAACTCAGCGAAGGCCTGCTCGTGGCCCTGATCAAGGAGGGGGCCACTTCCGGGGGCGGGGGCGCCGGGATTTCCGGGGGCTGGCGCGAGCACCGCTTCAGCGAGAAGTTCGCCTGCCCCGATCACCCCGAGTGCAGCATCGAGGAGCTGGAGCCGCGGCTGTTCTCGTTCAACAGCCCCTACGGCGCGTGTCCGCGCTGCGACGGGCTGGGCGTGATCAGCGAGTTCGACGAAGCGCTCATCATCCCCGACCCCACGCTCACCCTTGCCGAAGGCGCCGTCCAGCCCTGGCGCAAGAACGGCCGGCGAATGAACATGTACTACGGCCGGATGCTGCGCCGCTTCTGCGATGCCATCGGCATCGTCAAGACCACGCCCTACGAGAGATTGCCCAAGACGGCCCGACGCGTGCTCATCGACGGCACGAGCGAATCCGACGAAGCCCGGCTCGGCTTCGTCTTCGAGGGCGTCGTCCCCAACCTCCGCCGCCGTTACGAAAACACCGACAGCGATTTCATCCGCGAGCGGCTGCGCACTTACATGAGCTCCGCGGCGTGCCCGGCCTGCGCCGGACGGCGCCTCCGCCTCGAGTCCGTGCACGTGATGCTGCGCTCCGGGCGGCTGCGCGTGAGCATCGCCGACGTCACCGCCATGACCATCGACCAGGCGATCGGCTTCTTCGAGACCATCGACCTGAGCGAAGAGCAGCGTCAGATCGCCGAGCCCATCCTGCGCGAGATCAACGCCCGCCTGGGCTTTCTCGCCTCGGTCGGCTTGAACTACCTGACGCTGGACCGGGCCAGCAGCACCCTCTCCGGCGGCGAGGCCCAGCGCATCCGGCTGGCCACGCAGGTCGGATCCGGGCTGGTCGGCGTCTGCTACGCCCTCGATGAACCCACCATCGGCCTCCACCAGCGCGACAACGATCGGCTCATCAACACCCTCCGCCACCTCAGCAGCATCGGCAACACCGTGCTCGTCGTCGAGCACGATGAAGGCATGATCCGCGCTGCCGATCACATCATCGACATCGGGCCCGGCCCCGGCGAGCACGGCGGAACCGTCACCGCCCAGGGCACGATCGACGACATCTGCGCCTGCCCCGCCTCCCTCACCGGCGCGTTTCTTTCCCGCCAGCGCTCCATCAAAACGCCCCGGCGAAGGCGGCCGGTCAAGCAGACGGAAGCCGTCGTCGTCAAGGGCGCTAGGGCCAACAACCTCAAATCCATCGACGTGGCCTTTCCGCTGGGCGGGCTCATCTGCGTCACCGGCGTCTCCGGCTCCGGCAAGTCCACCCTCGTCAACGAAACCCTGCTCAAGGCCGCCCGACGAACCGTCCATCATTCGCGCATCACCCCCGGAGCCCATGGTCGCGTCAACGGGCTCGGGAAAATCGACCGCGTGGTCGAAGTCGATCAATCGCCCATCGGGCGCACACCGCGCTCCAACGCCGCCACCTACACCGGCATCTTCGATGACATCCGCAAGCTCTTCGCCCAGACCCGGGAAGCGCGGATTCGCGGCTACCAGCCCGGCCGCTTCTCCTTCAACGTCAAGGGCGGGCGCTGCGAGGCCTGCCAGGGCCAGGGCGTGAAGAAGATCGAGATGCACTTTCTGCCCGATGTCTTCGTCACCTGCGAGATCTGCAAGGGCCGGCGCTACAACCGCGAGACGCTGGAGGTCTCCTACCGCCACAAGACCATCGCCGACATTCTCGAAATGACGGTCGAGGAGGCCGTCGATTTCTTCGAGGCGCATCGGCGGATTCAGCGCATGGTCCGCTGCCTGCATGATGTGGGCCTGGACTACCTGCACCTGGGCCAACCCTCGACGACTCTTTCCGGGGGCGAGGCGCAGC
>Ga0272441_10012680_pt1 | contig 12264 bp, 9 predicted proteins | sample SSMProp6N_FD_193582 | JGI IMG/M metagenome (GOLD analysis project Ga0272441, IMG submission 193582) | Marine sediment archaeal communities from Little Sippewissett salt marsh, Falmouth, MA, United States - SSM-Prop-6N | ecosystem: Environmental > Aquatic > Marine > Wetlands > Sediment ...
GGCAATTGAACCCTCCCCTCGGCAAGCCGCGGGGAGGGTTCAACGTAAGGATGAAAGTCTATTTTCAGTTCGCGGTTCAAAAACGCCCTGCTGGGCCTGGATGGTTAAGCCTCATGCAAACTGCATCCTTTAAGACACGTTTTGCTTATGCACTGCCGGCATTTGCCCTGGCCATTATCGGCATACCGGTTTACGTGTACATCCCCAAGTTCTATACGGATGTGGTGGGGATTGATATCGGTCTGGCGGGTCTTCTGCTGTTCGGCGTTCGCCTTTTTGATGCGGTCACCGACCCGCTCATGGGGACCCTGTCCGACCGGACACGCTCTCGCTTCGGCCGCCGCAGGCCCTATATATTGATCGGTTCACTGCTTATCGCCGTGGCCCTGTTATTTCTGTTTAATCCTCCTGCGGTGTCAACCACCTGGAGTACGCTCTGGTTTGCCTTCTGGATCTACGCGCTCTTTTTGTTTTGGACGCTGGTCACGGTTCCTTATGAAGCGCTGGGTCCCGAAATCACCTATGACTATGACGCGAGAACAGCCTTGTTTGCCTGGCGGGATGGTTTTCTGATCGCCGGCACCCTGGCTGCCGCGGCATCTCCGGCCCTGGTTCAGGCCATCTTCCAGACCGGTGACGATGCGTCCGGCCAACGCAGCCAATTTTTCTGGATTTCGGTGATCTATGCCCCGCTTATCGTGGGGATGTGCGGGTGGTGCGTCAGGGCCGTACGCGAGCGGGAATATGTACCGGCAGTGGCTTCGGCCGTTGGCTGGCGAGACCTTCGATCGGTCTTTAGGAATCGGCCGTTCATGATCCTGTTGGCCGCCTACACCATCAGCGCCATCGGCAGCAACTTGCCGGCGACACTGATACTTTACTACGTTCAATACGTGCTCGGTTCAAACCAGGCGGACCTGTTTCTTATGCTATACTTTGTGACCGGTATCCTCCTCCTTCCGGTCTGGGTCCGCCTGGCCCACCGCTTCGGCAGAAAAGAGACCTGGATTGCATCCATGGCAGTCAACACCGGTGCATTCATCGGCGTCTTTTTTCTGGGTCCAGGAGACACCGCCATCTATGCGATCCTGGTGGTGGTGTCCGGCATTGGATTCGGTGCTACCCTGGCACTGCCCTCTGCCATCCAGGCAGATGTGATTGATTACGACGAACTGATAACGGGCCGCCGCCGGGAAGGCCAGTATATCGGGCTGTGGTCCATCGCCAAGAAACTGGCTGCAGCCGTGGGCGTTGGCGTGGGCCTGGCCGTTCTTGGTGCCACCGGATACACGCCCAACGTTCCTCAGACCGACACGGTGCGCTTAGCCCTGCGTGTCCTTTACGCCCTGGTGCCGTCGGTCTGCAACCTGCTGGCCATCGCCATTGCCCTGTACTATCCCATCAGCGGTGACATCCACGGCCGTATCCGGGCAGCCATCGACCGGCGACGGGCCGGCCATATGGTTACCGACCCGCTGAAACCCGCAGAAACGATCGGATAGAGGCAATGACCATGGAGAGCTGGATGACCATACCGATGATCAACCTGGCCACAGTTACCGCGATGATGACCGTGGGCTGGATTTTCAGTGTATTACGCCACAACGTCACCATCGTGGATAGCTTGTGGGGTGTGGGGTTCGTGCTGGTGGCCGGGGTCACGTTCTGGACGGGAAACGGGTTTACTGATCGAAGCCTGCTGATTCTGTGCCTGACCGCCGGCTGGGGATTGCGTCTTGCCGGGTATCTGACCTGGCGCAACTGGGGCCAAAACGAAGATCACCGCTACGGCCAGTGGCGAGAGAAGAGCGGGCAGCGCTTCTGGTTCGTCAGCCTCTTCAAGGTTTTCTGGCTGCAGGCGCTCTTTCTCTGGTCCATCTCCCTGGTATTGCAAAAAGCGCAGTTGTCCGCAGAGCCGTCCCGATTGACCAGGCTGGACATCCTGGGTGCCATCGTGTGGGCGACTGGTTTTGTTTTCGAGTCAGTCGGCGACTGGCAGTTGGCCCGGTTCAAAGCGAACCCGGCCAACCGCGGCCGGGTCATGGACCGTGGCCTGTGGGCCTGGAGCCGCCATCCCAACTACTTCGGCGAATTTTTGATCTGGTGGGGTTTCTTCCTGGTGGCCCTGGCCACACCGGGCGGATGGTGGACGGTGGTCAGCCCCGTCATCATCTCCCTAGTCCTGTTGAAGATGACCGGTGTACCGCTGACCGAAGCGGCCCTTAAGACCCGGCGTCCCGGTTATGCCAAATACATCGAAAAGACTAGCACATTCTTCCCACGGCCCCCGAGAAAGCGAGTCAGATGAAGTCGCTTACCGACCTGGCAGACCGGGCATGCCTTCCCGATGCGTTGATCCGGCTGGGCTTTCGGTCATAGATCAGTTCTATCGCGTAATTCAAACTCCGTAGTTAATTACCTGATTGAATCCTCCCCGCGGCAAGCCGCGGGGAGGATTCACCGTAAGGATGAAAGATGCCGCCTTTGCATGGACAAGGTTCATCGCGCCGTGGTATGCGTTGTTCTGGGGAGTTTTATGTGCAACGCATAAGGACCGCGGCAGGCCTCTGCCGCACAAAGGGGGAGGAAACTATATGGAGTTTATCGATTTTTCCAACATTCACGGCATGCTTAAACAAACGGTCGACCGATATGGCGAAACCATTGCCTATAAGTGGTTTACGGAACCTGGGCAAATCGATTCGGTGACCTGGAACCAGTTTTACGGTCAGGTCCGACAGGTGGGCAAATCGCTCATGGCGCTGGGGGTGGAAAAAGGCAACAAGGTCAACATTCTCAGCTATTCGCGGTACCAGTGGGTGCTCTGCGATATGGGCATCACCAGCATCGGATCGGTAACGGTGGGCATCTACCAGTCCAACCTGCCCAAGGATGTCCGTTATATCGTCGATCACTCGGATGCGGTGGTGATTTTCGCCGAGGACAATGCACAACTGGCCAAGTTGATGGAAATCCGGGCCGAGATTCCCGACATCCGCAAGGTAGTTCTGTTTATCGGAGACGTACCGGCAGACGATTGGGTCATCAGCTTCGAAGACTTTCTGGCGTTGGGCAAGGATGTCACCGATGCCGATTTCGATTCAAGGGTGGAGGCCGTGACGCCGCCAGACCCGGCGGGCATCGTTTACACCTCCGGCACGACAGGGGTTCCCAAAGGCGCGGTGCTGACCCACGACAACATCACCTTTACGGCCCAGTCGGTGAAAGGCAGCACCAATATCAGCGAAGGGGAGGAAGTCTTTTTATTCCTGCCGCTGGCCCACGTCTTCGCCCGCACCTGTGTCTACGCCACCCTGCTCACCGGGTGCGCAACGACATTCACGCGCAGCATGGAAACCATCGTCGAAGATATCGGCGTGGCACGTCCGCACTGGTTTGCCAGCGTGCCCCGCATCTACGAAAAAGTCTACTCCAAGGTCATCAGCGGTGCGGAAGCCAAGGGCGGCATAGCATTGAAAATATTCCGGTGGGCCTGTGAAGTGGGAGAAGCCGTCAGCGACTGCAAGCTCAACAAACAGCCCATCCCCTTCGGGTTGGGAATCAAGTATGCATTGGCCACCAAGCTGGTCTTCAGCAAGGTGCAGGCAGCCCTGGGCGGCAGGGTCAAATGGTGCATCAGCGGCGCAGCACCGTTGAACCCCTCCATTGCCAAATTCTTCCACGCCGCCGGTATTTTGATTCTTGAGGGCATCGGTATGACGGAAAATACATCGTTTACAAATCTCAACCGCTACGACAACTATCGTTTCGGCTGGGTCGGCCCTCCAGGTCCCGGCATCGAGCAAAAAACGGCCGACGACGGTGAAGTGATGTATCGCGGTAGAAACGTCATGAAGGAATATTACAAAATGCCGGAAGATACGGCTGAAACGATAACACCCGACGGGTGGCAGTACACCGGTGATTTGGGTGAGATCGACAGCGAAAACTTCCTGAAAATCACCGGTCGGAAAAAGGATCTCATCATCACTGCCGGCGGTAAAAACATTGCACCGTCCTCCATAGAAGGGGTCATCGCCACGTCCAAGTACATCAATCAGATATGCATCATCGGCGACAAGCGGAAATTCCTCAGCGCGCTCGTCACCATCGATCCTGAAAATGTGCCGGAATGGGCACAGACCCAGGGCATCACTTTCAACTCACTGGAAGAGTTGATGACCAACGGCAAGGTGCGGGCGATGATCGAAAAGGAAGTGGCCGAGAAGAACAAGGAATTCGCCAGTTTCGAGACGATCAAGAAGATCACCATCGTACCGGAGTTCACCATCGAAAACGGCCTGCTGACGCCGACGATGAAACTCAAAAAGAATGTGGCATTCGCTCAGTACGAGGAAACGATCAACGCAATGTACCCGGATGATTAGGTGGAGGGGTAAAGGTGGAAGGCTGAGAGCTGAAATCAGAAGGTGACGTCCGAGGACTAAAGGTTGAAAACGGAAGGAAAGAGCGGGCATCCATTGAGAAATGATTTCAGTAATAGCCAGATCGTACCACACGATTTCTGAAACGTACGATAACTGCTATAGTCCCGTTGCTATCATTTTTCTGACCAAGATTGCTTTTGCGTCTATCAACTGAGTTATCACCCAACTTTCTGCCAACGCATATTTACAACTTTGCAAAAAAGTGGCTATCTGTTGCTCAAGACAGGTCGATCCGATTTGGCTTGATGGCAAGCAACATGTCGTTTTCGTCAAGGCGTTTTTAGTGCGATATCCAAGATAAATCTTCAATAAAATCCAATCAAACGAACCTTTGGGCCACAGCCACGATTTAATCGGCGCTGGACTCCCACAACCGATTCATTCTATTCATAAATATGAAACTTCGAATGATTATCATTATCCTCTCTTTAATGGCATTTCTTTCAGCATGGACAGGGGGGTACCTTTTTTATTCATCAATAAAAACGTCTGCAATTGAGGAAGCCAACAAGCAGGCTGTTTTTCACACGGAGACAATAAAGGGGCATTTGTCTTTCTTTTTACAGGAAAATTTGAATTCGGTCAGCGCTTTGGCGGGGCTTAAAGAACTAACCAATGCCCTATCTAAAAAAGACCAGGACTCACTCGCAGGAACCAATTCCCTCCTCGATCATTTTAAAAGAACCTACCAGGCAGATGTCTGCTATTTAATTGACCGAGATGGCAACACCATCGCCTCAAGCAATCGAAGTTCCCCTGATAGTTTTATAGGACAAAACTATGCTTTCCGCCCCTACTTCCAGCAGGCCATAAAAGGTGATCCAACTGCCTTTTTTGGTTACATGGCACTCGGGGTGACATCAGGCAAAAGAGGGATCTACTACAGTCATCCGGTTCATGGAGATGGTCAGGAAACGCCCATAGGGGTTGCGGTCATCAAAGCACCTATCGAACCCATGGAAAAGGCGTTCGTGAAGGAATATGAAGGAATCGTGATGCTCACAGACCCACATGGCATTGTTTTCATCACCAACCACCCAGAATGGATTTTGCATACCTTCTCAAAACTTTCTGACGAAGAGACCAAACGTATCGAAAGCTATCGGCAATTTGGACAGGGACCGTGGCGTTGGACAGGTCTTAATTTGATAGATGAGGCGCATGCGATTGATAGTTTTGGAAATCAATATCTCTTCCATAAGATCGCACTGGAAAACTATCCAGGGTGGAATCTTATCTTCTTGAGCGACATCAATTCAATTTTAAAGCGCGTGCAGCGACCGTTAATCAAAATCAGCGGCTATCTGATCATTACATTATGCGTATTGATCGGTTTGACAGTTTTTTTTCTATATAAAAAAGCCAATCGTGAAATCGATCAACGCATCAAAGCCGAGCACGCTTTAAAAAGCGCTCATGATGATCTTGAGAAACGCGTTGATGAACGAACCGCTGAACTAACTAAGTCCGTCGTTGAACTCCGGAAAGAAATAATTGAACGAAAACGTGCGGAAGAGGCGCTTCGTGGAAGTGAAGAGAAGTTTAGAACGTTAACAGACAATTTAAGTGTTGGGGTGTTCCGAAGTACGCCGGGCCCAAAAGGTAATTATGTCGAGGTAAATTCAGCATATATGCGAATGTTTGGATTTGAGCATAAGGAAACGTTGCTTTCATTATATGCTTACGAACTTTATCAAAACCCGGACGATAGAGACAAATTCAGTAGCAAGATGCTCAAAGACGGCGCTGTCAAAAATGAAGAAATCATCTTTAAACGGAGAGACGGGACGTCATTTTGTGGTTCAGTAACAGCGGTGGTGGTAAAAGATGACCACGGGAAAGCGAGTCACTATGACGGCATTCTAGAAGACATCACAGAACTCAGGCAAGCCAAGGAGGAGGCCCAGAAGCGCAGAGAAGAGATCGCTCATATGGGGCGAGTGGCAACAATGGGTGAACTCTCCGCGTCGTTGGCGCATGAACTCAATCAGCCTTTGACAGCAATCTTGAGCAACGCACAGGCAGCCCTTCGATTCATTGCCAACGACAGAATGGATCTTGATGAGATTGGTGATATACTCAATGATATCGTCGCCGACGACAGGCGCGCCGGCAAGGTCATTCACCGGCTTCGTTCGCTGTTCAGAAAAGGCGAATGTAAAAGGGTTTCCGTAGACGTTAACAATCTAATTCAAGAGGTTGTTTCCCTTATACACACCGAAGCGATGATAAGGAATGTCTCCATAGAGACCACTCTGGACAGAGGCCTTGCCCCAATTCTGGGAGACAAGATCCAACTGCAACAGGTGATTATCAATTTCATCCTGAATGCCTCAGACGCAATGAAAGACATGGATAGCGGCCCCCGTAAGATTACGATCACAACGAGCAATGAAAATGAGAAAATGGTCAAAGTGGGCGTTCACGATAACGGGGTCGGCCTGGCTGAGGATTCTTTAGGCCACATGATAGAGCCCTTCTTTACCACCAAGCCGGAAGGCATGGGAATGGGACTTTCAATCAATCGAACCATTATCGATGCTCATTTGGGCCGGATGTGGGCTGTCAATAATCCCGACAAAGGGGCCACATTTTATTTTACGTTGCCAATTCATGATGAGGTATAAATGAGCCCATCCAATGCAATCATATTTGTGGTCGATGACGATACCTCATTACGTAATGCCGTAAAAAGATTAATTCGATCTCTGGGGTTTACCGTGGAAACTTTCGACTCAGCTCAAGCGTTTTTAACACATGAACCTCATGATGGGCCGGCATGCCTGGTTCTTGATATTCGGATGCCGGGAACTAGCGGGATCCAACTTCAAGAGCGATTGGCAAAGGCCGGCGTTCAAATGCCGATCATCTTTATTACCGGACACGGTAATATTCCGATGAGTGTCAAGGCCATGAAGGCTGGGGCGGTGGATTTTATCGAAAAGCCCTTTGAAGACCAACAACTGATTGACGCCATTCACGTGGCCATTGCCAGAAGCAATCAATTGAGAAAACAACAAGCCGAATTGAACAAACTTCAACAGCGTGTTGATTCGTTAACGCCCCGGGAACATGAAGTGTTTAGGCTTGTGGCATCCGGAATGTTGAACAAACAGATCGCTTTTGATTTGGGCCTGAGCGAAAAAACCGTTAAAATTCACCGTTCCCGCGTTATGCAAAAAATGAAGGCAGCATCACTGGCGGATCTGGTCAGGATGGCTGAAAAAACAATACCTTCCAATAGCAACCGCAAATCTATATAAGACTATAGTCCTATACGCATGGGACCAAGGTCCGATTGTCTCGCCCACTTCTATTCAATTATAATCCTGCCATAATTCGGTAATTTCTGTTCACGCACACTCGCATTATTATCCGATTTCAGATCTCACACCTTAAATGCGGCCATTAAGGCCGCTTGGTTTAACACTGGTGATCCATGATCAAAAGTTGCCCAACCATTGGTATCGTCGACGATGAACCCTTGGTCTGTAGGGCATTGAGCCGGTTGATAACCTCAGCGGGATTCAATGTAATCACATATGGTTCGGCACAGGCATTTTTGGATGATAAACCCACCAGCGAGCCCGACCTGCTGGTCCTCGACATGCGGATGCCCGGAATGAATGGGTTGGATTTACAAAATCATTTGGCTGCTACGGGGCGGACCATTCCCATCGTGTTTATTACGGCTCATGAAAACGAATTGGCCAAAGCAACGGCTATAGCATCCGGTGCGGTGGCCTTTTTTCAAAAGCCGTTGGATCAAAAAGATCTATTGGGAGCTATTCACAAAGCACTTAATTTGAAAAACACTTAAGATTTAATCTATCATACAAAGGAGGATTAGCCATGCATGAAGAGAAATCAGGACCCACACGGAGTACTTCTCAAAAGATAGGATTGTTCTTAGGCCCTGCATTATTTTTGATTGTGATCCTGTTTTTTGATTTTGATTCCGAAAAGCCCATCGTTACCCGAATGGCCGCAGTGGCAATCCTGATGGCCGTATGGTGGATCACCGACGCCATACCGCTTTTTGCGACTGCATTGCTGCCGATGCTTCTCTATCCGCTGTTGGGCATTTTAAAGGGCAAAGCCGTCGCACCCATATATATCAACAGCACGATTTTTCTGTTCATGGGCGGCTTTATGATCGCGTTGACCATGGAAAAATGGCAATTGCACCGACGCATCGCCCTTTTCATCATCCGTCTCATCGGAGGCGGACCTTCCCGAATTATACTCGGATTCATGGCGGCGGCCGCATTTTTATCCATGTGGATATCCAATACCGCCACGGCGATTATGATGGTTCCCATCGGTCTGGCAATTGTTTCGCAGATGGAGGCCAAATTCGATGAAGCCAAAACGCATAAATTCACGGTGGCGCTGATGCTCGGCATTGCCTATGCGTGTTCGGTGGGCGGGGTGGCCACCCTGGTGGGAACACCCCCCAACCTCTCTTTCGCACGGATTTTTGAAATTACCTTTCCAGAAGCCACACCAATCGCCTTTGGCACCTGGTTTACCATGGCACTGCCGCTCAGCGTGGTCATGCTTGTGACCATCTGGCTGATCCTCACCAAGATATTTTTCCGTGTCCCGGCAGATATCACGGTCGACCGGGCAATTGTGGATAAAGAATATGACGACCTGGGCCCAATGAGTTTTGAGGAAAAAATTGTCCTGGTTGTCTTTTTACTGACGGCATTCCTATGGGTGTTCCGCAAGACACTGAATCTGGGATTCGTGTCCATACCGGGATGGTCTCAATTGATTCCCTATCCCAAGCTGATCGACGATGGCACCGTGGCGTTGACCATGGCCATGATTTTGTTTTTGATCCCGACCCGCAGCAAAGATGCCGAGACGGCCACCATCATGGGGCCGGATGTGATCAAAAATATTCCCTGGAACATTGTCATCCTTTTTGGCGGTGGTTTTGCCATGGCCAAGGGCTTTCAAGTGACCGGCCTTTCGACACTGATCGGAAATCAATTTGCCGGGCTGGCCGGTATGTCGCCGGTCTTAATGACCTCCATCATCTGCACCGGCCTGACTTTCTTGACGGAGCTGACATCCAATACCGCGACCACGGAAATGATTCTTCCGATATTGGCATCCGTAGCCTTTGCCATGAAGGCCAATCCGTTGCTGTTGATGATCCCGGCCACGCTTTCCGCATCCTGTGCGTTTATGATGCCGGTGGCTACGCCGCCCAATGCCATCGTCTTCGGCAGCGGACGAATCAAGATCGCCGAGATGGCCAAAGTGGGGGTCTTTATCAACATCGTCGGCGTCCTGATCATTACGGCCATGTTTTTTATTCTTGGAACAGCGGTATTCTCCATTGATCCAGGTGTGTTCCCCGAGTGGGCCCAAAACATGGGATCCGGAGCGCATAATTAATTTTTCACCTGTCTGGATTTGTTACCAATGACCGCTAACAAGCAAAAGGCAGAAGGAATAAAAAGATGAAATATAAAATTTTTCAGATTATACTATTCGCTGCTGCGGTGGCAATAGCGCTACCCATATCTGTGGGCGTCGCCTCAGCGGAGTCAGTTACTATCGGCATTCCGCTTCCGCTGAGTGGCAATTTGAAAGCCTTCGGCACCATGATGAAAAATTCATTTGAAATGGCGCAAGTGTCCATTAACGAAGCGGGCGGAATCAATGGCAATTCCTTGGAAATTGTTTTTGCTGATGACCAAGGCAAAGTGGCCTTCGCCAAAACCGCATTTGATCAATTGGTCGCTGCCAAGCCGGTGATGTTGGTCGGCGGCTATGCCAGTGACCCAACCTACCAGATGGCAAAATTGTCGCAAAACAAGGATTTACCTTTTCTCATCTGCACGGCTTCGGCCGATAAAATCACCCAGAAAGGGTGGCAAAACATCTACCGCATGAATCCGCCGATCAGCGAGTATACCAAGGGTCTCGAGGACTTTTTTATCAATCGTATTAAACCTAAATCCGTGGCCATTATATATGAAAACAGCATGTTCGGAACCAATGGGGCCCTGCGCATGGCCGAATTCTGTACCGATCAGGCCATTGAAATACGGGCCCAGATCGACTATGATAAGACAACAATCAGCCCGGCATACTTTCGTTCCCTACTTGCACCCTTGACCGAAGATCCGCCAGATGTGATCTACATGATCGCCTACCTTGAAGATGCGCTGATGCTGGTCGATCAGATCCAGGACCTAAAGCTTAAACCACTGCTCGTTGGCGGGGCAGGTGGATTTACACTGGAAGCCTTTGTTAAAAGGGCGGGAGCGTCCGCAAACAACTTGTTGACCGTCTCCTTGTGGTCCGAACACGTGCTCTATACCGGCGCCAAGGAGTATCACACGCAGTATGTGAACCGGTACGGCGAATCTCCAGACTATCACGGGGCCGAAGCTTATTCAGCGCTGCTCGCGGCGTCAGACGCGTTAAAGCGGACAACGTCGTTCACCCCGAAAAGTATCAGAGATGCATTGAATCGAACTTATCTGATAACCCCATTTGGGCCGGTTAAGTTTTACGCGTATGAAGATTTTGAAAGGCAAAACAGCATCAACACGCTGGTCTTACAGATCATTGACGGCAAGTTCGAGACCATCTGGCCTCCGGCCTTTGCATCTGCGATGTTCAAATCGCCTTAAATAAAAATTATGATGGAGGAAAAAATGAAAGCAATCCAGAAAATTTTGGTCGGCTGCGACTTCTCTAATTACTCAAAGAATACATTGCAATATGCAGCCACACTGGCCGAAAAATTTAAGGCTGAGTTGACCATTGTGAATGTGATCAACAAGAAAGATATCGATACCATTTTAAAAGTTGCCGAGGGGCAGTTTGACCGAAACATTGAAAAGTATGTAGAGAAATCGGCCAAAGAATATACAGAAAGAGTAAAAAAGGATAGAACTCGACAAATGGATAAACTCATCGATGAGATCGGTTGTGCTGATTTGAAGATACAGAAAATGTTCAGAATTGGCGTACCTTTCCAGGAGTTAATCCGTGCAATCGAGGATGAGGAGGCAGATCTGATGGTCATGGGCCAAAAAGGTCGCAGCGATCTTGCAGGCGTTCTTTTCGGATCAAATGCCGAAAAAGTTTTTCGCCGATGTCCGGTTCCGCTGTTGAGCGTGCGGCCATTAAAAGAATAAAAATCGCTGATCTCATCATCCGAAATCGCTTATTTTTAGCATACACAGAGAAAGGATATCCAATGGCGGTTAAAATTATCATTAAACGGCAGGTAACGGAAAGCATGACCGCGCAATTAACGCCTTTGTTGATCAAGTTGCGCAACCTTGCCATGAATCAACCCGGATACATTACTGGAGAAACGTTGAAGAGAATCGATCGCCCCGACCAGAGTTTGGTCATCAGCACCTGGAAATCCGTTGAAGCGTGGCGGCAATGGGTGGCCAACACCGAAAGGGTTGCTGTCCAAGCACAGATCGATGTTTTACTCGGTATGCCAACTGATTATGAGATTTACTCCTCTGAATAGCTGCTGCGCTTCTTTAGCATGGGCGCAGCGGTATGCCAGAAAGGAGCCGCTGTTGTCCAAGAGATACGAATTTTATTTACATTGCTGACGAATAAGAATGCCGTTTGTCCACATCTTTAAGCGCAAGGACCGATGCAACGGAGCGATTGGCTATTCCAAAATTATAATCACAGACTCGGAGCAGACGAAAGGAAAATCTGACATGGGTATAGTGAAGGAAAAAATCAAGGATCTCAAGGCGCGCGAAGCCCGCATCCTTGAGATGGGCGGAGATAAGTTGGTTGCCAAGCACCAGCA
>Ga0272441_10012681_pt1 | contig 12264 bp, 8 predicted proteins | sample SSMProp6N_FD_193582 | JGI IMG/M metagenome (GOLD analysis project Ga0272441, IMG submission 193582) | Marine sediment archaeal communities from Little Sippewissett salt marsh, Falmouth, MA, United States - SSM-Prop-6N | ecosystem: Environmental > Aquatic > Marine > Wetlands > Sediment ...
GAATTTTGTTGCTACGGGGCTTTTGCTGGAAAGCGGAGTATTTCCGGCCCAGCAGTTTGCCAACACTAAGACCATATCATTGGTGCTGGTATCACCGTCAACCGTAATCCGATTGAATGTCTTGTTCACCCCTTCGTTCAACCATGCCTGTAATGTTTGCCACCTGATTGCCGCGTCAGTTACGATAAAGACCAGCATCGTCGCCATAGATGGATTAATCATGCCCGCCCCTTTTGCCACTCCGGCGACAGTGATCTTCCTTCCCCCTATCTTTACTGAACGGGCAGTGATCTTGGGAAAGGTATCGGTCGTCATGATGGAAGCGGCAAAGTTTTCAATATCATCCTTCCCCTTTCCCGTGCAAAGAGAAGGCAGAGTGGTAAGCATCTTCTTTATCGGCAACGGTTCACCAATCACGCCGGTGGAAGCAACCGCGACCAGTTCCGGGGCTATCCCCAAACGCCGGGCAGTTTCATCGGCCAGGCGCCCGGCATCATCCATCCCTCTTTTTCCGGTACATGCGTTGGCATTGCCACTGTTCACCACAACCGCCTGGCATCTTTTCGCCTGCAGGTGCTGCCGGGTAATCAGAAGCGGCGCGGCCTTTACCCAGTTGGTGGTAAAAACGCCGGCAGCAACCGCCGGCGTTTCCGAAAAGATCAATCCAAAATCGTTCTGTTTGTCTTTCTTAATCCCGGCAGAAATACCGTTAAAACAAAATCCGGGAATGGTTGGAAAATGTGACATGATTGCATCCTTTTTCAGGATTTAATAATTTCGATAACAAAGTGTCCATATTAAATAATTGTCATATGATAGCAGTGAACCACCGGTAAAATCAATAAAAAATCTTCCCGCCAGTTTAACCGTCAAAAACGATAGGCGTTGTGTCGCGATGATAATAAGAAAGGAATAACACCGCTTATAGGATGTTTCTAAATCCCAGCTCCATTGCTTTGAGATCAAGGTGGGGTGTGGCTATATTTTCCAAGGGTGGGTATATGATGCGCTCAATTTCTCTTTGATCCAATGACTTGATATAATATTTACATTTGTTACACACATCGATACGATATTCATCTTTTTGATCACTGAAATAATACCGAAGGGTAGTGGTGTCCTGATTTTGGCAAAACGAACAATAGATTCTCTGTACCGGCCAGGTATGCCAGCAAAAGCTACACACTAAAAAACGCTTTCCTCCTTCTCCAAATAGCGATAGTACCGGAGCGCTTCCGCAAACCGGACAGGTTCCGCTGTTCCATCCATGCTTCTCCGGTAAGCCTTTTGTCAGCTTTTGTGCGCAGGCCGATAGGGATGGTTTGATACTGTTATAGATCAAAAAAGAAAGGGTGTTGCAGTTTATGTCATAGCTCTCTTCAATCTCCTTGAAATAAGATTTATCGCTTTTTAAAAAGTCGGAGAAAAGGCTGCTTGCATCGATTTTTTTGTTTTTGAGAGCCTTTCCGATTGTTTCGGCAGGTACGGCCACTTCTTTATGAGCCGGTTGTGCTATGCTGATCAATTTTTCCAAAAGTAATCCCGCCTGTTCTTCATCAATCGCAAATTCGTCAACCTTGATAAGGGGTAAGAATTTATTGTTGCGCCCGGAAACATCATTTCCTGAAATATTGAAGGGTTGAATTCCGATTCGTGGCCGGGAATTTTCTTGAGCTAAAAAAATCTGCCCATAAAAGTTAAGAATAGACTCATAGTGAGGCCATCGCTTTCTAAAAAAATTTATTTCCTTCATTAAGTTATCAGCATTCATGAGCTTTTTTGCCTTTATAATAAATAGTTCCCTTCATCGACGTTCATGGGTCCGGGAGGTCAAAAAACGTTCCACATGAAAATTTTCGATTTCCGTCTGTTTACCGTTGGCCGAAAGACGACACGTTGTATGCCCGAAAAGCAGATAAAAAAGAATCATCTCCTCTTTCTCCGCTTTTCGGGCATAATATTTTGAATAAATACCGTTACTTTTTTATCATATTACATTTTGAAAAACATTGAAGGGCGATACAAGCTTCGTTAAGGCCATCTTTCTCGAAATACCAAAAGCCCCTTTTTCTGTGAGAGCGGCGTGGTACCGTTCCGGTTCATCGGTAATGAGGTAGATAACATTGACAAAATCAACGTCCAGCAGTTGTGTCTGAGGATATTCCTTTTTCAGGGCCGCAAGCCGCTGTTCCGCTAATTGTAACATTTCGCTCCGTTCACCAAAATTCATCGCCTGAGTGGGACAAGCCTTGACACACATGGGCAGTAGGCCGTTGCTTACCCGGTCGATACACATATCGCATTTCATCACTAACCCGGTGTTTTCATCCCGCCGCGGAATATTATAGGGACAGGAATCCCGCATTTCTTCAAACGCGTCCTTGGACAGTGATTTGGTTTTAGCGGTATAAATCACGGCCCCGGTTTTTTCATTAATAACGACTGCATCTTTAACGTATTCGTTTGCTATATCTCTACACGGTGGCTCTATGCAATGCCGGCACTGATCTGAGAAAAAATTCCAAACAACTTTCCCGTCTCTGTTTTTGTATTCATGGAATCTGACCAATTTGAGGGTATTACCGTTCAAATCGGGCGGATTCTGGTGGCTCCCCCGTTGCTTCGTTTTTGTCGCGGAAAGAAGTTTCCATTCTTTGCACGCCACCTGGCAACCCCGGCACGCGGTACATCTTGTCGTATCAATAAAGAATGTTTTCGACATTTTCTTTTCTCCATTTTAATTGAAAGGCGGGCGGTAAACAGCCCGCCCTTCTTGGAATTACTGACTATAATTTTTCTTCCTAAAGGTTTATTTCAGTGACTTTTTCTGCCTTTCTTATGTTTACGCAACAAGCTTTGAATTCTGGGATCGTGGTGTTCGGATCACCCGCGCTGACACACAGTCGGTTCGTTGCGTCTCCCACACCGGGAGTTGTCCAGCCAAAGGCAAAAGGCATGCCGATTTCATGGACAGTCTTCCCTAACACGTTGAACGGTCTCAATCGGACTGTTACGATTGCAATCGCTTCCACTCTGCCCCGGGCACTTTCTACTATGACCGGATCACCACTGGTAATATTCTTTTCAGCAGCCAGCTCCTGGCTCATTTCCACATATAACTGGGGCTCTGCTTCGAGCAGCCAGGGAACATTTCTCGTCTCTCCACCGCCGCACCAGTGTTCGGTCAAACTGTACGTAGTCAACACAATAGGATACCGTGGGTCATCCGGGACAGCTCGTTGATCCGCATCACTGGCTATAATTTTGGCACAGGGATTATTGAGCTGCTTGGAGAACGGGTGCTTTTTAACCGGGGTTTCTATCGGCTCATAGTGTTCCGGAAAAGGTCCCTCTTGGCGACCGGGACCGAAAAGCTGACCATGACCCTCTTTCTGCATAATAAAAGGATACCTCCCCTTCCCGGAGGCAAGCGGCGACCACCCACCGTCGGGAACATCGCCGCTCCACTTGTCATTTTCCCACTGAATCACCGTCCGCTTCGGATCCCAAGGCTGTCCGTTTTTATCGACGGAGGCGCGGTTATACAGGATTCTCCGGTTGACCGGCCAGCACCATGAAAAATTGGGATAGATACCGATTTTTTCCTGGAGTTTGGTCTGAGAATAATCACGACGTTTGGCTTTGTTGCCATCCTCCTCGGTAAAACTTCCCGCATACAGCCAGTTGAGACAAACGGTTGAACCATCGTCTTTTAACACGGTAAAACTGGGAACTTGCTGACCTTTTTTATAAAGTTTCCCTTTTACCTCGGTATCCTGAGCAAAATACCCGTTGATTTTTTTCGTTATGTTTTCTGCCTCATAGTTAGCGGGCCAATCCAGATTCACAATGGGTTCGGGAAAGACACCCTGATCTTTTTGGTACAGCCCCCGCACCTTGTTCATGATTTCCACCATGATCTGCCCCATCGACTTTGACTGGCCCTGGGGTTCCGTCGCTTTCCAATGCCAGAGGACCCAGCGACCGCTGTTGGAAATGCTACCTTCCTTTTCCGCGCGATGGCAGGATGGCCAGAGGAACATTTCGGTTTTGATCTTCTTGGGATCAACTCCCGGCCGGTGCCAGAAGTCAGTAGTTTCGTTATGGTGAATCTCCGCTATCGACAGCCAATCCAGGTTTTCCATCGCTTTTCTGACTTTGTTGGAATTAGGAACACTCTGGGCGGGGTTCGTAGCCCAAATGGATCCACCTTTGATTTTCCCTTTATACATCCGGTCGAACAAATAGAGATAGGAATAATCTCCGCCTTTGTCTCCCTTGGGCAGCCAGTCATAACCAAAACCATTCTCTTTGTTAGCGTTATCCCCGAACCAGCCCTTTAATAAGCTGACCATATACTTGGGCTTATGCCGCCACCAGTTGGCACTCATGGAATCGTTGCTTACCGGTGTGTTTGCCCTGTGATAATCTTCCAGTCGGGGCCAGTTCGCCCGCGGCAATGCCAGATAGCCGGGCAGAATATGGTAGAGAACGCAATGGTCGGTTGAACCCTGGACATTGGGTTCTCCCCGCAGAGCGTTGATACCCCCGCCGGCAACACCAATATTGCCCAGTAACAACTGAATAATCGCACTGGTTCTGATATTTTGAACGCCCACAGTGTGTTGGGTCCACCCCAGGGCGTACATAACCGTTCCCGCCTTGTCCCGCTGACCGGTAGCGGCGTAGGTCTCGTACACGTTGAGAAGATCTTCTTTTGATACGCCGGTAATGCCGGACACCTTGTCCAGGTCATACCGCGAGTAGTGCTGTTTCAACAGCTCAAAGACACACCGTGGATGCTTGAGCTCAGGATCCTTTTTCGGGACACCATTGGCGTCGGTTTCAAAAGTCCACGATGATTTATCGTAGCTTTTGTCGGCGGCGTTATATCCGCTGAAAAGCCCGTCCTTGAATCCGAACTTCTCGCTTACGATAAATGATGCGTTGGTGTAATTACGGACGTATTCATCAAAATATTTTTTGTTTTCCGTAATATATTTTATCATGCCCCCTAAAAAGGCAATGTCCGTCCCGGAACGAAGGGGGACATGAAAATCGGCGCGGGCTGAAGTCCGGGAAAATTTCGGGTCAACGTGAATGATGCCGGCGCCTCTTTCTTCTTTTGCTTTTAAAACCCATTTAAAACAGACAGGATGGTGTTCGGCAGCATTACTGCCAATGATTAACGCGCAGTCGGTATTCTTGATGTCAATCCAGTGGTTGGTCATTGCGCCACGTCCGAACGACTCTGCCAGAGCCGCAACAGTAGCGCTGTGTCATATACGGGCCTGATGGTCGAAGTGGACTATCCCCAAAGCCCGATTCGCTTGATGAACCAATGCGCACTCTTCGTTGTCCATCTGGGAGGAGCCGAGATGGAACATCGCATCAACACGGTTCACTTTTTGTCCGTTCTTTTCAGTGATGAATTGTTTGTCTCTGGTTTCTTTGATCCGGCTGGCCAGCCGATCCATCATCCAATTCCAGCTTTTCTCCTCCCAGCGGTCACTGTAGGGAGCCCGGTAAAACGGTTTTAACAGACGGTGATCGCTGTTGATCATCGCTGACATGGCCGCTCCTTTGGCGCACAACGCTCCTTCACTGACAGGATAACCGGGATCGCCTTCGGTATTAATGACTTTGCCATTCTTGACATGGGCAATAAAATGGCACGTGACGGCGCAAAACGGGCAGATGGAAATAACTTCCTTGGCGCCCCTGATCTTCAGCTCCGCGGCATAGGTCTCAGCCGGAGAGAGATCAAAGCCCAACTGGACCAAAGCGGCGCTGGCGGCACCAAGCCCTGTAAATTTAATAAAAGTTCTTCGGGTAAGCTTCATTTTTCCCCCTTTCTCATGAGATCGTAATTAATGTAGTGCTTCCCAAAATGGCTAATAAAACTAATATATTGAAAAGATAGATTTTCTCTTGCTGAGATGCTCTTAAAATGTCGGTTCGCTCGATCAGGCGACGCAACAATAAAGACCGGATACCGGTCTCAAAAAATGCACCCTCTCCAGACACTCCCCGTGAATCCACACTCAGGAAAAGGCGGTCTGCCGGGTGGTCTCGTTGGTGAAATCAAACGAAAGATACGGACTATGTCCCCGGCACGCTTCGCAAAACCTTTCGGTTTGCGCGGGAAACGCTTCGCCGCAACCAGGGCAAATGGTAACTGCCTTGTTTTGTTTTGGTTTGGCCCGAAACTGTGGACTCACGGTCACCTCCTGCAGCGAGCAGATCGTTGTCCCCGCTTCTCTTATCTGGGCCAAAAGAAGCTTAAAGTCCTGCTCCTTTTTCGGTTTTAATCGCAGATACCAGCTTTCTATCTCCGGCCATCGTTTGACTTTCTTTGCATCCAGAAATGCTCTTATCCCTCGTCCCTGATACTTTTCGTAAACAGTCAATGCAAAGCGGCCCAGATTCACGATTTTAAGCCATCCGTTTCCAATGGTGCAGGGAGTCAAAAGCTGCACAGCATCCGGCAGGCACGCGGACGTCTCGCAGAGAACATCGTAAAGGGTGTTCTCAGGCATCTCTCTGAGCGCAATATCCACCATACCCCCCCCGATGATGATTCCAGGGGCGGTACTCCCGTGAAAAGATTTGATAAGGGAAAAATATTCTTCGAAGGAATAAGAACAAATATTCATAGATAAACTGCCGCTACGGCTCCTTTCATGGCCTGATTGTTTTTTCCCCGCTGAGCACAAGTTCAGCGTCCTTCTGATCGAAAAGGCATTTCGAACCGGACAGGATACAAAAATTTTATACCTTACGGTTTATTTAAGGATTTTACCTTATACATTCTATGTTATTATTTGTCAATATTATTCTTTCTGAGTTATTATTTTCTAAATATGCCACTCGATTAGTCAACCCCGCCCCTGTCGAAAGGAGAAAGCGATAAGGTCTGCGAGGCTGACCCCGCGAAGCATTTACGTTCATGGTGATAACAGGCAATTACCCGAGAAAATTTGTTTGGTGATATTCAGTCGGACATCTTCTGAGTTGAAACCGACAGAAAATCATCCAAAACAGGAGTGGTATTGAGCGAAAAGGAAGAAAAAAGAGGAAACGCTCTAAAGCTGAACCGCACGTGGGTATTTGAATCTTTGAATCATTACTCTGATAAAAATAAAAATTGTTATTCTGGAAATTCATTAGATATTTTTTGCTAATTTAAACTGGTAAATTCAAGTTCAAAATAGATTATATCTGCCAATTATGCCGTGCCCGTCAATAATCCTTTTTTCGATCATGAAAATTATCAGATAAGCAGAAATTCGGGGTGCCGTTTGTTATCAATAATGGATTAATGTTTTTATTGTTTTCACAGAGATAAAAAGGGGACAGCGCGGGGGAGAACAAGAACCGCGGAGCAGGCCATGGTCATACTTTCTCATAGAAAAAATAGTATTTGACTTTTATAGTTTTGGGTTATAGTTCTCTAAAGAGTAATTCCAACAATTTTATTCAAGATTACAAACGGAAAACCGAATAACCTAGGGGGATATTCATGATTTTGTTTGTAAGCCCATACCAGGCCGGATTGCCTTAATAAATAAAGGTGGTGCGGTCTTTTTTGTCTCGGTAAGGGAAGATGAAGCAGAACATATTTCCCGATATAATCTTCAGAGCCCCTTGATTCATTGATAATTTTTAATGCAAGCTTCGCGAAAGGGGATGGATAGGATGAAAAAAGCTAACGTATCAAACGTCATGGTATTTGCAGTAATCTTCGGAGTATTCATTTTTGCCGGTGCGGGGATTTGTCAGGCGGCAACACAAACAATTGCCGCAGGGAAATGCCACACCGTCGCCCTGAAGACTGACGGCACACTATGGGCATGGGGAGAGAATATGTATGGACAGCTTGGCGACGGAACCACTACCGATCGTCATTTCCCCGTCCAGATCGGTTTTGATACTGACTGGGCTGAAATCGCCGCGGGGTATGGCCACACCATCGCCCTGAAGACTGACGGCACGTTATGGGCATGGGGAGATAATATAAATGGGCAGCTCGGGAATGCGACCACCATTGAGGAACATTCCCCTGTTCCGATCGGAACTGACACTGACTGGGCAGAGATTGCCGCAGGGGGTTACCACAGTATCGCCCTGAAGACCGACGGTTCTTTATGGGCGTGGGGAGCAAATACGTATGGCGAGCTTGGAAATGGGAGCACTATTCCTCGACATTTTCCCGTATTGAGTATTGCTACGAACTGTTCTCAGGTTGACGCCGGAGCTTCTCATACAGTTCTCCTGAGAACTGACGGGAGGTTATGGGTCTGGGGATGCAATAGTTATGGCCAGATTGGAGATGGGACCACCATTGATCAACATTCCCCCGTACTGATCGGGAGCTCGACTGACTGGGCGCAAATCGCAGCCGGGCTTTTCCATACCATCGCCCGAATGAATGACGGATCGTTATTGAGCTGGGGATGCAACACTTTCGGCGGGCTTGGGAATGGAAACACCGTCGATCAACATTCCCCCGTACTGATCGGGACTGGTACCGACTTAGCTCAGATTGCCGCCGGGGGATACCACAGCATCGCCCTGAATAGTGACGGCACGTTATGGGCATGGGGATGCAACAGTTCCGGCCAGCTCGGGGACGGGACCACCACCCATCAGTCGTTAGCCAAACAGATAGGTAGCGATACGAACTGGTCTCAAATCGCCGCGGGGAGCTCCCACACTATCGCCTTGAAAACTGATGGGACATTATGGGCATGGGGATACAATGAATGCGGCCAGGTTGGTGACGGGAGTACCGTTAATCGTCTTTCTCCGGTCGAGATACCGATTGAACACCACTATCTCTACTATCCCCACGTCGCGAGCAATATCGGTAATTGGGAGACGGAGATCTGCGTCATCAACACCAGCGCGATCCAGACCATAACCGGATTTTTCACGGCATATAACAATGCCGGTCATTTTGTTTCTGAAATAGACGGTGTGACCCTGACGCCTCATGCCCGGCGGGAGATTATTGTCGGTGAGGAGTTTGTCAGCCCGAGTGATATCGGCTACATCATTTTTCAATCGGATTCTGACGCAGGTGTTGGCTACACCAAGTTTTACATTCCAGGAAAGTATCGGGTAGCGGTTCCGGCGACACCTGAAAGTGAAATCAATGCCGGCGATATCTACATTTCTCATATCGCCTCAGGTGGAGTAACATGCCCCTGGGCTACCAGTATAAGCCTGCTCAACACCACCCCAATGATCAAAGAATTGAGCATTGAGTTTGATAATGGTACGACCAAAACAGTAAATCTTCCTGGCAATGAGCATAAGGCGTTTACCATCAGGAGTCTTTTTGCAGGAGCGGCCCAGCCGGCTATTAAATCCGCAGTGATAAAAAAAGAGACAAGCGGGATTATCGGCCTGGAGCTGTTTGCCAGTAACGACCGGAACTGGATGAGCGGGATACTGTTGAAGGATGACACGACGCAGAACATCTATTATCCGCACACTGCGAGTGGGAATGGCTGGGCGACGGGGATTGTTGCCTATAATCCATCCGTGAGTCTCTGTAACCTAACCATAACTCCCTATAGTAGTGACGGCGTGGCGTTACCACCCGCGACTGAAGATATTGGAGGTGAGGGGAAATATATCGGGACGGTATCAGCGCTTGGTTTGCCGGCGGAGACGGCCTGGCTGCATATCGAGGCGAGTAATGCGATTACCGGATTTGAGCTCTTCAGCCGGTTGAATCAGTTAGGAGGGTATACAGGAGTCGGGATCAGTGGTACCGAGAGGGTCTTCCCCAAGATAGAGAAGGATGGCGGAACGGGGATCGCGTTTGTGAACATTGAGGAAACAGCGGCAAGTATTCTCTTGACAGCATATGATGACAGTGGGGCTGTCATCACCACCGAGGCAATCAATCTGGATGCTCATGAGAAGGTGGCAAACATACCGGAAAATATCTTCACCAACGACATCGGCACCGCCACGTATATCGCCTATTCATCTGATAAAAATGTTGTTGGTTCCCAGCTCAACACGTCATCTGATTTCATGATGCTGGATGGATTGCCGGGGATGTGAGGAGGACGCGGCAGAACATATTTAAAAGTAATAGCGATCGAGAACGTGTCCTCGATTATTCAGTGGGCAAAAACTGACAGCCATCGGATTTCACTTTGAAATTGGCATGTCCGGGGTTTCACAGGCAAGCCGCCGGGTTGCTTTGCAAATCAAAGACGATAAAACACTGAAAAAAGGATTGATAAAATTATTTCAGTCCTCAAGTTGCAACGGTGTAGGCCTGACACCAATGCTTTTCATTTTGTGATGAAAGTAAGTATTTCTATTTGAAATCATGCACGCCGCCTTCGGATAACCACAAATCCTGTGGCGATTGTCAACATAAACAGTACCAGCATTCCCCATCCACTCAGAGCAGGGATTGCGGCGGGTTTATCGCCCACGGTCAGGGAGGCCGTCGCCGGACCGCTGTTTCCCGCTGATGAGGTCAGATCGTTAGTGGTGTTGGTGTGGAAGTCCGAGACATTGCTGGTGACGTCCACCTGAATCTCGCAGGATGCCTCCGCAGCCACCACGCCACCGGAATACGTGATAGTCCCCGATCCGGCCACGGCTGTCAGGGTCCCGCAGGTGCAGGTGTCAGAAGTATTCGAAGGGGTGGCCACGACCACGCCGGCCGGAAGGGTGTCCGTGAAGGCCAGATCCGTGACGGCCAGAGAACTGGCCGTATTGTCGATGGTGAAGGTCAGGGTGCTGAGCCCGCCACAGGGGATGGTGTCAGGGGAAAAGGCCTTGGAGAAGGCCGGCGGGGGTTCCACAGTCAATTGGGCTGTCGCTGGGCTCCCAACGGGTGATCCTTCCTGAAATAAATCGCTTGTCGTATTGGGGTAGGTGCCGGGGCTTGCTCCAGCCGGCACCTGAAGCATCACAAAGAGGGTGCACGATGAGGTCGGTTGCAGGTTTCCGCCGGTCAGGGTGAGGAAACTGGTTCCGCTGAGTTGGGAGCCGGCTCCGCAGACGTCGTTCAGGGGAAGGCCAACAGCCACGAGACCCAGGAGCACTGCATCCAGATCGTCCGTAAAGCAGATGCCGGTTGCAGGGATATCATCCGTATTTGAGATGGTAAATTTCAGGGTAACCATGCCGCCGGGAAGCACCGGATCATCGGCGAAGCTCTTTGTTAGCTCCAACGACCAAGCAAAGGTTGCCGTCGTGGTGATCAGCAAAAGAATTAACAACCAGATCACATTCGTTTTGATGACTGTTCTCATCCTTCCTCCTTCTATATCCAAGATTGTCGCAGGATTATCCAACAGGAGCGCAACACAGCGCTGCGCGCTGGGAAACAAGTATCATAATCCTGCTGATTTTGCATTTCATTTATTTCCGATCGAAATGTGGCCAAGGGGGGGCCTATGATTTTATGCCTTTCTATTCAGATCAAAAAATTTTCCTGCGTTCAATCCCCCTGGCAATGATATGATGAAGTGCCCCCGGCGCGTCGATACGAGCTTGTCTTGCCATAAAACTCTACTATCAAATGCTGTAGTCAATGCAAAGCATAAATGCATGGACGTCCCCCAGTACGAACGTCCCCATATCCATATCGTCAAGTTTGAAAATCTCTGCTCATCGCCTCTATTTACTGTTCAAAATTTGAGCCCGAATCTTTTTTTCATAAGCAGAATCGCCATCCCGGCCATCAGCAGGGCGAAAATAATCATTCCCCATTCTGACAGAGTGGGAATAGATTCAGGGATAGCTGTCCACTGTGCATACAGGACAACATTTACCGCCGGCATGGCAAAGGTGTCTTCGGCCCCATAGGAATTTCCGCTGCCGTCAGACTCCGTGTTCCAGCCATTAAAGGTGAATCCGTCGCAAACAAGGCTGCTCGCATCCAGTATGGTCACCGTATCCCCCTGATGGTATATGGTGCCATCTGTGGGCGAAGTCCCGGCGGTGGCTCCATTGCCGTCGTAAGATACTGTATTTGTGTCGGAAAGCTTCAGGATCACAATGTCGGAGGATCCGCTGCAGCCATGAATTGGCGATTTATCGCCGTCACCGTTCCAGTTGTCAGAGCTATGCCCGGTCACATAGATATCATCTGCAGTCACGGCGATGCCATAGCCATAGTCTGAGGTCTCAGCTCCGTAGAAGGTGTGCCACTGGTAGGCGCCCGAGGTGTCGAGCTTCAGAATCATAATATCACTAAAGATTCCGCTGTGACCATGAACAGGG
>Ga0272441_10012682_pt1 | contig 12262 bp, 10 predicted proteins | sample SSMProp6N_FD_193582 | JGI IMG/M metagenome (GOLD analysis project Ga0272441, IMG submission 193582) | Marine sediment archaeal communities from Little Sippewissett salt marsh, Falmouth, MA, United States - SSM-Prop-6N | ecosystem: Environmental > Aquatic > Marine > Wetlands > Sediment ...
CAGCGTCATTGACTTCGTCAATTCGCCAATAGTAGGTTGTTCCCGGCACAAGGCCCTCCGGGTAAGCAAAGCCGGGGAAGCCGGCCACGTAAAACGTCGTGACCTGGTTAGCTCGGAACACGTCCGATTCGGGCGTGGCTTGTTCAACATCTTCGAAAGTGTCGCCTAAATACACATCGTGAGAGACTGCCCATTGTCCCGGCTTCCAGCTAAGCGTCACCCAGGTATCCTCATGGTAAGCACCATCAGCCGGACCGGGATTAGAGGCAATACCGGCGACCCCGCCTGCCGCATCGAGGATTCGAACCTCATCAACGAACAGATCTCCAGCCGCCCCAAAGCCCCACGAAATTCGGTCAATCATGCCCGTTCCCCCCGTAAACTCATCGAGATTCGTCGCACTGGCTCCACCGCTTGTGAAATCCTTGAGCATCACTTTAAACAGCTCATAGCCGGGCTGGTCATCAACAATGACGCTGGTACTTTGGAAGTCCGGATCCCACTCGGGGCCCGCCAGCCTCAGTTCCAGGTAGCCGATAGCGTTCGTCCCGCCATCGATGTAGAACTCGATGTAAGCGGTGTCGAAGTCGATGCCGGATAGGTCTAAATTCAGACTCATTATGCCCGTAATCCAGGCCCAGTCTCCCCAGGTCGCAAAGTCGCGTTTCAAGTGATTTGCGCCTTGGTAGGGGTTCGAGTTGCTGACCACAAACTGGCTGTCAGCGCGCAACGCTAAATCAGCGCCGGGCGGGAGTTCCTCACTGAATATGATCCATTCGCCTCCAAGGGCGACGGTTGTTGATAGGGCGATAACCGCTATCAGGGTGAATGTGAATTTCGTCATGGTATAGTCCTCCTTAAAAAAAATTGATATAAGTTGTTAATTGAATTGTACAATCTTAACTGCGAGCACAAAGTCTCAATAACAACTCTATGTCGCACATAATAACTCCTCCATTATTCGGAAAACTACTCGTCGGGGCAAAACCCACCGCCGCCCGGCGAGAATTACGCCCGCTGGATGATCCTAAAACCACAGATGTCCGATAGTGCAGGCACAAGCTTCACTAATGTTACCTATACCAAATTATCCCCCTTCCCGTCAAGGAAAATCCCTTGATAATACACTGGAAAGCACGCTTCTTATGGCCCTTATGGCACACTCTGTATTCGTTATGAGGTTACCAGATCATCGGAAGCTTTTGGACCAGTCCCACCAACCTATTAGGCCCATTGCGAATGCGCGAAAGACACCTTTCCCATGAGCTGTAAAATCCCAGAATTTTTCAAAAAGTCACCTCTTTCAGGAGCTGAAAAACAGTGTAAAGACACGGGCTGAGTGGACCGAGGGAGTTTCACCCTCGGCCCCTCCCAAAACTGGACGTGAACCTCTCAGCTCATCCGGCTCCTATCATTCACACTCCATGGAAATACTCCAAGACGCCAGTGGATGAACAAGTCCGGATTAGCCCGCGCAAAACGGGCGAGGAACGCTTCTACACTGTGATTTGTCCAAACAGTTATTCTCTTAATCAATTCCCACCATGACCTGGGGTAGTCCTGTCCTGCGTCAGGCGATCGACCTTATGCCTGCGAGTGATTGGCTTCGAGTTCGCATTGTCAGTAAAAAAAGAAAAAAATGTACAATGATGCAACTTAGAGTGTGGTATAATTCGTCAGATCACATTCTGTTCCGGTTTTGATGATGGAGGAGCTTAAGATATGTCTCAAATTAAAAGCCTGATCAATATATGAGAATAGGAGTTCTAAACTATGATTATATACTATATTAAACTCTATTTAGTTACTTTAGTTACCTTTCTGACCATCGACATGATATGGCTGGGTTTGATAGCCCGCCGATTTTATGCAAAATATCTTGGATTCTTGCTCAGTGCCAAACCAATATGGTCAGCAGCCATCCTTTTTTACTTGTTATTTGTGGCTGGCGTACTGGTCTTCGTGGTTTTGCCCGGCCTTCATGTAAATTCTGCAAAAAGAGTACTCCTGCTTGGGACTTTGTTCGGTCTGGTCACCTATGGGACCTATGATCTGACGAATCTTGCTCTTATAAAAGAGTGGCCCTGGATTGTGACGGTTATTGACATGTGCTGGGGGGCAATTTTAGCTGCCATTGTGAGTTATGTCGGTTTTATGACAGGGAGATTTTTGAGTTAGTCGTGTACAAATTTCCATGGTTCCGGATTGCGATGATTCAGATTTGTCGATGGTATATAGTTTGATGAGAGAAAGAAAGCCCACGTAAAAATCAAAACGAAGCTTTCCGTTTTATGGTATCAGGCTAAGACTCATGTCCGAAGGTCCTCAGGTTAAACTCGTCACTGAACGGCTGCAGCGTCAATTACAAGGAAAAACAATCTCACGCTGTCAAACGACGCGTGCGGATTTGGAAAATTTCACGGCGTCTATTATTGGTTCCTCTTGTCAACGGATTTTCTGCAAAGGCAAGCACATTTTCTTGAATTTTGGCACCGGATGGATTTTGCGTAACCACTTGCTTATGCGGGGCCGGTGGAAAATGACCCGCGACCGCTTTATGTTTTTACCTCCCGAAATCTGGATTGCGTTCGATGTGGGCGACGGTACGATCTATAACTATAAGGGACAAGTATTGAAGATCCTTGACGAAGATCAGATTCAAGCTCAGTTGGATTTATTAGGCCCAGATATCATGTCCGAAAAATGCACCATCGAAGATATCATTAGGGCTATATTGGGATCAGATCGGCCAGTCGGCGACTTGCTTCTTGATCAGTCCATACTGAGTGGCATCGGAAATGTCGCTAAAAGTGAATCGTTGTTCCTGGCAGGGATTCACCCCGAAGCGAAGGCAGAAGATCTTACGCAAGATGAACTAACAAAACTGGTATTTTCTATCAGGCGGGTCCTGTGGGACAGCTACAAATGCGGCGGACGCTGGACGCATCGTGTCTACCGACGGGTTAATAACCACTGTTTTGAGTGTGGAACTCGAATTATCAGAATTCGACAAGGCAAGCAGAATCGCTCCACGTACTTTTGCCCAAGGTGTCAACCAAAGACCTGACAACTCCAGCTTCGCTGGTCGATTCGAAGTTAACAATAATCCGTTTTAAGATACTTGAGCATTTCGTAGAATTTCCGAGAGTTGGGTAATATGCAGCTTCTCTTCGTAAATGATGGCGTCGACTTTATCCTTGCCGTGTTTTTGGCGGACAAGATCTTTGAGGCCAACGTAGAATAGAATGGATTGTTTTTCAAAGCCCAGTGCAATATTGAGGATTTCTTGGAGGCTCTCCTTTCCTGTCAATGTTTTGGCAATCTGGGGATCTCCTTCCCCACCATGCGTATCGGCCATAACGGAAAGGTACATCGAGGCCTGTCCATCGGTAAAGCCAATTCGCGTGAAACATAGAATAGCAGCAACGATTTTAAAAGTCCAATACATGCAAGTATTTCATTCGATTTTTTATGATCCAGCCTACAAGAATATTTACCAACAATACGAACGTGTGCTAGAAAGAACAAAGGCAGTTTTGAATTCAACATCCGACAATTCAGGCAAATAATCGCTTTTGGAACTGCTCCGCTGTTTTCATATGTTCTCTTGCTTTCTGTTTGCCCATTCTCCGAAGTTGGAAAGTCATCACACACATTCGGGCATTTTCTGCAAATATCTTTTCGTGCTTTTGGATAAATCGCCAGAAAAGAGCATCCCATATCTCGCACCAGGGGCCAGCCCTGAAATCACTCATTTTCCTAATATAATTCGATGAACTGATATACGGTTTCGACGTCATGAGTCCGCCGTCGGCATACTGACTCATCCCATAAACATTGGGAACCATCACCCAGTCATAGGCATCGATGAATAGCTCCATGAACCAGCGATGGACCTCATCAGGATGAATTTCGCACAGGAGCATAAAGTTCCCCAGGATCATCAGCCTTTCAATATGATGACAATATGAATGGCGAAGCACCCGCTTGATAATGACGTCCACGGGTTCGATGCCCGTGGTTCCATGATAAAATGCTTTCGGCAGCTTGTTAGTGCAATTCCAGAAGTTTGCCTTTCGTTGCCTCTCACCGATGAACAGATAAGCACCTCGGACAAATTCCCGCCAACCAATAATTTGCCGCACGAAAGCCTCAAGACTGTTGATTGGGATTTCGTAGTGCTCAGCAGCCGCTAAAACATCCTTTAAGACCTCCTTCGGCGTTAGAAGACCAGAATTCAATAACGGCGATAAAACCGAATGAAACACAAAAACATGCTGTGCGGATATTGAATCTTCATAATCCCCAAAGTATTTAAAACGGTTCGTAATAAAATCTTTCAACCATATACGGGCATCAGGTCGGGATACGGGAAAAACGAAATCCTCATTAAGACCTGGATTCTTGGCATATTCCTCTTTGATTTGGGAAACCGAATGTTGTGAAGGAGCATCTTTTGGCATCATCGGTTCGGGTATCTGAAGGCTCCGAGGAAGCTTTTTTCGGTTCTCCGGATCGAAACTCCATTTGCCGCCTACCGGCTTTTCGTTTTGTATAAGAATTTTCAGTTTTTTCCTTTGAGCGATATAGAAGCTGTTCATTGAGAAATTCTTGCGAGTTGTGAAGAAATCTTCCAACACTGTTTTGGAGGTTAGAAATCCTGGGGATTGCTGGATATATAGGTCCTTTTGGTTTTGTTTACATATTTTTTGCAGGCGGCGCATCAGTTTGTGATCGCAAAGGTCAGCAATATAAAATTCTTTCAAGGTCTTTTGTGATATAAGTTGAGTGAGATATGATCCGGCCTTTGGCGTTTCTTGTTTGACATGCCTAACTTGGTAACCCCGAGAGCTCAATTCGCTCTTGTAAGCAAGCATTGATTCTCTGTGAAACAAAAGTTTCTTCTTATGAAACTTGAAATCCGTGAAGAAACGATTCTCCTCGAGGAGGTAGACAGTGTTTGTCACTGAAAGCGCGGGATGGTCTCTAAACAATTGGTGTGGAAAAATGAGTGCGACCTTGTCTTCTTTAGAGCTGCGCATCCACAAATCACCGATTTTAGTAATGCTTCATTTTACCAGGACGTTGACTCTACCGAGACTCGTTATCGCAGTCAAGAATTATCACCTTAACTCAAATATAAGAAAAGTTCCTACAAATGATCAATTGATAATGTATATTGATTCTCAAATGAATAATCACAAGCTCATTCTTGTTATAGGGATGCGGAAAGCTCGTCCAGATCGTTTTCTTTGCGCCAAAGGGCCTGTTTGGACTCATCTATATCGAGAGAAGCCCCCTTCAAGAAAAGAAGCATTTAACACGGCACTCAGGATTGAGCGGTCTGCAGGAGAAATCCATTATTAAAAATTCATGGAGAAGGAAGCTGATTTACATTATATTGAATTGTTCCAGAAGATGAATGCCTATGATAAGGATCATGAAAGCCGGATTCGGGTTTACATGGAAAAGCATGGAATCCAAATTGGCGAGATCGACAATTAAAGAAAATGGCGGATATAAGGAACCGAATACATTGAAATCATGGTACAATCTGGTTGAACTCCATAAATCAGAAGGCCAGCTGTATGCAGCTAAAGAGTTGTAAACAAAACAAAGATAAAGTGAATATTTCAACTGTCAGATTAAGGGTGTGTTTCTGTGTTTTTTTCCTTTGATCATGTAACATGCAGGGGCTTGTTGGATTAACCTTAACACATGCATAGGGCGTTAACGACGATGTTGCATAGGCTTAAACCTAAACATAAACAGCCGCAGACTACAAAACCGATCTTTAGCAATCTCATATTTTTATTATCTTCATTTGTAATTATGGCTTGCATCATCATTGCACCGTCTTGTTCTTATCTTCGCACCGTCAAGTACAGATCGTTCTTATTTAAAGCAAAAGAAGGAGTTTGAATCGCTTCATAGGAGTTATTGATGTTGGAATCACGGAAGGATCTTAGGAAAAAACTGAAGATATTATTTGACAGGCAACGTATTGGGGTTTTGTCGACGCAAAAAAGAAATCGTCCATACGCGAGCCTTGTTGCTTTTGCGGCAACAGACGACTTCAGAAATTTCATTTTTGCTACACCACGTACGACACGCAAATACGCCAACATCATCAGCAGTCACAGAGCGGCGCTGTTGATAGATAATCGATCCAATCAAATGAGCGATTTCAGAAAAGCGATGGCGGTCACTGTTGTGGGGGCCGTGCGGGAACTACGGAAATCAAAAAAAAATCGATTAATCCAACTCTATACTGATAAACACTCTCACCTAAAAGATTTTATCTTATCGCCAACCTGTGCAATCCTTTGCTTAACGGCTGAAACACTTCATATTGTCGACCGATTTCAACATGTCATCGAGTACCATCTGAACAAATGAAACTGATTTATCATCTATCTCAGATTACGAAGTCAGACCGAAAACATGTGGGGGGAAAAGCTTTCGCTCTTGCCCAAATGGCACATGAGGGACTGCCCATCCCCAAAACGATTGGCATCTCAACCCAAGCATATAATGATTTTATGGATGGCACTGGACTGCGAACACAAGTTCTTATGGAGTATTACCGAAAATCCTTCGATCAGATGCGATGGGAGGAGATGTGGGATTGCTCACTGAGAATACAGAACATGTTTGCCAGGACGCCGATACCGGCAACGCTTGCCGGGGCACTGAAAAAGGAAATAGTCAAATCATTTGATAATAAGCCGGTCGCTGTACGATCTTCGGCTGTCGGTGAGGATTCGGCAAAAACTTCTTTCGCCGGTCTGCATGAATCCTATTTGAACGTAAGAGGTCCTAAAGAAGTTCTTGAACACATCAAGCACGTGTGGGCCTCTACATGGTCCGATGCGGCTTTACTCTACCGAAAAGAAATCGGACTGGATGTTGAGGATAGCAGCATGGCGGTTGTCATCCAGGAATTGGTTCACGGTCAGGAATCGGGCGTTATCTTCGGAAGAAGTCCGGTTGACCGTTCCAAAGCGGTTGTGGAAGCCGTGTATGGTCTCAACCAAGGCCTCGTAGACGGCACTGTTGAACCTGATCGATGGATGATAGACTTAGATTCCGAAATGATTGTCTCTCACACACCAGCTCAGCGATACAAAGCAATCGTGCCCGCTTCGAGGGGAGTTAAGATAATAAGATTGCCGGCCGGCAAACGTGAAAAACCTCCTCTTACAAAGCGCAAGGTGAACAACTTGTTTAAAGTAGAAAAGAGGCTTGCCAAATTATTCGGATCGGACCAGGACGTCGAGTGGACTTACGACCATTCCAAGCTATGCCTTCTTCAATCTCGCCCCATAACGGCAATGACCGGAACCGAAGATGATGAGGATCGTCAGTGGTATTTGACGCTTAGACGCAGCTTTGACAACCTGGTGGGTTTGAGAACTAAGATTGAAAATGACATCATACCGTCAATGGCCGCAGAAGCGGAATCTCTTAAGAAAAAAGACCTGAGACGGATATCAGATGAAGATTTGGTCACTGAGATTTCGAATCGGGTGAGTATATGTGAGAAGTGGAAGAAGCTGTATTGGGAATTCTGCATTCCTTTTGCCCATGGCATACGACTTTTTGGCATGGTCTATAACAAAGCGGTTAAGCCTGAGAATCCGTATGAGTTCTTAGAGCTTTTGACAGGGACTGCACTAAAAAGTGTCCGAAGAAATCAAAGACTTCAACAGCTTGCCAACAAGTTGAATGAAGATAAGCATCTTGCAGAGCTGGTTCGATCCCGAAAACTGCCCAAGGATTCAGAATTCTCAAATGAAGTGGCAGCTCTTGCCGAGGAGTTACAGACGCCAATGTCCGGGGCCGTCGGCTTGTCCGAACTGAAAGACAGGATGCTCGATTTTATAATTGAGATGGCTCAAGCCGGACGCGTAAAAAGTCAGTATAAAAGCCGCATGAGCTCAAAGCTCGAGGAGAAATTTCTGTCAAGTATGCCAAAGAGAGACCATGCGTTTGCTTTGGAGCTATTGGAGCTGGCTCGTGCAAGCTATCGCTTCCGCGATGATGATAATATCTATTTGGGCCACATTGAGAAAAGATTGCTTGATGTTGTTCAAGAAGCGCGTGAACGTTCTGAGGCGGCGTCTAAGATTCCTCTTGATATCTCGCTGGCCGGCGAGGTTGCCCGGTGTCTAAGAAATCCCAACTACCATTGGGAGATGCGAAAGTCGAAAGCTGTCGAAGTCCAAAACAGGCGGGTAGTGTCCCGGCAGCTCATTGGTCAACCAGCAGGTGCTGGACTAGCAACGGGCCGTGCGAGAGTAATTTTGAAGGCTGAAGACCTTTTTAAGTTCAGAAAAGGGGAAATTCTGATATGCGACGCAGTAGATCCAAATATGACCTTTGTTGTGCCTATAGCCTCGGCTATTGTGGAACGCAGAGGAGGTATGCTGATTCATGGCGCTATTATAGCGCGTGAATATGGGCTTCCATGTGTGACCGGGATTCCAGAGGCAGACAAGATTATTCGAACAGGATACCAAATCACGGTCGATGGCTATCTCGGAATCGTCACGATTAACACAAGCTCTGTATAGTTAAGCTATGAGACGAATCTTGTTAAGATGGTGTGAAAAGTACCAATGCCGAATAAAGGTTTCTAAACGCAGCTATTGATATGAAAACCACGATCTATGAAGGAAAGGTACGTCATAGAAGATTTCAGCCGGTCAAGAATGTTTTCGAGTATCGACTTTTCCTGATGTATCTTGATTTGGCCGAGTTGGACTACGTCTTTAAGAAACGCTGGTTTTGGTCGGTCGAACACTGGAATCTTGCTTATCTCAGGCGCAGGGACCATCTTGGCGATCCCAGCACTTCAATAGACCGCTCAGTCCGCAATCTGGTTCGCGAAAAAACAGGCCACGAGCCGGCGGGGCCTATTCGCTTACTGACTCATTTGAGATACTTTGGTCACTGTTTTAATCCGGTCAGTTTCTTCTATTGTTTTGATACTGCCGACTCGAGCTTAGAGACAATTGTCGCCGAAGTCAACAATACACCATGGCATGAACGACACTGCTACGTTTTGACTGAAGACTTGAATGATGCAGCAGAACCGTGGAAACACTATCGCTTTAAAAAGAATTTCCATGTATCACCCTTTATGGATATGGAAATGGACTACGATTGGCGATTTCTTCAACCAGGAGGCCGGCTACAGGTGCACATGCAGAATTTCGCACATGAAGAAAAACTATTCGATGCAACCCTGAGTATGCGGCGCACCGAGATTTCCGGTCTAGCTCTGGCGCGGATTTTGACGAAGTACCCGGCTATGACCTTACAGGTTGTGACAAAAATTTACTGGCAGGCCCTGAAATTGCGATTGAAAGGAGCCACTTTCTATCCACATCCTTCCAAGCTTAGCCTGAACGGTAAGGAACGCAAATGAGCGAGAGCATCATACCTGTGGATGCCGACTTCGATCTGACTCGACCATCCGGCCGCCTGGATCGATGGACCAGGAAAATCGTTACCCGACTGTTTTCTGCAATCACCTGGGGGCGAATCAAAGTAGTCGAAAATGCTGGATTCACCTTGTTTGGTAAGTCGGAGATGGACGACCAACCTGAAGTAACATTGGAAATATTACATCCCCGATTTTACTCTGCAACTGTCTTTGGCGGCAGCGTTGGTCTTGCTGAAGCTTATATCTCCGGACTCTGGAAGTGCAGCGATCTTACGGGATTGGTGAGGATACTGATTCGAAATTTATCCGTTCTCGATCGAGTGGAATATGGTCCTGCCTGGATGAGCCTGTGTTTGAGAAAGTTCTTTCATTTGCTCCATCGGAATACGAAGCTCGGAAGCCGTAAGAATATACTGGCACACTATGATCTTGGTAACGAGTTCTACTCGCTCTTTCTCGACAAAACGATGACCTATTCCTGTGGTATCTTTGAATCTGAATTAACATCTTTGGAGGAAGCTTCGCTTGCCAAATACGAGAGGATATGCCGCAAATTGCAACTGGGATCCCAGGATCACGTTGTAGAAATAGGAGGCGGCTGGGGCGGTTTTGCCATGTTCGCAGCTGAGAATTTCGGATGCCACGTTACGACCACAACAATAAGTGATAACCAGTATGAATACGCCATTAATATGATCAGCCGCAAGGGTTTAAGCAGAAACGTTAATATCCTGAAAAAGGATTACCGTGACATATCCGGACGATTTGACAAATTGGTTTCAATCGAAATGATCGAGGCTGTCGGACACCAGTTCATGGAGATTTTTTTTAAAACCTGCAGCAGTCTTCTAAAGCCAAATGGAGCCATGGCCTTGCAGACAATAACTATCACGGATCAGCAATATCATCAACACATCCATGACGTGGATTTCATAAAGCGATACATTTTCCCGGGAAGCTGTCTTACAGCGGTCACCAATATCTGCGATGTTGTCACCAAGTCAACGGATCTTCGGTTGATTCACCTGGAAGACATCACGCCACACTACGCGCGAACTCTTCGTTGTTGGCGGGAAAGATTTTTCGAGAAGATTGATGAGGTGAGAAAAATGGGCTTTCCGGAAAATTTCGTACGAATGTGGGAGTATTACTTATGCTATTGCGAAGGGGCATTCCGGGAGCGTTACATAGGAGACGTCCAGATGATCTTCTCCAAACCGTTATACCGGCAAGTTCCGATTCTTGGTAAGCTTTGATGAGAGAAATGAAATCGACAATGCGGCTCGTCTGGAGTGTGGCAGGATTAAATATAGGGTGGTTCGCCTGCGTCTTAGGCGCAGCCCGGAATGACCACTGGTTAAGTGTTTTGGTTGTGCCGATGCTTGGTGTAATTCACTTGCTGGTGATCGGTCGAGCAAGAATATTGCCCGCAATCCTGCTTATGTTGGCTTCTTTGGTAATTGGTCTCGGTCTCGACTCTGTTCTGATACTGATTGGGGCATACGAGCCGAATCGCTGGTTAATACCTTTCCCATTGACGACAATCTGGCTTCTGATGCTCTGGGTAAACTTTTCACTTGCTCTAAATGAGTCATTACAATGGCTCCAGGAACATCTTTTAGTTGCAGGGATGCTTGGTTCTGTCTTTGGTCCGGCAGCTTACCTCGCAGCGAGCCGCCTGGAGGCAATTGAAATTGCAACTCCGATATATGCAGGACTTTTTCCTATCTGTATCGGCTGGTCGATAGCCATGCCGTTGATGAGCCTGGTTGCAAAAATCCTTTATCGTCGTACTTATCGCTTTCGGAATAGGTAGTGGCTGACGAACCACTCCGTTCCGTCGCGGTAGCCCCACAATTCAGCACAGGCCATAAAGAATATCCGCCAACGCTAAAACCATCGCCTCGCTCAATCAGGTCAATTATTCGTTTCATAATTGTCTATAACTCAGTTGGATATACCATAATATCAGAATCTTGTTGAAACTATAGCAACTATATGGTTGCATTATCGCTCTGTCCAGTTGAATTAATTTGACGATGTTCGGTAGAATGGTTAACTTAACTATCTCTCATAGCACATCGATATCGCGAATGGAATTCAATGACTATTACAACATGTTGTCCGGTACTCAATGTTAACTAATCGGTTTTGCCCCTTGCAGGGATAAAGCAGAAACGATTTGAGATTTTCGTTTCTAAAACAAACTTGTTCTAACTTTCAAAATCAATTATATATCATTCTCGTATATTGAACTTAGGCTTCTGATCCTGAATCATTCGCCGGCATAGTCGCCGTCACGAATTATTATCTTTCTTGATTTAGCCTTCTGAAATAAATTAGGAGCATATAGGCGTGGCAGAAACACGTATCCTCCTGACCACTGTATGTCGCCCTTTTGGCGAGGATGGCGAGGGGGATTCCGTCGGAGCGGAACTCTTCCATGCCCAGGTAACGCGAGAACAGGGCATATTCAGCTACCGGCAGGTCATTCGTTGTTGGGGGCTCGATTATATTGCGAAAAATATCCAAGCCTCCTCTGTGGTCCTTCATTACCCATCAGAGCGAGAGTTTGTCAGAGAACTCAAGAACCGCAAGTATGAATATATCGGTATCAATTTTGTGGTGGCAACTTTTCATAAGCTCAGACGGATGACTCGGCTCATACGCAGGCATGCCCCAGGATCAAATATTATTCTCGGTGGATATGGAACTGTACTGTCAGATACAGAACTTCTCCCTTACGGTGACCTAATATGCAGAGAAGAGGGTATAGGCTATATGCGAAGATTACTTGGAGAAGATACTGAT
>Ga0272441_10012683_pt1 | contig 12261 bp, 16 predicted proteins | sample SSMProp6N_FD_193582 | JGI IMG/M metagenome (GOLD analysis project Ga0272441, IMG submission 193582) | Marine sediment archaeal communities from Little Sippewissett salt marsh, Falmouth, MA, United States - SSM-Prop-6N | ecosystem: Environmental > Aquatic > Marine > Wetlands > Sediment ...
AATATATGAAGTGAAATAAAGGTATAAAAATGACCCAGCTTAAGATTCCTTTGAAGAAAAAGAATAATAAGACAGAAGAGATGGAAACGATAAAGCATGGACTAGAGTTTAGAGTGATGCGGTTAAGTAAAAATCGTTTCTTTCTAGATATATGCTTTGAAGGTAATCAAATCTTTGAAGTAACTCCAGACGGAATAAAAGTAGTAGATGAAGATTTTACAATTATAAGCCATCCTTTAGGTTGTATGGAAGTTCAAAAGAAAAAAAATGTGGGAGAATCAAAATGAAAAAAATAACCGAAGCAGATGTAAACCAAGTAATCAAAATAAGAGATGATTTGATTAAAAGGTTATCTAGGATTAAGACTAAGGAAACATGCAAAGAATGTTTTTCAGATTATATTAATAATCCAAAATTAAAACACCATGTTTGTTGTATTGATTGTGATTATATCACAAAAAAAGGACATTGTAAAAGTCCAAATATTAACTGCACTCTATGGATGTGTGACAGATTAATTAAAAAATTACCCCAAGATTTAATAGATGATCTATCTTTGATGGCTGCAATCATGATTAAAAATGGGTGGAACTTTTATAGAATGCCAATTAAATTGATTCAGTTTTATCATATCAATAAGAATAAAAACAAGCTAAAGAGGAGAACTTATTATGGCTCATTAGCAAAACATTATATAAAACATTTTAATTTCTATGGTGCGATAAATTGGTGGATAAAGATAAGAATCTTGTTATTTTTACATAAAACAAGACTAAGATTAAAAACATTACTAAATAGGAAGGTATACACAAATGAGTGAAACAATCGCAGTTTACGGTACATTAAGAAAAGGATGTTATAACAATAGGATTTTAGGAAGAAAATCAAAACTAATATGTAAAAAGAGGATAAAGGGTTTTGAAATGTTTTATAAAAATGGTAAAGATTATCCTGTTGCAATGAAATCGAGTAAAGATAACAGCATAGTAGTAGAAGTTTATGAAGTTCCATATAAAATTGCAGATCATATTGACATGCTAGAAGTTCAATATGGGTACTCAGCAATTAGAATAAAATTAAAACATAACGATAAAATAATCAAACCAATCATTTATATATTTGATTTTAAAAAAATAAAAAAAGGAGATTGGATTGAATTTATCAAATCACAAAAGGTGTGAAAGATGGAAAAAGAAGCAATAAAAACAAAGTCATATGTATTATTAGATTTGAAAGAGGCTGAGGATATAATCCTATCATTACGAAAAACAAAGACATTTTATACAATGACTCTGGGTATAGAATCAAAGATTAATAAAAGATTAAGCCTATTAATCAAAAGATTCCTAAACCTAAAAAAGAAGATTAAAGAAAATAAAAACATCACCAAACTTAAAAAGAAAAGCAGTAAAAAAGGAAATATCATAGTCAGAACTACTGATGGGAGAATATTATTAAGGAGATAAAAGATGGATAATAAAAAAAACAAAGATAACTGTGAAATGTACTCTCCTTATCCTAAATTAGATGAAAAAAAATATAATTATCTGATTAGAAAATTTAGGAAGAAAGAGAAAAAATATTATAATAGATTAAAAAGGGAAAAGATTGATCTCGATGATTATAGGATAGAAATCACTAATCTTATCGAAGAATTGAATCTTGGTAGATATGTGATGCTTGATAATTGTTCAATTAGTATATTTAGGTTTGATAATTCTTTAATTTGCAATAAAGATTTAAATCAATTTTGCGTTAAAGGGGATTATGGATTATATTCTGATTGTTACGAAAAGAATAAAGAAAAAGAAATCACTGATGAAAGAATTGCTGGCAAACCATTTAAAAGGGGCTAACATAATGAAAAGTAAAAAAACATATAAAACACCAGAACAAAAACTTGAGAAGAGGATACACAAGATAAGGAAGATTGAATACAATCTCCGTAAAAAATACGAATCCCATGAGATTTCTGGCAAAAAATACTGGGAACTTTTTAAACAAAAAATAAAAGAATTCTCATTAACCCATAATATATTTCCAAAAATTTCGGATGGTTGTTATAATGTCAGGTATTCTGATATTAGGAACACAGAGGTTTTTTGTAATGTTGGTAATGGGGATTTTACTGATTCAGGTAGTAATACAACTCCAATATCTGATTTCTTTGAAGAAGATTTTAATAATAGTTACCTTCTCGAATATGGAGATAGTGGAAAAAAAGAGATTAAAGATTGTAGGAAAGAGGGCAAACCATTTAGAAGAAAAAAAGGTGGATAAACATTAAAAAAGAAAATAAAAAAATAGATTTCTTTAAATTCCGTAGAAAAGTTTATGACAACAAACATAAAAATAAAAAAGAATCACCTAAATGTTTTTTATGTGGGCGGGTAATACGGGAAAAAGAATCTGCAGGATACATTCCAGTACTTTATGGTAGATTATTCCAACAGGAATTATGCCACTCTCATTGTTACAAAAGAGCTGGTAAGTTAATCAAATGAATGATTAAAGGTTTTTACTAATCATTAAGTTCAATATTTTTGTCGGCTATGGAGATTAAAAATGAAAAAATTTGTAATCGGAGATATACATGGTAATTTTAATGCTTTGAAAGAAGTATTAAAAAAATCTAAATTCAACTATAAAAAAGATAAACTTATTGTCCTTGGAGATATTGTAGATGGAAATAAGGATACTTTTAAAGTAGTTGAAGAACTACTTAAAATCAAGAACCTTGTTTTTATTTTAGGTAACCATGATGAATGGTTTCTAAAATTCATGAATGATGGATTTGATGAAGAGATATGGATACAGCAAGGAGGAGCAAATACATTACGCTCCTATGGTGCTAAAGTAATCGAATCTGAACATGTATGTAATAAAAGTTATATAAACACTAAAAACTTAAGCATCCCTATAACACATCAAGAATTCTTCAACAACCATGTCTTATATCATATTGAGGATAATATGTTATTTGTTCATGGAGGTATTAATCCTAAAATACCAAATATTAAATCCCAAAGTAAATTTGATTTGTTATGGGATAGGAATTTAATCAATTACTGTATTAAGGGGAAATTTGTTCCCAGATACAAAAAAATCTTTATTGGTCATACTACTACCCAACAGTTTGATTGCACAAAACCATTAAGATTTGGACAGTTATGGATGATGGATACTGGTATTGGGTATGATGGTAAACTAACAATCATGGATATAAAAACTGAAGAGTTTTGGAGTAGTCAGAAGAACTACCCATCATATAGTAAATAAATATGAACGGGGATTGATTAGAATGTATGTAAGTTTTTTTATTGAGGATGAAAATAAAGAAATCTTAGAAGGTAACATATCAAAAGAAGCATTAGACAATATAATTGTTTCTACTGAACCTAATGATTGGTCAGATAACATTGGGGTAATGAAAGAAGATGCAAACCCTAAAGAAATAGATTGTTTTATCACAATCATAGTAAATAGAAAAATTATGATTACTAACGGAGAAGCACTCCGTTTTGAAAAAAATGGAACTGAAAAGAAGTTAGATTTATTATCTAAGCAAGGATGGTTCATACGAAAAGAGAGGAGAAGATAGACATAATCATATTTATTATTTCTAAGATTGCTTAATCTGTTCATTCCACAATGGTAGGAGTAGTTAGAAATCTATCCTAATTATTTCTCCAAACTATTTCTGGAGATGAATATCTTTTTTAACATTTTTTAACATTAAAGGCGAAAAATGACACTCTTACTACGAATCACAGATTTATTAAAAAGAGAACCAGAAAAATATACTTGTTCTTATACCCAAAAGTATCCAACATTAGATTGGATTGATTGGAGAACTGAAGTTATTAAAATTTCTAAAATTTTAGGATTCGATGTAGATTTTATCGATACTGGATTTAATTTTTTAGTTAAACTTGAAATATTCACTTTAAGAATGAAGTTAGCTAAAAAAGATGAACCAAAATTATTTAAAAAAATGAAAAGTGATTGGATAAAGGGTTGTGCTTCACTCAAAGCAGAAGATTAAAGAAATAAAAGGAGATATTAAAATGACTAACTTCAATTTTAAAAAAGAAATAACAACAAATGAGAATGGTCACGCACTACCATCAGAATTAGCACACAATGAAGATTTGGAAGAATGTCCTTTCTGTTACGGATTCTTCCCATTAGGAAAATCAGTATGCCCTAATATAAAATGTTCTTGCTTCAGAGTATCTGTAGATGATTATAATATTCCTCTAATTGAACGAGAGGATTTAGTTGAAGAGATAGCTATGAAAAAGATAAGTAAAAAACTTTTGATGAAGGAGGTTGATTAAATGCCACAAATAAGTTTAAATAATTATTTAGATTCATTGGTTTCATATTCACCAAATCCAATAAATTTTGGAACACATACTGATACTGGTCAAATTGAAAGTGCATGTTCATGTGGGATTACATTCAATTCATGGGTAAACGGGCATGGATATGTCAGCCGTCCAAATATAACTAGTAGAATTAATCATAGGATTGATATAAACGGATCATGGTTCACTTTAACTAACCAATTTATGGATAACAATCCAGTAAGAATCCCATTCGGAAATAATGATTTTCTCGAAAATACAAAAATCGAAGTAATCAACACAGAGGCAGATACACTTTCACCGCTGGGTTCAAGAAGAGTTACATACCCATTAACAACCAATCTTGTTAAACTTTGCGATTTTGTTAAGATTACTCAACATGGAGCTAACGCTTTAGATATGTTAATAAATATAGATAATCTTAATATTTTAAGTAGTTTAAGTTTTTTTCATAATGTTTATGAAAAAAAAACAATTTATTTTTTATTACATTATTTTGATTATGTATTAGATAAATTTATTGATTGTAACTTTATTGAACAAGAAACAACAATTCATTTCGATTCAAGTGAATTAGATTACCTATTAAAAGTTATAATCTGTCTAATCCGTCAATTAATTAGAGGTGTGACACATATTAATTATATAACTTCTACCTACGACTTCTTATCCAGATTGTGTAAAAAAATTAGAAATGTTGCTAATATTTTAAATGATATTAGTATTCTCGATGATGCATCTCTAAATGAAAATGATATTATTGAAAGAATCTTTTTAATAGAAGGACTTTCAGAAGCAATTCAGAACACACATATAAATACAACAGTATCAAATAATAATCTAATCCGTATGTGTGACAGTTTCTTCAATAATGTTATAGCACCAGATGCTTATGCACCATCTTTTTCTAAAATTTGTAAAAAAAGATTAAGATTAATCGAATTATTCGATTGTGAGATTTGTTTTGGTTGTAATAAATCAGATGGTGAATCGATACAAAAATGTAGGAAAAATAATATCATCCGACCAAGAAAATATAAAATGGAACTTTCTAAATGGGCAGAATTGTACAAATTATCAGAATTAAACCAGAATATGGAAGAAGAATTAATAATAGAAAAATTCTTAATAAAGAACAAACTGATAAAAAAAACCCAAAAGAAAAGTAAACAGAAAACAGATTCTTTAAGTGTTGAGGAAAGAAGAATGGAGAGAGAAGAGGATGCACCCCGTGCACCAATTGAAGATGATGGATATGTTATTCCAGATATGCCAATAGACTTACCCCGTACATATGAAGAACTTATTAATCGAGCAAGAACAAGGGCTAATGAAGGAAACCTTAATGGAGATGAATAAAAAATGGAAGGAAAAAATAAGCATTGTATCAGCTATGGATATTTCTTAGGAAATTCCTATGAAGATATAATCAATAAGGTAAAAAATGATCCAATATTATTATCTATGGGATATGAAATAATAGATATACTAGAAATAAAAAGAGTCTTCGCAGATATGTTCATCGCTTTTTATATATATTCACATAAGAATAGAGAGAGGTAGAAAAAAAATGGAAATAAGATATGGTGCGGAATTTGAGAATTACTTACAAGAAGCTTTGGGAACTATAGAATATGATGGGTTTAGTGGATCTCAACCAACAAAATGTGAAAGATGTGACTCCACTATGAACTGTATTGATTGTGAACATCGAAATAATAACCAGTTCGTTAGTTGGTTCCAAGACAATGGAAATGTCGTAGAGTATCCAAGTGCAGTTTATGATAGTTTTGAAGAATTGTTAGGATTTGTAAGAAACATAATGAACAAATATTTGAAATCAGATAATCTAATTTTACATTCATTCCCAGATCACTGTGCTTCAGCAGGATTCCATGTTCATATTAGCCCACAAGATTATGATTATTATAAGACATTATATAAATTAACATATGTCTACCAGATACTATTCAAAAATTCTCCGTATAATCATGGCAGTAAACAGATAATATCCAAAAGACACTATGGATCTAGTTACGCACCCTTAGGTTCTTGTTCCAAAGAATCATATTCCTCTGGCAGGGCAGCTTTATGTAAGAACTCCGTTGGAGAGGGAACTATTGAATTTAGATACATGGATTTTCCGAAAAGTTTAAATCAACTCGCATTCCTATTCTACTTAGATCAGATAAGTAGAAGTTTATTAACAAAAGATACTAAAAAGAACCAAAGTTTCTTAAGTTCAAAGAAGTTCGAAAATTGCACTATTGGCAAAATTGGTAATATAGACTGTATGCAACAAATAGAAGATGGTTCTAATTACATAGAACTAATTAAAGAAATATCTAAAATGATACAAGATACGGTTAACCCGATAGTTTATTCTTTTTATGAAGAAACTTACATGTCTTTTGAACAATTTGTAAATAATACCATTGCATATGATAGGTCGATATTAAAAAGATTCTTTTCGGCTAATTGGAGTGACATTGATTGGAGTGATTTTTGGAAAGCAGATTTTGTAAAAAAAATTCCAACAAAATTAATTAAAAAGATAGATTAAGGAGGTTAAATAAAATGTGTGGAATATTCGGAACAATATGTTTTAAAGAAGAAGGATTCAATGAAGATATGGCTATTGCAATCCAAAATGGCATGGAATTTATACAGACGAGAGGAAGGGATGCATTTGGGTATTATGTTGACCCTGCAAATATCAAAGCAAAGGCAGTTGGATTTGTAAGTGATTACCATGAAGAAAGTAAAGAGAAAAGGAAGAATGATATAACAGATGATTGTAAAAACCAAAGGGTTTTTCTTGGTCATACAAGATATCAAACTACTTCTTCCCCAAGTGTTTTGGATAATAATCATCCATTCGAAACTAAAGATTTCGTTCTTGCACATAATGGTACAATTTGTAACCATGAAAAAATAAGGGAAATTATGAAAATAGATGAAAAAGCCCCATTGACAGATAGTTTTGTCATAGTGTATCTTATTCAAAAATTTTATAACACACTCAAAAAGAATGGTAAGTTTAAAAAAGAAGAGGATGCTGTGAAAGAAGCTATCACAAGAACCGTTTCACAATTAGAAGGTGGATACTCTTGTTGGTTATTTCATCTAAAAAGTGGAACTGTTTTCTTATTCAAAAGCAAAAATTCTGATTTAGAATTAGGATTTTCTGAAAAACTTAAAACACTTTTCTTTGCTTCAGAATCAAGATATTTTAAAGAAGCAACAGAAGATATGATTAAGGATGAAGAAGAAACGAGTAGAAAAAACCTTAAATCTTTATTCGAGAATGGAGAAGAATTAAAATGCATTGATATGGATTCAGAATCTGGAATAATTACAATAAAACCATACTTAAATTTAAAAGAAGGTAATGTAGATGAAAACGCAGTAGTTTTCGATAAAAAAGATTGGGAAAGAAAATGGAGTTCGTATATAAGTGATTACTCTGACCATAAACATAATTCACTTAATAATAATAAGGATTCAAACAAAAACGAATCATATCAAAGATCTTTAGAAGACGATGAAGGCGATGAAGATGAAAAAGATGATAGTTTAGATAAAGAAAGTAGGATTAAAAAATTAGAAGAAGAGGTTAAAATGCTCTTTGGTAGAACACAAAATAAGGAAAAGAAGGGTTATAAAAAAGATAAAAAAATAAATAAATTAGCAGATTCATTTTCAAATTCCCTTGATTTATTGTTTAAATTAGGTTTAGTTAAAGATTATTCTTATGAAAGTGATGGAAGTTTCATAATATTCTTAAGTGATGAATATGCTGAAGGATACGATTCTATATGTAAACTTCAAGGAGATTTTGCCCCATCTGGTGAACACAATGAATTAATAGTCTTACAAGACGATTTTAAAGAAACAACAATGTTATTGTATACAGTTTTCATTAAAGTAAACCCTAAAGAGAAAATCTCAAAAGTTTTAAAAGGAGTATTGAGAAAATACTACAAAGATAAAAATAAAGAAGAATCTGAAAAGGAGGAAGAATAAAATGGGAAGGGATAAATATATGCACTTTGATTATAAAGAATTATTAGGAATCAAAGAGAGTAGATTAACTTGCGGTATAGAGATAGAAGTGTATCTACTTGATGAAAATGATTCACTAATTAATGATATCGAAGTAACAGAAGAATTGTTAGAAAACCTTCCAGATACTATAACTAAAGATTATTACCCTTACCAATTAGAGATAAGGACAAAACCACATAAAAATCCAGAGACATTGCTAAACGAGTTAAAAGAAAACATTGCGAAATGCAATGAAGAATGTGTTAAAAGAAACTTAAAGATGCGTTTTAATTCTTGGCTTGGCAATGACGAGATGTTTAATGGTTTGCATTTTCATATTAGGTATCTCGGTGAAAACCAATTCTTAAATACTATAATGAATTCCTATCCTTTAATACTATCGATAGCATCATTTTTCAGATGTAGTCCGGGTGGATTTAACTTACCATCTAATAGATTAGATTGTAGCCAACATTGTGGACTACCATCTTTGGATTCTGATGTATTAGAGAACCCATCCAACTCAAACAGATATAAAGATATTGTTATAAACCAATATAAAAACAACAACAGGCACAGACTCAAATCAGTTAATACTCTTGAAATCAGGTTATTTGATGTTCCTTGTGATTGGGAGTATCTCAAACTATTAGTTCATTTATTATACAATACATATTCACATTTGAAAAAAACAAAACCATTAATAGACAACAAAAATAAAAAAGATATTAATTGGTATTTTGAAACTGCAACAATTACAAGGAATGAGATATGTTCTTGCAGACACACTTTTAATTATTTTCTAAATGATTTTAATGATTCTATAATAATGAAACTGATTAACTTATTTAAAATAAAAACAAAAATAGATGAAAATCTATTTTCATTTGTAGATGAGAGTCCGCTTGATTACGAATTTCATATAGGGTACCCTTTCATAAAAAGGAATAAGAAACAGGAAAAAGAATCTAAAAAGGGGAGTAAATCTGGCTTGTATGGCAATGTATATCTAAATGGAGATTTATTATTTAATTAAAAAATAAAACAATAAAAGGAGGATTAAAATGTGTGGAATAGTTGGATATATATCAAACAATAATATTAAAGTAAGCGTAGAATCTTTGTTAAAAATTGTCGATTTTAACAAACATAGAGGTTCTGAAGATGGTATCGGAATAATAACAAAGGGAAAACAAGGATACCAAATCAGAAAAACAATGAATACAATGGATGAGATAAGTAAAGAAGAGAAATCTAATGAAACAGATTATACTAAAGATTTATCTAAAAAAGAAAAGGAAACTGTTCTTAAAAAATGGAAAGAAGAATTAATAAAAATGAAAAAAACAGAAAGTAATTTCTGCTTGATTCATCATAGGAAAAAGAGTCATGGTGAGAAATGCAAAGTAAACACGCACCCATTCAGAATAAAAAAGAATGTTTACTATATCCATAACGGCACATTAGACAGTTACTCATCTTTGGGTAGGTATATATCAATCAATGATGGTATAAAATTAATATCAAAAACCGACTCAGAAGTATTAGCAAATATAATGGAATCATATCTAGATAGTGTTGGAAAGAAAGGAGTAATTAATTCAGATGTGGCAGAACAACTATTCAATTACTTACTTGAAATATTTCATGAATTTGGAATAATCATGCGTCTTGACATAGAGAATGGATTTTTAGATTATATATCTGATGGAACTAGAAGTTTTTACATTTATGAATTAAAAGGAAAAGAAAATAATGTCAATTGTTATTTACTTACATCAGAACCATATATTGGTGATTCTTCTGATTCATTGAAAAATATTGAAGAAGTTTACAAAATTAATTCTGGTTGGTTCAGAATCTATATAAACAAAGAAAAAGATAATTTGCTACTAAAAAAAGAAGATTGTTTCTTTGAAAAAGTAAGGAACAAAATAAAACAAATCTCAGACATACTACGAAATGGAAAGAAATACAATATCAAGATTGATGAGATTAGTTGTGACTCTTGTTCAACAAAGAAACAATGTATCCGACATGTTTACTTAAAAGATGAGAAGGGAGAAGAAAAAAAACAGGATATATGTATGGATTGTTTTATAAATGATTCATTAAAAGGAACACAGAGAATATTATGTAAAAACTTTAAATATGATTTTTCTGCTAATAAAAACGAAACACAAAATTATGAGAATGGAACTTCTTCATTCTTCGGGAATAAATGTTTTCAACATAACACTAAAAAAGAAGAAAAAAATATAGATGATTTTGTTATTGGAAACGAATTCATGTCTGAAGATTGTTATCATTGTTTAAAATTCTTAACATCAGATTTTGCTTGTTTTTCTTGTCCATCTTTCAATGAACTTTCAAAAGAGAATCAAGAAAAAATGAGAAAGATAATAAATGAGGGGAGGGAAAAAATAAAACAAAACAACCCAATCCGAGATGCATATAGGATGATTTAACTAAGAGGTGTAAAAAATGATTACAATAATTACAAAAGAAAATGAAGTAAATGAACTTCAAACAAATAAATTCGATAAACAAGATCTTGATAACGCAAATGATTTGCTAAAGAAGGTAAGTCAAAAACAGATAATATTAAAAGAAGATATAGATATTTCATTGAATCCTACGCTAGTTGTTATCAAAGAAAAAACATTGCAATTCAATAAGTTTAATATTTCTAAAAATTACGATAGTAAAAATTATCAACTATCTTATTTCCTTGATAGGGGAGAACCACTAAAATCTGCTTTTAATAGTTTTATTGAAACAATCAAAACAATAAAAAAATTGGATCAAGAACTTCTATATATGTTAAAATCTAAAAAGAATAAATTAAGATCAATCCTGCAAAAGAAGATAAGAAAAAAACATTATTGTCCGTTTTGTTATTCTCATTCCTCAGTAAATAGGATAGGTGAAGAAAAACAAGTTTATCGTTGTCAGGCATGCGGTAGAAATTTTGATATTAATGTTGCCCCTTCTTTAATTAACTTACTTGATTATAACTCAGAAAAAATTTCTTTTATGAAAACAATTCAAAGATCAAATTCAAATCGCTTTTATTGTTCTTGCCAAAAGGATAAAAAAAGAATACTACTAATTGATTTCTTCAAAATTTCATTATTCGGAGATTCTTTCAATATTTTCTTCGGATTGTGTGAAGGTTGTCTAAAAACATATATATTAATTTTGAATAAAAATGAAGTAAGTAGGAACACAGATAAATTAATAAAAAGAAAATCCAATGTGGAAAACGCTTTAGATTCATACATGAATTATCGTGCAAGAAACAACTTAATCTTAATCGGGGTGATTAAAGATGCCATTTAATTTTTTAAAAAAACGGGAAAAGAAATTCTTAAAAAAATATGTATGGTACTCATCAGGTACTTATACAACTGCCAAAAATCTAGCAAACCTAATCCATGCTGAGTATGGGAAAAGAATCCCAAGTAGTAAATACGATGTTGTGATTTGTTGGGGTGGGCGTGTAACTGAAAAAGATAGTTGGAAAAGTCTAAACCACCTAAACAAAGTTCCAATCTATTTTAACGATGTTAAAATAGTGAACGAAAATAGAAACAAAGTAAATGCCCTGAAGAAAATTAGAGATGGTGGAGTTAGAGTACCTAATTTTATCATAGGGTATGGAGAATGCTTGAAATCAATAAACCAAAGTAGTTTGGATGATAAGCGAGATAAATTAACATTTCCAATAATCGCAAGAACAAGATATCATCAAGGCGGTAGTGGATTTGAGTTATGTCTATGTAAACGAGATATTAGAAGAGCAAAGAATAAAGGAGTGCATCATCATTACTTACAATACATC
>Ga0272441_10012684_pt1 | contig 12261 bp, 12 predicted proteins | sample SSMProp6N_FD_193582 | JGI IMG/M metagenome (GOLD analysis project Ga0272441, IMG submission 193582) | Marine sediment archaeal communities from Little Sippewissett salt marsh, Falmouth, MA, United States - SSM-Prop-6N | ecosystem: Environmental > Aquatic > Marine > Wetlands > Sediment ...
AACCGAAGTCTTGTGAGAACCACTAATACTGATAGCCAAACCATTCTTCACGAAAGTAAAAATTTGCGATAGCTGCTATATGCTTCAACTGAGCTCAACCCATTAGCTGTTGCAAGTAGCTAAATCTATTCCACAAACCAAGGCTGTGTTCGGAATACCGGCTGGATACGTAGAAGGACATGTCGATGGTTATGTGGTATTCTTTATTGTTGTGGCCGCCGCGGCCTTTTCTTGACAATTCCGTCGGGCAACCAAAGTCTTGATTTTTTACAAAATCATACTGTTACATCCTTTGTTTGATCCGGTTCGAAATGATAAACAAAACGCACGATTTAACCTTAGGTTCTGGAACGCACTGAATGCGCAACCCAGAGTGAAACGATACTTTTCTCATTTTTTTACCCTCCGGCTTTTGCAACGGTAGGGTTTTTTCATTTCTCGTCTCCTTTCAATCCACTACGCTTTGAATTTTGATCTGTTTAGAAGGGTTGAGCCTGATACTCAAGCGGAAGGGGCAGCTGTGCCCACCGGCTATGATTGCGCTGATCGTCCAGAAAATTGGAGACAGATATACCCAAAAGCCGAACCTTTGTCCTTCCGGCTTCGGTGTTGGCCAGCAATTGTTGTACATGATCCATGATCAGCTGTGCATCAGTAAACGGCTCCGAACCGGTGACGCTGCGAGTAACGGTTTTAAAATCGTGATACTTGATTTTCAGGGTCAATGTCAGGCCCTGCCGGCCTTCTCTGTGCAACCCATCGACAACCTTTCGGGCAAGCCCCTCCAAGATGGCCAACATTTGGTCCGTATCGTCAATATCCGTTTCTAAAGTCGTCTCCTTCCCATAGGATTTTCGGATGCGATCGGGCTCCACAAATCGGTTATCCTCGCCACGAGCAATGTGATAATAATAATCACCGGCCTTGCCGAAAAGATCGGTAAGACCCTCAAGACTAAATTTTTTCAGATCGGCACCGGTTTTGATGCCCAACTGATGCATACGTTCTTCGGTCACCTTTCCAACACCGAAAAATTTCCGGATGGGCAGCTGATCGATGAAAGCCGGAGCCTGCTCCGGGGTGATAACGGTAATGCCGTCGGGCTTGTTACAATCCGACGCGACCTTGGCCAAAAATTTATTGAATGAAACGCCCGCGGAAGCGGTTAGTCCACGCGTTATGTGGACAATTTGTCCGCGAATTTGCTGCGCGATTTGGGTAGCTGACGTGATTCCCGGTTTGTTTACAGTGACATCCAGGAATGCTTCATCCAAGGAAAGTGGCTCAACCAGTTCGGTGTACCTCAAAAAGACCTCTCGTATTTGTTGCGAAACGGCCTTGTAGACCTCGAACCGTGGCCGGATAAAGATTGCCCGGGGGCAGAGTCGGTATGCCGTAGCGCATGCCATGGCCGAATGAATACCGAACCGGCGCGCTTCATAGGAGCAGGCGGCAACCACCCCACGGCTGCGAGGATCGCCACCGACGATCACCGGCTTGCCCTTTAGATGTGGTTTGTCTCTTTGTTCAACCGATGCATAAAAAGCATCCATATCGACATGAACTATTTTTCGTAATGCGTGCATCGGTTCTGATGATGAAACGGTATTATGTCAGTTTAAAGGAAAGGCACCTCATGATAGGGTAGGTACGGTATAGCTCCTCCTCCACATCCCTGAACCATCGAGGCCGTTGAAATAAGATCAATATCCTCCACCAAGTACATTGTCAAGAAGCACCAACTCCTTGACACTAAATGATATTTTTGCGATTTCTTGCGGATAAAGGTTTAAGAGGTAAGACAACAAGTCATTCTCGCCCCAAACTTTCCCGGCCATTTATTTTCTTTGTTGTTCCACCCATTGACCGGGTCAATCCCTCATCGATATTTCATCCAAATTATCAATTGGACTTTGACGCAATCTTGTGTGATGGGTAAATGCTCATTTACGGAAAATCGACTATTAACAGCCAGGGAGAGGAGGACACCAACGTATGAAAAACTTTTTTGCCAGCCGCTGGGGTATCGTCAGCGTAGGTGCGATTATCGGCATTCTGGCCGCCTTGTTGCAGAAGCTGGGCAATCCAGGGAACATGGGTATCTGCGTGGCCTGCTTCGAACGTGACATTGCCGGTGCCCTGGGTTTGCACCGGGCCGGCGTGGTACAATACATCCGTCCGGAGATCATCGGCTTCGTCATCGGTTCGATGATCGCCGCCTATCTTTTCAAGGAATTCCGTCCCCGCGTTGGCTCTGCGCCCATCGTCCGCTTCGTTCTGGGCGCCTTTGCCATGATCGGGGCACTGGTCTTTCTGGGATGTCCGTGGCGGGCGGTGTTGCGACTGGCCGGCGGCGACGGAAACGCCATACTGGGGCTGCTGGGGTTGACCTGCGGTATCTGGATCGGTACGCTCTTCCTGAAAAACGGCTACAACCTGGGCCGCACCCAGAGCACCCATGCAACGGTCGGATGGATGCTGCCGCTGATCATGCTGGGTTTTCTGATTCTCATGCTGATTTATCCTCAGATGGACGGCCAGCCCAAAAGCGGTGTGCTTTTTTACAGCCTCAAGGGTCCCGGCGCCAATCACGCCCCACTGATTATTTCACTGATCGTGGGACTGGGTATCGGATTTCTGGCCCAGCGCAGCCGATTCTGCACCATGGGTGCCATCCGGGATGTGGTGCTATTCGGCCAGACCCATCTGCTGACCGGCTTTCTCAGCCTGGTGGTGTTTGCTTTCCTGACCAACCTGGCCCTGGGTCAGTTTCATCCGGGCTTTTCCGGTCAGCCCGTGGCCCACACCATGCATTTCTGGAATTTTACCGGGATGGTCTTGGCCGGTCTGGCCTTCGCCCTGGCCGGCGGCTGTCCCGGTCGGCAGTTGTTTCTCTCCGGTGAAGGCGACGGCGATGCCGCTGTCTTTGTATTGGGAATGCTTGTCGGGGCCGGGTTCGCCCATAATTTCGGGCTGGCCAGCTCTCCCAAGGGCGTTGGCCCCCATGGCATTGCCGCCGTGGTCGTGGGCATGGCCGTATGCCTGTTTATTGGCTTTACAATGCGAAAAAAGGTGTAAGGAGGGTAGAAGCATGAGTACAACCATCGATGCACGCGGCCTGTCATGCCCGCAACCGGTGCTGTTGACCCTGGACGAAATTAAAAAGGGAGGTGAATCGGAAATTGTTGTCCTGGTAGACACGGACACCTCCAAGGAGAACGTATCCCGTGCCGCCCAAAGTCAGGGATGCACCGTTACCGGCGTAGAGCCGGACGGAGATGGCTACCAAATTTCCATCACCAGAGGATAGCGTGGGATTTTTCGACTTTCTCAGGAGTAACCCGAAGAAGACGAAACCGGTGGCGCTCCGTCAGGAAGACCGGGGCTTTCTGGTGTTTGAAAACACCAGTGAAGTCATTCAGGCGGAAAACCTGCTCAAACGGGAGGGCTGGACCGCCCAGGTGATGGGGCCGCCGCCGGAGATCCGCTCGGGCTGTGATCTGGTGATCACCTTCCCACTGATCGAAGAACTGAATATCCTGCGCTTGCTGGATAAAAATCGGCTTCCCCCCTTGTCGGTTGTACCTGTCACCAGTCCGTTGCTCGAACCGGTCAATATCTACCAGGTCAAGGATTTCGGCGAATATCTCATGGTGCGCGCAGCCAACATGAAGATCGTCGTAGAGAAGAAAAACCGTAAAATCGTCAATGTTTCCGGCGGCGGCTGTCCGGATGTGCCCTATCTGGCCCGAAAGATGGTCGGCAAAACCATCGATGAAGCGCCTCGCCCCCGCGAGATCGGCCACACCCTGTGCGGCTATGCCCTGGAAATGGCTTTCGAGGAGACCCGGGTTCGATGCGCGCCGTAGTCGGAACCGTTCCGTTCGAGGATTTCCCTCTCACCATGGGCGAGGTCACTTTTTCCGGAAAAGGCCTGCACATCGGCGGGCACACCGTACCCGTCAACCGCGGCACGCCGGCACTGCTGGCGGCAATGCTCAGGGCACTGGAGACCATCGGCAGCGGCACGGTAAACGGTTTTCTCGTCGGGGACATCGGCCTGGGCAACGGCAGCCGCCGACTGTATGAAACCCTGGTCCGCGATCTGAACGGATACGATCTGAAAAGTTTGACCTTCCATTACCTGCAGCCGGATGTGGACTGGCACAATCGAGTCCTCTTTGCCGTGGACGAAATGCCCCGGCGGCCACTGCTGATTGCCGACGCCGGCTTCATGTACGCGGCCAAAATGAGCGGCAGCGCAGCCGAATACGATCTGTTCACGCCGGATGCAGGCGAACTCGCCTTTCTGGCCGATGAAGCGGCCCCCCACCCCTTTTACACCCGCGGGTTCATTCTGCACGACGAAAACAAGGTTCCCGATCTGATTCAGCGGGCCTATACACATCACAACGCGGCCCGTTATCTATTGGTCAAGGGTGCAATAGACCGTCTGGCCGATCGTACGGGTGTTCTGGAAAGCGTCGGCGAACCCACGGTAGACGCCATGGAAGCCATGGGCGGCACCGGCGACACGCTGACCGGACTGGTAGCCGCGCTGATTGGCGCCAACGGCCTTTCTCTGACCGAAGCCGCCATCGCAGCGGCGAAGATCAACCGCGAGGCCGGCGCATTGGCCAACTTGACCCCGGCCAGCCAGGTCGCCGATCTGATCGATCAACTTCCAGAGGCCATGGAGAAGGTATTGGGCTAGGAGACTCGGGAACAAGTACGCCGATCAATGCCCCCGGCGGTATCGAAGGGCAGACCGAGGCCAGCTTTCTGGTTAAAAAAATACGTGGGAAATGGATAAAGAAACGTCATGTGTGAGCTTGGGTGTCTGCAAAGGCAAAGGGTTCTTCAGCGCTGGGTTTCCGCGGTCTTTCTGTGAGCAGAAATGTTGCGATCGCCGCTGTTTTTTCTCAATCCGATGTCCCCTCCTCCCCTTCGGTTTTCCAGGGCAAGGGCGGGAATCAGTCCTATTCCGATCAATAGTATCGCTATGGTGTCAGGCATGAAAACCTCCTTGCGTTGTATCCTTTGCTAAACCACTGAGGAAGTAAATTGCAGGGGTTGCGGTCCCGCCGCTGAGCAGGGCTGCCGGAACGCCGGTCATCGCATCTTCTGCAAACACCACGCCGGATGCGTCGTCATCGTTCAATACAGCCGGCTCTCCGGTCACAACGGGCCCGGCATCGGTTTTCGGGATGATGAAACTTCGAGGCTCTTGGTGCGGCTGACCCGGTTTCTGAGAAAAAAGGGCAGATGCATCGCTTCGATCGCAAAAGCCATGGTGTAGCCGGCGGACGCATCGGCCTGCACCAGCACAGACGATTCATCCGGGAAAAGCTCAAAAGGATCAATGTGGTGCCTGAATCCGTGCCTCACACCCGGCAATCTGTTTAAAGGGGATCTGTACCTGGAACTGACCATCGTATTTGAACTGACATAAGGGCCACCGTGCGACAAGCGCCGATGGTAAGAAAAAATATAGTCGTTTAAACGTCTCTGGAACCAGAAAAGGATCCCTGATCGGGAAACCACAATTAAATCGGAATGAATGCCAACAAGAAGGAAAAAGCATGCGACGAATCGTTTGTATCGGATTTACGGCAACTCTCTTTTTGACCCTCGGATTGTGTAGCCATGGCTTCGCAGCCACTTTCAAGGCCATGGTTTCCCAAGCCATGCATTCCCTTGGGGTATCGAAAAACGATCCCACCCTGCTAGTTCTCACCAATGCAACGTTTGTAAAGGAGAACGGCACCAACGCATTAAAATGGTTGGATCAGGCCCAGGAGCAGTCCGGTTGTACCGTGGGCAAGGGCAATCTGCTGTTTTTTCAGCGCCCCCAAAACCATCCCCTGCGACTGATGCTATTCAAAAAAAAAGATGGTCATGCCATTATCTTCAGCAGGGAGAATAACAAGTGGGAAAGCGACGATCTCAATATCGGACCGGACGCCATTTCCCGTGCTGACTTCTGGATGGAAGCTGGTTCCTACCATGCTGGTAAAGACTTGTTTTCCCTGGCAGCCGTGGCCAATGTGTGGGCCAAGGGTGGACCGTATGATTTTCTGAAATGCGCCGAATTGCACAACCATATCTGTCCGAAACTTACCTCGGGCTATCTCATGGCCCATTATATCCTGGATCATTTTCCACTGAAATCGGGTGAACGCTATACCGTGGTCGCCTGCCCGGTATGGTGTAAGGAAGATGCCTTCCAGGTGGTCATGGATTGCACACCCGGCAAGAGAGGGCTGATCGTTAAAAAACTCTCCGATGATCAAAAAAAGCAGATCAGGATCGACCATCCGGCCGGTATGGTGCTGGTTTGGGATGCCAAGCAAAAGCGTGGCCGTGGTGCTGCCTTAAGTTTTAGCTTCGATCCCTTGCGCGCCCTGTCGCCTGAAGGCACACCCAAGGCCGCCATGGTCCTTTCTGCCCTCGATTATCTGGACAAACCGGATAAGTTTGTGTCTACAGCTGCCGAATTCGATCTGGATGAGAAGCGCTACGACGCGATTGTCCAGGCGGGCAACAATCCCTGGGAAGTTGTGGGATTGAGTAGAAATTGAATTTCGTACCATCGAAGCAAGCACTACCAAGCGGCGAAGGAAACACGCTGTCTCTTGGCGGCCTGCTTGAAATCGGCATCGGGGCTCATACAGCGAAGCCTTGTAGTAATTTGGGACGCAATCCGCCTCCCGGTGCGCCCCATATCGTCACGCAACCCCTATCCAGAGGGCTTTTCTTTTTCTACAACAGGTTCTCCTCACGCAGCCGCGTGAGAATCGCCGACGTTGAATGGCGGTGAGTCATAAGGATAGCGGTCCTTGTAAAGGCGATCATACCCGATGCATATGATCAACGCTTTTATTGTTGGCTATAAAATCCTCATTTTTTGGCTCATCTCCCATGCAATCCATAAGACTGGAATTGAATTGGCCGCACAACGCTTTAAATTTCAATCTATTTTGCGATGCCCCAACCTGTTCCGGTTCACTGTGACGCTGAAAAGAAAGACTTCGGGACTTCCGGAGAGTCCTCATATTGCAACCCATTGACGAGGTGAAACCACAGCTGTCAGGCGCGATGCCCCTTTTCCCCTTAAGGCTGTTCGATGCCGATCTCTTACTCCTCGAACAAAATCCGATGATCCACCAGATTCATCCGTTTGATCTTCCCTTTGACGCGAATCTGGTCACCGAAGATCCCCACCAGGCGAAAAGTCCCGTCCGGTTCGGGTTCAACGAGGTCGACCGATTCCATCAACAGGGTGTCCTTTCCGTCTTTTACCATGTAAGCATTGGCTTCACACATGATCGAGTACCTCCTTCAAACGTTTTTCCACCAACTCCTGCACCAGGTGAGGCAGTGGTTCAGACACGACCCCCACGATCTCGACATTTTCCTGGAACAGGGGCAGCAATAGCTTGGCCGCACGGCTGGATGTGACTGCTTCGGCCATGCGGGGCGTAATTTCGCCGAGCATAGCATTGGCCCAAGTGATGGAGACCGGGCCGATGATGCATTCCACCGTTTCGGTGGTGTGGCGAATTGCATTTTCCCCCGACGCGCAGCGATTTGCCCCGGCTCGCAACATCTGGGACGCAGCGATGGCGTTTGTGCCCAGAGCGATCAATTCGATCGATTCACCATGGGCTGCTCTCAGATATTTGATCACCGTCGAACCGATGCCGCCCCCCTGGCCGTCTATTACACAAATCCGTTTTCTCACTGGTGCTTTCACTGGTTTAAACCGATCCTAATAAAAAGGCCACATGTCCGGCGCCGCATTCTTCCCTGCCGATGCCTTCGTGGCCTTAAAAAGTCGATTGTCTGTGTCTACCGTAGCGCCTTCATGGCACCTTTTCACAATTGTTTAAATACCCGTACCTACCTTTCAAGTCAAGTGATTTTGGTCGGTTGGCTCCTGTCATCAACCTTCGTGGCAGCCGCCGAAAAAAGGGAAATACCATCTACCAGATGCATCCAAATTGTAAATCGGACTTTGCCGGTTTCTCGTAATAGTGGGTATAAACACAAAATAAAATCGTCAAAGCTCTCAGTTTCCGCCCCAGGAAAAGAGATCGAACTGGTGAGGTAGGCCATCAATCCCAAAACCCTTTCATCCACCTGGTGATTCATGGGACCGTCGATATCGGCAGCGGTTCGACGACCGATACGCTGGCCAGGGAAAAGGTGATCGATTTCAGCCTGTCCAACTCCTTCATCGGCAGCCGGACTATCGTCCCAAAAGCCAGTCCCTTTATGGCTGCCAGAATCTGCACAGTCGTGGCTTTGCCATATGGTGCCCTCCCTCACTCACGCGGTGTCCTCTTCCAGGAAACCTCCCTGGCCTATGTCAAGGGTGAAAAAGCGGTTCTTTTTCATTACGCGCTCACCATGAAAGTTCCTTTTTGAGGTTGTAAAAGCTTATACAAGGTTACATTAATTGGCCGCCCTTTCCACCTTCTCAATCGCCTCAACCACATAGGGATAAACGGTTTCGGTCACCACTTGATACCCCTTTGCCGTGGGGTGGACGCCGTCCGTCTGGTTGAGCTTTGGGTTGCCGGCCACACCTTCGAGAAAGAAGGGGATAAGGATGACATCATGGGCTTTGGCGAGCTCGGGGTAGATCGCGCCGAAGGCCCTGGTGAAGGGTTCACCGAGATTGCGCATCATCTCCATCCCGGCCAGAACGACCACCACATTTTCTTGGTGCAGTTTTTGGATAATCTTGTCGATGTTGTCGCGGGTGAGTGCAGGGTCGATCCCTCGCAAACCATCATTGGCGCCGGTTTCGAGGATGACGATGTCGGGTTCGAGTGTCAGTACCCAATCAATGCGGGAAAGTGCGCCTGAACTGGTTTCACCGCTGATGCCGGCATTGACCACTTTGTAGCGTTTGCCTTCTTGAAACAGTTTTTTCTGGAGGCGGGCCGGATAGGCATCCTCTTCGTCGACACCCAGCCCCTCGGTCAGACTGTCTCCCATGGCCACAATGGTACCCCTGTATGCCGGCTCAGCCTGAGGGGAGGCAGGCGCGCTCTCTTGGGCTTTTTCACAAGCCACCAACGGGGAAATGACGATCCATAGCCCAACGATACACAGTGCGATTTTTTTCAATGCCATTTTGTCCTCTGTCTCATTCTTCTGTCCTTTCTCTTAAAAAAGTGGCCGGCCGTTTTTTTAATACCGGCCGGGCCGCAAGTCCGCCAACGGTCAGCACCAGAAGTACCGTGCCGACCACCATGGACAAGCTGGCGACCGGACGAAACTGGTAGCTGATATCGAAATACCGGGTGCAGACCCACCAGCTTCCCGTCTGGGATATCAGGATGGCCATGACGGCGCTCACCCCGCCGATCAGGATATTTTCGAGGGCCAGCACACTTGAAATAAAACGGTTTCGTGCGCCGAGGATCTTGAAGTAGACGGCCTCCTCAATTCGTGCGAACCGGGTGGCGAAGACTGAACTGACAATGATCAGAATGCCCGCCAGCACGCTGAAGGCCGTAAAAAAGCGAATAATCCCCGTGAGGCGGTGGAGGATGCCGCTGAGGACCACAAGGGTCTGGGTGACATCGATGGCGCTCACGTTGGGAAAGCGTGAGACAATTCGGGTCTGGACCCGGCCAATTTGATCGGTGGGTACCCGCACGGCAGTGAAGATGGTCTGGGGCGCGGTTTTGAGGATGGAATCTTCCGGGAATACGAAATAGAAGAAGGGCTTGACCGATTCATGGGTCCTGGACCGAATGCTTGAGATCGTGGCCTTCACCGGAACGCCCTGCACCTTGAATTCCAGTTGATCGCCGATGGCCATGGATTTCATCTCCAGCACTGTATCCAGCACGGATACCTGGAGCCCTTCGAACGCCTCCTGGAAGAGCGTGCTGCCGTGGGTCAAAACCTCATCTTCGAGCAGGTCATCCCGATAGGTGAGATTGAAGGGGCGGGCCAGGTTGTCGCCCCGTCGCTGCCGTTCCTGACGTCGATCGATCTTCCAGTCATTGACCGAAACCAGCTGGGACCGGATAATGGGGTAGAACCGGGGGGATTCGCCCAATGCCGACTTGACACCCGCCACCTGATCGGGCTGGATGTCGATAAAGAAAAGGTTTGGGGCGTCGGCCGGGTAGGAGCGGACAAAGGCTGCATCCATGTTCTGTTCGACAAGATAAATGGTGAAGATGACCGCCAGAGAAGAGGCCAGCGTGATGATGGTGGGGCGGGTGGCGTTTCCCGGCCGGAACAGCCCCCTGACCGCCTGACGCAGGGCCAGGGAGCGGGGCTGCCATCGTTTGAGCGCCAGGAGAATTGCCTGGGTGAGCAGCCCGCAGAAGGCACTGAGGATGAAAATGGCAGCGACGAATCGCAGGCCGATGCGGATATCCTCGAGCTGCCAGAACACAATGACGATAAAAAAAGCGACGATCAGGATCAGGGAAAGCAGGTAGGGCCATCCCCTGGAAGCGGTATTCGGCGCCTTTCGGAAGACCGCACCCGGTTTGATCTCTCCGGCCCGGTACAGCGGCAGAAACGCGAACAGCCCCACCACCACCACGCCCAGCACCCAGCCTTCGAGCAGGGTGGCCCAGGAAAAGGTCAGCTGCAGGTCTGCAGGTAGCAGGTGCCCGAACATGACCGGCAAGGCGGTCTGAAGGAGGAGCCCCAAAACCAGCCCCAGCAGGGTGCCGATGGCGCCGAACACCAGAATCACGCTGATGAAATTGAACTGGATGAACCGCCGGGTGCCACCCAGTGCGCGGATAGTGGCGATGCTGCTTTCTTTTTCTTTCAGAAGGGCCGAAACTGCGCTGCGAATGGCAATGCCCGACAGCAGTAAGGTCAGGATGGCAATCAGGGCCAAAAAGAAGAGAAAATTGTCGAAAAACCGCTTTACCCTGGAACGGGCATTTTGGGCGGTTTCGACTCTTTCCTGCCCGGTTGATTCACTCAAAGCGGCCACCTCAGCCAACGTCTTGGCAATCTCATCCGTCCTGTTGAGCGGTAGGCGATTCCCAAATTGAAGGGCGGTCGTCTGGCCTGTACTCTGGTTGCTGAGGACTTTTACCAATAGTTTGTAATGGACCCGGCTACCGGCTTTCATCAGGTCCAGGCGGTCTTTATCCGGCTCCGATATAAAAATCCGGGGGCCGAAGGATAGAAACGTGACGGGTCTGTCCGGTTCACTGATGACCACGTCTGAGATGGTCAGGACAGCTTTGCCAATTTGCAATTCATCGCCAACGGAAATGCCAAGACGGTCCAAAAGGGTTTGTTCGACAATGATGGCCCCCGGTTGAAGAACGTCTGCAAACGAACGACCGGAGGAGAGGAGAACCTGCCCGTAAAAGGGATATCCGGGACCTGCGATCTTAATTGCGGCCAATAGGGAATTGTCGTCGGCTGCCGTTCGAACAACCGAATAGAATTCATAAACCCGGCTGCTGTCTACCCGCCCCTCTGCCTTCATCTTGCGGACCGTCTCTACGATCGGTGCCGACAGGGGGGTATGCGATCGAACGATGACGTCTGCCGCGTGGAGAGCCCTGGCATCGCTCAGCAGGGCATTCCGGATGCTTCGGCTGAAGCCGTCCACGGCTACCAAGGTGACAATGGAAAGCATCACGCACAGGATCAACACGGTGACCTGCTGGTCCTGGCGGGTAATCTGGCGAAGAATAAAGCGTTTATGCAGCATCTTTTTGCTTCCTGGCTACCCGGCCGTCTTGCAAGGTGATGCGCAAATCAGCCATTTGGGCAATATCCGGGCTGTGGGTCACCAGGATAAGTGCGGCATCGTGTTCGGCCCTCAATTCGAGCAACAGATGGAGGATGGCGGCGCTGTTTTCGGAATCGAGGTTTCCGGTGGGTTCGTCGGCGAAGATTATTTCGGGTGCATTGATCAGGGCCCGGCAGATGGCGATCCGCTGTTTTTCTCCGCCGGAAAGCTGGTGGGGGAAATTGGCGTGTCGGGCCGTCATCCCGACCCGGGAGAGTAAATCCCGGGCTTTCGCTTCGGCCTCCTTGTCCCGATTGAGTTCGGCAGGGAACTTCACGTTCTCAAGGGCGGTGAGGGACGGCACAAGGTGAAAGGACTGAAAGACGAAACCGAAGCTTCGATTTCTCAATGGGGCAAGGGCGTCCTCGCTTACTTTGGCGATGTCCGTACCATGGATGCGAACCGTGCCGGATGTGGGATGATCCAGCCCCGACAACAACGTCAAAAGGGTGGTCTTGCCG
>Ga0272441_10012687_pt1 | contig 12260 bp, 9 predicted proteins | sample SSMProp6N_FD_193582 | JGI IMG/M metagenome (GOLD analysis project Ga0272441, IMG submission 193582) | Marine sediment archaeal communities from Little Sippewissett salt marsh, Falmouth, MA, United States - SSM-Prop-6N | ecosystem: Environmental > Aquatic > Marine > Wetlands > Sediment ...
CAGAACGTCGATTTCGCGATGGGTCAGGGGTTCAATGAAAGAATTTTGGATTTTGGGTTTTGGATTGTGGATTGCGGAGTGTTGATTTGGGATCGGGCCCCGGACCGGAAATCGGGGAAAGCGGATAGGATATTCTCGATAGAATCGACAGCAGCGGTCCGTTTTCGTAACTGTTTCAGTAGATCGGCCATTGGGGGGCCCAGCTCCACATAGGGTTGAATGATACCGGACGAATTGGCCAGAACCAATGCCCGCTCAGCCGCCGTGAGAGCCTCATCCATCCGGCCCTGTTTGTAATGAGCGACAGCCAGCAATGACGATATGCTTATCGATTGAAGGACATTATGGTTGGCCTGATTCAACTGCAGAAGTTTCTGGAGTCCCATCTGGGCATCCTGCAGGCGTGGCTCCGATCCCCCGGCAAGGAGTGCCCTGTAATAGGTAACTGCTGGGATCTCGATCCACCAGACCATGTTTTCGACAGGGGACGAACTGCCCTGATAAAATGTGGTTATCGTTTTGTGTTTGGCCTGCATGATCGACAATCTTGCCTGACACGAGTCGGCAATCAAGGAACAGGTTGGGTCATGGATCGAATGACCAAATTCGCGCAGGTCATTTATCGTTGCAATAGCCTTTTCTGGTTTACCGGCCGTCTGGTATGCGAGAGCAAGCCCCGCCATGCTGTCAGCGACAGACCGCGTGTGCAGGATATATTTTTGTTCAATCGCTCTAACGAAACAGTCAATGGCCATATCAACGTCATTTCGAAAAAAGTGAATGAGCCCCTCGAGATAAACACTCCACGCCCTGGCATAGTCATAGTTGCCTTTTGAGGCGCAGTCATGGAGCCTCTGATTTGCCATGGCGGCCTGTTTCAGATTGCCTGACATAACATGAATGTAAACAAGCGTTACCAATAGCCTCGTCCGGGTTATACCCCCGGCCCATTGTGGGTGAAGGAGGAAATGATTCAGGGTGTCGAGTGCGTCTTCTTTGTGTCCCTGCATCTGAGTGGCCAATCCATGCAGGATTTCGATCTGACCCCTAATTTCATGGTTGGTATCAAGAACCCGATTTCTGGCATCATTGAGGTGTTTCAGGCTCGCACGGCCTTGATTTTGAAAATAATAAAAATAGCCACGGAAGAAATCGATCTCCCCTCTGAGAGATAGATCATCTTGGGAGTCGCTTAGTAGCGGTTCGGCGGCATCGATAACCGGTGGAATCCTGGAAATCTCAAAATGATGATACAGCATCCAGGCTTTAGCCAATAAGAGGCCCGGTTGCTGTCGCACCAAATTATCAGGCAGCATGGACAGCCATCTCTCGAGGACATACCATCTGTCGGCATTTAATACGGCCTGTCGATTCTGTTCCAGCAACTGAGCCGCACCGACTTCGTTTCCTGCAGCAAGTGCGTGTTTGAGGGCTTCATCAATGAAGTTATTTCCTGAAAACCACTCACTGGCCCTGACGTGGAGTGCAGTGATTTCCTCAGCGCTGCATCTTTGCTTTAGTAGGTCATGCAAGAGGTCTCGAAACAGATGGTGGTAACGAAACCACCGGTTGCTTTTATCCAGAGGAATGACAAACAAATGCGTTTTGATCAGCCAGTCGATGAAATCCCGGCCGCTGGCATTCGCTTCCATTTGATGCCCTTCCGAATCCTTCAGGGACAGCGCCTCGCAAATTGGGGCACAAAAACGGTCCAATATGGCGGTTTGCAGGAAATACCGACGAAACTTCGGTAAAATTATAGAAAAGACTTCTTGGATCAGGTAATCCCGCACGAATTGAGTCGTCTCCAGCAACCCGACGATCAATCGTTCCTGATCGGCCTCGTTCCGGATTGTCAGAGCTGCCAGATGCAAACCGGTCACCCAGCCTTCCATTTTTTCTTCTAAAACTTGCGCGGTATTGTCCGTAATGGCGATGCGTAGAAATCGCTCCAAAAAAGATTTTGTTTCCTGAACGGTAAAGCGGAGGTCTTTCGTGGATATTAGATTCAACATTCCCCGGGCGCGCAGTGATGTCAAAGGCAGAGACGGATCCCGCCGGGTGAGCAGCACCAGGTGCATGTGGGGGGATGGATGCACCAACAGCTCCGAAAATAAATCGTGTATCGAGTCGGTGTGGATAAGGTGATAATCATCCAGAACGAGGATAAAGGGGTCAGGTATTTGTTCCAGGTCGTTCAACAGGAGCTGGCTGATCACCTTCACGGACGGCAATTTGTGGGCCGCCAAGAATGATCTCGTCTTTAACTCCTGCTGCGGAGCCACGCTTTGGATGGCTTCAATGATATAGCTTAAAATCACACGCAGATCGTTGTCGCCGTTATCCAGCGACACCCAGGCACCGGTAAGTGCCGTCACATCCAGCCACTGGCTGGCCAGAATGCTTTTGCCGTACCCGGCCGGGGCGACAATCAACGTCAGAGGATTTTCCGCACCGTTCTCCAACACCTCGATCAATCGTGTTCGGGGGATCACATGTTTAGGGATCTGCGGTCGGTGCAGTTTGGTGTACAAAATCTGTGTGGATCGTTCGTCGGGTTCGGCCCTGGATTCCGAAACGAGTGCCTTGTAGTCTGACACCAGGGTGCTGGAGATGGATTTGTTTAAATATACATTTCCGGCAAGTACCGATCGGATGCCTTCAATCATCTCCTCCGGGATGCTCTCCTTGAGGATGTAGCCCGATGCACCCGCCTCTATCATGTCCCTAACGAATTGTTTGCCGGAATGCACCGACAGGGCCAACACTCGGGTAGCGGTACACTCCGATATGATCTGCCGGGTGGCCTCGATCCCGTTAAGATGCGGCATATTGATGTCCATAACCACAAGATCGGGACACTTTTGGCGCACCATTTCGATGGCCATTTGACCGTCGTTGGCTTCGCCCACAACGGTGAGATCCTTTTCTTTGGCCAGCAGGTGGCGAAGCCCCTGGCGGAATACGGGATGGTCGTCGACGAGAATTATCGTGGCGGGCACAAGATGCTCCTTGGTTGGTTGTGTACGTCGTCGGAAAGCTTAAGCGTTAAAGAAATTAGCATACTGGAGTATTGGAGTGATGGAGTACTGGAGTATTGGAGTGATGGAGTACTGGAGTATTGGAAAAATCCTGACGCGCATTTGTTTTCAATCATTTCCATACTCTGCATTGCTTTCTTTGACAACCAAACTGTCGATCCAGTCTCCGCGATCACGTTTTCGCTCCAAATTCTCAATGAGTTTCAGAAGACCATTTTCTAATTTATAAGCCAGTGCATCAAGCTTTTCGGACTTTTCCGCGGATATTTGTTTGGATTCATTGTAAGCATAAAGCCCTGATACCGATTCACCCAACGAGCCGAGGGCAATGTTCAGGAAATTCAAGTACTCTTTGATTGAGCGCCGGCAGTAACCCTCGGCTATATTACGGTGAACTGAATCAGCCGAGGCTATCTGTTGTGAAGCGACGCGCTTCAGATCATATGGCAAAGGCCGAAAGACCTCGCAGGTCAGCTTATAATATTGAACCGCATCGTTCCAGACTCTCAATTTCATATAGCCCCGATTCAGATTCTTTTTCATTACTCCATCACTCCACTACATCATTACTCCAATCGTTTGTCTTCCCCCACCGGCAAACTCAACACCACCCGGCATCCTTTTCCCGGTTCGGACTGGATGTCGAACGTTCCTCCCATATTGGTCATACGCTCCTGGATGCTGAACAGACCGAAGCCGCCTTTTTGGCCGTTTTTTGACTTTAACGCATCGCGATCGAAGCCGATGCCGTCATCTTCGATGGTGATAGATATATCGTTGCCTTGTTCCCCTAAATGAACCGCCACCTTGTTCGCCCGGGCATGTTTGACCACGTTGGTGAGCAGTTCGCGCACGCTGCGAAACAGGAGAGTCTGTACGTTTTCATCCAGGGTTTTCTGGTGTTTTATTGCGATGGTGTCGCTGCATTCGGTTTGAAGGCCATGGCGTTTTTCGATCTGCTCCTCCAGCCATTCGGATATGGCTGCGCCCAGGCCGATGGCATTCATTGATGGCGTGCTCAGTTCGAATATCAGACTACGGGTTTCCTGCAATGCCTGTAGCATAATGCTGGAGACGTCCTTGACCAGGATGTGCCTTTCCAGGTCGGAATCGCTTTCCAGGATGCCGTTCAGCTGCATGCGGGCCAGGGCCAACGAGTGGCCTACATGATCATGCAGGTCGGCGGCGATTTTTTGCCGTTCCCTTTCCTCGGCAATGGTCAGTTGTGCAGCCAGGGCCTTGAGTCGCTCCTGATACAGCTGGATTTCCTGTTCTGCCCGCTTGCGATTGGTGATGTCTCTCACAATGGCTGTCACACTGACCACACGCTCGTCTATCCTAAAGAGAGAAACATTGATATCCGCGGGGAAAAATTCGCCGCTTTTATTTCTCAGGGTCTGTTCGACGTGAAAGATTTCATCTCCCACCGCAATGGCACCTTGGATTCTATCACCTAAAACAATAAAATCTTTCCTGTCGGGATAGAGAAACTCCGTCGTCTTTCCCACACACTCGCCGGGCTCATAGCCGAGCACATTGTAGGTATCATTGGCCCACTCGATGACCCTTTCGGGCATTTTTACCGAAAAAACCGCATCCGGCATAGAATCCATAAGGTTTTCAAGATAATTGCGACTTTCACCCAGCGCCTTCTCTGCTTTTGTACGCTCGGCGACTTCGGTTACCAAAGATTGGTTGCTACTTTCCAGTTCAGCCGTACGGGATCGTATCCTTTTAGTCAGAGTCCGGTTCCAGATAGCAAAAAAGATAACGACGCCGAATGCCCCCCGGCAATAAGCAAAACCCATTTCAGAACCTCAACTCTGTTGAATCCTTGTTCGACTCTCAGCGCGACATACTTGTTGCGAATGGCCGTTTTTTCCGCTTCGGTGATACTCGCCAGCGCTTTGTCTATGATCGAGGTCAGCTGCGGCCAATCCTTGCGAATGCCCATGGACAGTGTCTGCTCACCGGGGGGAGCGGGGGCAAGGACTTTCAGGCCACTCAACCCGTACTGATGGATGATATGGCTGGCCACGATCAGGTTGCCGATATAAGCATCCGCCTTGTGAAGGGCAACGGCTTTCAGGGCATCGTAATCAGAATCAAACAAGACAAGCTTGATATTAGGAAAATCTTCAGCCAGGATATTCTGGACGTTGTATCCCCTGGGGACCGCAAGTGCCTTGCCGGCCAACCCGTTGATATCCACGATCAGCTCATCTTCTTCATGGGCAAAGATGACAGAGGCCGTTGTGATATAGGGTGTTGTGAAGGAGAAGTATTCCTCGCGCGCCGGGGTTCGCGCGATAAGCAACGTCATGTCGGGACCCGAGCGCTGCTTCATGGCTTCGAGAAATTCGGCAAACGGCTGCTTGGTTACTTCATATTCGAAGTTTACCCCGGTACGTTTCTTGATCAAGTTGAGATACTCAGCGGCGATCCCCTGGGGAGGCCCATCCTCCCTGGTGATCATATAGGGAGGCCAATCAGCTGTTCGCACTCTTACGGCACGGTTTTGATCGAGCCAAGTTTGCTCTTCGTCAGTAAGTTCAATCTTTACCATTTGTTCCGGGCCACCGATCCATTTTCTAAGAATGGATTCAATCTCTTCGACAGAGATAGCCGCCAACCCCATGTTGAGGATAGAAACCAACTGCGGCCAATCACTTCGCACAGCCATGACGTTAGGGGTGGGATGCTTATAAAACTGAAATGATGGGGCAAGATCAAAAAATTGATACTTACTCAGGAGATAGCTGTTTCTCGATGACCCGATATAGAGATCGGCCGTACCGTCTCTAACACGCTCCAGTCCTTCCCGACTATTTTTGACTTTGATAAGGGTTGATCCAGTCCCATAGAGATCGACCAGTTTCTGGGAAAAGAATATTTTATCGATTACGGCAATCTTTTTCCCCGCCAGATCAGAGGGACGAGTAAAAGTGTGGCCTTTTCTTGTAAAGACCGTCGGGTAGCTGTTCATGTAAGGCTTTGTTTTCAGCCACCCATACTTATCGGCATGACTGGGATGTATCGACAGAACACCGCCAAGCTCCTTCCGGCTTACCTGGCTGATGATATCTGGAATAGACTTGACCGTGAGCTTAAAATCGGTTCCGAGGCGTTGGTTCAAGAGAGCGAGAATATCGACCAGGGTACCGCGATAGCTCCCATCTTCATTAACGATGACTGCAGGCTCGAAGGCATCGGGATAGCCCAGCTCAATGTTCGGGTGTGCCTTCAGCCATGCCTGCTCTTCGTTGGTCAATGGATTAGCCGCTGCCAAAGCAGACTGCACCGCCAGCGTCGGGACCGTAATGACGAGCAACAAGAGGCCAATCATGGCCCTGTAAAAACAGCCTCGGTGGTTCTTAAGAAAACATTGTCCCAAAACCCTGCCCGCCATGGTGCGTCCCCGATTGTTTATGCTTCTGAACTAAATGAAGAAATGTCAGTTGGTTGGTCAGAATATAGAAAGATTGTACGGCATGCAAGGTTTATGGAATGAGTTTTAGAAATGAAATGTCATTTCTGGTCCCAAAGGATGAGCAATCAGGGGCGCGGAATTCCGGAACCAAGCTTATCTAAAATTCTATAGAAATCGACGACATTTAAACGGAGGATCAACCTTTCTTTGAGAATATTTATCATCTATAGGTCTTTCCGAAAGTGTTGTAATGCCGGGGCTTGGATGATGGCAAGTCGTTGCAGCTCTCTTAATACCGCCCTTTGATTAGAAGGTTGTTTTCGCCGCTCTCAGCCGGTGCAGAAACAGTGGTGATTGGACGGCATTGTGCTCCACCAACCTTGTCCTATGAACGTGATCAGAGCAAACGAGTGGGCGGTGAAACCTGGTACGAAGGAAATGTAATTCGGTTTCATCGCTGGGCATTATAACGTCCTGAATTTCGATTGAGATGAATTATTTAGCAACCGAACGGATTGTGTATAGCGTGCCCTATCGAAGCTTTGGAGATGAATGAAAGATTTTGGATTGGTGAATGAAATACAAAGCCTTTTTTAGGCCTGATGTATACCTTTATTCTAAATGAAGGGGTACTCCTGATGAGTTCAATACAGAACCTTTCACCAATCGTTCAGATATTTCGTACAATTGATCAAAAAAGTTGTTGGCGTTTGATAGAAGATCTCAGGCTCGGACGATAGGCATCAATCTTGCCAAACATCATTTGCCTGCATAAAAGTATGGTTCACGACTTTGATAGGGAATATTTTTGGAGGCTATTTTGGTTGTGTGCACTGGTATGGTTGTAAGAGTTCGACGGTCGAGATCCAAATTGAAAGTCCGACGACTTGCAAAATCAGCTAACTTTGTCTTTTGGGTAGCAATAGGGTAGCAAAAAACTAAAAAAGGTTGCAGTATAAGACCTGCAACCCTTTGTTATAATTTGGTAGCGGGGGCTGGATTCGAACCAACGACCTTCGGGTTATGAGCCCGACGAGCTACCAGACTGCTCCACCCCGCATTAAATTTAGAAATGGAATATAACGGTATCTCGGATATCTGTCAAGAGGCTGACTAGAATATATTAACATCAACCATCGGTTAGTGTCTTGATACGATTCTTAAGGTCTTTAATGGTGGCATCGTCGGCCTTTCCGTTTTTTGGTCTTACCAGGATCAGCTTTGTACGGCCGGTGTGTCCGGATACGATTTCCAGCGACGATTTAGGCAGGCCGAGGTGCTGCGCCAAAAACGTGAGGCACATTTTATTGGCCGCACCTTCTACCGGCGGTGCGGTCAGCTTGATTTTGAGGGCATCGCCGTGCCGACCGGCCAGCATGTTCTTCGATGAACGCGGCAGTACGAAAATCTTCAGGACGAGGCCCTCGGGGTGGGGCTGGACGAATTCGATCTCTGAAGGGTCGAGGTCCATGGTGACATTCCAAAGCTGAGGCGCCACCTGATTTCCGACCCACAAACGGGTAGCTTTTCGCAGGGTCGCGGAAACCAGGGAACAAATTGTCAAGATCGGCTGCTTTGCCGCTCAAGCGCATACAGCGTTTGACGCGCAGAGGGAGAAATGAAACCGTCCGGGGATGGGCACTAACTATCCGGCCTCCGCAATATGCCGCGTGATGAAATCCCGCAGGAACTTGGGCGGGCGCATGACGCGGCCGTCGGGGGCGACGCAGGGGTGTTTGGTGTACCCCTCGGCGAAGACTTTTGTGAGGTCCTCGCTCAGCAGGCGGTAGTCGAATTTCATGGCGCCTTTAACCGCAGCGTCGAGCGTTGTTTCAATCACCAAGGGGTCATCGTAGCGCACTGGAAAGAGATATTTGCAGTACGCTTCCGAGACCGGTAGAAAGACACCTTTTTCTTCGATTTCCCGGTAGGTCATCCCGAGGGCACGGAACAGTTCGGATCGACCGATTTCGAACCATCTCAAATAGTTGGCGTAATAGGCATAACCCATGCGGTCCGTGTCGCCGTAGCGAACCCGACTGGTCGTCCGGTTGGAGATCATCTGTATATCCTGGTGTTCCTGCGTTTTCACGCCTTGCCGGCCGGGCGCCTACTAAACTCCCAAAATTGCCAACTTATTTTTTCGTGGACCCTTAGCCCCCTGGGAAGACGCCGGCGGACGAATTGTGTTAGCGCGACCCGTTCAGGGCTGGGGCTATCAGCGTCTTCAGGTCATCGTAAGTGTTCGAGACCGGAAACTGCGGAAACTCTTTCCTGACGTTTTCCGGCGGACGAAACAGCAATCCGAAGTCGGCTTCCTTGAGCATCGTGATGTCGTTGTAAGAGTCGCCGATCGATATGACGGTGTAGTTCAAATTTTTCAATGCCAGCACCGCGCGGTATTTGCTGTCCGGTTGACGCAGGTTGTAGTCCTCGATAGTGCCGTCGGCGGCGACGTTCAAGTGATGGCAGAAAAGTGTCGGCCAACCGAGCTTTTCCATTAACGGACGGGCGAACTCGACGTACGTGTCGGATACGACAATGACCTGGGTGCGGGCTCTCAGCCAGTTCAAAAAGTCCTCGGCACCTGCCAGTGGCGCCATCGTCGCGATTACATCCGTGATGTCTTTGAGTTTGAGTCCGTTTTCCTTCAGGATGGCCAGGCGCTTTCGCATGAGCACATTGTAGTCGGGAACATCGCGGGTGGTGAGGTTGAGGTCTCGAATGCCGGTTTTCTCGGCAACGTTGATCCAGATTTCAGGGATCAAAATGCCCTCAAGATCTGTGCAAACGATGTGCATGGCAGTCCTCGTTTTCGATGCGGCGAGGCCTATGCAAAACGCCCCTTTTTGCCCAATTTCTTCGTCAGTCTCAAATTCTAATCCTCGAAATACTCAATGTATTCATGTGGTTAAAATTATTGTCTTCCTTGAAATTGAATAAAATTGGACATTTTTCAAAGACCTCGCAGGTTTGCCGGCGAGCGCCAGTTAATCTTCGTTGTTCTGATCCTCGATCCTGATCAGTACCGGCTTGGCACTCACCACATCCAGAGAGGCGATTTCATTCAGCGCCTTGGTGACCGCGGCTTCCTTGGCCGCATGTGTCAGCATCACCAGCGGGACCGAGCCGTTGATTTTACGACCCTTTTGGTAGGCGGTCTTTATGCTGATGCCGCAAGAGCCGAGGATGCCCGAAATTGTCGACAGCACGCCCGGACGATCGAGGGCCGAGAAACGCAGGTAATAGTGCGTGACGATTTCGCTGATCGGCATGACCGGAATTTTTCTGATGGCGTCCATTTGAAAGGAAAGCAGGGGGACCCTTCCGGCGGTGCCCGACAGCAGGTTGCGGCTGATGTCCACCAGATCGCCGACGACTGCGCTGGCCGTCGGCAGCATTCCCGCCCCGCGCCCGGAAAGCAGAATGTCCTCCACTGCATCGGCGGAAATCGTGATCGCGTTCAGCGTGCCGTTGACGTTGGAGAGCATGTTGTCGAAAGGAATCATCGTCGGGTGGACGCGGGCCTCGACCGTTTGGCCTTTGAATTTGCTGATGGCCAGCAATTTGATCCGGTAGCCGAACTGACCGGCAAATTCGATATCCATCGGGGTGATATGAGAAATGCCTTCGGTGTAAACATCCGTCAGGTTGATTTCCATACCGTAGGCCAGTGCGGAGAGAATGGCTATTTTGTGAGCTGTGTCACGTCCCTCGACATCCAGCGCCGGGTTCGCTTCGGCATAACCCTTGGCCTGGGCCTCGGCCAGGGTCGACGCGAAAGGGCTGCCGTCATCGGTTATCTTGGACAAAATATAATTGCAGGTGCCGTTCAGGATCCCGATCATGGCCTGAATCCGGTTGCCCACCAGAGATTCCCGGATGGTTTTGATGATGGGCATGCATCCGCCTACGCTGGCCTCGAAGGCGAGATCGACCCCTTTTTCCCCGGCGGCTCTGAAGATGGCATTGCCTTGGGAGGCCAACAGCGCCTTGTTGGCGGTGACAATCTGCTTGCCGTTTTCGATTGCGCTCAAAATCAACGCTTTGGCGATGGTATCGCCGCCGATCATCTCGACGACGATGTCGATGCCCGGGTCGTTGACCACTGCCCAGGCATCTTCGATCAGGACGTCCGGGTCGAAACGCACCCCCCGGTCTTTGGTTGTGTCGATGTCGGCAACCCGCTTGAGGGTCAGGGTTGCACCGACCCGCGATTTGATCAGGTCTCCGCCATTCAGGAGCATCCGGGCCACGCCCGTACCCACCGTGCCGCACCCGAGCAATCCGATATTGATGTTTTTCATATGCCGATTCTCAACCTAGGTGAAAATGAGCCGTTATTTTTTATCGTGATCGACAAGAAAGTCAATCAAAAAAGGAAACGGGTGATGGACAATCGCCCATCACCCGTTTCCTTTTCTTTACATAATATTCCGAATTCCCCGGACCGCCTGATTGATGCGCATTTTGTTTTCGATCAGTGCGAAGCGCACGTAGTCATCGCCGTACTCTCCGAATCCGAGCCCGGGCGAAACCGCCACTTTGGTTTCCTTTATCATGAACTTCGAAAACTCCACCGAACCCATTTTGACATATTGTTCCGGTATCTTACCCCAGACGAACATGGTGCCTTTGGGGCAGTTGATGGACCAGCCGATGCGTTCGAGGCCGCTGATCAAGGCATCCCGCCGTTCCTTGTATGTTAGCCTGATTTCTTCCACACAGTCTTGAGGGCCATTGAGCGCAATGATCGAGGCGATTTGGATCGGCTGGTATATGCCGTAGTCGAGGTAGCTCTTGATGCGTCGCAGGGCGGCGACGGTCTCGCGATTGCCGACGCAGAAACCCACCCGCCACCCAGGCATGCTGTAACTCTTGGAGAGCGAGAAGAATTCCACTCCCACATCCTTGGCCCCCTCGACCTGCAGAAAACTGGGGGCCTTATAGCCATCATAAGTCAGGTCGGCATAAGCGAAGTCGTGAATGACCATGATGTCGTGCTCTTTGGCGAAGGCAACGATTTTTTCAAAGAATGCCAGATCGACGATTTCGGTGGTCGGATTGTGCGGATAGCAGATAATGAGGACTTTGGGACGCGGCCAGGTCTGGCGGGTAGCGTGCAGGAGGTTGTGAAAAAAATCCTGGTCCGGACCCAGTGGTATGCCGCGGACATCCCCACCGGCAATAATGGTCGAGTAGGGGTGAATAGGATAGGTGGGATTGGGCGCGAATACAACGTCACCGGGCCGGATGGTGACCAGGATCAAATGTGAGATGCCCTCCTTGACCCCTATGGTGACGATAGCCTCGGTTTCATGATCGATGTCCACGTCGTAACGCCGCTTGTACCAGCCGGCGATGGCCATTCTCAGCTTGGTGATGCCCATCGAAGCCGAATAGCGATGATTGTGGGGCTTTTGGGCCGCTTCCAAGAGTTTGTCGACGATGTGCTGCGGGGTGCCCAGATCGGGGTTCCCCATGCCCAGGTCGATAATGTCCTCGCCTTTGCGCCGGGCCTCCATTTTAATGGCATTGACTTGGGCGAAGACATACGGCGGCAGGCGGTCCAGTCTGGCAAATTTGCTCATTGCGCTAACCTTTCGTACTTCAATGGTTATTAAGGGCTCGCTCAAAAATTGCGAACTTATTTTTTCGCGAGCCCTAAAGCTGGCAGGGTGGGGTCAAAACGGTAGCTGGAACCGGAAACGGCGCGCCGGTGGGCGGGAACGGCGGTCTTCTGCGCAAACGACGGCAGACCGTCCAATCCCTTGACTTCCTGTATCCCA
>Ga0272441_10012688_pt1 | contig 12260 bp, 10 predicted proteins | sample SSMProp6N_FD_193582 | JGI IMG/M metagenome (GOLD analysis project Ga0272441, IMG submission 193582) | Marine sediment archaeal communities from Little Sippewissett salt marsh, Falmouth, MA, United States - SSM-Prop-6N | ecosystem: Environmental > Aquatic > Marine > Wetlands > Sediment ...
CCTCTGCTCTTTTACTTTCCGTTATTTCAAGGGTAACTTCGACTGCTCCGATTATTTCGCCCCGGATATCTCTCACAGGATATCCCCTGACGAACCATTCTCTGCCGTCCGGAGTAGCCTTTTCCACCTCATGGGGTTCACCTGTTCGGATAGCCTCTATTACCGGGCAATCCGGGCAGGGGGTATCTCTATTCGGCCAGAGTTCATAACAGTGACGGCCGATAATTTCTTCCCTGGACATGCCTGCTGATTCATATGCTGCTTTATTCGTCCAAATTATTTTCAGATTTCGATCTTCATAAATAACATGCTCCACTAAACTGTCGAGGATTGCATTTTTCTCCTGTTCGGATTTTTTCAGATTTTCTTCCGCCTGTTTTCGCGTGGTTATATCCCGGATAAACTCCACGATTCCTGTTATTTCCCCGCTGTCCGGATCCTTTACGGGATAACTGAATATCTCCAGCCATCCGTTATCCGGGCCCCGGGGACCCGGAATTATATTGCTCTCTGTTCTGCCGGATTTAAGACACCTCAGGGAAGGACAGGGATCACAGGGCTGATCAGAATTCTGATAACAGAAATAGCATTTTTTCCCTTTAAAAGGCAGCTTATCGGGAAACCACTGCTCCATCACCTTGTTTGTCCGCCGGATTGTCAGATCTGTGTTTAAAACCGATAGTCCGTCCTGTATACTGTCAAATACACCATTGAGAAACTGTTCCCTCTTGCGAAGATCCGAAAATGCCCGTTCCCGTTCCTCCTCGATCCCGATTTTATGCAGTGCATACCCTAAATCATCAACAATTTCTTTGAAAAGCTGATATTCCTCCGGGTCCCGCGCATACACATCCGGGACGGCAACACTAATCCATCCAAATACGATCCCCGCATGCTCTATACCGGCAGTCATAGAGGAGCTTTCTCCTTTAACATTTTCCGTAATGATAATTTCACCTTTTTTGAGGGCTTTTTGCGCATAATCCGGAATATTCCCCTTCCTCAGCTGTTCTGTTACAGGGGCGAAGCTCTTTTCGGGAAAACCGGCATGGAAAAAAGGCTCCGCCGGCCGGCCTTTTTCTAAAAGGATAATCCAGGCATTAAAATATCCGCTGGTTTCAATTAGAGACTGGCAGGTTTTATCCATAAGATCCCGGGTTTCATGATCTTTTGTAATAATCTGATTTACATTCCTGATCGACATCAGGACCCTGTTGATATGCCTGAGCCTCTTTTCCCTGATCTTCAGTTCATGAAAGGCTTCTTCCCGCTCCTCCCGCCGCTTCCTTACTTCCTGATGGGCATTATGGAGTTTAAAGGCCATCTTTATGGAGGCATCGAGGACAGTATCTCCGGTATTCTTAACTACATACCCGTAGGATGTAATGGATTCTGTTTTTTCAACTATCTCAGGTTCAGTATGATTAGACAGAAAAACAACCGGCAGATCGTATTTCTGAAGGATCTTCTCTGCTGTTTCTGTCCCGTCAATGCTCTCTTTGCCCAAATCAATGTCCATGAGTATAAGATCAACAGCCCGGGCAGAGGACAGAAGATCAACAGCCTCCTCACCTGACAAGGCTGTTATTACCTTATAGCCTCTTTTTTCAAGCAGTTTAGCTTCGCTAAGTGCTATTACAGCTTCATCTTCCACGAGGAGGATAGTTTTTTGATAAGCTGATTCCATTATGCAACCTCATTCAACTTTTTTATTATAACACAATTTAAATTATCATTCGTAAAATACAGACTGCCTTTTTTATATCAGTCTATATTTAGAAAAGTACGGGTTTGAGGGGAAATGTCAACAATACCGAAGCAGACTTAAGTGATTTTATTGTTTAAAAGACTGCCGGAGAAAATCCGGCAGTCTTCTGTTAAATCTTTTCTAAGAGTTGGTTAAAAATAATTTCTGTCTAACGATGCCGGCGAATAGATATAATAGTCTTTGACTTTCATAAAACTGCGGTTTTGCCACCCGTAATCCGTTCCTTCACTGTAAACAGCTAATTCGCCTGCAGTATCGTCCCAGTCCGAATATGAAAATTCTCTTTTACTGGAAGCAAAGGTGATTATATCGGAATGCTTCATATCCATAAAATCTACTCCCTCAGGGCGCAGTTCCGAAACAGTATAAACCTCCTCGTCCTGCCAATCAATTTGTTCACTTTCTCCTGTACGGGTAATAGTCAGGGTGTCACTTCCTGCAGCATAGACAACAGTTTCCGTATAGGTAAAATTATAATCATCCTCAGGATTGGATTCTGTATAAACAAATTCTATTCCGTTTGCTGTCTGCTCATAACAGTCTCTTTGGTAATTTTCAAAGAGAAAGGTCATGAATATTGTTGTGGTTTTATCATCCTCCCATTCATAATCAGTCCACCAGCCCAGCTCTTTTGAGCTCTCCCGTGTCATAATGTAGGTCTTATTATCATAAGTATATACTGCTTTAATACCTCGGACCTGAACATAGCCTTCATCGGCTGTTCCGTTTGCATTCAAATCCAGACCGTTCTCTTCTAAGTAGTATTCGGCATAGGTGAAGGTGCCGTCTTCAGAATATGTATTGATCCTTTTTCTCTGAACCTCATCGGCATCTACATAAGTACTCGAGTAAGTAATATACTCAATGGTTTCCTTAAAATGTCCGTCGCCGTCCGCAGAATAGAGCTTTGAATCAAAGCCGATTTGTGAAAAAGGGCTGAAATTGCATCCCCCGAGAACAATAACAGCAATACCGGCAATCATTAAAGATATCAGAATGCGTTTTTTCATAGATAGTACTCCTTCTTTTCAAATTAGCTGTCTTGATTCAGATATTATCTGTATATAAAGCATTATAAATATCACCCAAAAGTTGTATTTTTTCAGATTAGCTGATGCAGGGAATGGAGAAGTTCGATTCTGTTCCGTGAGTTTGTTTTTTTGAAAATATTGGAGATGTGGCGTTTTACCGTTTCCACGGATATACATAATTTGTCCGATATCTCTTTGTTGGTCATTCCCATTCTTATGCACATCACAATTTCTTTTTCTCTTGCTGTAAGAATATTTTTTCCGCCTTCTTCAAAGGACTGGTCTTCTTCAGATTCTTCATCAATAAAATGATCCTTTAAGGCAGCTTTTAATTTTTTCACCTCAATTTTAAGCTTTTCAGCTTCCAGATACTTTTCTTCGGTCAGCATCATCTGGTTCTGAAAATATTCAGGTGAAAGCCTGTTCATAGAAAAAATTCTTTGAAAAAACGGAACATTATTAATACTAATACGGAAAGAACAATAAGGAGCATTATAAATTTCTCCGGCCTGAAAAACGGTCCTCCTGTTAATTTTCACATCCTGAAGAACCGCTGCCGCGTTTGATTCTTCTCTATCCGTATAGCGGTACTCCTGACTAAAAATTCCGGCCTCAGAATCTTTTTGTTCTAATTGTATCCATTTTGCGATCAATTCATCAAACAGATAAATCCCTTCGGAACCGTAAGAACAATCAGATTTATTTATCCCATAGCAGTCTTCAAGAATATGCCGGATTCCCATGGAACAGAATTCATGATCAGTAACTGCATGAAAATTCTTCTCCGACTGGCTTACCGGTATTGCTGACAATATTCCGAGATGGTACCAGCACTCCGATCCGATAGTATAATGATTGCGGATTTCCAGATCCGGGATCTCAAACTTATACCGTATCGAGTTCCTGCTGTAATCAATAACAGAATATCTGCTGGCTTTGGATGAACGGGCGGAAAGGTCAGGCGCCCTTAGGTATACCGTACTTAGAGGAATCACCTGAAGAAGGAGCTTAAAATAGGCTGTTGCGCTGTTTTTGAATACACTTTGGCCTACCCTGTACCAATCCTTATGGTGAAAGCCTTCTACAGCATGATGGCAGTTGAAATATATTCTGAAGGTATCATAATTATCCAGCCAGTTATTTGTTTTCCGAATATGGTCCTCGTTTACGCTTAATCCTGCAAGAACAGTATCAACAGCTACATCATGAAAACCGGTAAAATAATCCAGGAGTGCAGCAGTATTCATTGTGCTCATTCTCAATTCCCGGCTCAAGGAATTTGAGCGCCGTGATGCATCATGAAAAGGTTTCATCTCCTCCCTTTTCTCCGTTTTTGTAAAATTGGCTGTTTTAGGCCATCCTATTTTTCACTATTTTATATTTAAGGAGAACGGATCTATGAGCATTCTGATCAATGTTGATTCAAAAATCAAGGAGTCTCTGTATAAACAGGTGGTCCAGCAGATAATTGATCTTGTCAGCAGCGGGGCCTTGAACCCCGGCGGCATGGATTTGAACGCGCTGGAACAGGTTTGTGAAAAAGAATCTCCGGCCTTCATTTATACAATTCCGAATTTTCATAATCCTACAGGAATAACAACAGACCAGAAGCACAGGGAAAAACTCATCCATATCTGCGAGAATTACAGAGTACCCCTGGCGGAAGACGGTTTTGAGGAAGAAATGAAGTATTTCGGCAGGGTTGCTCTGCCTGTCAAATCCATAGACCGCCGCGGGGTTGTTATTTATCTGGGCACATTTTCTAAGATCCTTTTCCCGGGACTCCGGATCGGCTGGATAGCTGCAGACAGAGAATGCATCCAGAGGCTTGTACCAGTTCAGAGAAGTACCGTTCTGGCAGGAAACCATCTCGACCAGGCAGCTTTAGAAATGTTCTGCAGGGCAGGGTTTTACGATATGCATGTCAAAAAAATGCACAGAACCTACCGAAAAAGAATGAATACAGCAATCACAGCGATAAAAACCTATTTTCCTGGGGATAACGTTTCCTGGACTGTGCCTGCGGGAGGCTATGTCATCTGGGTGCGGCGCACTGAAAAAAATCAAAGCGAAACAGAAATAATTTCAAGGATAAAAAGAGCCGGTGTTGCCGTAACACCGGGAAGGTTTCATTTCTTCGGAGCCGCCTTAAGTTCTTAGGAGGATAAAAGCATGTTATTAAATTCATTTATGATGGAAATTCTGATAAAAGAACAGGACCTGCGTATAGCTTCTGAATTTGCCGGTAAAAAACCGTATTATAAAACAGCCGGAACAAGAGAAATACAAATCCGGACATTTCGAAACAGATTAGGAGATACCCTTATCCGCTTAGGATGGCGTATTAAAACCGGCAAAGGTTTCAGGGGGCGTGCCGCCCTGCAGTTTTGAAATGCCGGTACACTCCAGTTATTCCGGCTGTGCTATTTCAAATATCAAATTTATACAAGAGCCAGAACCGGATTTTCAAGCATTTCAACAAGACTCTGCATAAATTCCGCTGATTCCGCGCCGTCGACAATCCGGTGATCAAAGGTCAGGCTCAGGCCCATAAACTTTCTGTCAACAATTTCTCCTTCAGACCTTACCAGCCTGTCTTTGACCGCACAAACTCCGAGTATTGCAGCCTCCGGCTGATTTATTATAGGTGTAAAGGATGTAACACCGAATTTCCCGATGTTGCTGACTGTAAATGTACTGCCTGTCAGATCCTCTGTGGAAAGACTGCCCTCTTCTGCTTTTTGACGGATTTCCTTCATGGCAGTCGAAAGTTCTCCAAGGGATTTTTTCTCAGCATTATGAATTACCGGCACCAGAAGTCCCCTGTCAGTAGCTGCTGCGACCCCTAAATGTATAAAGGGAAAAAGGAGCAGCTCGTCGCCTTCTATGGACGCATTAAGCCTGGGATTCTTTTCCAATGCCCGGACTACAACTTTCAGAACAAAATCATTGATCGTAATCCGCATATTTCCCCGGGCATTCATGTTTTCCCGCATGGCAAGGAGCTCGGTTACATCCGCTTCCGAATTAACAGTAACCATTGGTATTTCAATACAGCTCTGAAGCATGCGCTTCCCTGTTACCCGCTGGATATTCGTCAATTTGATTCTTTGGGCTTCCCCGGATGCAGGCAGCACCGGTCCGGATAGTTCTGCTGATGCAACATCCGCCGCCCGGACCTCTCCATGTCTTCCCCCGGGTTTCATATCCCCAAGGCTGAGGCCTTTTTCCTGAGCAATACGCCTGGCCGCGGGAGTTGCTTTTATTCTGCCGCCTTCCTGAACCGCAAGAGGTTCCGCAGCAGGTTCCGGCGGGGTTTCCCGGCCGGAAGACGGTTCCGGTGCCGGTTCAGCAGTTTCAGGTTCTGCTGCTGCCGGTTTTTCAGCTGTTTCCGGAATCGGTTCTCCCTCTTCCCCGACCCAGCCGATTACCTCTGTTACAGGAACAGTGTCTCCGTCATTGTATAAAATCTTCAGCAGCGTACCGGAGAAATCGGATTCAACCTCCATGGTGCTTTTATCTGTTTCCACCTCAAGAAGGGGCTCACCTTTTTCAACTTTATCACCCTCTTTTTTCAGCCACTGGATGATGACTCCTTCTTCCATGGCCATGCCCGATTTAGGCATGATAATTGATCCGGCCATTATTTTCCTCCTTAGAGCAGGCTCTCAACAGCCTGAACAATTTTTTCTCTTGTGGGAACAACCTGGGCTTCCAGGTTCGGATTGTAGGGTATTGGAACATCCAGACCCCCGAGGCGTTTTATCGGAGCATCAAGATAAAAGAAAGCATCACTGTCAGCTACAACTGCGGCAATCTCACCTCCCAATCCTCCGGTTTGACACGCCTCATGTACTATAAGCACCCGGCCTGTTTTCTTAGCGGAACCGACAATGCAGTCCCTGTCCAGGGGGTTAAGGGTTCTGACATCCACAACTTCCAGGGAAATATTTCTCGAATCCAGCTCATCGGCCACTTCCAGGCACCGCTGGACCATGCGGCCGTAGGTAATTATAGAGACGTCACTTCCTGTCTTTTTAATATCAGCCTTACCGATGGGAATTGTATAATCGTCATCCGGAACCTGGCCCTTTGTACGGTAAAGGAGTTTCTGTTCAAAAAAGAGCACAGGATTGTTATCCCGGATTGCTGATTTAAGCAGTCCTTTTACATCATATGGTGTTGAAGGGGCTACTACTTTCAGCCCGGGAATATTGCAGAACCATGCTTCCGGGCTCTGGGAATGCTGTTCCGCTGCACCTGTTCCTGATCCCTCAGGAGTCCTTACCACCATAGGCACCATGGCCTGGCCTCCGAATTGAAATCGGTTTTTTGCAGCCTGGTTTACCAGCTGGTCCATGGCAAAGGTCAGAAAATCGCTGAACATTATTTCCGCTATTGGCCGGAGGCCTGTCGCAGCAGCGCCGGCGGCACAGCCGACAATTATCGCTTCTGAAATAGGGGTGTCACGGACCCTCTCCTCACCGAATTCCTCAAGCATGCCCCGGGAAACACCGAAAGCGCCGCCGTACACGCCGATGTCCTCTCCGATAAATATCACCCTTTCGTCCCTGCGCATCTCTTCACTCATTGCTTCACGTACAGCTTCCGCGTATGTTATTTCTCTCATTTTTTATCTCCTTACCTTGGGTGTATTAATCAGCAAATACATCTTCAAAGATATCTTCGATTTTCGGCTCAGGACTGTTATTCGAATATTCCAGAGCTTCCTTTATGTCGTTATCAGCCTGTTTTTCAATTTTTTCAATTCCGGCCTCATCCGCAATTTTCTGTTCAAGTAAATATGCTTTCAGCCGTTTTATCGGGCATTTCTTTTTCCATTCATTCACTTCTTCTTTTGTACGGTAGACCTGGGCGTCGCTCTTTGAATGGCCCATCCACCTGTAAGTATTCAGAACCATCAGCATAGGCCCGTTTTTCTTTACATATTTTTTCGCCTTTACTGTTTCTTCATAGATCTTGATTATATCATTTCCATCCAAAGCTATACCTTTTATACCGTAACTTTTCGCCCGTATGGAAATATCGCTGATATTCATAGACCTGTTGATGTGGGTGGACATGCCGTAATAATTGTTCTTGCATACGAAAATGATGGGCAGGTCCCAAATTGAGGCCAGATTCAAAGATTCATGAAAATTTCCTTCATTTGTTGCCCCGTCTCCGAAAAATCCGACTGTTATGTTCTCGGATTTCAGGTATTTCTGGCTGAGGGCTGCACCTACGGAGAGGGGGATTCCTCCGCTTACTACTCCGTTTGCCCCAAGACTTCCCTTGGAAAAATCTGCGATGTGCATACACCCGCCTTTACCTTTGCAGTATCCGGTCTGTTTCCCTAAAAATTCCGCCATCATTCTTTTAAGATCCATTCCCTTGCCTATTCCCTCTCCGTGCCCCCTGTGGGTTTGAAGGACGTAATCTTCCTGATCAAGAGCCGAACTTACTCCGATGCTGGCGGCTTCTTCACCGATACAGAAGTGAGCTGTGCCGTGGACCTTGCCCTCTACAAAGAGCCTGGCTGCTGTTTCTTCAAAATACCTGGTCTGCACCATTTTATAATACATATCTAAAAGCAAATCATTCGGGATATTCATACTAAACTCCTGCCTGCATATTCTTTTATGAGATTAACATATGTTATAACATTTTTCAAGGGGGTGCGGAAAATTTGTCTGCCCGAATTTATGCCATGCGGTGGAGGACCTTGCGGGCTGTGGTTTCGTCTATAACCAGAATATCTACAAGTCCTGAAAATAATCCTCCTATAATAGAGGAGATTTTGTGGTCGCCGGAAACAATGCATAGTTTGGTCTTCGCCCGGGAGAGGCTGTCAACAGGTACTGCAATAGTTAAATCAGCAATTTCATCCTGAATAAACTGCCCCCGGGCATCAAAAAACCGGGCACAGATATCCCCGACAGCCAGTTCCGCTACTTTTTCCGTAAAATGGTCTCCCCTTTCTATGGATTCGGAAATAATATCCCTGTACTGCTGGGGAGGCGCGCCTATGGAAAAGACAGCCACGTCAATGTTTCTCCAGAGTTCCGCAATGGATTGGAGAGCAGAACTGCTCATATAGAGATCCCTGTCTTCTTTTGACACAGGAAATATAGGCGCGTGGATAAATTTCGCAGTACCGTATACTTTTTCAGAAAACTGCCGCACTACCTCGTTCATCTGGTACCGTTTCAGACTCCGGTCACTGGAACCTACAAGCGGAAATATCTTTAATCCTTCGAAAATCGTCTTACTGGAATATTCGGACATAAACCGGTAAATTGTCCGCCCCCAGGAGATACCTATAGTATTGCCTTCTTTGATAACACTGTTAAATATCTCTATTCCCCGGCGGACCGCAAGACCGAGGCGGAAATCCTGTTCCTGAATTGAGGTGGGGACAACGAATACTTTCTCTAATTTAAACCTGGTTTTAAAATCTTCAGTCAGTTCTTCATTATTTCCCCTGGGGTCATGGATTGTAATATCTACAACGCCCAATTCCTTTGCTTCAGTCAGAATGAGGGAAATAAGAGATCTGGACACATTGACCTTCTTTGCAATCTGCTCCTGTTTCAGCCCCTCGACATAATACATCCGGGCTACAGTAACCAGTAAATCTATTTCATATTTACTTTTCATAGTGACCCGCAGTATGACAAATGATATAACATATGTCAATATTTCAATTATAGACACAGATGGGTAATAACTATAGACTGCAGAAACAGATAGGTGTTTTCATGGAAAAGAATTACAGCGTTCCGAACCTCGAAAGAAGTATAGAAATAATTGAGTACATGTCACGGGAAAAGAGAGATTTCACTATTACAGAAATAGCAAGGGAGCTCGATTTTCCCAGAAACAGTGTTTTCCGCATTGTAAAAACCCTCATAGACAGGGGATATATGGTGTCTCTGTCCGGCAAAACTTACAGACTCAGCTCAAAACTATTATCCATCGGGTATGCGGCTGTTTCCGAGCAGAACCTTATTCAGCAGGCGTCAAAACCTATGCACGAACTCCGTGACCAGGTTAATGAATCAGTTTTTATAGGGGTAATGGCCGGGTCCCAGGGTGTCGTTCTCGATGAACTCCTCAGTTACAGCCCTGTAAAAGTTAAAGTGGGAGTAGGTACCCAGTTTCCTGTATATACCGGTGCACCGGGCAAAGCCATGGTTGCGTACCTTGACGAACATCGGCAGAATGAAATACTCGATCAAATAACCTTCAAAAAATACACGGAAAATACAATAACAAGCAAAAAAGAAATGATTGCCGAACTGATAAAAATCCGGGAAAAGGGATTTGCGACAGACCACGAAGAGATGACCATAGGTATAAACTGTGTTTCCTGCCCGATCTTCAACTTTAAAAATGAACCCTTTGCGGCAATCTGGATCGGCGGCCAGTCATTTCATCTAAAACCGGAAGATTTTGACAGGCTCGGAGAAATTGTAAAAGAATACGCCTTAGAAATTTCAAAAAAGAATGGTTATCTTCCTGAAATTGAAAAATAATTCTGTCTAAATATCAAAAAAAAGTTGACATATGGTTAAACTTCCTTTACAATTAGGTAGTATCTTATCTTTTTTTGTATAAAGTTCACAAACCTTACGGAAAAGGGAGTAAAAACACATGAATGTCAGCATTAATGAAAAAGAAATCCTTCGAAAGTATGCATCCCGCTGGATGGAGGCTGCCAATCTTCCGATTATGAAGGAACGGAAAAACCTGTGGCAATCCGTAAAAGATCTGCGGGCTGAAAAACCGGCAATTCTTGTAGAAACCTGCCTCCTCTCCGATTATATCAGAGAAGATGAACTGCAGTGTACAGATCCGTATCTCCGGAATATTGAAAAGTCGCTCTTCGAAATTGTACGGCATACAGAAGAGATAGGTGATGATATTGTTGTTGATCCATATTTCCGAATTCCCTGGGTGATGGAGCTTTCTGATTACGGGGTTTCTCTTCAGGAGCACCATGCCAGTACATCTACAGGAACGGAACTCGGATACTCCTTTGATTTCGGTGTGAATTCAGAAGAGGATATTGAAAAACTTCACTTCCGTACCCGAAAATTGAACAAAGAAAAAACAAAAGAGAGAAAAGATTTCCTGGAAGATATATTCGGCGATATTCTCCCTGTAATAGTTGGAGGATATGACTGGTTCAACAGAACCGACGGATATCAATTATGGCTTGGAAATATATACTGCGGACTTACGATGGATCTTTTTAAAATGGTAGGCAATGATAATCTTCTCTTCTGGGTCTATGATAATCCGGAACTGATCCATAAACTTATGAAACTGATACGGGATGACAGATTGCAGCACCTTCGTTACCTTGAAGATGAAGGTCTTCTCTATCTGAACACTGATTCATGGAATCCCGGCCCCTGCAGTTACGGTTATGTTTCCGAACTTCCCAGGGAAAATTTAAACGGCGGTAAAGTGAATTTAAAGGATTGCTGGCTGTGGACTGATTCCCAGGAAAGCGAACCTATGTCTCCGGAAATGCTGAACGAGTTCTTTCTGCCCTATATGGCTGAAGTCTGTGAATTAGGAGGACTTGTTTATTACGGATGCTGTGAAGGCCTCCACGACCGGTTTGATTACGTAAAAGAGAAAATCCCCAATCTCCGGGCAGTATCAGTTTCCGGCTGGAGCGATTTTTTCATCATGGGTGAAAAACTCGGCAAAGACTATGTATATTCCCGAAAACCTGTACCCGCTTACATCAGCGGCACCGCCCCTGACTGGGACCTCTGCAGGAAGGATGTTCAGGACACCCTGGATGCCGCAAAAGACTGCAACCTGGAGTTCTGCTACCGGGATCTGTACACAATAAATTACGACAGAAAGCGCCTGAAAAAGTGGGTTGATATGACCCGTGCTATGATCGGCGAATAAAAGATCAGGCACTCCAATTCATTAAAAATGCCGCAGCCTCTTTAAGACTCATGTGAGGAACTGAAAAATCTTTCAACCCCTCCTCTGATACATATCCCCATTCCGCCAGATAGCAGGATATACGGCTTTCTTTCCTAAAACGGAGATGGTCTATCTGATCATCAATAAAAACCGCTTTGCTGTATCCGGCGGAATCGATAACATCATTTATGATGTCTTCCTTGCTTCTTCCGCGGGCTTCAAGAATCCTCTCAAAGGGCCATTCCACGAAATTGTACTTAACTATTTCATCAATAAATGACGGTTTTTTCGTTGAAAGAACATATACCCCCGGATTCTCCGCAATTTTTCTCAGCGGCCCCAGAAGAGGAGGAAAGATAACGTTCAGATTCAGCCAGAAATTCCTGTAATCAGCGAGAAAAAAATCCCTGGCTTCATAGAAACAGTTCCTGAAATCAGTCAACGTTTCAGTTCCCAATGTTCCGCAGATTTGATCAAAATCTTTCTGCTCGGTAACTGCGGCTTTA
>Ga0272441_10012689_pt1 | contig 12260 bp, 10 predicted proteins | sample SSMProp6N_FD_193582 | JGI IMG/M metagenome (GOLD analysis project Ga0272441, IMG submission 193582) | Marine sediment archaeal communities from Little Sippewissett salt marsh, Falmouth, MA, United States - SSM-Prop-6N | ecosystem: Environmental > Aquatic > Marine > Wetlands > Sediment ...
TTATCCATAAAAATTCCTACCTGTTATTTTAAAAAATAATTACCCTTCTACCATATAGTCATCCAAATCAAACCGCAGTTAAAAATCATATCAAAAAAACAGTATATTGATCATATATCGAAAAAAATAAATTGTACTATTTTCAAGTAATGTTTACACTTTAGACTAAATTAACTTAAAAAAATTGGTCATGCATGTTGTCTTTCCTATAGAATAGATATAACCAAAATATCACTATAGGAAGGAGTAACAGCACACATGACCACAGATGATTTCATTGCCAGTTTTAAGTACAGTGTACTGCAACATGCATATAAAAACAAGAACATTGCTGATACCTGTAGAATCTTTAATCTTTCTAGAACCGTCTACTATAAGTGGCTAAAAAGATTTAACAAGTTAGGTTATCCGGGTTTGCTTAACAAACGAAGGTCTAAACCCAAGATGCCCAATCAAATTAAACCGGATAAGCAACAGATCATTTACAATTACATAGTGAACTATCCAACCCATGGACCTGGAGGGTTGCCAATGAGCTTGCCATACAGGGTATTATCATCAGTCCTACCGGTGTCTATAATGTCTTAAAAAGAAAGGGATTAAATCACCGTCTGGATAGGCTCTTTTATGCCCAGGAACACTCAGATAATCCAGTCATCACCGAAAGATATCTCAGAGAGGTAGCAAAGAAGAAAGAAACTCATATCCAGGCTTTTTATCCCGGCTACCTGTTTTGTCAGGATACCTTCTACGTGGGCACCATCAAGGGATTAGGACGTATCTACCAACAGACTGGTATAGATGCCTATAGTAACTTTGGCTTTGCCAAGGTCTATTTGGATAAGAAAGCAGAAAGTGCCATTGACTTCGTGAAGACCAAGGCCTTGCCAGTTTATCAGATGTTTCATATTCGGCTAGACCGTATTCTGACCGATAATGGCAAAGAGTATACCACTCACTGGAAAAATGGGAAGCATGACGATGAGATATTCCTGGCCAAGTGCGGGATCAGACATACCAGAATTAAGCCCAGATGTCCTAAGAGTAACGGAATTGTAGAAAGATTTAACCGAACACTGTTAGAAGAATTCTATCAGGTAGCCATGATCAAGAATATCTATACCTCTGTGGACCAGTTACAGGATGATCTAGATAGTTTTATCCATTATTACAATTTTAAAAGAACGAATCAGGGTTATCGGCTAAAGGGGAAAATACCCTATCAGAAATTTTTAGATGGTAGGCGTAAATTCACTTTACCGGAACCTGGATAAATAGTATTCTATTGCTATAGGAAAGAACTTAGATGTGTAAACACATCTTGAAAGTAATACAGTTTATTAAAATACTGTAAACAAATATTTTAAAAAATCAAACTATGTTTTTTTGTAAAGAAGTAAAAATAATCATAAAATAACTACCCTAATCAATTATTTATTAATAATATGAAATCTTAAGGATTACTAATAGATAAAGCAATAAATATTTGAATCGTTTAATTATATATTAGACGGAAATATTAGGATAATTGATATTTTAGCACTGCTAATAAATCATCTCGGTATAAAAATCTAATAAATAAATAATGTAAAATATTTAGTGAACAATCGGAATAAATAATATTTTTACATTTTCCAATAATTTGGTTGAATTTTCCAATAATTGCCTAATTTTTCATCAAAAGTTTTACTTTTGAATTTCTCTCTTCCACTGGCATGATAATGTGTTAACTCTCCAATGTGTATTTTTCCGTTTAAATCGTATAAATCAACACGAATATAATCAAAAGGTTTTGCGATAATATTAGCAATTTTTAACATATTTTCATAACTTTTTGGTTTTTTTATTTTTGATTTTTCAGTGCAAACCGACATGTCATCATATAAAAGGTTCCAATTTTCATCAAAGGAAATAATAATAGGATTATCTGTTTTTTTCAAAATGATACGAATTAATTTACATTTTCCATTAAACATATGAAAAAAATATTCTTTTGCTGTATTTCCATTTTTATCCAGCAACAATTTTTCGATGATAATCTTTCTTTTTATGGGTTGGTAAGCCCATTCCAGTTTACTCAAACCATAGCGCGTTTTAAGCCATCTTTGACAATTTTTGATGATATCTGATTGATTAAATTGACCATTTTTGACAATTATCTTTAATCCTGAAGCATGATTTGGCTTTACAATAAAATCAGGCGGGAGTTTATTGAAAGGAATTGTTTCAGGGCGATCAGTCACATAAAAATGGGGAATCAATATTTCATTTGCTTTTTCCTCCCCCAACATTTCTTTAATGTAAAACCGAACTTGATGTTTATCCGCGGTAATAGGTAATAGAGGATTTCTATCATAAATTTTTTTCCAAATAATCTTTTCATTGAAAGTAATAGGATTTTTAAGATTTAGACGATATCCTGTTTTTTTGTAGAATGCATTTCTTTCTAATTGATAATTAGATAGTATATTTAAAATATGGAAGCCATGCTCTCTGATAGTATTAATCGATATAAAAAAATAATCATGATTTTTAATTTTTTCTTTTACTATCTGATAGATTTGATTCATTATTTTATTCACCAAGTGCTCATTTTTTAAATATTTAATAAAAAAAGACGGAATTATTATAATAAATTTAAAATGAAAATACGTGAAACTATTAATATATGGTCTATTCATGGAATAAAACAATATCTTGCTTCAGCCAGATAAAAAAATACTGCTTTTTATAGTACTGGTTTAATTTGCTGCAATTTTTAAGTTATCCATTTGCCTAATATATAATCTTCTATCTAAAAAATCACCATAGCTATTCTTTGAAGAGAGATTTTTATATGAAAACACATGTAACGTTTAATAATATATACGGCACAATTTGTTGAAAGCCCTTCTTTTCTTTAAATAATAAAAAAGGCTCTCCGAATAAACTTGAGCCGTTTTAAAGAAACATAATTTATTTTTTTATATTTAACTTGTGATTATTTTTTTGTCATTTTCAGGTATACATTTATCTGTTTTCCTATTAATAATGCGATGTTTTTTTAGAACTATTTAAGAATAATTTGTACAAATTTCTGCACCAGTTTGGGATCGAATTTTTTTCCTGCTTCATTTACTAATTCTTTGATTGCTTCTTCTTTTTCAAGCTTTTTACGATATGGCCGTGTAGAAATAAGTGCCTGGTATGTGTCGACTAAAGCAATTAATCGTGCTTCTATGGAAATCTGGTCTCCTGATAATCCTTTTGGATATCCTTTACCATTCCAGGTTTCCCTAATTTCTCTAATGGTGGGAATAATATTTTCCAATCCTTTAATGTATTTTAATATTCGAGAACTATTTTTAGCATTTCTCTTTATGATTTCCCATTCTTCTTCATTTAATGGAGCGGGTTTATTTAAAATATGATCAGGAATAATGAGTTTTCCTATGTCATATAATAATGCAGCTTTTTTAATGATTCTTAAACTTTTCTCTCCTAATCCTATCTCTTTAGCAAATATCGATGCCATTTTGGATACCCTTTTTGAATGTTCACTGGTGTACCCATCTTTTAAATTTACTGTTTTGGCAAGGGCTTGTACTATTTCGGGAAGAAGGTCCTCTTCGTGGAGGCATAATTCATTATTTTTCGTTTTCCATTGATTCCAAATAAATATTTTATCATCAGTGGAGCTATATTTGGCAAAAGCCATGCTTCGGTCTGCTTTTTCCAATATATCTTCAAGGGAAGTTCCATGATCGGGATAAGTAGCGATTCCAATACTTAAGTTTATTAAAATGGCATGCTTTTTAGGTTCAACTGCTTTAACGAAAGACCTGTGGACTCTCTTTGCAATTCTCTTAGCTTGGGAAGAATCAGTATTGGGAAGAAGTATGATAAATTCATCTCCTCCATACCGACATAAAGTGTCTTCTTTTCTCAATGAGGATTTGATGGCGATTGCTGTATTGCATAATAGTCTATCCCCTTCTGTATAACCCTCTATTTTATTGCAATTTTTGAATTTATCAATATCACAAAAAAGAAAAGAAACATGTTCTTCTTTTCTATGAGCTCTCATCATTTCTTCTTTTGACCTGTTTAAAAAATATATTCTTGAATATAGTCCGGTTAAACCATCTCGAATCGTACATTCTTCCAATTTTTTTAGATAGTTCATTCTCTCCAAGGTGCATACAGTTTGTTCTGCAATTTTAATCAATTTGCGATTTTCTTTTTTTGTCCATATTCTCCTGTTTTTATTGAAAACGGCAAGTATGGCGAAAAGTGTTTTATTTTTCATCGGAATGCATGTAAAGGATGTCAAATCTTCTTTTTTTAATATTTCACTAAATAAAACGCCATTATCTTTTTCAATATTTGAGGAAGTAAAAGGATAGTTAAAACGGTTGTCTAACTTTTTAAATTCATTTTCTATGACTGAAGATAATTTAGAGATAGAATCTGTTCCAAGATGATATCCTTTAGATAAATTTAAGCTATTTTCCTGTAACAACCATATAAAAGATGCATTTGCATCTAATAATTTGGTAGCTTCTTTTAATATGCCAGATACTAAAAGCTCAGGCTTTTGAGATTTGGAAATAAGTTCGGTTATTTTCCAAAGGGATTTATTCTCATCTTTATAATTTTTTTCCATGCTACCTTCTATCCCTTCTAATATTGTAATAATTCTTAAAAAAATAAAAAGCCGGTAATCTGGCTGTCTATGCAATGAAATGCTTTAGATCCATGACTTTGCGTCCTATTCTTTCGAATAGTTTGCCTTTATCAACTTTTGGTTATTTTCTTATGATTTGAATGGTTACTCTCTTATTATATTATTCCCGAAAAAGGGCAATTTTAGACAAAATAATTTTAATATCGTAAAAATATTTAATAACAAAAAACGAGATCAATGATCAATTGCAATTAAAAATTACTTTACATGATAAATAGAAATCGAGATTGTAAGTAAATGTCATGTAATTATTTTGCGGATTTACAACGATTTATTAAAGTAAGAAATTTTTGCAGGGAATATTCATTTGAAATTTAGTACGACTATATCGAGATTTGCACTTCTTCTTTATTTTTATATTTTATCTTTAAAATAGAATAAATTGTATATTATTTTATGGATATGGTATAAATGAATAGATATTGTGGTTTTTAGATTTATTGAAACTTTTTGATGCTATTTTACTGTTAATTTTTAGAAGAAATTCTTAAAAAATAAAAAATCAAAATCCACGTGTTTGCCCTTTCCAGGGTGGATTTTTACCCTCGCGATATTCTTCAACGCCAGGGCCTCCCAGTTGCTTAAGACGCCAAATACCATAAATATAACTACCGATCAATACAAATAAAGTCATAGGCCACCCAAGCAAAATATTTGCCCAAGCCAAAGTAAAAACATTCCCTCTTTGCCAGAGCAAAAATTGAATCATCAGACGAACAAAGATAAATAGAGTCCAACACCAGGTGACTTCATTGTAAGCTGGCTTAATATCTTTACGCCAATACCATTCCAGTGGCCAGCCTCTGCTCAAATGACTTGTCCAGGCAGCCATCGGTTTATTGATAAACACGCTTAAAAGAGCTGTTAGAAATAAAAATACACTGCTAATGATCGAGCCAATAAAAAAATTGGAAGCATTTTTGGTTATGTGCACCAATCCGGAAGCCAGAGCTACACCAAAAAAACCACCTAAAGCATATTTCCACGTTTGCTTTCGCATAAGCCGTATAATAGCTAAAATCACTGCCAACAGCAGAGAACCGGTAACAGCTCGATCAATGCCAAGGGAATTATTGATAATGACAAAAATCAGAGGTGGTAACAGTGCATCAAGAGTCTTGCCGGAAATCAATGACCTGATTTCCTCAAATATTTCTTTTACTTGAGTTTTCATATTAAACATCCTTTAAATTTTACTTTTATTTCAGAAAGCTATTTATTAAAAAATAATGTTTTAATTTCTCTTTAAGTAAAATCCTGTGAAGGATTGTGATATGTTCGTTTAAAATATAAAGAAAAACAAGCCAAAACCATTTCGATAACTTATTATATTACGGCTAAGAGAATTTATCCATTTAACTTATCAGGAGGATATTAATAAAATATCCTAAAAATTAAAAGAATGGTTAAAGGAAAGACTATTTATAGTTGTTTAAGAAAGATCGACATTTACACTACATACAACTTTTAATGTTCATGAGGTGTTCCGTTCGATATGGTTTGACTGGTTGATTTTAAATATCTAATTAAAGTACAAAGCAATCTTTAATTTAATGGCTACTTATAGGTTTAAATAAGCTTATTTTTTATTTATAAAAAAAAGAGAAAATTCTCTGATTTTACCAAAAACTTTCTCTTAAATTTAAAACAGCAAAACATCTTAGAATTCTATTTATCTTTGGAAAATGATAAATAATGTTTGATGTCTAAAAAATGGAGTTACGGTATATTTTTTTATAAAACTAAAGTTTTTTATCCTTAAATAATTTTAAACAAGCATCAACGGCATTTGAATCATAGAAAATTCCTTTATTATGAGAAATATCATCTAATGCTTCCTTTATGCTATTATGCCATGAGCCTGGCGATATGGCTTCTACAAGATCTGAAATCGTGATAATTTTTGATTCAATAAGAATTTCATTTTCCTTTAATAACCTTGGATAGCCTGAACCATCTATTCTTTCATGATGTTGAAAAATTATTTCAGCAATTGGCCAGGGGGAATCGATATCTTTAAAAATCTCTTATCATAATTTGGGATAATTTTTGATGTATTTAAATTCTTCATCGGTTAATTTACTCGTTTTATTGATAAACTCAAAAAAGTAGTTTTATTTTTCCAATATCATGAAGAAGTGATGCTAATTTAATACTTTCAATGATCTCCTTTGATAAATACATTTCTTCGACAATGAAGCTTGCCAGCATCGAAACACCTTTTTGATGACCCATAAAGTTGGGCTCACTTATTTCGACAACTACTGCAATGATCTGTACAATGACTTCAATTAATTTATTAATTTTTTTATCACTATAATTCATTTCTTCTAATATTTCTTGAAATTTTTATGCCTTGTATTTCAGATTAATTGGATCTTGACAGCATAATTTTGATCCACCATTAAGTTGGTTTTTATTCTTGTTGGGGATAGTCATTCTTTTCTTACTTCTTCATTCTGATATTTAATATGTTTTATATATTTAAACAACCATATTTCCATTTCCCCCTTTCTCTCCCTCCTTTCTCGATTTTATAAAAATAATGCTTTATAAAAAAACAAAAAAAGCCGGAAATCTGGTAATCCTGGCATTAAAAGCTTTAGGCCCACAATTTTGCGTCCTATCCTTTCGGATAGTTTGCCTTTATCAACTTTTTGATAATGTGATATTTAGTTATTAATCTAAATATACTATATGTGTTTTTTTGTAAATACGATAATTAAAAATATTTTTCCTTTTAAGTTCACGTTAAAAATCAAGGATATCTCTAAAAAATTAAGTTTATTTTTTTATCAACCCGAATTAGAGGTAAAAATAACATTCTAAACTTATGTTTTTTTAGATAAAAAGTTATTTTAAAAAGCTGCCATATCCTTTTTCATTGATTTCCTCATAAGAGGGGATGCCGCTTAATTCCATGGTTTTTTCCGGAAAAAATAGATTTAAATTATTCACCAGGGTAACGATTGCTGTGAGATGGCGGCCGACTCTCTCTTCGATGGGGTGTCCATTCTCGTCATAAGGAATATAGAGTCTGCCTAATTCTGCCGCCTTGACATACATCTTGTCTTTTCCGGTTAAAGCCAGGGCTTCATCGGTTATCCCTCTGAGACGTCCCTGACAGGCATTGGCCGATTCCATCAGGATGGCCAGAGTATCACTGAAATCCCCCCATTCCCGATGAGTCAAGCCATGAAAAGTAGGTGGCGACATTTCCAGATTATATTCCAAGTCCTGCATCTGTAGATCCATCACCGCCATACCGGCTAAATCCCCGGCTCTTTCATGGGAGACAATCGCATTGATGACCGGATATTCGGGGGATGCTTCATGTAAATCGATGGATAGGTCACATTTCTCTTTGCGGATAAACTCCATAATCGCATAACATACTTTTTCCGTATAATTCCCCGAGGGATTTCCAGGATAACATCGATTTAAATTTCGGTTGTCCCCACCGGAAAGTGATTGCCCAAACTGGTTAATATAGATATCCGGATCAGGCCATTGATGAATGGGATTCGTTGCCCGGGAACCATACCTGAATTTTCTGATGCCCTTTTCTGTCGTAAAATGCAGGTATTGCGGAGAGGCCTCCTGGGGATTATTATGGGAAAAAGCACTCAGGTTTGCCTGGGGAATAACAATCATCTTTCCTTTATTGACAATGACATTCTCAATTAATAATACGGCGCTTAGCATGGAAGCCGGCTCATTTGGATGGGTGCCGCCCAGAACAAATAATGTTCCACCAGGTTCACCACTATCCATAAAATAGATGGCACTATCACAATATTCTCCCTGAAGTTCTGGAAAATAATCGCTCAGGTTTGCTTTCCCGGTTACACCAAGACCGTCAATGATGATATCCGGTTTCCATTTTTCGACAAAGGAAACGGCAGAAACCCCAGCAATTAAAAGAGAAAGAATAATCAATCCAATGGCTGTTTTATGATATTTTTTCATTTGGTCAAACCTCTACTTTATTCTAATCTTTATTATTTAATCATCAAAACTCTCAGAATAAAGGGAATGAGAACAATGGAACAGGTGAGCTGATTCCAAATATTCCTTTCCTTGAACATATCCCATACGATTAAAATGATGAAATAAACAATGATTAATTGATAAATAATTGTTAGCATAATCGACCTCTCTTTATAACAGTATATTCGCCAGGGTATTGGCAAATACAATGATAATGATACACCAGACAGCCGTTAAAATAGCCGGCAAGATGCAGTATTTCAATACTTTAAAATAATTTTTCTCTCCTACCACCTGGGCAGCAAATATTCCGGCCAGCGCTGTAGGCGGCATTAAGTCACCCAGAGCAGCTAACTGCGACAAGGCAGATACGGTGATGACTGGATTATTATTTAGTAAGGATAAAGCAAACGGTACTCCTAAAACGGACGCGGAACCATACGCTGAAACAGCTCCGAAAAGCGGCATGCTTGTGGAAATACCCAGGTATAACAGCAGCTTTGGAAGACTTAAACAATTGATGACCAGATAACCTCTGACTCCGGTTAAAGTCATGATTTGAATAAACATGCCCACACCGACCAGAATGCCCAAAACCGGTAAGGCATCATGGGTAGCTTCCCGTGATACTTTAAAAAGATTGAATTTTTTTCCGGAAAATATGCCAATGATACTGGCTAATAAAAAATAGATAGGCATGCCTAAAGCCGGGAACAATTTGGGCAAAAAGGTTTCTCTCAACATGAACAGCAATAACACGATGACTGGTAAAAAAAGTCGCCATCCATATTCTTTCGTATAAGAAACCGGCAGATTGTCTTTTACTTTTTCATAATTAAATACTTTTAGATATTTTCTTCCCAGCCAGAGACTGACTACAATAATTAAGGGAACTGTGATCAACAATAATGGTTTGGTAAAGCCGATATAAGGCAAATCGATACCTCCACCGATGATCAGGGCATTGATATTAATGGGTGGAGCAGCTTCTCCAAAAACTGCGGCCATTGCCACAATCGCTGCGGTAACTACCCTGGGGAAACCCATATATATTAATATGGGTGAAACCAAAACCCCGGCTGTTAATACGGCGGCTGTGGAAGAACCGGTGACCATTCCCGGAAATACGACAATAAAGGATAATCCAATCAGTAAAAGAGAAGGACGAAAATGAAACCGTTCAATCATCCAGCGGGTAATCGTATCCATCATGCCATTATATTGAACCACTTTCATAAAAATCATGGCTGTTGCAATCACTAAAATGGTGTTGATGTAATTAAAACCACCTTCTACCAGATGACGTATGGGAATACCAAATCCGGCAACCAGGCATCCGGCAATGGCGGAAACAGCCATTGCTATGCCAACCGGTATTTTAAATTTAAAACAACATAAGGCAAATATGCCTACCATGACCACAAAATATAATAATTCGATTCCGAGCAATATCTTTACCCCCTTTTATCATGCATGATTGGAAAATATTCTATTAAAAAATGATAATGATGTATTCGGTATAAGGCTGGTCCTACGAACGGTAAAGTATCACTGCCATAGGACCAACCAGATTTTTGGTTAATTTGAGTAAGGGCTATCTGTTTTTATCAATAACCAATTGCTACTCCGTCACGCCGTGAATCTCCGCCACCATAGAAAGCACCGTCTTTTAACATAATGCCCTGGGCCCCGCCAAAGTAAAGATCATAATCTCCATACATGGCCACTTCATTTCCTAAAAGCAGAAGTGCTTCCACGGTGGTTGCCGGGATACGGCTTTCCACTCTGATGGATTGTGCCTTTCCTCCTGAAGTGTAACAATGCATTCGGGCTGCCTCGATGGCTTCATCCATTTCCATACCGAAATCTATAACATTGGAAATGATCTGGACCATTGCGGTAAAGATTCGGGTTCCACCCGGAGTACCTAAAATCAAAAAAGGTTCTCCATCTTTTTCAATGATCGTTGGTGACATGCTGGATAAGGGAATCTTGCCCGGTTCGGGGGCATTGGGAGAATCAGGGCTTTTTGAGAAATCATCCATCTCGTTGTTCATGATAATTCCGACATCCGGAACAATGACACCTGATCCAAAGAAGTAATTAATCGTTTGAGTTAGTGCAACGACATTGCCTTCGGCATCAATAACCGAGATATGACTGGTACTTTCATGTTCATATAAAACAGGTTCTCCGGGAGATACTTCTTTCAAGGGGTTTCTAACATCGATTTTGTCGGCTAACACCTTTGCATAGGCCTTAGAAGTAAGACCCTTTAAAGGGATGTCTTTGGCAAATCCGGGATCACCCATGTATTGTGCACGATCTGCAAAAGCCATCTTCATCGCTTCAGCCATGACCGAGATATGGGTTGGCCCATAATAATTCATGCCGGCAATATCAAATTGTTCCATAATATTTAAAATTTGAATGAGATGGGTACCGCCGGAACTCGGAGGAGGCATGGAATAGATGTCATATCCCCGGTAATCTCCGGTGATGGGTTTACGGATATAAGGCTTGTAATCCTTTAAATCCTGCAGACTTAAGCCTCCGCCCTGTGCCTGAACGGCATCGACAATTTTCTGGCCCAATTCTCCGCCATAAAAGTATTCAATACCATTATCTAATATGCTGTGGTAGGTCTTGGCCAAATCAGATTGCACCAGTATATCTCCGGGCTCCAATGCCAAACCATCTTTCAGATAGGCAATTTTTGAGGGGTCATTCCAGTCATTCAATTTATCAAAATTGCTTTTAATCATTTCGCTAAAAACCTCGCTGACTTCAAAACCGTTTTCCATGTAACCAATAGCAGGGCTCATAACATCAGCCAAGGTCATGGTTCCATAGGTATCCAGGGCAGTTTTAAGTCCCATCAGTGTGCCAGGAACAGCAACAGCTTTGCCACCCAATTGAGACCATTTCTCTTTTGAAGCTTGATCAGATGCATACATATCTTTCGTGGCAGCATTGGGGGCATGTTCACGATAATCCACAACCACCACTTCTCCTGTTTTGGCAAAACGAATGAGCATAAACCCGCCGCCGCCGATCCCGGAAGCATTGGGTTCAACCGCGTTAAGGGCAAAGGCAGTGGCAACCGCTGCATCAATGGCATTACCACCCATTTTCAGAATATCAACACCGGCTTGAGCAGCCAGAGGATGGGCAGCCGCAACCATACCATTACCCGATATGGTATTATTAGGGGTGTGCCTATCTACCGCAAAAGAAACATTCACTAAAATAAGCATCATTAAAAAAATTGAAACCAGTAAATAAAGTTTTCTGTTACTTACTTTCATTTTTTCCTCCCTTTAATTTTATTTTTATTTCATTGTACAAAAAAAGGATAAAATATATTAGTTTCACCTCCTATCTTTTTTAGCATTATGCTCTAGTTCAACTGGATAACTCTATAAAATCAATACATTCACGTCTCATGATGACATCTAATAAAATGCTTAAAACATAATTTTTTTCAATGGTCAATTTATTCTATTTTCCAAGATTGTCTTGAAAATATTTTTTCAGTAATTCT
>Ga0272441_10012690_pt1 | contig 12259 bp, 13 predicted proteins | sample SSMProp6N_FD_193582 | JGI IMG/M metagenome (GOLD analysis project Ga0272441, IMG submission 193582) | Marine sediment archaeal communities from Little Sippewissett salt marsh, Falmouth, MA, United States - SSM-Prop-6N | ecosystem: Environmental > Aquatic > Marine > Wetlands > Sediment ...
GGGATTGGAATTTGCTGCTGTTCTGTAAGCGTTTCTAGGTTTTCGAAAAACGAGGCCATTATTATAATATTATATACTAATAGTCACACACACAAACATAGACACTTTCGAAACCTATAGGAAAACCAGAAGAGAAACGATTCTAGTTTTAGTTGGCAGTTGACGAAGCCATCAAGCAACTGAGATGCACTGAGGAAACTTGCTCATTTGTATACAACCAATGACGTCGCTAACTGGCTTAAACGCTTTTCAGAAGCTTTCTCTTCCTAAGAGGCAGATTAGTTTTTAAGCATAGCAAAATGCAGCAAATTGCCGCTCTGATAGGCGAAGACGCTCTTTTGCTCGCGAAATATCTCAGAAATGCAAAGAGTAGCGCTTAGCTAAAAAGCATAGGTATTATACTTTAACTCATACTCTACAGACATAGGTAAACATAAGCCAGCGAAAACAGCAAAAGGCTAAATTTGAGTTTAACGTATTGTTATTTGGTGCTGTTATGAAGAAGACAACATTCATGTTAGCACTCATAATGGTACTTCTATCCTCAGCGATGGGGGTAGCCTCACTTGTTGATTTTACAAAGGCAAATCCATTGTATCTTTCATGGTATCCAAGCGAACCTATAACAACTCCACCAATAATCACTCTCCAATCACCCTCTCAAAACCAAAATTACAATTCGACTAACATATGGCTAAACTTTACAGTTAGTAAGCCAGAAACATGGTTCAGCCAAACTGAACTCAGTGAGTCATACATGCCTGGCACTTACATGGCTGTCGGCAGGTTAATCTCCTATCATTATATATTAGATGGGAACGAAAGCCAGAATATTTCAGTGGAAGAGAAATTTCACAGGATTGACCCGCCTGATAAACCTGAGGAAACTCTGAGTTTTTCAATTAATTTACATTTAACCGAAGGAGCACACAACATAACGGTTATTGTAGAAAGTGAAAGTACCTACGTAATAGAAGAATATAGGTTTTCAGACAGTCCCAAAACTACTCCAATACTTGAAAGTTCTGAAACAGCATTCTTTAACATAGTTGAGCCAAACGCTGAATCTTTCCCTACAACATTCGCCTTAGCTGTTTCTGGGCTTTCGTTAGCTGTTGTCAGCGTGGGATTACTGCTCTACTTCAAGAAACGCAAACACTGAACACGAGAATGTTGGTCACTTTCTTTTTCTGAACAATTTCACGCCGTCTATTTCAGTCACGTATTCAAATCCTGATTCTACCAGTTTCTTGGCATCTTCAATTGTTGATGCTGTCGCTGAGCAGTATTCCTCATTCTTGAACTGAACCATTGAGTTTAGACAAGTGTATTCTGGGAGCCCTCGTGACCCTAACAGACCTTAGTGAACTCTAAGTAGAATCTATATATAGAGGGGGTATAGAAGAAAAATCGCATAACAGTCCACAATCTCCAAACAATAGTCAAGGAAGACAAAAACGTTTGAACTGTAAAATTTGCCAGAGAAAAGCCGTCACAGAAGAGTTCTGCCAGATACACCTGAAAGCCTACAAGAACATTATTGAAACGTATGATTGCTGGAGAAAGGCTTTAAAGATTTCTTGGAGAGAATATTTAAGTGAGATAGAGCAAAACCCTTTAACAGGAGAATGGGCTAAAGAAGTAGCCAGCTACCTAATCACAAATGAGGAAACAAGAAATGTCAAAGAAATTTAAGAAACGAGCCTCATCAACATCTTTTTCACTGAGCCGACTGTTCAACAAAATTTCAACCACAAAACCTTCATCTCTCGCTATCTCCATAGTAGTACTTTCCTACGCCATCTTTCTTTTCGGTGGAGGCTTATACACTATCATATCAGAACCTCTCCCCGCGTACTACACAGAACGCGGTTTTATCTTCATATACCCTGACCTTGGAGAACAATTCGTATCCGACAGCATAATAGCAGTGATGCTTTACGCAATCGGCTTCGTTGGCTTACTATCCATTTACCAAAGCACAAAGTACGCATACAAACCCAGACAAGCATATATGATGCTAGTCATAGGCGTGACACTCTTGCTTCTAGCTTACATATTCCTAGAAGACGCAATCCTGATCAAACTTGGTAGATGACCTTTCACCAAGGATTTTTTTTCAATTTCAACTTGTACGCGCAAATATTCGTAAGTAGGTGAATGGGCGGCGTAATTATGATAACCGCAACCGATAGCTCCCAGTATATCATCGCTAAGGGCAACGCGAAAACGATGGCTCCGACCACGAAGTCAACTTGGTCTACAATCGGGAACAAGCCGCCTGGCGCAATTCCTAATCGCCTTTTCAGAAACGCGGCGGTCAAGTCGCCTAAGAGCGCGCCCAAAGGCGTAAGCAAACTGAACAGAAACGGATAATTGAAAAGCATCCACTCAACTAATCCGACTGCTATGCCGACGGCTAAGCCGAAGAAGAAGCCTCTGAAAGTCTTGTTGGTTCCGAAAACTCGTTTGCCGTCAACGAAGTTTTTTCCGAAATCCATTGCGAGTCCGCCTCCAGCAAGCACTGGCGCCGCGTTTGCGCAGTAGGCGGGGAATATGAATTTTAATGCTTCAACGATTAATATGGCAATGTCCATGTAATCAACCATCACTAACTGAACGGGCAGTCACGTATTCCAGTTTCGTCTATTCTCACGTAGCAGGCTACTTCTTGAGGGTTTTCGCCTTTTTTCTCAAGCACGGCTTTGATCGTCTGCGGGTTTTCCGTGGGTTTCATGACGATTATTGTGTCAGCCCAGAATTTTAAAACTCTGGTAGCCACAGGTGCCACGCTAGCGTAAGGTTCGTCGAAAACGCTTCGCACCTGGCTTGTCACCACCACAGGCAGTTTTCGTGTTTTCGCGGTTTGCGCCAGAATAGCCAGTTGCCTGTTTAGCTCGCGGTTTACGCCGAACGCTTTTCCAGAAGACTCCGCAACCTTAGCCCGGTACAGGGAGTTGAAGGTGTCAATTACAACCAACCCGAAGTTTTTCGCTGTGTACTCCGAGATTCTGTCGATAAGGGCTGTCTGCTCCTTGAAGTCCACGGGTTTCACCAGAATTATGAGGTCGGCGATTTCCTCAAATTTCCCCGCGGCTACCTGCGAGAGCCTCTTAGCAGAGAACATGTTGTCACAGTCTACGAATAACGTTTTGTAACCTTGCATGGCGCAGTTTACAGCACACTGCATCGCCAACGTTGATTTCCCAGTCTCTGGCTCTCCGTAAATCAGCGTAACGCTTCCGGGGGATATGCCGCCGTTTAGGTTGCTGTCGATGCAGCCGCAGCCCATTAAGACTTTCTTTATCACGTTAACACACACATCAAGGATTATAAACTGCGAAACTAATAATCTGTTTTGCGCTTAAAATATACGTTCATAGGATGTTTTTATGACAGCGGAAGTTGCGGTTGCGACGGTTCAGGGGAAAGCCTACTTTTTGATAGTGAACAAGTTGAAAGAACGGGGCCTTCCCTTCTTAAGTTTGGTTCCAGGCGAAACAGTGCCCACAGACGTCAAAGTGGTCATAACCACCGAACAGGAAAAACACCTGATAAGCCATGAAAGGATACTGGTTTACGACGGTGAAACTGCGCTTGACGCTGCGGCAAACGAAATAAGGAAAATTCTTCAGGGAAAAGAAGTCTACGAAAAAATTGTCATAGGTATAGACCCAGGTGAAGTGTTTGGGCTGGCAGTTATAGCCGACGGGAAAGTTAACGAAACCGCCAACTGCTTCAGCGTTCACGAGACACTGGCTAAAGTCAAAGGCGTCCTACGGGAAGTTGATTTCGCCGTCACCGCGGTCACCATAAAAATCGGCAATGGAGTTCCCACGTACAAGGACCTCATAGAAGCGTTTGACGTTGCCTTGCCGACGGAAGTGGCGTTGGAATTGGTGAGTGAGGCGGGAACAAACCGCCCTCTGAAAAATAACAAGCACAGGCGTGGTCTCAGGGACATAGCTTCAGCCATACGCATAGCGGGTCGCGCGGGTCACATCTACCCTAGGAGAAAACCTGATGAAGCAAGCGATTGACCGCTACGGGTTAGGGGTTGAAGAACTTGTGGATTTCTTGGGCTAAGATGCCGTTGCCCGGCTGCAGGACTTTCATGTGGTTGCTTACCCATGAGGGTAGAAAGTTGCGGCAGTAGTTTGTGGAGAAACGGTAGTCTAGGAATATTATGGCGCCCCAGTCGTCCAGTGCTCTTACTGGTCTTCCAGCGGCTTGGGAAGCTTTTTTCATTGCTGGGAGAATGTAGCCGTATTCGCGTCCCAGTTTGGGGAAGCACTCGTCGTAGTAGCTTATCTGCGCTTTCACTCTTGGCGTGGGTTCCGCGTAGGGAACGCCTACGATTACTACGGAGTTCATTTGGTTGCCTGGGAAGTCTACGCCTTCTGAGGTTCTTCCGCCTTGAACGCCGAGGAACACTGCGCCGTCGCCTTCACCGCAAGCCTTGAATCCAGCCACAAGTTCTTCGTTCGCTTTTGAACTCATGCCCCTGTACTCGTGGAACAGTGGCTTATCCAACGCGGCTTCCAATCCTTCGGCGAGCAGGGCGTTTAACACGTCGAACGAGGCGGTGAAGATTCCGGTGTTCGCTGGCGTGTTTTGTACGACTTCGTTGATTCTTTCTATCATTGTCTGGTACATGGCGGGTGTCCGTTTTTCCATGGCGGTGGAGACGCCGCAGCATGTGAGGGAGAGTATGTGTTCTCGGGGGAAGGGTGAGGGCACAACGCACTGCACGGTTTTTTCTGGAAGCTGCGTTATTCTCGCGTACGCTTCTAAGGGCTGAAGAGTACCGGACATGACTATGTTGGAGTAGGTGGCTGAGAAAACTGGCGAAGTGACTTTCGATGGGTCTAACGCAACTATTTCCAGCTTTGCCGTTTTCACCTTTTCTCTTGTGAAGTAGGTGCTTGCAACGTTGATGAAAGAGTCGTCGCCTAACATGTCCAGCCATCGGAGCAGGAATTCGCTCATGCCGTGAATGTACGAGCGCGGGTACTTTCCATCCGCAAGCAGGTTCCGCCTGATTGAACTGCCAACCTCATGTATCTTCTCAAACAAGTCTCTTGGGTTCGCTACGCTTCCATGCTTCTGCAGGATTTCCATTATGGACTCGGCAGGGATTATTTGTTCTCGGTGTATGTTTTCTGCAAGTTTTTCGACTTCTTTTCTGAAAAAGTGGATGAATTCTTCGACTTCCTTGTTCTCGTACTTTTTAGCTTCAAGTTCTGCTTGTTTTATGACGAAAAGCGAGAGGCTGCTGCTTGCGATGTCGATGGCTGTTTCGGGCAGGTTGTGGGCTTCATCCACAATCAGGATAATCTTCTGCAGGTTTGTCTCAATGTTCTTGAGGAACGCAGCGCGGATTACAGGGTCAAAAACGTAAAGGTAGCTTAACGCGATGACTTTGACGTCTGAGAGGGCGGCTTTTACGAGTTCGTGAGGGCAAACGCCTTTTCTTCGGCAGACCTTCTGGATTTCAGACGCCTTGTACGGGCGACTAGCTATCTGCATTTTAAGCTGAAGGTAATCGTACGTTTGCTCTTCTGGACCCTTGTGGTATGGACACTTGCCTTTGGCTTTCAGCAGTTCACAAGCTTCCATAAGCGACTTAGCGTCAAAGGCGTTTTTAACCGCCAAGTTGTTGAGGCACATTTGGTTGCGCCCGCGAAGCGAGATGCCTGAGACGTGGTGCTTCTTGAATACTGCGCGTAGTTCTTCTATCACGCGGTCGTGTTGACGGTGGGTGCGAGCAACGTACAGTATCTTCAAGTTTTTCTCAACTGCGGTTGGGAGACACGCAGAAATCGCTGAGATGGTCTTGCCTAAACCGTTGCTTCCTTCGATAAGAACCGAACGCCTTTCCTGTACGGCGTCGAAAATAGTTTTTATGAATTGATCTTGCTGAGGGCGCACGCTTGCGTAAGGGAAGTACTCTGAGACTTCTAGGGGCAGCTTAAGCGTTGTCATCTCGATAGTCCTCTTGAAGGGCAGTGCATGTTCACGGGGCACTGCTCGCATAATGGACGCCGAGCTTTACAGTATCTTCTACCGTGCGCAATCAGCAACACGTGAACATCCAAGTAGTCACGTTGCTCGTAAATAGACTGGAGACTTGCACGGACGGCTTCATAGTCTCCGTTTGCAGGCGCAAAACCTAACCGTTTTGAAACGCGGTTCACGTGCGTATCCACGGGAACAGTGGGTTGCTTTGCGGAGAAGAGCAAGACAACATCCGCGGTTTTCGGTCCTACCCCGGGCATTTGGATGAAAGCTTTTCTTGCTTCCTCAAGCGGCAACGCCAATATGGGCTGCAGGGAGCCGTGAAATTTTTCGAGGATTATTGTTGAAACCTGTTTTATTGTTTTGGATTTGCTCCTGTAGAGACCAGCGGTTTTCAGGGTTTCTTCAATATGACTGGTTTCCGCGTTCGCCAGCACTTCGGGCTTGATTTCGAACCTGTTCGAGAGGCGTTCGAAGGCTCTTGTGGTGTTCCTGTCCGCCGTGTTCTGTGAAATAATGGTCACAATCAACGTTTCAAACGGGTCGCGCTTCGCTTTGGTCCACTGGGGCATCGCAAATGTTTCACGTAGCACCTGCAAAACTTTTGCTGCTCGCTTGTCTTTCACGTTGCCGTCGCCCTCCCTGAAAGTGCTATCTACTGAATCAACCATGCTATAAATATCATCTCTAATCAAAACTCTAAAAGACGAGGCAAAGCCCGAAGCGAAACTAAAAGCAAAACCCTGTTTTGTATCAGAGTTAAGAATTAAATATTAAAATACACACAATTATGAAAGGGCGAACGAGCAAAGTGAGAGTTTATGAATCTCTCTAAAAAGATGCGTGTGGTTTTAATTCTCGCGGTGGTTTTTGCGTCAACGTTTCTTACAGTATTTTTAGTCATTTCCAGCACGCAGTCCGCGCACTCCACACCTGACGATTATGTTTTGGGAGTTGATAGTATGGCAATCACGATAGGTCCAAAGCCCAACTCCACCGATGTTCCTCTTGACACCACGATCACAATAGACGCTTTATCTTCCGCAGGATTAAACGACTTACAAATCGCTCCAGAAGTGCCTATCGCTAGTGTAGCCATCGAAGTGTCAGGTCTGCTGTCATATAAACAAACGTTCTATCCTGCGCGGCTGTTAAAACCTGCCACTTCCTACACGGTATCAGTGACAGTCAGGGATGTGCCAGTTTCGTGGAGTTTCACCACAACTTCCGAATCATATCACCCTACAATCAGCTTTTACCTAGCAACGTACACGTTGTGGATTGCCCTTTCAACAGCGACCGCCACGACGTTACTCTTCGGCTTCGTAATCTGGCATAGAAAGAAAAAAGTTAATGAACCAGCCAAGCCTCACCGAGATTAGATTCAACCCGTAGTTCAGCCTTTATAAAAGAAAGGGAGTACAGTTTCCGCGCATAACAGGTTTTATGTGTTCGCTTGCAGGGCTGTGGCTGTGAATTTTACTTCTTTTTTTGTCATAAGTTAACGCTTAAAGTTCCATGAGAACAGGAAGTCGGAAACACGCTATATAATTTATATATATACAAAAACCAATGAAGTAGAGAGGATATCATGGCTTTCGAGGATTCCGCAACTATTACGGCAACAGTATTAGTGGTGATTATCGCCTGCGTGATTGTGATCTACGCCATGAGAATACGCAGAAAACAACCTGAAAAAGCAGCCGTGAAGACGCAAGCGGAACCAGATTTTAAGGGTTTACCGTTCAAAGTTACGAAGAGCGTGCAGACAAACGATGCGTCCCACGCAAAGGATGAACTGCGCATTCTTGATTTGGAAAGGGAAATTTTAAGCGACGCTTTAAGACGGCTTTACGAAGCTCATGCGGAAGGAAAAATCAGCGAGCAAGAACGGGAAAGGCTTGCAGGCTCCTACAAAAGTCGCATGAACGCCGTTAAAGAGTCTATGGCGAAAGATGAAACCATTGTGGCGTTGCATGAGCTTGAAGGCATGCAGGAAGACTTGATGAAGATGTTCAGTGAACGCTTCGGAGACTTAAGCTCGAAAGTGGAAGAGTTGCGGTCAAAAATTGATGTGCAACCCGTGAAAGAGATACGTGTGAAAATGCCGAAAACAGCGATGCTTGAAGATGCAGAAGAAGAGGACGAAGAGGAAGGCGAGAAAAAGAAGTCGAAAAAGAAGAGGAAGCCTGCAGAAAAACCAAGCCCGAAGAGTGAAGCTGAGAAACGCATAGAGGAAATCAGAAGCGAAGTGGAAAAAGTTTTAGACAAGCTGGGGCAGATGGAAATTGAATCCTGAAACAAAGCTCGTTGAGGAGCTCAAGCGCAAAGCAGCTTATGAGGCGGTTAAACACGTTAAAGACGGTTTTGTTGTCGGCTTGGGAAGCGGAAGCACAGCTGCATGTGCCATAGAAGCGTTGGGTGAAAGAATAAAACGTGAACGCCTAAGTTTGCTGGGTGTTCCAACGAGTTATCAAGCGTTTTTGTTAGCAGTCAAACACGGGATTGCAGTAACCACGTTGGAGGAGCATGGTGTGATTGACGTAACCATTGATGGCGCTGACCAGATAGACTCAAAACGGAACCTGATCAAAGGCATGGGTGCAGCGTTAGCCCGAGAGAAAATTGTGGCTTCAGCGTCCAAACAGAACGTTATCATAGCTGACGAGAGCAAAAAGGTGAAAGCTCTAGGCGAAAAAGGTCATCCTGTGCCGGTTGAAGTCTTGCCTTTCGCCATTGCTGTGGTGAAGCGCAGAATCGAAGCGGTTGGCGGAAATCCTGTTCTGAGAGAAGGAAAGGGTAAAGTTGGACCCGTTATAACCGACAACGGAAACGTGGTCATAGACGCCTTTTTCGGTGTGATAGGCAATGCTGCGGAGCTTGAGGTGAAGCTTAAGATGATTCCGGGTGTGGTTGAAACAGGGCTTTTCATCGGCTTAGCAAACACCGCGTACATTGGAACACCTTCTAAGGTAGAGAAGATTTAAACTTGGGAAGTGGCCACTTCGGTTTTAGATGAAAACTTCATAGCGGTTGTGTTCTGTTGTGCGATTTTTTGTCTATACCCCCTCTATATATACTTTAAATAGAGTTCTGTCCAGATTCTGTGAAGTTGTCGGTTGAAATGGGGTTCATGTGAAAAATCGGTTGATGAGTTGCTAATATTCTTTCAACATGTCAATTCTTATCGTTCTAGATATTGGAAAACGTTTTCCTTCTTTTACCCAAAAGCCTCTTTTTCTAGAAAGTCTCGAAAGTACATCATAACATAGCTTTCGATGAGTTTTTTCCTCATACCATTTGTAGCCAAAAACCTCTGATTGAAACCAGACGTTATATGTTGCTGTTTTCAGGGTGTATGTGTCTGTATATTTAATTTTTTCAGGTTTCACTTCAATTTGGGAGTCACAGAAATTAGATTGAATAATGTACCTATTGTCTTTCTCATTGAACTCATATCCATCGCCATTAAAAGTATATTTTACTCTCTGTAACACTTGAGACGTATTGTCTGCTGGGATATGAGCTAAAATTGTCCACCCTTCATACTGAAGTGATTCTTTTTCTTCCTCAGAACCTAAACGGTCAGGGTTAAAGATATGGTAATCATACACGCTTGTATGGGTTCTCTAATTTTGTATTTAAAATAAGCGACCATTGGTATTCTGAGTGCAGTGGAGATAAGTTAAAGTAAAAGCCTTAACAATTTGAAGTTTGAAACGGCTATTGCTTTTTTACTTGCGTTTTCAATCAGAGTTTTCCACTTATTTTGTCCTTCAATGGTTATGCCACAGGCTTCTGCGGGTGTTTTTTCGTCTAAGGCGCTGTGTGGTCTTATGTAGTTATGGAATAGTTGATAGCCTTGAAGAATCGCTGTGTCTTTAGTTTTTAATCCCCGTATGGTTTTTTCTCTGCCATATAATCTCGTAGGAAATTTGCCGTACCAACAAAAGCAAACGTTTTAAGCCCTAATAAGAAGAATACAGCTCATGTTTATGCCGCGTAAGGTTCTGGAAGATAAACTCAAGCAGATATTAGCTGAGGATGTTGGGCAGGGCGATGTGACGTCAGAGGCTGTTGTTCCCGCAGGGTTGACGGTTGAGGCTGTGGTCGTTGCGAAGGAAGCGGGAGTAGCGGCTGGAATCGAAGAAACCGTGATTTTTGCGGAGAGCCTTGGGCTGAGCGTTAAGGCGGAAGTTGCTGATGGCGACGAAGTTAAGAGCGGCACTGTAATTTTGAAGATTTCTGGAAACGCTAGAGCTATTCTCTCGGCTGAGCGGACAATGTTGAATTTGCTGTCGCGTATGAGCGGCATCGCCACGGCAACGCGGAGGCTTACTGAAAAGCTGCGAAAAGCCAACTTGGCAGTGAAAGTCGCGGCGACACGTAAAACTGCGCCGGGTTTGCTGTATTTTGACAAGAAAGCCGTGGTAGTCGGCGGTGGTGACCCGCACAGGTTGCGGTTGGACGACATGATTCTGTTGAAGGACAACCACGTAGCAATAGCGGGGAGCGTTGAGAACGCGGTGAAAAAAGCCAAAGCTGCTTCGTTGAGCAATAAAATCGAGGCAGAAGTCACCAGCGTTGCGGATGCTTTGAAGGCGGCGGAAGCGGGCGCTGACATAGTTATGCTGGACAATTTTTCTCCGAGACAGGTCAGGGAGGCTGTTGAAGCGCTTAAGACGGCAGGGTTTTTCGGGAAAGTCCTGTTGGAAGTCAGCGGCGGAATCACCGAGCAGAACCTGCTGGAGTACGCTTCGACACAAGTTGACGTTATAAGTATGGGCGCGTTGACTCACAGCGTCAAAGCGTTAGACATCAGCTTAGAAGTCACCACTACATAGTTTTTGCTTTTAGGACGCAAGCATCAGCGTAGCCAGCACTAAGAGGTTCACTGAGGAGTGAGCTATGACCGCTACTATGTAGGAGTTCCAATGGTGATAAACGTAACCCAGCACCAGCCCAGCGGTTAAAGCTGAGATAATGTAAACCAGTTGCGGATCAAAATGGAAAAGCCCAAAAACAAACGCAGAAGTTAAAACCGCGGGGATAAACGAGAACCTGCGAGTCAGCGTGCTCTGGAGAAACCCCCTAAACGCAAACTCTTCACAAACCCCAGCCAGACCCAAAGCAGTCGCCACAGCGATAAGCCCCGAAGGCGAAGCACTGAGGTCCGTTATCATAGTGTTTGAGTCTATAACAGCTTGGCTCTCACCGAAAATGATCAAGAGCACCGCAGAAACAACTATGTCCACAGAGAGCAGTATCGCTCCGGAAACGAACCCCCACATCACAAGCTTAGGGTTAACGTCTAACCCGACGTAACGCTTGACATCAACACCTTTATACAGCAGGTACCCAAGCGGCACAAACAGTATAATCAGTTCGGAAAGAATCAAAGCCCAACCAGTGTCTAACACAAGATAGAATAAGCCGCCTAAAAACAGAACCAAAACGAAAGTAACCGCGATAACCAGAACGGCTTCAACAGTGGACACAGGAACGATTTTTTCTTGCTCCACAAGATTCGCCGTAGTCAACTTCAATCAACACCCGAAAACTAAACGGTTTCCAACTTATATCTTTGGCTTTATTTTTAGAGCACGAAAACCTCTGGCACACGGATTCAGGACTTCCACCATATCAACTTTGCCTAAAACGCCGCCAGAGTCTTCAGCATACCCGCGCACATCATGCTCCGCCGCCATAAGCGAATACAAGTACAGTCTTCGTCCAGCTACGCGAGGCTGGCACCTGGAAGGCAAACCCAAAAGCATCTCTTCCTTTTCCTCCAACACTTGCCCGCAAGCAAACAATACAGCTTCAGAGGCAGCCGTCAACTCCGCAACCCTCACGGGAACGCTTTCTTTGCCGATAGCCAGCATATCCAACCCGTACACCCTTTTGATTTCGCAAGCAACCTTACGCAGCCGAGGCAGCAACCGCAAAAGATGCTGACGTGCCTTGCTGGAAACCCTCATGTTTGACAGCTGAACCGGAGACAAGTCTTCAACGGGAACCGCGCCTAAAGACAAATCCAAATGCACAACATCCGCTTTCACGACGCCCAACAGGTCCCTGCACAACTCAGCCTCACCCGTAATCACCTCGTAGCCGTTCGTCACTTCCTTGAAAATCGGTTTAGCCAACCGCTGGTGAGCTTCCCTGTACGGGCTTTCAACCAGCACCGAAGCCGACGCAACAAGATATTGCGGCGTAAACTCCGAGTCCAGTCTCGCCA
>Ga0272441_10012691_pt1 | contig 12258 bp, 6 predicted proteins | sample SSMProp6N_FD_193582 | JGI IMG/M metagenome (GOLD analysis project Ga0272441, IMG submission 193582) | Marine sediment archaeal communities from Little Sippewissett salt marsh, Falmouth, MA, United States - SSM-Prop-6N | ecosystem: Environmental > Aquatic > Marine > Wetlands > Sediment ...
AAGTGTATTATGGTACTCAGATCAATAGTTATAATAATGTTATTGATGTTGGTAATGTGAATCTTTATACGACACCAGCCCTGGTACCTGGTGTTACGTATTATTTTGTGGTTACTTCTTATGACAATGAAGGTAATGAAAGCCAGTATTCTTCAGTTATCGTTGTTACGATTCCATCTCCTGACACAACTGCACCGATTGCTCCCACGATTATAAGTTATAATCGTGTGGATCAAAAAGTTTTCTTATCGTGGAAAGCTAATCCAGAGCTGGACCTTGCAAATTACCGACTCTATTACGGAAAGGCTTCTCGTACATATGATAAGAAAATTGATGTTGGTAATACGACAAATTTCACAACAGTTAATCTTGAAGCTGGATTAACCTATTTCTTCGCAGTTACAGCTATTGACACAGCGACAAATGAAAGCGTGTATTCTGCTGAGGTAAGTGTTGAGATTCCGATGCCGGATAATACACCTCCTTCTGTTCCAGTGATTGCGAACTATATTCGTCAGGATAAGCAGGTTTACATCGCGTGGAATAATGTGAATGATAAAGATTTGGCAGGATACAAAGTGCATTATGGATTTATGTCGCGCACATATGATACTGAAATTGATGTAAATAAAAATACAAATTATTTGACAAAAGAGCTTGATGAAGGAGTAACGTATTATTTTGCCGTGACTTCTTATGATTCAACAGGAAATGCGAGTGAATATTCGACTGAAATTTCTGTGACGATTCCGACGGCCGATGTAACTCCTCCTTCACTTCCATTGATCATGTCATATAGCAGACAGGGAAATCAAGTCTCATTGCAATGGAATGACAACCAGGGTGATGATGTAAGTTCTTATAAATTACATATTGGAAAATCGTCTCGTAATTATGATACAGTAATAAATGTTGGCAAGACGACCAGTTATTTGACCCCGGAACTTGAATATGGCCTGACCTATTTCTTTGCGTTGACCGCACTTGATACAGCAAATAATGAAAGTCAGTTCTCTGGCGAAGTATCTGTAAATATTCCGACACCAGATTTGTTGGCTCCTGCAGCTCCTTCGTTTATTTATGCTGCACATCAGGAGAATCGAGCAAGCTTGATATGGAGTTCAAATGCAGAACCTGATTTCAAACAATACAGACTCTATTTTGGTAAAGCATCCAGGTCGTATGAAAAGTTTTTTGATATGGGTAAGAATACATCTTATATATCGAATGAATTAGAGGAAGGCCTCACATATTTCTTTGCTGTGACATCAATTGATACGGCAAATAATGAGAGCGATTATTCTGCTGAAGCTATTATTACGATTCCTGTTTTGGATAAGACGCCTCCAGCTCAGCCAACTATTACAGATTATTCAAGGCTTGACAAAAAGGTGATGTTAAAGTGGAATAATGGTGTTGAGGCGGATCTTTCTGGATATCGCTTAAACATGGGCACAGCATCAAGAAGTTACAATGAATTGATCGATATTGGACTCAAGAATGATTACATTACGCGTGAACTGGAGTATGGTAAGACGTACTATTTCGCGATTGCTGCGTACGACACAGCTGGTAATTTCAGTCCATTATCGAATGAAATCGCGGTTACAATACCGACTCCGGATGTTACGGCTCCGCAGGTACCCAAGATTATGGCACATGAGAGAAGGAAATACAAGACCTATCTTGAATGGGCAGAAGTCTCCGATCCTGATCTTTCATATTATACAATATATTATGGAAAATCATCGGGAAGTTATGACGAAACAGTGCAAAATGGGAAATCCTTGAATTATTTAAGTCCGGATTTGGATTATGGAGTCACCTACTATTTTGTTGTGACTGCAACCGATACTGCTGGAAATGAGAGCGATTATTCAGGAGAAATAAAAGTGACAATTCCTGTACCGGATGTGACCGCACCTTCCGCACCAATCGTATCGGATTATGGTCTGCAAGATGCAAAAGTATATCTAAGATGGCAGGAAAATAGTGAAAATGATGTAGATGGATACAATGTTTATTATGGCTTAAGTGCTGGTAACTATACTGAGAAAAAGACAGTTGGTTCTCAGACTGACTATATTACAGAAGATTTACAGGTGGGATTAAAGTATTTCTTCGTTGTAACCGCATATGATACGGCTCGAAATGAATCCGTCTATTCAAATGAGATAAGTATAACAATTTCGATCGAAGACAAGGTGGCGCCAACTGCTCCGGTTATCACATCATACAGTCATGAAGAATCAAAAGCTCGACTGGAATGGGAAAAGAGTCCGGAGGCGGATGTTGCCGGATATAGATTATATTATGGACATAGTGAGAAAAATTATTTTGAAAGTATCGATGTAGGAAAATCAACTCGATATATAACAAACGAATTGGAGCAAGGGAAGAATTACTTCTTTGCAGTAACTGCTTATGACACTGTTGCAAATGAGAGTGATCATTCTGCAGAAGTAAATCTATATATTCCTGTCATTGACAAAACTGCTCCAAAGATTCCTGTAATATCGCAGGCCAATCTTGAAGATAAGAGAGTATCATTGAGTTGGTTAGCGAGCCCGGATATTGATCTTGCTGGTTATCGACTCTATATGGGTAATAGTTCAAGGATGTATGGAGAGCCTGTTGAGCTCGGATTAAGAACGAGTTATACAACGGATGAGCTGGTAGAGGGGCTTACATATTATTTTGCAATAACGGCTTATGATACTTTGAATAATGAAAGTGAATTCTCGAATGAGGTCGATGTACTTATTCCGTTACCGGATACAGAACCACCTTCGAATCCAGTTATCTCCGATTATATGATTCGGAATAATAAAGTAATCATTAATTGGCTCGAAAATTCAGAGGAAGATCTGGCCGGTTATAAAGTATACAAAGGTAATTCATCGAGGAATTACGAATCAAGTATGAATGTAAATGCGAGTACAACGTTTACATCCAGAGAGCTTGAGCTGGGTGTGACTTATTATTTTGCGGTGACTGCTTACGATGAAGTTGATAATGAAAGTGGTTATTCCGCGGAAGTGGAAGTCATGATTCCGTTACCAGATATTGTGCCGCCAATGATACCAGTCATATCCAGTTATAATCTGGAGCAAAACAAAATCCATGTTAAATGGATGAATAATGATGAGGTCGATCTTGGAGGTTATAATTTCCATTATGGTACAGAGTCAGGCGTTTACACACAAAAGATCGATGTTGGTACTAATGTTGAGTATACGACACCGGTTTTGGAAAGAGGTGTAAAATATTATTTTACAGTAAGTGCTTATGATACGGCCGGAAATGAAAGTGATAAGGCAAAAGAATTAAACATTAAGATTCCTGAGGTTGTCTCAGATAATACTCCTCCCTCGAAACCGAGCTTCACGAAATACTATGTGGATGGCAGTGATGCTCATCTTGAATGGAGTAATAATCAGGAAGTGGATCTTGGTGGGTATCGCTTGTATTACGGAACAGTGTCAGGTGCATATGATGAAATTGAAGATATGGGACAGAAGAACTCTCACACATTAACTGATCTGGATCAGGGTAAAAAGTACTTTTTTGCAATATCAGCATATGACACGCTGGCAAATGAGAGTGAATTATCCAATGAAGTGAGCTTGACTATTCCATATACAAATATGGATACGACGCCACCATCAATTCCGATGATTATCAGTTTCAATGTAGAGCAGGCCAGAATTAGAGTCGCCTGGAATGAAAATTCTGATGCTGATATAGCTGGATATAGATTCTATTACGGATCAGAGTCCAGGAACTATGATGTGAGTGTTGATGTCGGTAATGCTCTTAATTATACCACACGAGAATTACAACGTGGTGTTAAATACTATTTTGCGTTGAAAGCGTACGATAGTTCAGACAACGAAAGCGATTACTCGCCGGAAATCAGTTTGAAGATTCCGGATCAGAATATTGATACGACTCCACCTCAAGTTCCTGCAATCGTATCATATGAGACCATTGGGCGTCAAGTGAAGTTATCCTGGGAATTTCATGATGAATCAGATTTGGCTGGATTCAGATTATATTACGGTAAACAATCATTGCAATATGATGTGAATGTTGATGTGGGAAATAGTACAAGTTATATAACAAGAGAATTAGAGCAGGGTTTAACGTATTATTTCTCTTTGGTATCATATGATGATTCCAATAATGAGAGCGAATTCTCAAATGAAGTTGAAGTTACGATTCCGGAAACGATCATCGATGTAACTGCTCCGAACGTACCGGAAATTAGCTCTGCGACAGTAAATGAACGAAAAGTACATTTAGTATGGAATGAGATATTAGATTCAGATCTGGCTGGATACAAAGTCTATTATGGTACAGAATCGGAGAGTTATGATGTTGTAGTGAATATTGGCCTGAATACAGAGTATGTTTCTGATAACCTTTCCGAAGGTATGGTTTACTACTTTGTTGTGACGGCTTATGATACGCTGGGCAATGAGAGTGATTTTTCAAACGAAGCTGCCGCTGAAATAGCGATCATGGACATCGTACCTCCCACAATTTACGCAGTAGAGATTCAGGATTCTGTGACAGTCAATTTGATCTACAGTGAAATTGTGGAAAAATCAAGTGCAGAGAAGGCAGCTAATTATGCTATAAACAATGGAATTCAGATATTCAAAGTTAATCTGGATAAAAACGGAAGACTGGTTTCATTGATAACGTCAGAACATAAGAAAGACATAGAATATATCATCACCGTCAACAATGTGACTGATATAGCAAAGAATCCGAATCTGGTAAAACCTAATTCACAGGCATCATATCGTTATAATCCGGAGGATAATAAATCGCCTTATATTCTTGATGTCATAGCAATCGATGAAACGCATATAGATGTTACATTCAGTGAAGATATCGAGCGGAAATCAGCCGAGACAATAAAAAATTACAAGATTACCAATGGAATAGAGATATTTTCCGCCAGTCTTGATGGTAATCTGAGAACAGTTAGTCTGGTAACATCTGTACATATCAATAATGTAAATTATGTACTAACAATAGATAATGTCACGGACAGGGCTCCGGAGCCAAATGCCATTGCCCCCAACACACAGTTCTCATATACATATGTTGAGAGGGATACGGAGCCCCCAAGACTTTATTCTGCTGAAATACGGGCAAAGGATAAGGTTGTAGTGACATTCAATGAAATAATTGATGAAGAGTCAGCTGAAAATATAAACAATTACAAGATCGATAATAATATAGTGATTAACGCAGTGGATTTGCAAACAAACCTGCGCCAGGTAGAGTTGAAGACGTCACCTCATCAAATTGATGAAAATTACAACTTGAAGGTCTCGAATGTAGTTGACAGAGCCAGGCCAGGTAATTTGATTGATCCTGATTATAATCATTATAGATATCATTATGCGCCGCAAGATAATCAGCCGCCCAAAATCGATCTTGCGGAGGCAAAAGATGGAACCCATGTCGCCCTTACCTTTAATGAGGAAGTTGACAGGGAATCAGCTGAAAAAGTATCCAATTATAGTGTTGATAATGGTATTGGAGTCATTTCCGCCATATTGGACCAAACATATCGAGTTGTCATTTTGACGACAACAGAGCATGAGAGTGGCGAGACATATCAAGTGACAGTGAAAAATGTTGTTGATAGAGCTCCATCACCAAATGTGATTGCATCCAATACAATGAGAAAGTATACGTATTCCATTAGTGATGTTACTCCACCGAAAGTAGATGATATCATTGTTGTAAATGCAACAACGATCAATGTTATGTTCAATGAAATTGTTGATAGAGTGACCGCAGAGAATCGAACGAATTATTCAATTAATAAAAATGTTGAGGTTTACAAGGCATTTTTGAATGAGGATTTAAAAACGGTAAGTCTGTCAACATCTGAGCATTCAGTTGGAGATACTTACGAATTGATGGTTCAAAATATCAAGGACAGAGCATTTACTGCAAATTCAATGAATCAATCCCAGCGAGTTGATTATAAATATCGATTGGTCTCTGCTGGCGGAGATGTGGTGGTTGGCAATTTCAATATTAAGTCCTACAGATTTGCATATTTGAATGAGAAGGATCAATACTATATTGATCGCAGTTATGTGATTGAAAAATTGCCAAACGGTTACAATAATTTATTGTGGATCATGACTGCAAATGATGATAGATATGTAACCGACAATGCGTTCTTCAGTTTTGACTTAAACAAGGATGCTACCGTTTACATCGCATTTGACAGTAATGCCAAGTCAAGGCCGGACTGGTTAAAGAGCGAATACAAATTGACCGGAGCGTCTGTCGAGGTGTCAGGATACTCGGAAAAAATGGAAATTTGGGAACGACACTTTGATAAAGGAAGAGTAACGATTGGAGGTAACTCTGCCGTCGGAGCAAAAAGAGTAGAAAGCATGTATTCAATTATAATCAGGGTGGATAAAGATGAATTGGATGGTTCCAATGGTAAAGATGAACGAAGGGAAAAGACTGATGGTACAGATAATGTTAAATTGTATCAGAATTATCCTAATCCTTTCAATGCAGGTACTGAAATAAGATTTCAAATCCCTGAGAATAGTTTTGTCACACTGACAGTATACAATATACTGGGTCAGACGGTGCGACACCTTGCTGATGGTGAACGACAAGCTTCAGAATATGTACTTCATTGGGATGGACGCAATGGAGAAGGAAATGTGTTACCAAGTGGAGTTTATTTCTTGAGGTTAGAAGTCATTCGTCGCACAATGGAAAATGGGAAACAGATAAATAAGGTATTATATAATAACGTGAGAAAAATGTTGTTCTTAAAATAAAATTAAACAAACATATAACTTAAAAAAGGTCAATTTACAATTGGCCTTTTTTTGTCATTAAATTACATAATATAACAATATTAATCAATGTTTAGCATAAAATACATAAATCAAATTTATTACATTGAATATTGATTTAATTAACCTCATTATCAATTATATCAAGGTTGATAATTTGAATAAATTTGTTATATTAGTCAAAAGAAATTTAGCACTCACTAAGAGTGAGTGCTAACAATGATAGAGCCAATAAAATTAATTTCAAAAATCAGTAACATTTAAGGAGGAATCACGATGAACATTAGACCACTTTCTGACCGTGTTGTTATTAAACCGACGGATCCGGAGGAAAAGGTCCAGGGTGGAATTATTATTCCGGATACAGCAAAAGAGAAACCGCAGCAGGGTAAAGTCGTTGCTGTTGGTCCGGGTAAGGATTCTGATGCTGGTCAAAAAATCAAATTAGAGGTAAAAGTTGGTGATTTGGTACTATATGGAAAGTATGCAGGGACAGAAGTAACAGTTGACGATGAAGATTATTTGATTGTTCGAGAAAGTGATATTCTTGCCATATTATAGATCTTCAAAATTATATTTAACAAGTTGAAAAATATGGAGGTTTTGAAATGCCTAAAATAATAGAGTTTGATGTAGAAGCAAGGTCAAAGATGAAAAAGGGTGTTGATATATTATCAAACACCGTAAAAGTAACACTTGGTCCAAAGGGACGAAATGTAGTATTGGACAAAAAGTTTGGTGCTCCTACCATTACCAAGGATGGTGTAACTGTTGCAAAAGAGATAGAGCTTGAAGATCCATTTGAAAACATGGGTGCGCAAATGGTCAAAGAAGTTGCATCAAAAACGAGTGATATCGCTGGTGATGGAACTACCACAGCTACAGTATTAGCGCAGTCAATCTATAGAGAAGGTTTAAAAGTTGTTGCGGCTGGATCGAATCCCACGGCATTGAAGAGGGGAATTGATAAAGCAGTGAGTGCTGCTATTGATGAGATAAAGAAGTTAAGTCGTTCGATTCCGGGAAAAAATGAAATTGCACAGGTCGGTGCCATTTCAGCGAACAATGATAGAGCCATTGGAGATTTGATTGCAGATGCAATGGACAAGGTCGGTAAAGACGGGGTTATCACAGTAGAAGAAGCAAAGAGCACGGAGACATCTCTGGAAATTGTTGAGGGAATGCAATTTGACAGAGGATATCTTTCTCCATATTTCGTAACAAATCCGGATACAATGGAGACAGAAATGGATGAGGTATTTTTGTTAATTCATGACAAGAAGATCTCGGTGATGAAGGATTTACTTCCAGTTCTGGAGAAGGTATCACAAATGGGTCGTCAGCTCTTAATCATTGCTGAGGATGTTGAAGGTGAAGCTTTGGCCACGTTAGTCGTGAACAAACTTCGAGGCACATTAAAGGTTGCTGCTGTCAAGGCGCCTGGTTTTGGTGACAGACGAAAAGCCATGTTGGAAGATATTGCAATATTGACTGGTGGTCGCGTTATTTCTGAAGAGACTGGATTCAAACTCGAAAACGTTACTGTTGCCGATTTGGGAAGCGCGAAACGAGTGACCATTGACAAAGATAACACGACGATAGTGGAAGGTGCTGGTAAAACAGATGACATCAAAGGCAGAATCAATCAGATCAAGAAACAAATCGAAGCATCTACGTCGGATTACGACAAAGAGAAGCTGCAGGAAAGATTAGCTAAATTGGCTGGTGGTGTTGCTGTTATCAATATCGGAGCGGCAACTGAAGTTGAGATGAAAGAGAAGAAAGCAAGAGTAGAAGACGCGCTACACGCAACAAGAGCTGCGGTGGAAGAAGGCATTGTTCCTGGTGGTGGAGTCGCATATATTCGATCGATCAAGGCTCTGGAAAGCCTGAAACTTTCTGGAGATGAAGAGGTTGGTGTTAAAATTGTAAAAAGAGCACTGGAAGAACCGATTCGTCAAATTTCTGAAAATGCGGGTTTAGAGGGTTCCATTGTTGTACAACGAGTTAAAGAAGGTGAAGGAACTTTCGGATTCAATGCTGAATCAGAGGTATTTGAAGATTTGATGAAAGCTGGTGTCGTTGATCCGACAAAGGTGACACGAATTGCATTGGAAAATGCGGCCAGTATCGCTGGGTTATTACTGATGACAGAAGCAGCAGTTACTGACAAACCAGAAGAAGAAAAAACTCCTCCAATGCCTCCAGGTGGAGCAGGCATGGGAGGTATGTACTAGAAATCACTCATCTGAGATTAGGAGCCCTGACTTTATGTCAGGGCTTTTTTTATCTTTGATGTATTGTATACAGTTTACTTTTTTACCTTGACAAAATTATGATAATTTAATATATTACATTCTTTAAGGGTAATAATTATTTGTTTTTTGAAAAATGAAATTATATATTGGTATTGGATCGAATATTGGGGATCGATTTTTACATATACAGAAGGCAATACGAGAGGTTGGTTTAATTCCCGGCACGACTCTGATTCGAGTTTCTTCTATATATGAAACAGAGCCATTTGGGTACATGAACCAAAATTGGTTTTATAATGCAGTCCTGGAGCTGCAGACTGAACTCGACCCCTATTATCTTCTGGAGAGTACGCAGGCAATTGAAAACAGGTTAGGCAGGGAAAAAACGATAAAATGGGGGCCACGGAGAATCGACCTGGATCTCTTGGCATATGATGGCATTATTGTAAAAAGCGATCGCTTAATTCTTCCACACCCTCACATGAGTATTAGAAAATTCGTCCTGGTACCGTTGGCTGAGATCGCACCATTTTTCATTCATCCAGTCTACAATTATACCATATGGTATATGCTTGGAAGGTGTCCTGAAGAAAAGGTACTTAAAATAAGAGAAAAAATATAGAGAATGTTCAGAGCCAATTATATCTGTATAGATGGAGTGATAGGTGTTGGTAAGACAACGCTTGCTTCGATGATTGCCCAAAAATATAGTGGTAAGAACCTGTTTGAGATTGTAGAGGAAAATCCATTTCTTGCAGATTTCTATGAGGATCCTGTAAGGTATGCCTTTCCAACTCAACTATTTTTTCTCCTCAGCCGATATCGGCAACAGCAGGAATTATGGCAGCACGATCTTTTTAATACGGTCATTGTATCAGATTATCTTTTTTCAAAGGACAAAATTTTTGCATACCTCAATTTGAGTGAAGCGGAATTGAAGATATACGATAAAGTTTTGGTGCAATTGGAGAAAGATATCGTGAAACCTGATATTGTCATTTATTTAAAATCCAATCCACATCGTCTTATGCAGAACATAAGCAAACGCGGCAGGTCGTTTGAGAGGAACATGTCATTTGATTACATTAATAGATTAAATACATCATACAATCAATTTTTCAATCATTATAACGCAACCAGATTGTTGACGATAAATTGTACAGAAATTGATTTTGTAAATAATGAGAATGACTTTGAATATATCATAAAGAGGTTAGAAGACGTGATATGTTGTTGAAATTTATCTTATTCGCTTTTTTGATTTACTGGGCAGGAAAGATGATCGCTCACTATTTTTCAGGAGAGCAGAATTCGCAAACAAGAGTTAATAATAAATCAGATGATAATAAACCATTGGATTTATCGCATTATGATGTTGAGGATGTCGACTTTGAAGATTTAGATGAATAAGGAATTTTAATGTCACAGCACATAGATAAGAGAAATGATAGAATACATCAGGGGCAAGTAACACAGAAATTAAAATTTTATCAGGAAGAGCATAGACGCCTGACGGTATTGTTCAATATCACACGGAATATATCGACTGAATTGAAGCTTGATAAATTGTTATATATACTGATGGATGAAGTGAAGAAGGCGTTGAAAGCGGACAGATGCACAGTTTTTTTATTGGACAAGGAAAAAAACGAATTATGGTCAAAAGTCGCTCATGGAGAAAATGAGATAAAATTTGACAGTCACCTGGGTATAGCCGGATATGTTGCAACGACCGGGGACATCTTGAATATACCTGACGCATATGCTGACCAACGGTTCAATCGCGAAATTGATAAGAAAACGGGATATAAGACCAAGAATATGTTGACATTCCCCATGCGTAACAAGCGAGGGGAAATAATCGGTGTTTTTCAGGTGTTGAACAAATTTGAAGATGCTTTCACAAAGGAAGATGAGCAATTACTCGATGCCATCTCCACAATATCTGCCACTCAAATAGAGAATGCGCAGTTATATGAAGAGCAGAAAAAGACTTTTGATAGTTTCATTGAAACATTAGCAAGTACAATTGATGCCAGGGATCCTCTCACTGCGGGACATTCTCAGCGAATTGCTCAATATGCTGATTGCATAGCACAGAAGATGAATATATCTATTAATCGCAGGAACATACTAAGATATGCTGCGTTACTCCATGATTATGGTAAGATTGCCATACGAGATGCAGTATTAACGAAAAGAGGCAGGTTGACTGTAGAGGAGTACAATCATATTAAAGAGCATCCAGCGTACACACAGAGTATACTCGAAAAAATAAATTTTAGTGGTGATTATAAGTCTATTCCCATTATTGCAGGAGCTCATCATGAAAAAATTGATGGAACCGGCTATCCTCGTGGACTAATAGGTGAAGATATTCCGATCGAAGCGAGAATTCTTGCAGTAGCGGATGTATTTGATGCTCTTACATCGCGGCGGCATTATCGCAATCGGATGGAACTGGAAAAAGTCATTGAGATACTGGAAAACAATTCCGGAAGCCATTTCGATACAAATTGTGTTAAAGCCTTCAAGAAAATTAAATTGAACGATCTTTTATTGATCCTGGAAGATGATTCATCTGAATTCATTGATAGTGAAGATCTAAACTTTTTCTCAAAATTTAATATTATGGATCTGTTGGATAGGCAGAATGGAAAGGCAAAAACAGATGAGAACCGGTTCATTGCTGTCACCTTCAATAAATACTACAATAAAACCTATGCAAATATCACCTATTAAATGTATTTTATTGTTGCTATCACTCCTGATTTTTAGTGATCTATATTCGTCAGATGCTGTGATTGATTCAACGAATACTCAAATATCAAAACCTGATACTTTAAGGCTTCCTGCAAGATCTCCCCGAAGAGCGATGACTTATTCACTTGTGTTTCCGGGATTGGGACAGTTGTATAACCGAAAGTATTTCAAAGCAATTCTTATATTCGGGGGTGAAGTTGGTTTACTCACCAATTCGATTTACCTGAATCAGCAATATAGAAAAACAAATGATCCTTTAGAAGAAGAGTTTTACATAAACAATAGAAATTTATCGACATGGTGGCTTGTTGGGGTGCTATTATATAGCGCATTGGATGCCTATGTAGATGCGCATATGGCGGATTTTGATGAATCGCCAG
>Ga0272441_10012692_pt1 | contig 12257 bp, 6 predicted proteins | sample SSMProp6N_FD_193582 | JGI IMG/M metagenome (GOLD analysis project Ga0272441, IMG submission 193582) | Marine sediment archaeal communities from Little Sippewissett salt marsh, Falmouth, MA, United States - SSM-Prop-6N | ecosystem: Environmental > Aquatic > Marine > Wetlands > Sediment ...
TTTCGCCTCCAACGGTAATGGCTTTGTCGCCTTTACCGATAGAGATCGCCTTAATCGCACCTGCATAGGACTCCTTATAGAATTCGAAACTCAAAGTTACCTCCTTATCAGCTACCGGTTAATGATCGAGGTGTACTACAGCAATGCGGTTGTTCATTGTTCGTGTGGCAGGGCGAAGTGCCCCGGTCACAAAATGAAAAACTCAGGCCCCCTTTCGTAAAAGAATTTTTTATATATAGTATCTACAACGGTAGATAAAAAGCCGTGGATGCGGATAGGCGGGTATAGGATAGGGTTGAGGTCAGGGTGATGGATCGTTTTCTTTTTCATGCAGCACAGCATCGTCAAAACAGCCCTCTGGTACGCCAATGATGACTAAGTTGTCAGCCGGAAAAACGGATTTTGATTTATTGCGAAATGGCCACTGGGGCCGAGATGGCCTCCCGCTTCCCAAAGGCGGAAAACCAAGGATTATTCTTATAGGTTGAAGGGTTTATTTGTCAATAGAGGAGTGGGATTTAATCCCAATTATTAATAGATTGCCTTCGGTACGCAACGGGCTTCGACGGTCGTTAAAACACCTGCCGGTATAACCGTTGTTATCTTATATAGTTATGACCATATGCGCATCCACATAGTTCCGGTCAGGACGGTTGTCGCCGCCGGGCCATGCGCTCCTTGAGCCGGGGAAACTGGTTGATGTCCGTGTGGGGCAGAAACAGGGCGGCCACATAATTATCCATGTAGGATGGGGTTTCCGACAGCTCGAAATTGGTCATGCTGCGGGTCGCCTCGACCACATCCTTGCGGATTCGGTTGGTCAGGCTGCTCATTTTGGCTCCCAGGAGGGAGCTGTTGCCGATAAAGGTGACCTTGTCCGCATCGATCTCCGGCAGCAGCCCGATGGTGATGGCCTTTTCCAGGTCCACGTAACTGCCAAAACCGCCGGCCAGGATGATGCGGTCGATGTCCTGCATGCCCATACCCACCTCGGCCAACAGGGTCATGCAGCCGCTGAAGATAGCCCCCTTGGCTCGGATCAGGTTTTCGATATCGATTTCGGTAAGGGCGATGTCCCGGTCGATCTGGGTCTCGCCGGCCCAGGCCAGCACGTATTCCCACACCCCGTTGTCTTCCCGTATGCGGTTGGTGGCCAGATCCCTGTTGAACTTGCCCAGGTTGTTGATCAGGCCGAGTTCGAACATGACGGCGGTCATGATGATCAGCCCGGATCCGCAGATCCCCTTGGGGCGAACATTTCCGATGGTCATGAGCATGGGCTCCCAGGTGACCGGATCCAGTGAGAAGTCTTCGATGGCGCCTTTGGCCGCCCGCATGCCGAATTTAATGCCGCCGCCTTCGAAGGCCGGTCCGGCGCTGCACGCGGCGCAGGCTAGCCAGTCCCGGTTGCCGATGACGATCTCCGCATTGGTGCCGATGTCCATGAACAGGGTCAGCCGGTCGTCCAGATACATCCCCGACCCCATGACCCCTGCCACGATATCTCCGCCCACGTAGCTGGAAACGGCCGGATAGACCAGGGCCGTGACGTGATCCCGCAGATCCAGGCCTATATCCACCGCACGAATGGGCGGGTAAAGGGTCGAGGCCGGCACGTACGGGGAGCGGCGGATGTAGCGGGGATTGACCTTGAGCAGCAGCTGGGTCATGGTGGTGTTGCCAGCCAGGGTGATGGCGGCGATATCGTCCGGATCCACCTTGGCGCGGCGAACGATCTTGCCGATGATGGTATTGACGGTTTGCGCCACCACCTTGTGCAGTCGATCCAGCCCATCCTCTTTTTCGGCAAATACTATCCGGCTGATCACATCCTCGCCGTAGCTGATCTGGCCGTTGAACTCGCCATGTTCGGACAGGATCTCCCCACTCTTCAGGTCGATGAGCTGGCCGTAGACCGTGGTCGTACCGATATCCATGGCGATGGCATAGTTGCGGTCGGTGGTGTCTCCGGGCTGGACGTTGATGATTTCGGTTTTGCCGCTGTTCATCACCGGCCGGGCAAGAGTGGCGGTAACCCGGAACCCGTCCTCGCGCAGCACGTCGGGAAGCTTGCGGATCACCGGCAGGCTCACCGTCAGGCGGTGCTCGTCGTGATGAAGCTTCAGGTGGCTGACCAATCGAGTGACATCGGGCAGGTGATCCTGATTGTTTGGTTCGGGCAGTTCAATGTAGACTTTCTCCACCGGCGGCAGGAACAGCCCCTGTTCCTTCAAATCGTTGAGGTCCATCTGCTGGATGGTGGCCGTGCGCCGAGGGACATAGTGCTGGCTGAGCACGCTGGCATCTATGGCCGATTCCACCGGCACGCGCACGACCACATCCTGGGTGATTGTCGACCGGCATGCCAGGCGGAAACCTTTTTCCCGGTCGGCCGGGTTCAGCTGCTCACTGAGGCCTCCCTCCACCTCACCGGTTTCCACGATAACCCGGCATTTGCCGCAGACGCCCTCGCCGCCGCAGGAGGCGTTGATGTGGACGCCGGCATCCATGGCTGCCCGGATCAGGCTTTCGCCGTCGTTTACCTTGATTTCCCGGTTGTGGGGCAGGAATTTAATCGTATGGGTAGTCATAAATATCATCCTTTGATTATGGAATTAGGAATTGGGGGATTGAGGCATTGAAGGAATGCTGTCTTTTTGATATTTTAATTCTCCAATTCCTGAATTCCTCAATTGGTTTTCATATCGTCAAACCGGCAACTCAAGGCTGCCATGCCGTCTTTCATAACGGTGAACACGTTGACCGGCAGGCTGTTGAACAGGCTGATCATGCCTTGGTTGTCAGGTGCTGTATACGCGCAAAAGCCGGCGATGCCGTTGTCCCGGGCCCCTTCAAAAAGTTTTTTCATCAACCGCTTGCCAAGCCCCTTGCCCTGCCAGGCGCCGCTCACCGAGAAGGCCACTTCGGCCAGGTTGCAGGACGGGTCCAGCAGGTACTCACCGATGCCCACCACCTTGCCGAAGCCGAACTCGCCGACCACCGCTAGAATGGTGAGGTTTTTGATGTAGTCGACCTGGGAGACGGCTCCCACATCGTCGCTGACGAAACTGGTCTTCTCGTGAAAAAAGCGTGAGACGATATCGTTTTTGTCCAGGGTGTAAAAATGTTCCTGGATCCGCCGTTCGTCGACCGGTTTGGCCGGGCGGATGGTTATCGCCTGGCCCTCAATCTCAAGCGTCTCTTCCAGGCGGAGAGGATAAACACCGTGCAGGGAGCCCTTCATCTTTCGTTCGGCGCCGATCAGGTTCAGTCGCTTGGCGTGGTGCAACAGTTCATCCCGAGAATTCGGGTGGGCGATGCTGATCATGGCCATGGCCCGCTCCTGGAGGCTTTTGCCGAATAGGTTCACGACACCGAATTCGGTGGCCACGTAGTGTACGTCGGCCCGGGGCACCACGACGGCGGTGTCACCCAGCACGGGAACGATGCGGCTTTTTTCCCCACCCACGGCGGTGGCCGGAAGCATGATGATGCTGCGTCCCCCTTCGGACTGAAAGGCCCCCCGAATGAAATCGAGCATGCCGGTGACACCGGAAAAGTTGTTGAGCGCCAAGGCGTCGGCGGCCACCTGGCCGGTCAGGTCCATGGCCATGGCGACGGACAGAGAGACCATCTTGTTGTGGGCGGCGATTACCGCCGGCGAGTTGACCACATCTGACGGGTGAAATTCAATGGCTGGGTTGTCGTTGATGAATTCGTAAAGATTGGGCGATCCGATGGCGCTGCTGGCCACCATTTTCCCGTTGTTCAATCCTTTGCGGCGATTGGTGATCACTCCCCGGGCAAAAAGGTGCATCATTTCGTTGGTCATAAACTGAGTGTGAATGCCCAGGTCGTTTTTGTCCGAAAGCGTCATCAAGGTTGCCTGGGGAGCCGTACCCGGGCTGATTTGAAGCGTGGAGCCATCCTCGATGAGCCTGGCAATCAGCCGGGATATCGTGTTGGCTGCTTCGGATTCGGGGACGGTTGGCAGGGTCAGGATGGGCTCTTGCTTTTCAACCACCAGTTGGACATCGTTGACGTGAATGAAGCTGCGGCCCAGCACCCGGGGCATTTCCGGATTCACCTGGACGATGGTCAGATCCGCGGAGGTGGCCGCCGCCAGGGTAATATCCACCGAAACCCCCAGGCTCATCCAGCCGAAATCGTCGGGAGGTGTCGCCTGGATTAGGGCCACGTGGACCGGCAGGCGCCGGCTTTTGAACAGCCGGGGAACGGCCGACAGATTCAGCGGGGTCAGAAAACGGGCTTGTTCGGCCAGGTGCCTGGATTTGGCCGACCCCATGTAAAAGGAGCGGATGTTCAGGCGCTGGCCCCGCGAGCGACTGGCGATCAGCGAGAGCGGCGCGGTTTCCAGGGACATGAGCCGCACGATCTCCAGATCGGTGAACCAGGCGGTCGCATCGGCCAGGGTTTTAACCAGATGCTGGGGTTCCCCGCAGGACGAACCGATGACCACCCGCTGGCCGGGTCGGATGTGCCCGATGGCGTCTTCGGCCGTGCATCGTTTCTGCACGTAACTGTCTGCCCAGTATAAACTGCCTGCCATCCGCTCCCCTTCGTGGATCCGTTGCCGGTGCTTTATGCGCCGCGTCCGTCTGACATTTTCACCTGTTTTGTCACCGCGGAAACCGGATTGTGGGTTGAGCGTATATTCATAACGGTTCGTTCAGCCATTATCAAGAAAAAGTCCTTGCGGGATCATCCGGCATCTGGCAGCGGGTTGATTTTGGGAGGAACTGAAGCGGGTTCATTTTCTATGCATGTTGACATTGTGGCCCATATATTGTAACGAGTTGAAGCTTTTAGCTATTTGCGTGTACCGCCGGAAAAGCCGGCGTGCAACAAGGCTGTTTAACGGAAAATCAAAATTCTGCGGGCTTTTCTTTTCAGGCGGTGTCCATGCTCCATTGGTTGAAGGTTTTCAGCGGCGCCATCGACAGATCCAACGAGGTGGTGGGCCGTATGGTTTCATGGGTCAGCCTGCTGCTGGTTCTGGTGGTTTTTACCGATGTGGTCATGCGATATCTGTTCAGAACCAGCTTTGTTTTTACTCAGGAGCTGGAATGGCACCTCTTCGCCTTCATCTTTCTGATCGGTGCCGGCTACACCCTGCTTCACGACGGCCATGTGCGGGTGGATATCATCTACCAGCGGCTGGGCGTCAAGGGGCAGGCATGGATCAACCTCCTCGGCGTGATCTTTTTCCTCATCCCCGGCTGCTACCTGGTGATCAGCACCTCATGGCATTTTGTCAGCAACTCCTTTTCCATGCTGGAAGGCTCTCCGGACCCGGGGGGCATCCCTTACCGTTTCATCGTCAAAGGAACCATGACCGTGGGGTATGTCCTGCTGCTTCTCCAGGGACTCTCCATGGGCGTCCATGCGCTGCTGCAGATTCTGGGTGCTGAAACGGTTGAAGAGGAGAAGGCCTGATGGCGTACTTGCCCGCGTGGATGTTTCTGGCGTTGACGATCCTGCTGATGGCTGGATTTCCGGTCACTTTCACCTTGATGGGGACCGCCATGTGCTTCGGCCTGATCGGCTTCGGCTGGTCCTTTTTTAACCTGCTCCCCCTGCGCATCTGGGGCGTGATGACCAATGTAACGCTGATTGCCGTGCCCCTGTTCGTTTTCATGGGGGTGATGCTGGAGCGCTCCGGGCTTGCCGAAGAGCTCCTGGACACCATGGGGCTCCTGTTCGGCCGCATGCGTGGCGGGCTGGCCATCTCCGTGGTGGTGGTGGGCGCCCTGCTGGGGGCTTCCACCGGTATCGTGGGGGCGACGGTCGTGACCATGGGCCTGCTGGCCGTGCCCACCATGCTGCGCCGCGGCTACAATAAGGAACTGGCCACCGGCACGGTTGCCGCTTCCGGCACCCTGGGGCAGATCATTCCTCCCAGCATCGTTCTCGTCCTGATTGGCGACATCGTTGGGGTTTCCGTCGGTGAACTCTTTATGGGGGCGGTCCTACCCGGGATGCTGCTGGTGGGCCTGTTTGTCATTTACATTGCGATCATCTCATGGCTGCGCCCCCGCTGGGCACCGGCCATTCCCAAGGCTGAACTGGATGCTATTTCTCCCGGACAACTGCTGACCCGGGTGTGCAAAGCCATGTTTCCACCCCTGTTTCTCATGATGGCCGTGCTGGGCTCCATTTTTGCCGGCATCGCCTCCCCCACGGAGGCGGCTGCCGTGGGTGCTGTGGGGGCTACCCTGCTGACCGTGGCCAACCGCAAATTTTCCATGCAGATTCTCCAGGAGGTGATGCAGACCACGGTCCGCCTGACCTGCATGGTGTTCATCATCCTCTGCGGGGCGGCGCTCTTCGGCCTGGTCTTCCGCGGGTTGGGCGGCGACGGACTGGTCAGGGAATTCCTGGGGTCGCTGGCCCACAAATACAGCCATAACGTGGTCCTGGCCATCGTCATGGCGCTGATTTTCGTGATTGGTTTTTTCCTGGATTTTATCGAGATCACTTTCATTCATGTGCCGGTGCTGGCACCCATCATGATCGAATTCGGCTTCGATCCGGTGTGGTTCTGTATCCTGATCGCGGTCAACCTGCAGACCTCTTTCATGACGCCGCCCTTCGGGTTTTCCCTGTTTTACCTGAAGGCGGTAACGCCGCCGGAAATTTCCACCGGGGATATATACCGGGGTATCATTCCTTTTGTCCTCGTTCAGGTTATCGGTCTGGCCATCGTGGTCCTCTTTCCCCAACTGGCCACCTGGCTGCCGAAAGTGGTGTTCGGACCCTAAGATCATCGACCCTTGTAACGGTCGATACGATGCGGCGGGCAATGGCATGACCGCCTCACATCCGTGCAAAAGGCAAGCCTGTTTTTCCGGTTGACTGCGCGTAGCGAGGAACTACCGATTCTGGCATAGCGTTTGAACACGCACTCAGTTGAATCGTCAATTTGGCATTGTTTCCATCACCCCACCATTAACCAAGGAGGATACAGCGATGAAGAGAAGAGATTTTCTGAAGAAGGCCGGTGTCGGCGCAGCGGCAGTTGCGGCAACGGCAGTCAATGCACCGGCGGTACTGGCGGCGAAAACCTACAACTGGAAAATGGTCACCACCTGGCCGCCCAAACTACCGGTCCTCCAGGACGGATGCGAGCGTCTGGCCAAACGCATCGGGGAACTGTCCGACGGCCGCATCAAGATCCAGGTGTTTGCCGGTGGCGAACTGGTCCCTCCTCTGGAGAGCTTTCAGGCGGTCTCGGACGGCACCGTCGAGGTGGGCAGCGGGGCTGCCTACTACTGGGCGGGAAAGGAACCGGCTACCCAGTGGTTTTCAGCTGTTCCCTTCGGCCTGAACGGCCAGGGCATGTCGGCCTGGTTTTACGGCGGCGACGGATTGAAGCTCTGGGAAGAGACTTACGCCCCCTTCAACCTGATTCCCCGCCCCGGCGGCTCCACCGGTGTTCAGATGGGCGGGTGGTTCAACAAGAAGATCGAAACCATCGACGACTTCAAGGGCCTGAAAATGAGGATCCCCGGGTTGGGCGGCAAGGTGCTGGCCAAGGCCGGCGGTACGGTCGTGCTGCTGCCCGGCGGTGAAATTTTCACCTCCCTGGAGCGCGGCGTGATCGATGCCACCGAGTGGGTCGGCCCCCTGCACGACCTACGCATGGGTTTTTACGAGGCTGCCAAGTACTACTACTATCCCGGCTGGCACGAGCCGGGAACCTATCTGGAATACTTCTTCAACAAAAAGGCCTACGAGAGTCTGCCCAAGGACCTGCAGCACATCGTCGATGCCGCCTGTACCGAAACCGAGCACTGGGTCCTGGCACAGTTCGAGGCCCGGAATGGTCAGGCTCTGCAGACCCTGATCAACGACAAGAAGGTGCAGCTGCTTCAGTTCCCCGATCAGGTGTTGGACGACCTGCGCAAGCTGTCCGATGAGGTGGTGGCCGAGGAAGCCGCCAAGACACCTATGGCCACCAAGGTCAACGAATCCTTCAAGAATTTCCAGAAGGTGGTCGGCACCTGGGGTACCGTCTCCGAGAAGGCCTACTACGATATTATTCAACCCAAGTTTCCCTTGAAGGGCTAAACGGCTGATCCGTTGGATCATCGATCCACGGTCAAAGGATTAACCCGCCACCGGTTCCGGCGCCACGCCCGAACCGGTGGCTTTTTATTTTTATCTCCTTTAGGTGATTGGTTGATACGATAACGGAGGAAAATGAAAAAGGTTACATTGGAACCTTCAATAATACAAAATGGCTTTGGCCTTATTCACGCTTATCCGCTTGAGTCCTTTGGGCAATTCATACCAGTCACCGATACCTGACGATTCCGTTCGGTAAACCAACGCCGCCGTGTGGATAACGAAGTCCAGCACCTGCGGATCAACGGGTTGGCCGTTGAGCTGCAGGGAGATCAGATCGATACGGGCCGCCCCATCCCGGGTCAGAAAAACACCATTGAAATCAAAATCCAGGTTTTCGCCCAGCAGGCTGTCCAGGTTGAGCCGCTGCGCATCAAACCGCATTTTGCCATGGACATGGTTGTGGTCTAGCAGTTTCACCGTCAGGCTGTCGCAAACCGGCTCCGTCTCCTGTGCCAGACGATAGGCAATATATGCATTGAGCTCTTTCTCGGTCACTTCAGCGCTAAGTTCCTGCGTGTCGGACCGGGAGGGGTGCTCGGCGATGACTCTGAGGATGTGCCTGACCGTGAGCGAATCTTTGGTGGTCTGATCGATGGCGCCGATCAAAAGCACGGCACAAGCCAATACGGCGATCAATCCACGCCAGTCCAGATAGTTCCTTTTCATCTCTTTGGTTGTCAACCTCCGTGTATGGTTAATTACAGCCTCGATGCCAGGCGCACCACCGGCAGTGCCAACTGGATGACCACTTTAGCAGATCCCGCGAACCGGTACAATTGAAGATTTACTGCGGCCCAGATGAGCGGGATTTTTGCTTTGCGCTGACAAGCCGAGGGGAATCTTCTGCCTGTAACGGCAGTGCTGCGCAGCACCGTAAGGAGGAACATCGATTCCCCGTTCGCTCGTATTGCCCGCTGCATGCAGCGGGCAATACGAGCGCTATAGCGGTTCAGAACCGCAAGGGCTGCCCAATTTGCCGACAAGTGCCGGCAAAAAGGGTTGTTTTCCTTATTGGTCATGGTAGAAAAGGGCGCCACAAGTCCGGTGAACGCAGACGAACAGGACCATCCGTGACCGACAACCAAAAACAAATTGACCAATTCCGGAACCTGCTTAAAAAGGCCATGCACAGCGACGCCATTGTTCTGCGCCGTGAACTTGACCGGCTGGTGCGGTCTCGGAAAAAGATGGCCGACGCAAAGATGGCCCGATGCCTGAACGGTCTGGCGCCGAAAATCCGTGACGCCGTTGCCAGAAGGCAGCGGCGCCGTGAAGGGGTCCCCCGATTTCAGGACCTGACCCATCTGCCGATCACCGCGGCAAAGGCGGCGATCATCGACAGCATCCGCAATTATCCGGTGACCATCATCTCCGGTGAGACCGGATCGGGAAAAACCACTCAGATCCCCAAGTTCTGCCTGGCTGCCGGGCGGGGCATCAGCGGCAAGATTGCCTGCACCCAGCCCCGGCGCATTGCCGCCACCACGGTGGCCGCTCGCATCGCCGAGGAGTTGGGAGAGGATCTCGGACAATCGGTGGGCTACAAGATTCGCTTTCAGGACAAAAGCGGCCCCGATGCATACATCAAGGTGGTTACCGACGGCATTCTGCTGGCGGAAACCCAGGGCGATCCCTGGCTCAACGAATACGATACGATTATCGTCGACGAGGCCCACGAACGCAGCCTGAACATCGACTTTGTGCTGGGCATTCTGAAACAGCTGGTTCACAAACGAAGGAACCTGAAGCTGATCATTACCTCCGCCACCATCGACACCGAGAAGTTCTCCAAAGCGTTCGACGATGCACCGGTGATAGAGGTGTCTGGGCGGCTTTATCCGGTGGAGACACGCTATTTCTATCCGGATGCTGGCCCGGACAAAGAGGACCGCACGCCCGTCGAGTTGGCGGCAACCGCCGTGGATGGGCTGATGGCGCGCCGCACCCGGGGGGACATCCTGATCTTCATGCCCACCGAGCAGGATATCCGAGAGACCTGTGAGACCTTGGGGGGGCGCCATTTTGCGAGGACCGTGATCCTGCCCCTGTTTGCCCGGCTAAGTGCCGGAGAGCAGCGCAAGGTTTTCGCCGGTACCGCGGCCCGTAAGATCATCGTGGCCACCAACGTGGCCGAGACATCCATCACCATTCCGGGGATCAAGTATGTGGTGGACACGGGCCTGGCGCGCATCTCCCAGTATGTTCCCCGCTCCCGGACCACCTCGTTGCCGGTGGTGCCGATTTCCAGGAGCAGCGCCGATCAGCGCAAAGGGCGCTGCGGGCGCGTGGCCAACGGGGTGTGCATTCGTCTCTATACCGAGGAGGACTACGCCAACCGGCCCCTGTTCACCCAGCCGGAGATCCTGCGGTCCAACCTGGCCGAGGTCATCCTGCGTATGATCGCGCTGAAGCTCGGAAATATCGCTGATTTCCCATTCATCGACCGGCCGGCTGAAAAGAGCATCCAGGACGGGTTCGACCTGCTGCTCGAACTGGGTGCCATCGTTCGCCGGGATAAGAACCGCAGCGGCGCGGGGGTATACCGATTGACGGAAAACGGCCGCACCATGGCCCGGCTGCCTATCGACCCGCGCCTCTCGCGAATGCTCATCGAAGCCCGCAAGGAAGGCTGCCTGGGCCCTGTCGTCACCCTTGCCGCCGCCCTGAGCATCCAGGATGTGCGCGAGCGGCCGCTGGACAAGGAGGCCCTGGCCGACCAGGCCCACCGGCAGTTTGTGGAACCGCTTTCCGACTTCGTTACCGTGCTAAACATCTGGCACGCGATCCATGACAGCAGCAGCCGGCCCGGCAGCATGAACGAATTGAAAAAATTCTGCCGGCAGCACTTCCTCTCCTTCCGGCGCATCCGCGAATGGCGGGATATTCACGGCCAGATCAAGGCAGTGCTGAAGGATCAGCGTTTCGGTCCCGGGGAAGCCAACGACCAGACCCCGAAGGATCTGCCGGCGGGCGGCCAGGCTGACAACGGGTCGTTCCATCCCCTGTATGCCGCCATTCACCGCGCCATCCTGAGCGGGTTTTTGTCCAACATCGCCCTGCAAAAAGAAAAGGTGTTTTACCGGGCATCCAATGATCGTGAAGTGATGCTTTTCCCCGGTTCGGGCCTGTTCAAGAATCCAGGCAACTGGATCGTGGCGGCGGAGATGGTGGAGACCTCGCGCCTGTTTGCCCGCAAGGCGGCGACCATCGACGTGGCCTGGCTGGAGCCGTTGGGCGGCGACCTGTGCCGCACCAGCTGGTCCGACCCGCACTGGGAACGCAGTCGAGAAGAGGTGGTGGCCCGGGAGCAGGTGACCCTGTTCGGTCTGCCCATCGTCCAGGACCGGCGCGTGGCCTTTGGCCGCATCGACCCGCAGCAGGCATCGGACATTTTCATCCGCAGTGCATTGGTGGAAGGCGACGTGAAACAGCCGCTGGCGTTCATGCACCACAATGCCGAACTGGTTGAAGCGGTGCGCAGCATGGAGGATCGCATTCGGCGCCGGGATATCCTCGTGGACGACGAGGTGCTGGTGGTGTTTTACAAAGAACGGCTTCCCGGCGTGTCCGATATGCGGACCCTGAAACATTGTATTCGCAAGAAGGGCGGCGACCGATTCCTGCGGCTGGACCGAGAGATGCTGATCCGCTATGCGCCGGATCCGGACGTATTGGACCAGTTTCCCCGCCAGCTGGATCTGGGCCACCGGGTCCTGGACTGTGACTACGCCTTCGAGCCGGGAACGGAAACCGATGGCGTCACCGTCACGATCCCGGCCGAGAGTACCGGGGATGTTCCCCGGCAGCAGTTGGACTGGCTGGTGCCGGGTCTGCTTGCCGAGAAGATCACCGCGTTGATGCGGGGGCTGCCCAAGGCCTACCGGGTCAAACTGGTGCCGGTGGCCGATACGGTGCAGACGATTCTCCGGGAAATGCCCCGGGGCCGGGAAAGCCTTCCCACGGCTTTGAGCCGTTTTCTTTTTCAGCGGTTGAATGTGGATATACCGGCGGCTGCCTGGCCCGTGGAGGGACTGCCGGACCATTTGAAGATGCGTCTGGCCATCACCGATGCCAAGGGCCGGGTCGTGGCCAGCGGCCGGGACGAT
>Ga0272441_10012693_pt1 | contig 12256 bp, 10 predicted proteins | sample SSMProp6N_FD_193582 | JGI IMG/M metagenome (GOLD analysis project Ga0272441, IMG submission 193582) | Marine sediment archaeal communities from Little Sippewissett salt marsh, Falmouth, MA, United States - SSM-Prop-6N | ecosystem: Environmental > Aquatic > Marine > Wetlands > Sediment ...
AAAAAGGAACTCTGAAGTAACAGCTTGATGTAATAAGCCTGCGATAATAATAAGTTGCGGGTATAAAAATAACAAGCTATTTTTTGATTAGAGGGTGATTTTTACTGGCAATGCCGACCCCACAAAGTCGATCAGTCTGTTATTGCTAGTCCTTCTCGTAGGCACCCATAGACCAGGGATCGCTTCGAAGAAGCCAATCCCGATCTCGATAAAATCCTGTTGGCGGATCGGTTATGGCGTCTCTAAGCGGTGAACCGCTGCCCAAGTGCCAATCGACTCCTGAAATAAATTGCGGGTTGTCGTCCCGGTTGCTCGCTGCCTCAACGGAGTGTAATCCGAGATAATCCTCCATCTGCGTTACGGTTGTGCAACTGCCCGAGTCATACTCGTAATATGGGCTGCAGCCGTAGAAATCATTGTTGTTGACCTTTACCGGCAAAGCGGCACTACCATCCTCCTCTATCCCGCAACTCGAAGCTGAGGAGAAGAGGATGTTGTTCTCCATAATGCAGTTGGAATCGGAGTTGTAGATACCTACATCATCAACATGCAACCCGCAACGAATCGTGTTGTTCTGTATGACCGCATCAGAATTACTGTTCAGTATCCCCCTATACTTGCCATTACTACCGGTACCGAAAATCACGTTGCTCCATATCTTGGCGGGGGAGCCACTGTTCGCAATTCCCCAAGCGGCTGCCGTCCCGTCTCCCGCGTTAATCGTATTGGCAAGAATCACAGGGGAGCTGGATGAGTTGAAGATGCCAATCGTGTCCGTGCTACCCTGGCTCGCATCCAGGGTGTTTCTCTGAATGGTCGGGGAGGAATCTTTGCACCAGATACATGTAGCCTCAGCCACCGAAACAGCCTCTATCGTAAATCCATCAATCACGGTGGCCGTGGTTACACCCTGCTCCGGCTTGATTACCGTATCTACGGAAACACCCTGTAGCACCGTCGTGTATGTCTCTATATCCCTCGTCCAGCCGGATGCCTGAAAACCCCCGTACAGGGAAATCCCCTCGCGTACAATCAGGGTTTTATACAGGTGATACGTACCCTGCGCCACCCGGACCTCTCCCAGATCCATCAGCGCATCAGCCAGGTCGATGGCGTTCTGGATCGTCTTTTTCGGCAACTCCTGTGTGCCGGGATTTGAGTCAGTACCGTTGATCCCATCCACATACACAACTCCATCTGACTGGATTTGCTTGCAGCCGTTTACGTACAGCTCGATTCGATCCCGCAGGGCCGTGTCACAACCGGCAAGCCCGAGAATGGGCAACAGCGCAATGATTGCCAGCACGGAGAGTCCAAGAGCAAGAGGCATCCCAATTCGCCGGAAACCAAATACTCGCCCCATCACTCCTCCTCCCACACCACCTCCCGGCCGAAGCTCACGAACTCCTGAGCCCGTATTTCCTCCTTGGTGCGCACCACCAGGTAGGCGAAGCGGCCGGCAAGATCCGGTTTCACCTCTTTCAGGCGGGTGTAGTATTCACGGGTTTTCTCGTACAGCTCCAGCTGGTAGTGGGTCCTGGCCAGACAGAGCAGCACATTGGCCGAGGTGGGATTCACCGCATGGGCTCTGTCGAAGTACAGAAGGGCCGAATCGTAGTCCTCCTCCAGGAAGTAAATGTTGCCCAGGTTCACCAGAGCCGGCACATACTCGCTGCTCTCCAGCACGCGGTGAAACTCATCCTTGGCTTCCTCGAACAGTCCGTAACGGGCGTAGAGCACGCCCAGGGTGTTGATCTCTTTTGGGTGGTTTCCAGAAGCTGCGATACGCCTCTGACACTCCTCCACCTTTGGCTCGAGTTCCTGCTGGACAAAGGCTATCAGCTCTTCATTGTACAAACCCAGCACCTCTTCCGGTGCGGGAGGATCGAATCCCGAGCCTCCTGCCGGAAGACCGACCGGGGGATACAGTTCCCAGGCGGCGTGTACCGGATAGAGGTGTGCTTCACCGCTCTCCCGATGCTCCCGCCACTCCCGGGCGCCCAGCTGCCAGGCCACCAGGAATCCGCCGTCCAACTCCGTAACCTCCACGGGAAGCCAGGTCTTGTCCTCCAGAAAGATCAGATCCTCCAGACTGGTAAACAGCTTGGCAGCCTCTTCCTGAGTGATGCCCAGCGATACAGCCGCGTAGATGTGACCGGGAACCGTGATGAAGGCCGTTTCCATGTTAACCGATTCCAACAGGGCGCAGAAGAGGATTGTCAGATCGTCGCAATCCCCCGCCCTGTGGCTCAGTGTCTGCCGGGGGAATTTCAGGAAATCGATGGAGGATCCATCCTTGAGCACTTCGGTATATGGAGAATTTGGATCCGAGATATAGGACATCCCGTACACGGAAAGGGCCGAATGCAAGCCGGCGGCCATGCGGAAGACAGGATTGATCGGACGCAACCTGGAGCGCTTCACGGTTGCTACAGTAGAGCCCGCCAATGCGAGCACATTCGGATCCTTTTCGGATACGAACAGCGCCGCCTTGCGGTCATCCTCCCAGGTTAGGGAGTTGCGATCCCGAATTTCAACAGGCAGAATCCTGCGGGTCTCGTGGCGCTGTCCGAAGCACTCGCAGGAGAGAACCAGCTCCCCGGAGAACTTCGCTTCCTCGACTATGGCGAGGATACGGTCATTGAACAACATCTGCAGCTCAATCTCCCGTTCCTCCCCCGGAGCAAGGGCCTCTTCGATTTCCCAAACAGTGGGACGTGACATATAGGGATCCAGGTAGAAGCTCGCCTGGATCCCGCTGACCGGGAAACGCCCCGTGTTCGCGATCACCGCCCGGCCCGGAGGTTCGCGGTCGTAGAACTGATAGAGCACGGGAAAGAGCCGATCCACCTCTACGGATTTGATTTCCACCGGAGCTCGGCCTTGAATCGGGATGTGGTACGATCCGACCAGAGATACCCCGAGGAAATGCACCAATCCGAAGTAGTTGGCGTAGGAAGCCTCCAGGCCCAGGCTGATAGTCGGCATGAGGTAGAACGAAGAACCTGCGCGAAGGGACAGATAGGGATTTCCATCCCAGATGGCCTCCCCTTCAGCGAGGAAGGGGCTGGAATGAAGGGCACCGAAGTAGTAGCCGCCGCTGACCGCTGCCTTGGCCTCTAGCCTGGGCAGGACGTTGATCTTGAAGTCCATCCCGACCCCAAGCGGTACTACCGAGAGAAGAGACTCGGCCCGTACGGGAATGAGACTGTAGCCGATCTCCCCGTGGGTGTAGAGAAACGGAACACTCGAGATTTTCAGCTCACCGGTGACCACGGCGCTGGCTCCAACCGTATATAAATCGGCATCTGCGAAAAGAGGTACGATCGCCCCCGGGGTCACGGCAACATCCATAAAGGGATGGCCGAGGTTCGAATAGGCCGGCGAAAAGAGCTTGGGAGAGGCGGGAAGAGCCGCTGCAATCAGGAGGAGGATCAAACAGCCTGTTTTTTTCATCGCTCTGATACAAATTATAGAACCGTTTCCTCTGTGAAATCAATTACATTCTTGCTGATTCGTCCCGGGCAGCCTATAATTCTCAGGAACCTGACCTTGCTGCTGGAGACGACGAACCGTGAAACAGACAATTCTTTTCGTTTTTCTGCTGGTGGCCTTGTTCCTGCTGGCAACTCCAGGGCTACCGGCCGAACCGCGCTTTGAGCTCTTCGACGATCCCGGCGCCCGTTTGAATGCCAAAGAACAGGCCCTTCTGGATTCATGGACCGAAGAGCTGATCGTATTCGAAGATTTCAACGATAGGCGGGTAGAGCAGCTGCAGGAGGTGAACACAGAGGATATCCGAGACGGTTTGCTGCGAATACAGTCCGACGGTCAGCATCTGTACTTCGAGCTCGGCCGCGGCTTTACCCGTGCTCTGGTCTGCTACCGTTTGACTTCCAACCGGGGGCATCTGTTCACTCCCATTGGCAGCGAAAACGGCCACTTCGCTCTGTTCAACGATGTGGATGGAGACTGGGCCTGGAAGGACTTCGAACACGGGCGCCAGGCGTTCCGGGAGGAAGGATTCGGTGAGCCTTCCGCCTCCAATCGCAACCGCTGGATGCTCCATGAGCTGCGAGTGGAGGGAGAGAACCTGAGCTACTACGTGAACAACGAGCTGTTCGGTTCGGTTCCTTTCGACAGGGCCAAGAAGATGCGCAATTTCGCCGTGGCCGCCAATGCCGGCGGTCGGGGATTGGTGGACTACGTGCTGATCGCGGGAAAGGGTGGAGAGGAGGAGCGGATCCACACCTTCGGCGACACCGAGATCTCCTGCTCGAAGGACTACCGGGTCGAGGTACTCGTTCCGGCCGGTCCCACGGCCAGCGCCCCTTTCGACACAGCGGTAACTCCCCGCGGGGAGATCGTCATGGCCGGTTCCCGGGGCCGACTGGTCAAGCTCACGGGCAGTGGACACTTCGAAACGCTCCAGGCCCCCGCCGGTATGAACTTCGAATGCACGGAGGCGGGAGTATTCTGGTACTACAATTTTCCCGACGGGCGGCTGTACCGCTGGCTTCCCGGCACGGTTGAGGCTGAGGATATCGCCAGCTTGCCCGAGGCATATACCGACGGTTCTATCGCGGCCAGCCCGGATGGAAAATCGGTGTACATAGCCTGGTGGATCCGGGATGACGATCCGAGCAAAGAGGCCTCAGCTCTGTACCGCTACAACAGGCCGACAGGACTTCAGAAGCTTTTCGATATGCCGAAAAACACCTTTCTGCGCGCCGTGGAGGTGACAGCGAAAGGAACGGTGTATCTGGCAACTAGCGAGGGAATCGACCGTCTGGAGGGAAACAGTAGGGCCGAGGTGTATCACCGGAGACACATTCACATCGCCAGCGACGGGCTCACTTCAGACGCCGCCGGCAACCTGTACTTCACCGCCTATGCTGGAGCAGAGCAGGGCCTGTTCCGGCTGGATACGGGCGGAAAGTGCCGCCTGATTGCAGCCAATCCCGAAGGTGAAACTCTTCCCTTCGGTCTGTCCTTCCACGAACCCTCACAACGGGTGATCTGCGTGCGCAAGGAGAGCAGCGAGCTGTTGGCCATCGACATGAACGGCACCATTCGACGACTCAACAATCCCTCCGGTCTCACCACACCGATCGCGGTGGAACAGTCTCCCCACGGTGACCTCTACGTCAACGGGGACGAATCAGGTTTGCTGCGCGTACGGTCGGACGGTTCGGTGCAGAGGTTCAACCTGTCCCACATCTGTTCGTATCAGCCGCCGGCAGCGGACTTCACTTTCGATCGGGACGGCTCGATCTATTACAGCGAGGCTGCTCCCGGATTCACCAGCTCGATCCTGAAAATCGATACTGCCGGAAAGCACCGGACGATCACCAAACAGGTGGGTGAGCCCGCAGGAATCGATGTGGCACCGGACGGCAGAATCTTCTACGCCGATTACCGAACGAACAGGGTGATGGAACTCCTCCCGGACGGCACCAGCGTTACGGTTCAGACAAATATTCCCCATCCGGTGGGACTGGCCGTGGACAGTCAGGGAAGGATCTGGGTTGGTGCGGCCGAAGCCGGCGGGCAGAGCAGCGGCGGCACCCTGGGCGAGGTATTCAACACCAGAATCCTACGGTTCACACCCGGGCAAGAGCCGGAGGAGGTCGTGCCCCCGGATGGACGGTGGCACGCCTACACCTTTTTCGACGTGGATGCTCAAGGCAATCTCTACCTGCCCGATGGTGACCGGTTGACGCTGCGAACCAGCAGAGGAGAGATCCGGGTAATCGCGGAGGGATTTGAGTGCTTACGGGGAGCTTGTGTCTGCCGGGACGGAAGCGTCGTGGTGACCGACTACGGTGTCGCCGCGCTGTACCGGCTAAGCCGGGAGTAGCTGTTTCCGAGCGTCATGCTTTGCTCGGGCACGCCCCCCCCGAATCATCAGTGGGAACAATCGCCCGTTGCACCTAGCAATTTCTGGGTTTCCGCCTGGCTCGCCCTCTCGTTAAAACCTCAGAACCAGTAGATCAGGTTCAGAGAGACGCCGGCGAAGTACATCAGAGACATCTGCGTGTCATCATCGTCGCTGATGAGCGAGGTCAGCGGAATGACGACGCTCAGTCCGACCGTGGCCGGACCCAGCTTCAGATCCACATTGGCTTTGACATTGGGACCCCAGTAGAAATTCTCACTGTCGAAGCCGTACATCGCATCCAGGCCGCCTAGGGCGGCGATGCGGAGCATGAACAGGTCGAAGCAAAGCCCCACGTCGAACAGGCCGGCCACGCCGTAGCCCCGCAGAGGGTACAGGGCCGTCACGTCGAGCAGCAGGATCGACTGCTTCATGCGGATCGTGGCTCCTACAGAGAAATCTTCGAACTCCACCTGTTCATCACCCCAGAAGTAGTGAAAAATCGGGTAATTAGCACTCAATCCGATTCCCGTCTCCGCAAAACCGGACACGGAGAACAGCAGCAGGACCAAAACCGCAAACACCAGCACTTTTTTCATGACGCATCCTCCTTAAGCTGATAAAATACAATGTGGCCAATTGTAGCAGGGGGACCTGCTCGACGCAAGTATTTAAATTTCTATTAGATATATATTTTCATCATTTTGATATATGAAGATCAAGGTCAAAGCTGAAGATTTTATCGTTCGGGAGGTTTCGACCCTCCAGCCGACCCCGCAACCCCAGGTGCACGCGGTCTTCCGCCTCACCAAACAGGACTGGGACACCTTCGACCTGGTCGATCTGCTGGCCCGCCGGCTCAAGATCCCCAGACAGGATATTGCGACCGGGGGCATCAAGGATCGACACGGAAAGACTGAGCAGCTCCTCAGCATCAAAAACCGGCGGGGACTGCCGGCTGCGGTACGGGCTCTACCTCCGGAGGAGAACTTCGACCTTACCTTCCTCGGCTATCACGCAACCTCCATAACGGCCCGGGAGATCCGGGGCAACCACTTCACCATCACCCTCCGCGACATTCCTGTCGGTGACATCGAGCCTATCCTGGCCAATGCGGAAATCGTAAGCAGATGGGGAGTCCCCAACTACTACGACGAGCAGCGCTTCGGCAGCGCCCGGCACGGCAAGGGTTTCATGGGCAAGGAGATTTTCCGGGGCAGCCGGGAAAAGGCGTTGCGTCTGTACTTCGAGCCTTCGAAGTTCGACGATCCCAGAATCCGCAAGCTGAAATCCTGCGTGCTGGAGAACTGGTACCACTGGGATCGCTGCCTGGACGGTGCTTTCGGAGAGTACCGCGAGATCCTCACCTACCTGTCCCGGCACGGACGGGCGTTTCACAAAGCACTGGGCCTGATCGAACGGAGATTTTTGGTGTTTGCGCTGCACGCCTATCAGTCCCTGCTGTTCAACCAGATCCTCTCCGGGCACCTGGAGGATCTGCAGCGGGCACACGGTTTTGCCGTTGATCCGCTTGCCTACAGCCAGGGAAGCTTCCTGTTCCACCGGGAGCTTCCCGAAGTGCTGTTTGAACAGTTGAAGAGCCGAAATCTGCCCGTACCCGGTTGGGACAGCCGAGTCACGGACCCCCGGATCGCCGAGATCACCGCCCGGGTTCTGGAGCAAGAGGGCATCCAGCTGAAAGACCTGAAGGTACGGCAGATGTCCCGGATTTACATAAACGGGGTGGAGCGCCCGGCCATCCTTCTGCCGCAGGAGTTCCGCCTGGAGGGCATCGAAGAGGATGAGCTGTACAAGAACAGGAAGAAAATGACCTTGAGATTCTTCCTGCCCCGGGGCGGGTATGCTACCCTGATCGTCAAGCGGCTGGAGGCGGGCGGGGGATCACAGGTTCAGTCTTAGAGCGGGTTTCTCGGCGAAGCCCCGCCTGCTTTATCCCGAGAGGAGGAGTCAAGCCATGGCAAAACCCACACCCAAAGCCCTGATCGCGGAGCTGGAGGCGATTGCTCCTGTGCCCTGCCCCTGCGGGCAGGCCCGTCGGGCCTTCCTGGTTCCCGGCAACAAGGCAGCCTCGATCCACCTGGTCGATATCCAGATCGATCCGGTTCCCCACTACCATGAGAAGCACACGGAGATCTACTACATCCTGGAGGGAGAGGGGTTCATCGAGCTGGACGGGGAGCAGACGCCGGTGAAACCCGGCACGGCGATCCTCATCCCCCCCGGAGTCCGCCACCGCACCCTGGGCAAGATCCGTCTGCTCAACGTGCCGGTCCCGCCCTTCGATCCGGCCGATGAGCTGTTCGATTAATGGCGCAGCGGATCAGCGCACGATGACCGTCTACTCCGGATACCAGAGCTTACCGGGCTTGCCAAAAGCCCGCCTTCCGGCCAGCACCCGGTACAGAACAAGAAACACGACAAGGCACAGCAGGATCAGACCCACCATCGCCCAGTAGAACAGGGGATTGCCCCGGTTATGCCCGTACATCATCAGATTGATGGCCAGGATGTAGGGAATCACCAGGACGAAGGCGACTCCTGATCCGTACATGTAGTCCACGGCCGCCGGAGTCTCGAACTCCGGATCCAGGATGCGCAGCAGGGCAAGACCGGTCGGCATGGTACCGGTGGATCCGCCGAAGATGACCATGGCCCTTTGGAAGCGGTGCTCGTCGAACAGGCGAGAGGCGAACCAGAAAACGTAGCCGGTGGTGAGCACCCCCCCCAAGAGCGCCATCACCAGGATGGGAACCAGGTAGCGGGCCACGACAACAATGGAGATCGCCCCTACCGCGGCGGCAACCAGGATGTCGACCGAACTCCCCGCGATGCGGGTGAGGCTGCCGGAGTCCAATACGTGATCGACCTTCAGGGCTCTGAACAGCTGTTTGGTGCCCAGCGCCAACAGGGCCGCGAAGATGAAGGAGATGCCCCAGAGATTCACAGCCAGTTCTCTTCCCTCAGCTCCGGCGAAGGACAACAGGTAGGTCAGGCCTTTCAGCAGCAGAAAGGTCAGGAAGTATACTACGAACACCGTTCCGAGGTTTAAGGAGAGGGTGTCGATGGCTTCGGTTTCGGTGGTTAGCCTGGAACCGGCGGGTGGTCTTTCGGCCTTCCCGTACACTCCGGTTCGAACCCGGGCTGCCTTCAGCATCTCCCGGTACTTGGCCCCCAGCCAGCCCCTGCGGATTCCGAGGTTTATGAGAAACACCCCGCCGAAACAGGCCCAGAGAAATCCCAAGGCTGCGAATGTCAGTCCGATCGTGCCGGCCCCGGTAAACCCCATCTGCTCCCAGCCGATGCCGATCGAGTAGGCCTGGCCCGGACCCATCTCGAATCCTAAAGGGATAAACAGCCCGAAGCTGGGCGACATGCCGGGCAGGATCAGAAAGATAAACAGGAAGGACAGGGCGATACCCAAAAGGGCCTGGAAGGAGAAGGAGGCCATGATCATCAGGCCCGTGGACAACACGCGCTTGCCCGCTCCCCTGCCGGGGGTGTTGCGCAGGCCCATGGCGATGAAAGACAGGCTCAGCAGGTGATAGATCAGGTCGCCCAGATGCTCTGCTGAAAGCCCGAGATATCTGGCACCGTAGTTGTAGAAGATCAGGAGGATGAATCCGGCTGTCAGGGAATTGGGGATCAGAAAGCGCTGAAAGAAACGGATGCGGGCACGGATCAGGGTGGCCAGCAGAAGGCTCAGGGCAATCACCCCGAGATGGACGAAAATCGACCAGTGAAAATTCATTCGTAGAGTGTATACGGATTACAGGTGAGAAGGCAACAGAATATAAAAAGGGTGGCGAAAAGGGTGGAAACTGTCGAGTCGAATTAGAGACTACGAATCAGCGGGCGGAGTGCGGCGCGGTGTTCTGAGCTACTCGCTCGGCAATGCTCATGATCCTCTGCAGTCGTCCCGGCGGAGGAGCGAATACCCGCTCCAGCACCTCCGGGGTGTAGTGGGTCTTTAAAAACTCCACGATCGGCAGCCGGCCGATCCAGCAGTCCACGATCCGGGCGCAAGGTTCCTGCCCGCCGGCGGCGCGACAGTAGGAAAAGTGTATGCAGTCACCCAGGCTTCTGCAGTAGGTCTGGTAATGGTCATACCGGTTCATCCGTTTTTGTCCTTAATGTGGTCGTCTGGAAACCCACGGACGCTGGAAAAAACAGGTCCGTGGGATCCAAACTGAACCTGTGCGGCGCTTTGCGACGCACTCAGCTCATGCAATTTGGGGCTTGGGAAAATCCTTGATCTGTTCAAGGGCCTTGTGGATGTCCTCCTCCGGGTACTCGTAGTCGTGGAGTTTTCCTTTGAAGAACAGATCGTAGCCCCGCAGGTCCATCAATCCATGTCCGCTCATATTGAACAGGATCACCTTCTCCTTGCCCTCCTCCTTGGCCTTCTTGGCTTCCTGAATGGCAACCGCCACCGCATGGCTTGTCTCCGGAGCGATGATGATGCCTTCGGTACGGGCAAATGTGATAGCCGATTCATAACACTCCAGCTGGTGTACGGCCATGGGCTTCATCAAACCTTCCGCCACCGCCTGGGACACCTGTGGAGCCATTCCGTGGTAGCGTAATCCGCCGGCATGGATGGGGGGCGGCACGAATGTATGCCCAAGCGAGTGCATGGGCGCGATTGGAGCCACCTGAGCCGTGTCCCCGTAGTCATAGACGTAGGGCGCCTTGGTCAGGGTAGGACAGGAGTGCGGCTCCACTGGTATGATCTCGATCTGTGCTCCGTTGATTTTGTCGTGGAGGTAGGGGAACGCCAGACCGGCGAAGTTGCTACCGCCACCTGCACAGCCGATCACCACGTCCACCTTCTTCTCCCCGATTTTCTCCATCTGCTTCTTGGCCTCCAGACCGATGATGGTCTGATGCAGCAGTACGTGGGGCAGGACACTGCCCAGTGAGTACTTGGTCTTTCCGCTCTCGTCAGCCAGGGTCGCCTCGATCGCCTCGCTGATGGCAATCCCCAGGCTGCCCGGGGAATCCGGATGCACCGCCAGTATGTCCCTGCCCGCCTGGGTCTCTTCGCTCGGACTGGGAACACAATTCGCACCCCAGGTCTGCATCATGGTCTTGCGGAAGGGTTTCTGATCGAAACTCACCCGCACCATGAACACCTTGCACTCCAGCCCGATGAGGGCACAGGCGAAAGCCAAAGCGCTTCCCCACTGACCAGCCCCCGTCTCAGTAGTTAGTTTTTCAACCCCGAACTGCTTGGCAAAGAACGCCTGGGGAACCGCGGTATTGGGCTTGTGGCTTCCCGGGGGCGATACGCCCTCATTCTTGAAGTAGATTTTAGCCGGGGTGTCCAGGGCTTTCTCCAGCCTGGTCGCCCGATGCAGGGGTGAGGGCCGCCACCGGAACAGGATCTCGAGCACCTCCTCGGGGATGTCGATCCAACGATCCGTGCTCATGGATTGGCCCAGAAGATTCATGGGGAAAATCTTGCCCAGCCACTCCGGGGTTGCCGGTTTCAGATCCAAACCCAGAATCGGGTTCTTGAGAGGTAGATCCGCATTCAAGTTGTACCACTGCCTGGGGATCTCATCTTCATTCAGGACTACTTTGATAGGCATAATATCCTCCTCCGATTGTAGTTTAGTCCTCAGCACCGTCTTCTACGTAACTGTCCAGGACCGTCTTGAAAGCAGAACCCCGTTTTTTCAGCTCTTTCGATCCCCTAGTGATCTTGCAGAGACTCATCCCCAGTTGCCCGGCGATGCGCCGCTGACTCATTCCGTCGTACAGCAACTTCACCAGTTCCCAACGGCCGGCAATCTCCTTGATCTCGTACTCCGTCAGGATGCAGATCAGAAATTCACGGATCAACTCTCGATCCCCGATCCTCGCCAGTATCCCGGCGATTTGATCGAGGGCCTGCATTTCTTCCCTTTTGTTACTATCCATAGAAACGTTACTATGGAGAAGAACGTTACTCCATAAAGAAACGTATGTCAATAGAAATGCGGAAAAAAAATAAAAAAAGATGGATTATCCGTCGATCAGCTGTCGCAGCTTGCTGAGAAGATCGGCCGGGGAAAAGGGTTTCTGCAGCAACTCTAGCGACCGATCCCCGGAAAGTTCCCCGCCGGTGACATCCGCGGAATATCCGGATAGAAAGAGCACTTTCAAGCGGGGAAAAGCCTCTTTCAGCTTCCCGGCCAGAACTCTCCCGTTCATACCCGGCATGACCACGTCCGTGATCAGGACACGGGTATCCTCCAGTTCCGTTTTGGAGAGGTTCAACGCCTGCTCCGCGTTGGCTGCGGAGACAATCCGGTAGCCGCTTCGCCGTAAAATCGATTCGGTCAGACACCGCACCTTTTCCTCGTCCTCGACAAG